>Ga0154020_10006601_pt1 | contig 13605 bp, 8 predicted proteins | sample Klosneuvirus_201_FD_109709 | JGI IMG/M metagenome (GOLD analysis project Ga0154020, IMG submission 109709) | Active sludge microbial communities from wastewater, Klosterneuburg, Austria - Klosneuvirus_20160825_MG | ecosystem: Engineered > WWTP > Aerobic digester > Activated sludge | place... | reverse complement strand
TAGCTTTTACAAATGTTGTTTTTGCAAATGGATGTTCAAGATTTGTTTCGGGTTTATTCCATTGCGGTCTAATTTCAAAAATGATAATGGTTTGATCTTCAATCTTATACCCAATGTCTAGTTGGTTTCTGATATCTTCAGGTGGCCTTTTCCTAATAAGGAAATTTTCCATCACTTCAATTACCTCCAAAGTCTGTAAAATGTCAATAGCCATGTTATCTAACTAAATGGTTTGAGAATAAATATTTATCTAAACTACTCATTTTTGATATTGTTACTCAATAGTATCTGATATATATTTAATGAAGATCAAATGTAAAGGAAATTATTTGTATGTTGTTGTTTCCAAATTGTTACAATCTTGTTGGCTGATTACTAGAGTTTTTTATCCCATGGTTCTTACCTGATCTATATTCACTGTTTAAGCTATTATTTTCATATCATTTTTGATTCAATTTAGGACGTAAAGTTAGTTTTTTAAAGCCTTAATTTGTCAAAAGTCATCTTCAAAGTTTCATCCATTTAACTCTCAGTTGGAGGATGGGCTTTGGGTGTGTAAATCCAAAAGCCTATCTTGTTAATCTATTTTCAGAATTCTTGATCTTCATGTCTTTGGCTTGGTGTGGTTTTTGCATATTCTGCTTAATGTTGGTAGCTGTATTTTCAATTAAACTGCTTCTTCGTCATCCATAATTTCAAACCTTCGTAAAACTTGTCCGTAAGTTTATGGTAATCATTAAAAATATCCTTATTTTCTAAATCATACTTAATCCAAGAAGAAACAAATCCTTCTAAAACCAAAAAAAGTTTCTCATCGATCTTTTTTAGCTTTAACAAACAACCTTCATAATCAAACTCTATGTTTGGATCTGCTTTTATAGCAAAATATTTTCCAATGTATAATTCAACTGCGTTAGTATTGAATCGATCACCATCTTTATAATACGCCTTAATATCCGAGAGTTCTCTCTCGGTACATTTATTTTCGTAATAATCAAATAGAAATTTCTCCCTATTAAAACCCAAATTCAAATAAATTGGAAGCATTTTAATATGATCTAAACAATTTCCTATATGTTCCAATAAATTGTTGTTAAAAATTCTTGATAAAACATTGCTTCTAGCGATTATAAATTTTAAGTTAGAGCCTATTAATACTTCTTTTAATCGTAAATAAACATGAAGTAATTCATGAGTAAATGAATCAGGACAATAATTAGATTGCGGCACATAAAATATTACATTTTTAGATATTGAAAAGCATGCATATTCTTGATTAGGCGATGCTAGAATTTCAACATTATACGTAGAGATTATCTCATTCCAAAGAGACTCATTCCGATCATCAATTAACTTCGATATTTCAATTTTCATAGGTTATTGCTGCCAAGTTAGTAAATACATACCTGATAGCGGGAAATTTATCGAATTGATAGTAATAATGTTCAACATACTATACCGTAATTTCATATTTAAATATACTTTTCATTTTCAACATAAAATATAATAAAGTAATTGTAAGTATAAAAATAGATAGATACATAACAATTCTTCCCCAATAAATATCATAATTAATTGCTGATATTAAAAGAGGAACGATTACACCAATGAATATTACTATTGATAATATATTCATCATAAAGGAAATTACAGATGAAAATGGAAGGGAATTAAGATAAACAAGATTAAGTAATTTCGGAAAATAGAAGCTTTCCATATCACCAGCAACATCGGCTAAAAGATAAGAACTGAAAGCTCTACTTGAGTACTTTTTGCCACCAATTTTTATTGCTAATTCAAGAATTTCTTCCTTGTCGGAATTCAAAATAGCAGAAAAATTAAATGCACCGTTATAACTCGATTTTTTATGAGCAAAGCAGTCCCAGAGCATATGGCCAGAATATGCATTAGACCATTTTTCAACTAAATTATAATTATATTCAATACCGTAATTAAATCTGTTATACAAATATAGTTGCATATCGGAAGAATTATCTAGGACAAGTGATTTTAGATCAAGATATAAATTTGATCCTTGTAGATTCTTCTCAGCATAGAAGTTATTTCTTAAATCAATTAATTTTTTGGGATATTTTAATTCTTCATTTTCATAGTCCCAAATCCTTAGATGGAAGTGTGTCAGCTCTTTGTAATCGTTGTCCATTTTTTGCCTCATTGTTTGATCCCAAAAATTATAGCTATTCACAAGAATTCTTGCGATCCTTCTAAAATCTGTAATTTTATTAGAAAAATATATGATTTTACTCTTTCGACTTAGTTTTTCCTGTCTGATCTGGAATATTTTAGAAATTATATAGGTGATGATTATGGCGGAGAATATTCCGGAAAATTCGATCATATTATTTATTAATTGATCCATCTCACTTCTGCTTTGTATTTGATATTTGGCGAGAACATACACAATTTCACATGCTAGAAGAAAGATTAATATCATTATTCCTTTTTCATTTGACTTTGTGTAACACTTATAAGAGATAAGTAATTGTTGAATCATTGCAATTGATTTCTTAAATCATTATTGTTCATTTTGCATTTTTATTGCTGCGAACTCAAAGGAAAGTTAATGCTGAACCCTAAAAACAAGCTCTTTGATAATAAATTAATAATCATCAACTTTTGCCGATTTTTGTTTCTTTTTTGCATCTGTGAATCTTCGATGTGTAGTTGATTCGAGCTGGTACTTGAAACTGGTATATAGAGAAAGGCTTTCATATTTTATTTCCAATTGAACGTTATTTATTGGTGTAATTTTAAATACCACGGCTAAATATAATATTTTTCATTTAATATATTCAATATTTTTGAAAAACAGTTTTAATTTGACTCATTTGCTTTTGTATTATTGACATGAGTATCTGAGTTAGTTCTCCAAATACAAAATCTTTAGCATCAATTTTTGATCACTCTAGGGCATGGTCAGATTGCTCCGGATTTTGAAATCATTAACCTCTTTAAATCCCTTCTTTTGTAAAAATTAAGGCGGGTCAAATTGTTTTAGATAAAATGGTTTTCGGATAACTCCAATATTATGAATAGGTTTCAGTTACCTTTTAAAAAATAGGTCGGGTTAAACGTTTTGGAAATCAGTATCCTCAACACCAGATTGTTTCAGTTGTCGGTTAAAAATTCGGCTGGTGAAACGGCTGCTATGCCTTTATCTAGTTCCGATATTAGAGTTTCAGTTACCGTTTAAAAAATCGACTGGTAAAACAGTTTGATAAACCAATTCGAGAACAAAAGACTTTGTTTCAGTTATCGTTTAAAAAATCGGCTGGTGAAACTTCTGTTCTAAAATGGGCTGAGAGTTCCAAATTGTTTCAGTTACCGTTTAAAAAATCGGCTGGTGAAACCAAGCCAGTCTTGCTGGATTTTTAACTGAAGTGGTTTCAGTTACCGTTTAAAAAATCGGCTGGTGAAACCGTCAAAAGATATTTTCAGATTTCTGTAAAAACGTTTCAGTTACCGTTTAAAAAATCGGCTGGTGAAACAAGGAAAGCATTACTTTCTCTCGGCAATAATAGTTTCAGTTACCGTTTAAAAAATCGGCTGGTGAAACCATTTGGTAATTTCAATAAGAAGGCCGTAGTTAGTTTCAGATACCATTTAAAAAATCGACTGGTGAAACGAAAACAGTGTATATGTCGGGGCAGTCATAAGCGTTTCAGTTACCGTTTAAAAAATCGGCTGGTGAAACTAGTTCTGTATTCTGACACTTGTAATAGAGTTGTTTCAGTTACCGTTTAAAAAATCGGCTGGTGAAACTATTCAAAAAAGAGCTGATGGTGTAGATTGGTAGTTTCAGTTACCGTTTAAAAAATCGGCTGGTGAAACTGTCTTTTAGGTTTTTATCTGGTACGTCACCAATAGTTTCAGTTACCGTTTAAAAAATCGGCTGGTGAAACGATTCAAAAATCAATTCTTGCTCGCGCACAATACGTTTCAGTTACCGTTTAAAAAATCGGCTGGTGAAACTTAACAAGAAAAATCCAGATTTTACTCAAAGATGTTTCAGTTACCGTTTAAAAAATCGGCTGGTGAAACTATCTCGCAGCCGCAGTTTGCGCATTTATTGGAGTTTCAGTTACCGTTTAAAAAATCGGCTGGTGAAACAGGCTAAACCAACGACTTGCTATGAGTGATTCTGTTTCAGTTACCGTTTAAAAAATCGGCTGGTGAAACTGATTCTACTGTCCATATAGTAGTTGAGATTTTGTTTCAGTTACCGTTTAAAAAATCGGCTGGTGAAACATAAAATTGAAGTTGATCCATATTCCTATTTGGTTTCAGTTACCGTTTAAAAAATCGGCTGGTGAAACAATATGAAATAAGAGAAGACTCTACAAATTATGTTTCAGTTACCGTTTAAAAAATCGGCTGGTGAAACTCCTCACCTGAGGACGTAAATCGTGAAAAACTGTTTCAGTTACCGTTTAAAAAATCGGCTGGTGAAACCCCTATCGAAGTTGTAGCGGAAAAAATTGAGGTGTTTCAGTTACCGTTTAAAAAATCGGCTGGTGAAACTTGCCGAAGAAATTCAAATCAACAAAAAACAAGTTTCAGTTACCGTTTAAAAAATCGGCTGGTGAAACATTCTTTATGAGCTTACTAGTAGAAATCCTGAGTTTCAGTTACCGTTTAAAAAATCGGCTGGTGAAACAGCAAATTTAATATAAGTGACTGTTAATCTTATTATTATAGTGTATTTTTTTGTATTCAAAAATAAGTCAAAGATCATTTTTTGACAATTTGCCTGCCAAAATTAATAAAAATTATGGTAGATTATCGTATTTATTCTTAGATTTTTTTATAATTGGTTTGGCGATTTTTGTTGATTTGTTAATAATATTAGTCACGTATTCATGGAATAATTCTTTTTTAGGGTACTGGTTATGATAAAAGGCATTTCTCGCACTCCATAAACCTTCAGCTTCTGCTTCATCTCGGATCCTTTCTGTCCCAATTAAAGTATTGATCAATTCACTATGTTTTCTATATTCATTGGCTTCCAAAGTTTTTAACTTTTTCTTTGATTCTGAAATAAAATAGCGCTTTTCAAAATCGATTATAGCCTTGAAAAAGTCAATTCTTTCTGTGTTATAATCAAGTAGCTCTTTAATGATAATTTCAAATGGTATTTTTGAAGTATTGAAATACAGTAAAAGTTCAGGGAGTCTTCTATCATTAAGTAATTTATTAATAACTCCTGAATCTTTTAATTTGCAGGTATGTGTAATAGTCTTTGAATAGTTTGTCTCTCCAAAATTCCTTTTTAAAGTAATGGACTTTTCAATGTTAATGTTAGAGTTGAGAATTGATGTACTATTATCTGGATTAATTTCTTTAAGTTTTCCAATTGATTTTGTATTTTCAAATAATTCGTGAGGAAACAATCGCTCACACATCAAGAAGGTAACCATATCCTTGGTTTTTTGAATTCTAATATTTTTTTCATTCTCATTATAATGTTTATAAAGTGATTTTAACTTTTCATAAGTTTTAGTTGAAATTCCAAAGGACGCTGTAACATTAGGTTCGTTTTTTACTTTCAATTGTTCTAATATATTTTGAACTTTGGTTCGTTCTATTATCATTTCTTCAACAGAATAGTCTTTAGAAGGTAATGGATTATTTTTTTGAGCTATTGTTCGTGTATCATTTACGATATCAAATATCTCATAATTTCTTTTAAACTGGTAATATGATTGGTTTGAATCTTCCTTATATAAACTAAAATAATTTTTGACTATATATTCAAAGTTTATATATTGATCACCAGACTTTGTGCTTCCTCTAGAGCTTAGAATTGCTTGGCCATTTGGTAATTTTTCAATTTCCTGAATAATGTAGGGAGTAAAAAAACCATGAGGAATTTGAGTGGGCACTAAATAATATTCATCAGTTTTGGAGGAGGCGTAATTCTTTTTTGCAATATAAGTTGAAATTCTTGCTTTGAAATTAAGGTTATTAAGTTTAACGAATCCAGGTGTAATATTATTTTTAATCAAATATTCCAAATATTTAACTTTCCACTTAAAATATTCTGTGTAAAAACTAACTATGCTGCTAAAATTATTTGGATTTAGTTTAAATAAAAATGGATGATCTAGAGTTTCTTCAATTGATATAAGTTTTATCTCTTTGAACCATTCATAAAGCTTACTTTTCTCAATATTAAACTTAGATAATTTAGCTTGTAAAATTTGATATTCCAAAGGATTGGCTTTATTTTTTGCGTCTTTATCAGAAGGTTGTAAATAAAGAATATCCTTTGATAATTCTGTTGCTAACTGTCCATCTAATAGTGCTTTCGCTCCTCTTTTACCTTTCTTTTGAGGATTTTCAATTCTATTTTTTAGATTATTTAATTTTTCTTTAGCATCCAGTTTCATTGACTCAAGGATATTATATATGCGGATATCTTCAGGGATTTCATCAATATTGGCAATATAGTAAATAATTGATTCAGGAATATTTCTATAGTCAATATTTTTTGTGCTTAAATAACTTTCTGCGGCACGTTTTCTTTTTATAATTTCATTATGTATATTAATAAATTCAGGTTGAATAGGATGTGTAAACAACTTTAAATTTATAGATGTCTTATAAAGAGGTAAATTAGAATCGTTTAATACCTCAGTAATTATCTTTCTTCTTTGCTTAATGTGTTCTCGAATGATTTCCTCGCTTTTTCCATGATTACCAGTAATGTGTTCATAGAATACCATAGCAGGAAGTTCGTATATGGATATGAATCCATCAGGCTTTGGATTTTCACTAAACTTGAAATTGTTCTCACCTATTTTAACTATGTCATGAAAACTTGGTAGTACATTTTGAAATACTTTGAATCCAATCTTATGATCTGAAATATGATAATGTGGCTCAGTATCAACTATATAGCAATCAAGTGAGTCTTCAGGAATTGTATTGGGTTCTTTTATTAGGTTCTTCCATATTTCAGGCCTTTTTTCTCCAATTACTTCTTGTATCTTATCAAACGCATGTAAGTTTTTCTCCAATCGCCTAATTCTATCTGTTCCATCAATTGGAGAGGTATAAGTCTTATAAATAAATTTCCCTAAGTCTATATGAAATCGCATGTAGTTAAATGTATTCGTAAGATCAAAATATTCTAAAGCTTGAATGACGAATCTATCTCTCTTTCTTACTTCATGGACAGTTTCAATATTTTCATTTGTTATCAATTCTTCAGAACCGAAATTAACTTCTGAATTTTTAATATCTTTTTTAAATTTCTTTTTATCAAGATTAGAAATATGATTGAATAATATTGAAGGACATTTTTTTAAGCTATTTATCATATCTAAAAAGAGAGATTGGCTATCATGACTGCTTTGAAGCTTTGGAAATGGAAGTCTTAATCGGTATGCAGTGAATAACTTAATAGCTTGTGATGAATTTAAGTTTGTACTATTCGAATTGAAATCTTGATTTGACCACACATGTTCAACATGTTTAAGGAATAGATTCGCCTCAGATTCCTGAAGAAAGAGACAAATCAAAAATGCAAGTCCTTGCTCTGAAAAATGGTTGCTGTCATTTATTAAACCATATTTAAAATTTGGTCTATCTTTTTGAACTTGAAGTTTATCATGGTTTTTAGTTTGTCTTCCTTTTAATCTCACAAGTTGGTCCATTTGAGAAACGGAAAGTGACAATCCTTCTTTGGTCTTATGCCAAGAAGCATCGTAAATTTTTCGTAAATCTTCTACAAACTTAGCAGTTAATTTCTTCTTGTGAATATCTTCAGCATGAGCTCCAATATCTCTCCAATCAGTTATTTGATCAAACAAGGCTATTAGTTTTTCATAGTATTTGCTTGTTTCAATGGTCTGATAAATTACTTTCTTTTTTTTATCAACACTAATAGTTTTTTTGTTATGCAATAATAACTCCAAGAATGGAAAATGGTATTCCAACTTTGAGGTTATCTTCTCAATGATATCCGATTTCTTTTTTCCATTGTTAATGATATAATTTAAACAATTAAAGTTATTAATTTTGGCGTCATCGTCATGCTTAGATGGTTTGCCTATATAAGCATCTATGGAATGTAAAACAATATAAATGTTATGTCTTGCCAAACTGGCAAAGGCACTGAAATAATAATCATCTGGGCCGATCTTTTTAAAGTGTGTCATTTTTAATGTTTAGATGTTATATTAGAATTTGTCCTCATGAAGATATAAAAATAGGATAGCACTTCTTTAAACCATTCAAGGTATATTTTTTGTGAAATAAGTCTTAATGAAATAATGAAAAATACTAGCAATGCAATTAATATTAGCTTGATCCAAATATTTGTTTCAAATAAAAGGCATTCCTGTTTGATAAGAAATGGAAAAAAAATAACTGTTATTAATGCTGCTATGAAGATGATACAAACTGGGATAAGGTTCCTGAACATGGTAGCTTTATAAGTAAGTGACTTCAATATATCTGAAAAGGATTGTTGGTAGGTATATTGTTTAATCAAGGTGAATGTATTGTCATAATGCATAATTTTATTAGCAACTTCCACATTGTTTAAATTTACTCCAAAACATGAATAAATAGCATCTTTAAGTGCTGACCCTTCTATACCTAGAACTCCCTTGTCAATTAGATTTATTATTGGATGCTCATTTGAAAACAATCTATCGATTATTGATTCTAGCCATCCGCCAAGATAAAACAATGGGTGTCCAATTATATAGCCAATAAGAAGGATTAGCAATAATGATTGAAACTGCTCTGAAGTAGAAATAAACGACAATGAAAAGACTGGAAAAATGGCATGTAGGCCTATTGTAAGGATAATTCCAGGTAGGATTATCATGTAGAAATCTCGGTGAGTAACTTTGTCCATAAGCCAGGTTGAGTTTTTAGTTTATTAAAAAGCTTAACAATAGTAAGAAATAATTAATTCCAAATATATAGAATATTTTTTAATTAGGCTACCGATATATTACACACTAGATATATTTTGTATATATTTGGAGAGTAAATATTGGAGCTGTAATTAGCTAAGACTGAGTGTTTGGTTATTTCATTTGATTATCACTTTGCAGTAGATTTTTAATTTTGCGAATCGGCGAATTGAGTCCCTTGTGTAATATGGTCTAAATTAACCTTGTTAAATGTATAAATGTGAAATCTTTACCTCATTTGTTTATGATGCTAAAGCCGTCTACTCGATTATAGCCAGTTTTAGTATTATTCCATGCAAATACTTCGAGTACGATAAAATTCCTTGGTTTCAGTAATTGGAAACAAAAACCAACTTCTATCTTCTTGTTCTTGATAAATCATATCAATTATATTAGATATGAAATATGAAAAGGACAAGTTTGCAATTTTGTAGCAATTGTAGAAGTCATTTTCGCAATCAACTGAGGTCAATAAATTGTATTTATATTTACTTCCCCAAAACCTAATGAAATAGTTTGTTCCAAGGGAAATATGATTGATAATTTTTTTAGAGGATTTAAGAGCAAAATCGATATTCAAGGATTCAAAGTTCCCTTCATATTCAAATGCAAACACGCCTAAAAAAAGCTTTGCTTCCATGTTAAGAATTAATTCAACAAAAGGTTGCAATGAATTGTCAAATTGCTCAATAACAGTTTGAAATGTGCTGCTCGTGATTTTTGATTTCACTTCAATCACTCCTTTCACGTTATTGATTGTTGTTATAATAAAATCACCTTCGGAAAATAATAGTGGTAACGTATTGTCGTATATAATGATATCAAGTTGCTTAGATATTGAAATATTAGATGATGAGTTTTCGGCTTTTAAAATAAATCCAGTTCCTACGGACATGTTCTTTGGTAAAAATCTTTTAAGAATATTTTTTAAAACTGCTTCTTTAAATCTTCCTTCTTCACCCCAATTCGCACCACCAATTAAATTTCTTACTCTGTTTTTAATTACATCTATTTCTTGTGTAATTGATTCTTGAAATTCTTTAATATTTTGCATAAAGAGAATTTTTATATATGGTCCAAAACTTTTGGCAATTGCGGTATTCGACGGTTTGGGATTCAATCTGATAGTGCATTGTTACTAGTTGCCTCTCTGGAATCTGCTCACATTGTTCTATGATTTTGATGAATTTTTGATTGTGTCTTTAAGGAAATTTAAAAATGCTGGTTTTGTTAAGTCGAAGTCGTCTTTTATACGAAGTAAAATTCTGTCGGATGTTTCGTTTCGGTTTTTAATATTTATTGAACTTGGTAAATTAAGTTTTTCTGAAAGTGTATCATCTGTGTCAAACTCTTCAATACCCAACTGATTTGCGATTTGGGTTTTGTCCATTGAGTTTATTTTGATTGCAAACTGCAAAACTAGAATGTTCGCATGTGTCCGAACAATAAGCCAGTTATAATTTCCAGACTGATATGAGATATAATTTTTTTGGTCGAAACTTGGTCCTTGAACTGTTAAGTTGTCTCTAATTAAATTGTCGAGTTGAAAAAATATTTCTTTGGTCTTTGTTTTCATTCGTTTTTCTAAATGCCAGGTTTTTCCAGATGTCAACCAAGGTTTGGAAACGTCACCTTTTGAGGCTTTACCTACTTCCGAAAATTTATTCACAGCCAAAGGAATAATTGTCCGAGGTTGGATGAGAAGTGTGTCACCCTCTTTGAAACTGTCAATTTCAATTACTTTAATGTCTATGTTGTGCTCAAATAACCATAATGCAACGCTTCCTAATTTGTCTTTAACTTCTGAACCAGCAATGACTATTCTTTGATTGTTATTGATATCGGGAATTTCATCTACGCCTGATTGCACACAAAAATTTTCAAAATGTTCATTGAAATTAAATTCTTCTCCGTTTCCTAAATAAGATTTTGCTTGGTTTTCAAAGTCACTAAATTCCCATTTTGAAATGTAGCTTGCGTATCGCAAGGCTTGCATATCAATTGGGTCGGCCATTTTACCTCTTTTAAGTTCAATAATAACTGCGTTTCCATTCGGGTCTAATGCGAGTAAGTCTAGTCGATCTTTTACCTCTGGAATAATTATTTGTCTCCCAATAATTAAAAGCGCTTCACCAAGAATGTCAGAGCTGCTTTCTATCCAATCCTCAAGATGTTTCTCAAGAATATGTTCGTTCTTGAGTTTTGTTGCTGAAACTTTTTCAGGTTTATTATTCGCTGTTATTTTCCAAAAGCTCATATGTTGTCTTGTGTTTTGTAAAGGCTTACTTGTTTATGACAGGTACTGTCGACGGACGGCTGAGAAGGAGTCTGTACTTCTGTGCAATGGCATTTGTAGTTTAATTATTCATTTTAATATATTCAATTCCACCAATTTGAATTTTATACTCGTTCAATTTCCAAAATTTATCACTATGTTTAGTGTTTGACAATTTATCTAAATCAGAGCAAGTTAAACACATTGTTTTATATGTAGCATCCCCTTCATAGGTGTTTTTAGATGAGACTGATAAATAATGCATTGTTATCTGTTTATTTTTAATTGAATAATTAAAAGGAATTTCTGTTATGTAGTAGCATTGAATTTTGTCTTCATATTTAAAAGATCTTTTTATTTTTAAACTTCCTTTTGAATCAGTTAAAAACTCTAAATACTCCTCACTATCTAAACATACAATGTCTAAGGTTTTCTTAGTATAATATACACCTCTTAATTTTACTTTGAAAATGTCAGTAAGTTCAACAACATTATTAATATTTTTACCAATCAGTAAATTTTTAGAATCATTATTTCCAACAATGACTTGGCTAATAGCAAAACAAAATAAAATAGATTTCATATTTTTAGTTTTAGTTAATAAATTATTTTTACGGTTAGATATAAATACTTTTAATGTCATATTTTTAAATAATCCATCGAACTATTTATTTTCAATTAGAATAAAATCAATTATAAAATTTATTTTGTTAAATTTTAATGTTATATTATCGAAGAAATTAATTGAGTATTATTTTAAATACAAACTCTGATTAACAAAGTTAATCAAATAATACACCGCTCCAAGTCAAATGAAAGACTGATATTACTAAATCTTAGAAAACATATTTATTGATTTTATGATTTTGCAATTAGGTTTTACTTTTAAAGCCCTACCTAGAAGTACTGTAATATGAAGAAATACAAATACCAGACTTGGACCTCCTTTATTTACTACAATATTTAGCCAAACTTCTATAAAACAAATTTAATGAATATTTATTTGAAGAAGGTATTTTTTTCAAAATAAATTTTTGCTAAACTAAGAATTGCCAAATTATCTTCTATAAAAGATGAATTGATTGATCCTCCAGATCATATAACTTGTCTCGTCCACAAGGTGGAATTTGTGACTATATTATTGGCCTATGCGATTAATGGTCTTTTTATTTGATAGATTTATCCTAAATTCAAAGTCTATAAAATCCACCCCAATCCAAATTCCAATGCTCCAAGTCCTCTTCGGGTAGTATAAGAAATTCAGCGATTTCTCTTTTGGTGATGGGTTCGTACTTGGATTTTTTGAATTGGGTGCGGGCATTAGTGATGATTCATTGGCAATAGCCAAGGCCTCTGCCGGTGAGTTCCGAAAGGTCCTTGGGGTATATGACTATTTTAAAAACTAATCTTAATGATCTTTTCTAATTTATTTTCAATCTTCAAGAAATATAATCCTGGTGGAATAAAATTTAAATGAATTGAATGTTCTTGTATTGCAAATCCTTCTACCTTCCTACCCAGTGCATCAAAAAGTATAAGTTTTTTTTCATCATTTATTTTGATCAAATCAATTCCTGTTACAAATAGTTCTCCTGAGGTTGGATTTGGGAAAATCATGACTTTTGGAATTTCTCCAGGTTTTTTATAAATCTTTCCACAATCTTGGCCAATGGTGTCCCCAATTGAAACGCTGGATATATCATAAACTTGAGCAATTCCACCATATTGAAACGTTGTAGTTGCTATTCTATTTCCATCCCGTGAAAGCCTAATTGAAATACCAGTGCTAGGTGATTCTCGATTAGTTTTAATTGATTTTCCTACTTGCTCCCATTTATTATTGATGAGATCAAAAATCCTAACTGGACAATCGGAATTCTCTGGGGAAGAAATGGCCACTCTTTCTCGATGCCATTTAATGCAAAACTTATTAAAATTCGTTACCTCCTGCCTTATAGCATAAGATTCAATTAGTACTCTTTTTACCTGTATTTTCCTGGAAAATGAATACCCACTTCAGTCTAAGATAAAAACTAATCTGAGTTTATCTTCTATTGGATTTACTTCTTTTAAAGGTCCCAATATTAGCTCATTTATTTGTATATTTGTGACTTCATTTAGCGTTGCATTTCATGATATAGAAATCGCAAAATGAACCAATTCCATGAATATTCCTTTGATGTTTGAATGTGTTTAACTTCTTTTTAAAGTGGTATTGTCTTTTACTAAAAATCATTTTTCCAATTATTTGCTTAATACTATAATACTATAATACTATGAAATATTTGACCTGGTTGGCAGACAAATTGTGCTCTTCTAAAGCGGCATCGCTGTACATGTTGTTGTTTGCCATAGCCATAGGAGTAGCTACATTTGTAG
>Ga0154020_10006600_pt1 | contig 13606 bp, 12 predicted proteins | sample Klosneuvirus_201_FD_109709 | JGI IMG/M metagenome (GOLD analysis project Ga0154020, IMG submission 109709) | Active sludge microbial communities from wastewater, Klosterneuburg, Austria - Klosneuvirus_20160825_MG | ecosystem: Engineered > WWTP > Aerobic digester > Activated sludge | place... | reverse complement strand
GCGTGCTCCTCGCGCGCCATCAGCCGCACCAGGGCCGTGGCCGCCATGCCATCGAGCGCCCGCGCCGCCGGGTGCACCGCCTCGGTGGCCGGCGCGCGCTTCATCAGGCGCCCGGTCGTCCGGGAGAGCCGGCCGGGCCGCGCAGGCCCAGCACGTCGCGCATGTCGTAGCGCCCGGCCGGCTTGCCCGCGAGCCAGCGCCCTGCGCGCACCGCGCCGTGCGCGAACGTGGTCCGGCTGGTGGCGCGATGGGTCAGCTCGACGCGCTCGCCAGGGCCGAACAGGAAGGCCGTGTGCTCGCCGACCACGTCGCCGCCGCGCAGCGCCATGACGCCGATCTCGCCCGGTGTGCGCGGGCCGACATCACCCTGACGCGCATACACCCCGGCCTCGCTGAGCTTCTGCCCGCGTCCTTCGGCCAGCGCCTCGGCCAGGCGCAGCGCGGTCCCGCTGGGCGCATCGCGCTTCTTGCCATGGTGGATCTCGACGACCTCCATGTCGAAGCCCTCCAGCAGCCGCGCCGCCTGCTCGGCCAGCCCGAGCAGCACGTTGACGCCGAGCGAGAAGTTCGCCGCCACCAGCACCGGCACCGCCGCCGACGCGCGCTCCAGCGCCGCCTTGGCGCTGTCACCGAGGCCGGTCGTGCCCACCACCATGCCGACCCCGGCGCGCGCACACAGCGCGGCCGCGGCCTCGGTCGCCGCCGGCGCCGTGAAGTCGATGATGCAGCCGCCGCGCGCCTGCTCCAGCGCGGCGCCCAGGTCGTCGGTCAGCACCACGCCCAGCGCTGCCAGCCCCACCAGCGCACCGGCGTCACGCCCCAGCTCCGGCGTGCCCGGTCGCTCGATGGCGGCGGCCAGACGCACGCCCGGCGTCTCGGTCACGGCCTGGATCAGCATGCGCCCCATGCGCCCGCTGGCGCCGCACACGATCAGCGGGATCACAGCAGGCCCAGCCCCTTCAGCGCGTCACCCAGCTGGTCCTGCACCTTGGCGCTGGGATGCGTCAGCGGCAGCCGGTACTCCAGCCGCGCCTGACCCAGCAGCGACATCGCGAACTTGACCGGGATCGGGTTCGACTCCGCGAACAGCGCGTCGCACAGCGGCTGCAGGCGCAGGTTCAGCGCGCGCGCCTCGGCCCAGCGCCCCGCCTGCACGTGGTCCCACAGCGTCACCGTCTCGCGCGGCGCCGGGTTCGACAGCACGCTGATGACGCCCTGCGCGCCGACCGCCCACAGCGCCATCATGGTGACGTCGTCGCCCGACAGCACGGTGAAGCCGGGCGCCGCCTGCAGGAGCTGCTGCGCGCGCCCGATCGACCCGGTGGCCTCCTTGATGGCCACGATGCGCGGCTCGCGCGCCAGCGCGGCGACCGTGGCCGGCAAGAGGTCGACCCCGGTGCGCCCGGGCACGTTGTACAGCACCACCGGCAGCTCGCCCTCGCTGGCGATGGCGCGGAAGTGCGCCTCCAGGCCGGCCTGGGTGGGCCGGTTGTAGTACGGCGTCACCGCCAGCACGCCATCGGCGCCGGCCTCACGCGCGGCCCTGGCCAGCTCCACCGCGTGCGCGGTCGAGCTCGACCCCGCGCCGGCCAGCACCGGCACCCGCTTGCGCGCGACCGCCACCACCTTGCGCACCACCGCGACCTGCTCGGCGTGCGACAGGGTGGGCGACTCGCCGGTGGTGCCGCAGGGAATCAGCCCGTGCACCCCGGCGGCGATCTGGCGCTCGCAGAGCTCGCCCAGCGCCACCATGTCGACCTCACGCCCGCCCTCGCCGAGCGGGGTCACCAGCGCGGTCAAGACTCCAGTGAAGGACATGGCGGAAAGCTACTGCGCGTAGACGCGGAAGTCGAGATCAGGAAACGGGTTGTCGCGGCGCTCCAGGTCGGCCAGCCAGCTCTGATCGATGTGCTCTGGACCAGCACAGATCTCGCGCTCCAGCCGGGCAAACCGCGCCACATGCGCCTTCACGCGCGACATCGCATAGCCCATCGCGGTGCCGCCCTTCAAGATGAAGGCCCAGTCCGACGACTGCAGCAGCAAGAGCTCGCGTGCGGCCTGCGTCAGCGCGCGCTCCAGCAGCGGGTCGCGCGTCGCCTGGTGGTCACGCGCCAGCTCGACCATGCGCCGCTCGGCGTGGTGCTGGTGGCGATAGATCCAGTCGTTCGACGGGTCGACCCAGACCGCGGAGTAGCCGCCGTCGCCCCAGCTCGACGGCGACACGGTGTCGACCGGGTAGGGCTGCAGCTCGCGCAGCACCTCGGACGGCGTCGCCGTGGTGACGGTGCCGTGCTTGGCCGCGGTCTGGCGCAGCAGCGACTCCAGGAAGGCGGGCCCCTCGAACCACCAGTGGCCGTACAGCTCGGCGTCATAGGGCGCCACCATCAGCGGGCGGATGCCCAGGCTGTCACCCAGGCGCGCGGTCTCGGCCTCGCGCTTGGCCAGGAAGTCGGCGGCGTGCTCGACCACGCGGGCGGCGGCGCGCGCCGGGTCGTAGGGCTGCTTGTCGGCCAGGTCGACCTTGCCGGTGACGCGGTGATACTTGAAGCCGGTGTGGACCCGGATGCCATCGGGGTGCACGAAGTCGCCGATCACCGACAGCGGCAGATCGAAGCCAATGTCGCGGTAGAAGTCGCGGTACACCGGATCGCCCGGGTAGCCCTCGTCGGCCGACCAGACCTGGCGCGACGATTCGGCGTCACGCGCGAAGGCGACCACGCCCGAGGGCAGCACCACCGGCGCGGCCGGCCCGTGCGGCGGGCGCGGACTGGCGTTGTCGATGCCGTGCGAATCGACGAAGAAGTACTCGATGCCGTGCTCGGCCAGCAGCTCGTCCACACCAGGCACATAGCCGCACTCGGGTAGCCAGATTCCGCGCGGGGCGCGCCCGAAGGCGGCCTTGTGGGCCGCCACCGCGACGCGGATCTGGGCCCGGCGCGCGGCCGGCTCGCGCATGGTGGGCTGGAAGCCGTGGGTGCCGCCGACCGTGATCAGCTCCAGCACGCCAGCGTCGGCCAGCTCGCGATAGGCGGCCACGAGGTCGCCGTCGAGGTCGTCGTACAGCTCGAGCAGGCGGCCGAAGCGCTCGCGATAGAAGCGCGCCAGCTGGTGCATCTCACCCGCGGTGCGCTGCAGCTCCTGATCACCCAGGCGCACCAGGCGCTCCAGCGACAGCCGGGTGCGGTTGCGCAGCAGGCCATCCTGCAGCATGGCCAGCAGCGGCGGCGACATCGACATGGTGACGCGGAAGCGCACACCCTCGCGCTGCAGGCGCTGGAAGGCATCGAGCAGCGGCAGGTAGGTCGCCGCGCAGGCCTCGTACAGCCAGTTCTCCTCGAGGTGATAGCGATACTCGGGGTGGCGGATGAAGGGCAGGTGGGCGTGCAGCACCACCGTGAGCAGCCCGCGCGCGCCAACGTCGGACGTCGGCGCGCTCACAGCTGGCCCTCGCGGCGGCGCCAGGGTGAGGTCGCGGTGCGCGCGGCGCCGCTGGCGGCGGGCATCGCGGGCGGCACTGGCGCGGGCGGCGCGGCACACGCCGCGGCGAACACCCCGCCGGCGATGACGCCCAGCTCGACCTGGGCCCAGCCCGGGTGCGGCCAGTCGACATAGGCCTGGCCGAGCTCGTCGTCGATCAGCAGCAGCAGCTCGTGCGTGGTCGCTGCGCCCGGCGCCGGCGTGCTGGCGGCGCGCAGGCGCAGCCCGGGCCGGGGCGCGCCGAGCGCGCGCGCCGCGGCGGGCAGCCGGGCCGCGGCGTCACCGCGCCCGGCCTCGGTCAGCTCCCAGTAGATGAAGAGGGTGCCGGGATCGCGCGCCATCGCGTGAACGATGTCGCTCCCGTAGCGGGCCGGCAGCTCGGCCTCGTCCAGCATGCCCCAGGGTTCATTCATGTGCCGCCTCCCGCGCGCAGGAGTTCGCGCGCCCGCTGGATGTCGTGCCCAATCTGCGCCTTCAGAGCCGCTGCGCCCGGGAAGCGCTCTTCGCCCCGGAGCCGCTGCACGAGGTCGACCATGAGCACCTCGCCGTACAGATCGCCATCAAAATCGAGCAGGTGGGCCTCGACCGACAGGCCCCCCTCGAGCACGAAGGTGGGGTTCGAGCCGATGTTGACCACGGCCTCGTGCACCGCCGCCCCGACATGCGCCCGCGCGGCATACACCCCGGTCAGCGGCAGCAGCTCCTCGCGGACCCGGAGGTTGGCGGTCGGGATGCCCAGGCCGCGACCGCGACCGGCGCCGCGCACGACCTCGCCCGACAGCGCAAAGTCGCGCCCCAGCAGCAGGCGCGCGCCGTCCATGCGCCCCTCCAGCACGAACTCGCGCACCTTGGTCGACGACGCCACCATGCCGTCGACGCTGACCGGGGGCACCACCTCGAGGCTGACGCCATGTACGGCGGCGCGCGCGGCCAGCAGCGCAGGATCGCCGCGGCGCGCCTTGCCGAACGAGAAGTCGTGGCCGACGATCAGCGCGCGGGCGCCCAGGGCGCCGACCAGGATGTCGTCGACGAAGGCCTCGGGGGTCAGCTCGCTGAGCTCGCGGGTGAAGGGCTCGACGATGCAGACGTCGAGGTAGGGCCGCTCCGGCGGACCGGCGGCGGCCATCAGCGCCAGCTTGCGCGCCGGCGTGGTGATCAGGCGCGGCGCCAGCGCGGGGGCCAGCACCTTGGCCGGGTGCGGCTCGAAGGTGAGGACGGCGGCGTGGCAGGGGCCGCCGCCGGCGCCGCTGCCGCTGCGGCTGCCGGGCTGGGCGTCGGCGATGGCGCGTGCGCGCTCGAACAGGCGCTGGTGGCCGAGGTGCACGCCATCGAAGTTGCCGATGGCGATGGCGGGGGAGCGGAGCGGTCGCGCGAGCGCGCGGGTGCCGTGCACGATGAGCATGGTGGCCAGGGCCGTGATCCTCGTAGCACCCAGGGGGGCGCGGTTACAAGGTGCAGTTGTTGCCCCCGGTGGCGTGGTCGGTACCATCGAAACCGTGCGGCAACCGTTCGATGCTCGGGAGGTCAGCCTGGTCGAGATCGTCGCGGCCTGCGCGGCGCTCGGGCACGGCGTGTGCGCGCGGGCGGCGTGGCCCGGTGGCGGCGGTGGGGCGGCGGCCCAGCTGGTCATCGGCGTGCTGGCCGCGGGCGCGCTGCTGACCGGGCTGGCGGCGGCGCTGCTGGCCGCACTCGTGCTGGAGGTGTCGCCGCGCTCGGGGCCGGCGCTGCGCGGCTCGGCGTGGGCCGGCGCGGTGGCGGCGGGCGCGCTGGTGGCGGCGCTGTGTGCGCGCGCGGCCGGGCGGGCGGCGGCCGGTGGGCCGACGCTGCTGGCGGCCGAGGCGGCGGCCGGGCTGCCGCTGCTGGCGGCGCTGACGGCCGGCACGCTGCTGTGTGCGGTCCGCGTCGCGCGCGCAGGCGGCCGGCGCTTCGGGCTGACCCTGGTGGCGCTGCTCGGCCTCACGCTGGCGTGGGGCGCCGATGGTGGCGGCGCGGCGGCGCATGCGCTGCGCGTCGGGCTGGCGGTGCCCGGGCTGGCGCTGCTGCTGGCGCGCTGGCGGGCCGGCGAGCGCTGGGTGCTGGGTGCGCCGCTGCCGCTGCTGGCCGGCGTCGCGGCCGGCCTCGCGCTGGGTCGCTTCGCGCCCACGCTGCTGGCGGCGGCGACCGCGCCGGGGGCCAGCCTGGCGCTGCAGTCAAGCCTGCTCGAGCACGAGCTCGGCCTGCTGGTGCTGGCGCTGGCTGGCCTGGGCCTGTATCACCTGCTGCGCGCGCGGGCCTGGTGGCCGGCTGCGCTGCTGACGGCGGCCGCCGCGACCTCGGCCGCGGCGCAGCACCTGCTGGGGCCGACCGCGACCGTGCTGCCGCTGCTGCTGGCCGCGCTGGCGGGGATCGCCATCGCCCAGCTGCCGCGCCGCCTGGGCATCGCGGCGCCCGCGGCCTCGGCCGCGCTGGCCGGGATGATCACGCTGCAGCCGCTGCTGCGCGCCGCCGGTCTGTAGCCCCTCGCAGCGCGTGCCGTCCGTGCGCGCGTCCCATGAGACAGGTGGCGCTGGTGCACCGCCGGGCACGAGGTTCCGGCCGGTTGCTGCCGCGCAGCGCTGGCCCCGCGCTTGCTCCAGTGAGGCTCTGCGCCACCTGGCGCATCAACCAACAGGAGAAAGCCAACATGCGCAGCCTCGTCTCACGCAAGCTCGGGTCCCTGCTGATCCTCACCGCCATCGCGCTGGGGGCGTGCAGCAAGAAGGCGCCGCCGCCGACCGAGGAGTGTCGCTACGTGGACGGCCAGCGCATCTGCGAGGGTGGCGCGAGGCTCAGCGCGCCCAGCTTCGACGGGGTCAGCCCGGCCACCGCGAAGGCCGGCATGAAGGTCATCGTCACCGGCCGGAACTTCGACCAGCTGCGCAAGGGCGGCGAGCTCGAGGCCGCCCAGCTCCGGTTCGGGCGTGTCGACGGCGACGTCGCCATCGCCGAGTGGGTCGTGCGCTCTGCGACCGAACTCGAGGCGGTGGTCCCGGCCGACGCCGAGTTCGGCACCATCTCGCTGCTGACCAGCGATGCCGATGCGGCGGACACCGTGCACGTGGTCACCGAGTCGGAGGAGCTGTTCAGCCCCGCCGCCGAGTAGCGGCGGCCACGCGGCGGGCCGCGGTCAGGGTGCCAGGTTGCAGGTGGTGAGCTCGCCGCCGCCAGTGCAGGACAGCCCACGTCCGGGGCAGCAGTCGGCGGTGGAGAAGCAGGAGTTGCCCTGGGCACGGCAGCTGCGTGTCGGGCCCAGCGGGGTGAAGTGCATGGCCGGCGCCGACACCGTCTTGGCCGTGGTGTCGACCGTGGTCGGCGTCAGATCGGCCGGCGTGGTGGTCATGTCGGTGATGCGGAACGTCGTGGTCGATGCGGCGCCCGCCAGGGTGGCGTCATACGGCATGGTCAGCGTTGTCGCCATCGCGAACTGCGTCCCCGCCGGCGCGAACTGGTAGAACTTCCCGATCGGCGTGCGCGCGCCGAAGCTGGCCAGCGGCGGCGTCGCGACCTCGGTGATGGTGATGCTGGTCATCGTCGACAAGGCCCCCGCCGGCACCACCAGCGTGATCCCGGCCGGCCCGGTCACGGTGCCGCCCGCGGGACCCACCATGGTCGCGCTGACCGCGCTGTCCACCGTGGTGACCGCGCTGTCGATGACCACGTTGCCCGCGTCGACCTTGACGTCGTCGTCGTCACCGCCACCGCAGCCCGCCATCCCCACCACACCCACCACACACGTCAGCCCCACAAACCATCCCTTCATCATGGCTCCCACCCCTTTCTGTTTGTCTCGTCATCGCACCGCCAACCCGCCCGATCTTGATCGCGGTCAAGCCGGTGGCCGCCCCACCACACCGATGATACCCATTGGCGCGCGACCGCAACCGCTCCGACCCGCCCGCAACAAAATCACAACAACTCGCCGGGCTACGGCTCGACCTTCTTGAGCTCGCCCTTCAGCCAGCGCTGCAGGTCCGACACGTACCACCTCGAGAAGCGCCGGTCCGACGGCCCGCCCGCCATGCTGGTGTGCACCGCGGCCTCGGCGAAGTCGGTCACCATGCGGTACGACGGCGCGAAGCTGGTGGCGCGCCCGCCGGCCCGGTAGACCTGCCCCTGGCGCGGCGTGGCCCGGCCGCCCTCGAGCACGATGGGCCCGCGATCGAAGCCCATCCACTTCGGCAGCTTGCCGCCCAGCAGCATGTGCGACAGCACCACGCGCTGCGACTCGCCCCAGGTGCGCGGCTCGATCTCCAGCGCGCGCGCCGCCACGCGCCGCCACACCACGTCGCGCGACTCGCCGCCCAGCCACGCCGACTGCTCCGCCAGCAGCACGCGGTCGAAGCAGTCGTAGAAGTCGATGAAGACCCCGGTCTCGCCACCCAGATGACGCGCGACCTCGACCCCGAACGCGGCCCCGAAGACCTCCAGCAGGAGCTCGCGATACCAGCGCTCGAACAGCCAGGCCCCGCGCGACGCCGCGTCATAGCCGAGGTCCCACTCCGCCAGCAGCTTGCCCTGCGCGGTCGCCGGCAGCAGCGGGCGCAGGATCGCCATGAAGCGGCGGGCATGGATCGACGTGGTGTCGAGCTGGATGGCCTGCATGTCGGCCACCGTGACGCCGGTCTTCTCGCCCAGCCGCTCCGCGATCCGCGCCGCCCGGTACGGCCCCATCGACACGCTGATGGCGTGCGCGCTGCCCCAGCGCCCGAGGTCGTCATTCGCCGTCACGAAGAAGCCGGCCTCGGGATCCAGCGCGCGCGGCAGCGCCTCCGCGGGCTGATAGCCGCGCCAGTCGTTGCCCGCGTCCCAGCCCGGCAGCGGCGCCATGCCGTGCACGCCGTCGCGGCGCACCGGGACCAGCCCCGACATCTGATAGCCGATCCGCCCACCGGCGTCGGCCAGCACCCAGTTGAAGGCGACCTCGACCGCGCCCAGGTGGCGCATGCCGGCCTCGATGTCGCGCGCGCTCCATAGCGCCAGGAAGCCCTCGATCGAGCGCGCGCCCAGGCCGGCGCCGCTCCAGCGCGTGGTCAGGTACAGCCCGGGCACCGTGGGGTCGCCGTCCAGCACCCCATGATCGTTCTCGTGGAACACCACCTCGGCCGCGGCGCCCTTCTTGCGCGCGATGGTCTCGCGGCGCTGGCGGAACGCGACCCAGTCGTCGCCGCGCCGGTACTTGCCGTCCTTGCAGTCCTCGATCCACGAGTCGACGGTGTCGGCGAACGTGTACGTCGCGCCCCAGGCCAGGTCGGGCGTGCGCCCCAGCACCAGCGCCGGCAGCCCGGGCACCGTCGCGCCCAGGCCCCAGCGCTCGCCGACGGCCAGCGCGATCTCGTACCAGACGTTGGGCAGCCGGTTGACCTCGAGGTGCGGGTCATTGGCCAGGATGGCGCGCCCCGACGCCGTGCGCGAGCCCGCGACCACCCAGTTGTTCGACGCCATCATGCGCGCGCCGGCGGCCCACTTCAGCTCGGCCGGCACCAGGCGCTGGCCCAGCTTGACGCGCCTGAGCAGCTCCTCGTCGAGGCCGCCGAGCACACCCGGGAACAGCTCGTCGAGCCGCGCGCGCGGCACCCCGGCCTGCACCAGCTCACAGAGCAGATGCTCGAGCTCGCCCTGCGACTGCGCCAGGGTCAGGTAGCCGATCATCTTGCCCATCAGGAAGCAGTCCTCGAGCAGCCACGGCGTGTGCTTGTAGCCCGCCAGGCCGAGCTCCCAGGGCCGCTTGCGCCCGAGGCGCAGGTTGACGCCGTCGCAGTAGGCCTGGCACGCCGCGCGCGCCGCCGGGGACAGCCGCGCCACCTCGGCCTCCACGCCGCCGCCCCAGTTCATGCGCCTGAAGAAGGTGTCGATGTCGAGCCCGGTCTGGCTGCCATCGAGCAGCGACAGCTGGCCGCGCCCGAGCACCCGCATCAGGAGCAGCTGCAGCCCGCGGTCCAGCGCATGGCAGTAGCCCATGCCCCGGTACAGCCGCGCCTCGTCGCTGGCGCGCACGTGCGGGACACCATGGCCGTCGCGCGTGATCGACAGCCCCTCCTCCTCGAGCAGCCGCGTCACCAGGGCAGGATACACCGAGAAAGCAGAGTAGAATGGCTCGGTGGCACGTTCGAGTCGATCACCAGACGGAGCGGGCGACCACGCTGAGGGCGCGGCCAGCGCCTCGGCGCTGCCAGCTGGCAAGCGCAGCCTGACCCAGCAGGTGGTGCGGCGCGCGCCCCGGGGCGGCGCCACTGCCGCCGCGGACCCGGCGGTCGAGATCCCTTCCAGCGCGGGTGGCGGGCTGCCCGCCGAGCTACGCACCGGGCTGGCGGCGGCTCTCGGTAGCGGGCTCGACGGCGTGCGCGTGCACAGCGGCCCCGAGTCGGCCGCGGCGGCCGAGCGCCTCGACGCGCGCGCCTTCACGGTGGGCCAGGACATCCACTTCGGGGCCGGGGAGTACGCGCCCGGCAGCGCCGCTGGCGATCACCTCATCGCTCACGAGGTCGCGCACACGGTGCAGGCCGGGCGTGACGGCAGTGCTGACGTCCACGCCAGCGCCCGGGTCGCGGCCCCCGGCGACGCGTGCGAGGTCGAGGCCGAGACCTTCGCGGACGCCTTCATGGCCGGCGGCACGGCGGCGGTCACCGGCGCGACCGGAGCAGTGCACCGTGCGCCGCGCTCGTCGGGCTACGTGCTCGAGGTGCCCACCGTGCGAATCGCCGGCAGCAAGGCCACGCAGGCCGGCCCGGCTGATCCCGGCGCCGCCGGGATCGACATCGAGCCCGAGCCGGTCGACGTCATCGACGCCGCCTTCGAGACCGCCAACACGATCTACCAGGGCGCCGCGGGCCTCGCGGTCACGCGCGGCCCCCACCTTGAGCTGGAGGCCGACTTCCTGGGCAAGGATCGCGCACTGAACGAGGGCGACGTCGCCGATCCCGCCATGGCGATCACCGCCGAGCTGGCGCGCCTGCTCAAGAAGGGCCGCGTCCCCGGCCACATCACCTCGTACTGGGTGCCGCGCTTCAGGAGCTCGCTGCGCTTCCCCGAGAGCCAGCAGAAGTCCGGCGCTGCCTTCACCGCCTACTATGACCAGCTGCCCAAGGACAGCACCTCGGTGGTGCTCTCGGACAATGCGCGCGCCGACTCCCTGGCACACGAGCTCGGCCACGCCCTGGGTGTCGACCCGCTCGACGAAGCCGGCAAGGCTGTGTCGCACGCGGTGGAGGACGGCGACGGCGGCCTGATCGACGCCGCCAGCGACAACCTGATGGCGCGAGGTGACCAGCGCGTCACCCCCGAGACCGCGCAGAAGGGTGAGGCGATCGACCAGCTCAATCGCCCACAGCTCAGCCGCCTGCTGGCGAGCCCGTTCGTGAAGAAGCGGCCCTGACCAGCTGTCGTCGGGCAGCGCCAGCGCCGGTGGCGTCTCAGTTGCGCTTGAACTCGATGGTCGCGCCCTCGCTCAGCACGCCCATGCCCGACAGGTTGAACTTGCCGCTGGCGACGTCGATGCGGCCCTGCGACAGCTTGCCGCCCCAGAGGCGCCACTGCACCGAGATGCCGGCGCCGTCGGACGACCAGGTGCCGGCGTTGCCGAACTGGCCGCTGCTCGAGTTCCAGGTCCGGAAGCGCTCCCAGTTCTGGTTGACCGCGGTACGCGAGGCGCCGCCCTCGGCCTTGGACCAGCCCACCGAGCCGTCGGGGTACAGGGTCACGTACTGCGTGTAGCTGATGTAGATCGACGGATCGAGCGACGACTCGTAGCCCTCGTAGATCCCGGCGATCTGGGCGACCAGGCCGCGCTGCGAGCCGGACCGACCCAGCGTCACCGGCGCCGGCAGGTCACCTCCCGACATGGTCAGGCTGTCGCCGTCGAGCTTGTAGTCATAGGTCATGCTGACGCCGTTCGGCGCTGTCACCGTCAGCTTGTTGGCGGTCTTGCTGTACTTGAGCGCGACGTTGTTGAACACCATGGTGCCGTCGGCGTTCAGCACCACGGTGTAGCGAGCCTTGTTGTCCGACACCAGCCAGGTGTCCTCGAGGCCGGTCTTGCCGCTGGTCGCCGGGGTGCTGCCGACGCCGCCCATGCCGGGGTCGCCGCCCGGCGCCATGCCGGGGCCCTGGCCGGGCACGCCTCCCGGCTGGGCCTGGCCTTCGATCACCGACACCGCGGTCGGACAGTCGAGCGCGCTGTACTGCGCCAGCACCTGGGGATCGCTGTACATGCCCAGGCACTGCTGCACGCAGCCCTGGTACAGGTTGGCGTCGGCGCTGCCCTTGCACTGTACATAGTGGCCGCAGGCCTGCTCGCAGCTGCCGCCGCCGCCGCCGCCGCCGCCGCCCTGCGCGCCCGCGCCACCAGGCCCGCTACCGCCGTAGTAGACCGGCTCCTGCGACTTCGGCGCACAGCCGAAGGCCCCGACCAGCAGCAGCGCCGCCCACACCCGTTTCGTCGGCATCATCGTCATGCCCCTCATACGCCGGCAAATAACACGAGTTCGGTGCCCGCGGCGCGACTTCGCACCCGACACAACAACATCACAACATCTGGTCGAGGGCAGTCGACCGCGCAGGATCTGCGCGGCACTGGCTGGCTACGGGAAGATCCCGCGCTCCAGGTAGACGCGCTGGATGCGCTCCAGCGCGATGGCATACGACGCCGTGCGCAGCGAGATGTGCCGCTCGGCGGCGTAGTCGCGCACGATGCCGTAGGTGCGCTTCATGGTGTGCTCCAGGCGCGACTCGACCTCCTCGAGGTCCCAGCGCTCGGAGCGCTTGTTCTGCAGCCACTCGTAGTAGGAGACCACCACGCCGCCGGAGTTGGCCAGGATGTCGGGGATGAGATCGATGCCCCGCTCCTCCAGGATCTCCTCGGCCTCGGGGTAGGTCGGGCCGTTGGCGCCCTCGACCACCAGCTTGCACCTGAGCGCCTTGGCCTCGGGCATGTTGACCTCGAGCTCGAGCGCGGCGGGGATGAAGATGTCGCACTCCAGCCCGAAGAACTCCTCGCGCGGGATGGCCTTGCCATACTTGTAGTCGGCCACCGAACCGGTCTGCGCGACGTGGTCGGCCAGCTTGTGGGCGTTGAGGCCGGCCGGGTTGGCGATGTAGCCGCGGTAGTCACCGACGCCGACCAGGGTGGCGCCCATCTTGGACAGGATGCGCGCGGTGTGCGAGCCGACGTTGCCGAAGCCCTGCACGGTGAAGGTGCAGCCGTCGAGGTTGAAGCGCTTCTCACGCGCCCACTCGGTGATGCAGTGGACCACGCCGCGCCCGGTCGCGGTCTCGCGGCCGTACGAGCCGCCCGACGAGATCGACTTGCCGGTGACCACGCGGCGCACCGCGTTGCGGTCCTGGTTGCCGACCACGTTCATGTAGGTGTCCATGATCCAGACCATCTGCTGCGGTCCGGTGCCGACGTCGGGCGCCGGGATGTCCCACTCGGGGCCGATGTTGGAGCCCAGCGAGTGCGTGAAGCGGCGCGTGATGCGCTCGAGCTCGCCCTTGGTGACGCTGCGCGGGTTGAACTTGATGCCGCCCTTGGCGCCGCCATACGGGATGTCGTGCAGCGCCGACTTCCACGTCATCCACACCGCGAGCGCCTTCATCTCGTCGAGGTTGGCCTCCTCGTGGTAGCGCAGGCCGCCCTTGAAGGGGCCGAGGATGTTGTTGTGCTGCACGCGATAGCCCTTGAACAGGCGCAGCGAGCCGTCATCCATGCGCACCGGGAAGTTCACGATGAGCTCGTTCTTGGGCTGCGCCAGGATGAGAGCGATCGACGGATCGAGGTTCATCGCCTTGGCGCCCTTCTCGAACTGGCGCTGCGCGATGGTGTAGAGGTTGCCCTTCTCGGCCAGGCTGGGGCCGATGGTGGCCTCGGCTTTGGCGGCGGTGCTAGGCTGCGCGGGGCTGGCAGGATTCAAGGTCGTCATCTGGGGCCTCGGGGTTCGAAATCGGGGGGACTATTGCACGAATATGGTTCAGTCGGAAGTTCATGGGGCGGCCTGGAGCCGGCGAGCGTTGGCTGACGCGGCGCGTGACATCGCCCTCGGGATCCTGGCCCGGGCGCGCACCGAGCGGACGCACGCCAGCGATCTGATGCAGCAGGCCTTCCGGGCGACGCGTCTGG
>Ga0154020_10006599_pt1 | contig 13609 bp, 13 predicted proteins | sample Klosneuvirus_201_FD_109709 | JGI IMG/M metagenome (GOLD analysis project Ga0154020, IMG submission 109709) | Active sludge microbial communities from wastewater, Klosterneuburg, Austria - Klosneuvirus_20160825_MG | ecosystem: Engineered > WWTP > Aerobic digester > Activated sludge | place... | reverse complement strand
GCTCTTCGGGGAGAAGAGGGCCGCGCAACGATCGAGACGTTCGTCGGGCACCTTCGCGATGCCCAGATGCGCGCCGGTTTTGGCGGAGGCCGAGGGATCGAGATGAGTCTTCGTGACGGCTTGAAAGAGCGTGGACTTGCCCGAGAAGGGAAGTCCGACGATGCCGAGTTGCATGGGGTGATTTCCTTCCCTGGCGCGGGGTGCGGCTCGCCGAGGACGAAGTATCTCTCATCGAGCAGGTCCTCACGCCCACGGCACCCGCGCGCACTGCTCGACGGAAATAGAACGCCTGCACCGTGCCTCCATCGCGGTGGTGATCGGCGGCGCCAGTCTCCAGGGCGGGGCCGGCTCGATCGGCGGGAGCCACCGGCGCGCTGGTTCTGGCCTCCGCGCTCGCGAGGAAACCTGTCACCAGGCGTCGCGCCTTGCGGTAGCGTGTCTGGGAATGTCCCCCGATCCCGGTCGCGCATGCGAGAGTCTCTGGCGGTAATTGAAGATGAACAACCCTGAAGTGCCGAGTCTGCTGACCCTCGCGGAGGCATCCGACTTCCGAAGAACCGGCCGCATTGACGAAGTCGAGCGCCTTTGCGCGGCGTTTTCTCACAGATGGCCGGAGGCCGTGCGTGCCTTTGAATACGGGCGTTCGGCGCAGGGACGGCCGCTCCTGGCGATCCTGGTTTCGCGCGCGGGGAGCCTGGACCCCGCGGAGTTGCGACGCCTGGGCGTGCCTTTGCTGATGCTTCAGGGGGGCATTCACCCGGGTGAAAGCGACGGCAAAGACGCTGGCTTCATTGCGCTGCGCGAACTGCTCAGCGGGGAGGTCCTGAGCGGCGTTCTCGACCGCGTGGCCCTGCTTTTCGTGCCGGCCTTCAATACGGACGGCCATGAGCGCACGGGTCGCGCGAATCGCCCCAATCAGAACGGGCCCGAGGAGACTGGCTGGCGCGCCACCGCGCAGAATCTGAACCTCAATCGGGACTACATGAAAGCGGACGCCCCGGAGATGCAGGCCATGTTGCGGCTGCTCCAGGACTGGGATCCGTTGGTAAGCGCGGATCTCCATGTGACCGATGGGGCCGACTTCGAACCCGACATCTCACTCCAGGTGGAACCCATCAATCAAGGCGACTTGCGGCTGCGGGCGAGCGGTACGCAACTGCGCGACGCACTCATCGGAAAACTGGCCGGGCAAGGCTCGCTGCCGCTGCCGTTCTATCCGGATCTGGCCAGGACGGACGACCCGGCCTCGGGCTTCGTGCTCACCGTGTATTCGCCGCGGTTTTCGACCGGCTATTTCCCGCAACGCAATCGTTTCACCGTGCTGGTCGAAACGCACTCATGGAAGGACTACGCCACTCGCGTTCGGATCACGCGGAATACCATCATCGGCCTGGCGGAGCTCGTTGGTTTGCACGGGAAACAATGGCTGCGGGAAGCCGGCGAGGCCGATAGCGCCGCGGCCCGACTCGGCGGGGCCGAGATGACGCTCGACTACCGCTCATCCTGGCGCGAGCCCGCCAAGGGAGGCCAGGCGGCGAGTCAAGCCGATGACGCCGATGCGCGGATCATCGAGTTCCGCGGCTATGCCTACACCCGCGACCTCTCTCCGATCTCCGGGGATCTGATGACCGTCTACGACCCCAAGACGCCCCGGATCTGGCGGGTTCCATTCCGTGACCGGGTGGAGGCATCGCTGGTGGTACGCGCGCCGCGCGGCGGCTACGTGGTTCCGCCCGAACACGCGGACATCGTCGGATCGAAGTTGTCGCTGCACGGCATCGCCTTCGAACCCGTGCGCCAGCCCCTGGGAAAGGCGCAGGTGGAGGAGTTCCGCATCGCCCGCGCGCAGTTCTCACCCGAACCCTTCGAAGGACGCCAGCGGGTCGCGCTCCACGGCGAGTGGCGGGTGACGCAGCGGGACGTCCCCGCCGGTTCGCTGTTCGTGCCCATTTCCCAGAAGCTCTCGCGGCTGATCGTGGCGCTCCTCGAGCCGCAGGCTCCGGATTCCCTGGCCGCGTGGGGATTCTTCAACGCCTGTTTCGAGCAGAAGGAACAGATCGAGCCCTATGTGGCGGAGCAAATCGCAAAAGGCATGTTCGAGTCGGATACGGACCTGCAGGCTGAATTCGCGCGCAAGCTGAAGGATGACCCTGCGTTTGCCGCTGATCCGGGCGCCCGACTCGACTTCTTCTGCCGCCGACATCCCTCCTTTGACGACCGGCGCCATCTCTACCCCATCCTCCGACTGGACTCCACCCTGTAACGGAGCAACCAAGACCCGCGTTCTCGCCCGATGTGGATACTTCGACGAGGCCGGCTCCGGCAGGTAGGGTGGGGCCAGGCAGCGGCGCCACCCGTCCCGCCGCCGCTAGCTGAAAGTGCTGCTCGAGGGCTCGATCGTCTAGGCGTCGACTCGGCTGTCCAGCCACCCGAGGATTTCGGCCCAGCCCGCTTCGTGCTCGTTCTTGTTCTTCTCGTCGGGAAGGCCCCGGTGGGTGAGCGTTACTTTCGTCCCGTCGGCCGCGGCCTCGAAATCGACGCGCACGATCGACTCCTTGCCGAGCGTCCCCTGCGAGACCCAGGTGAACTCGAGGAGCCGGTTGGCTTCCACCTGGAGGTATCGCCCGTAGTGGGGATAGGTGTGGTCGCCGTAGATCATGTCCAGGAAGAACAAGCCGCCGGAATGAGGCTGGAGCACCAGATCGCCACCGTTTGAGAGCCATGGCCGCGCCCGCTCGGGGTCGGTCCAGGCGCGAAAGACGCGCTCGGGCGAGGCCCTGATCGTCCTTGGAACCGTGCAGCTGAAGGGTCCGCGAATCTCGGGGTTGGGGGTCGGGGATGAGGGGGTCATTCGGTCTCCTTTTCGTTTTCGAGTTGCCGGGCAAGGGCCTCGAGACGATCCGTCCAGAATCTCTCGAACTGGCTCGACCACGCCTGAATGCGCCTGATGGGCTGGGGACGCAGGGCGAGAAGGTGCTCGCGGCCGCGACAGGTCCGTTTGAGGAGGCCGGCGCCTTCCAGGACCTTGAGGTGCTTCGAGACCCCGTTCAATGACATCGAGAACGGCGCCGCGAGGTCGGTGACCCGGGCGGGGCCGCGCATCAGCCGCTCGACGATGCGTCGCCGGGTGGGATCCGCGACCGCGTAAAGGGCGGCGTCGAGGGACGGGGCGGGGCTCATTCCTACATTCAACCATATGGTTGAATATCAGTCAATGCCCCCTCGCCCGCCGCTGGTCGTGTAGCGTCTCCTCAACCGCGTTCACGGAGGGATTCACATGAAGCGTCTTCTGCCGATTTCGGCCCTGCTGCTCGGCCTCGGGCCGTCCGCCCTCGCCCAGGACACCCTTCGCGTGGGCGATGTCTCGGCCGCGCGCGGGACGAAGGCCACGGGCGCCATCCACATCCCTGACGGCGTGGACAAGGGCCTCGACATCCCGATCAGCGTGGTCCACGGCAAGGAGCCCGGGAGGGTCCTCGCCCTCATTGCCGGGACTCACGGGTACGAGTACACGTCGATCCTCGCCCTTCAGCGCCTGCTGCCCCAGCTCGACCCGCAAAGGATGAGAGGCAGCGTGATCCTCGTGCACATGGCGAATCCCGAGACCTTCTACGCGCGCCGGATCTACACCTCGTCGGATGGCAAGAATCTCAACCGCGTCTATCCCGGGAAGAAGGACGGCACGATCAGCGAACGCATCGCGGAGGCGATCACCCGCGAGGTCATTGATCAGGCCACCCACCTCATCGACATGCACTCGGGCGACGGCAACGAATCCCTCCGCCCCTATTCGTACTGGATGACCGGGAACGATCCCGCGGTGGATGCGCAATCGAAGGAGTTGAACCTCGCCTACGGCCTCGACCACATCGTCATCGACCATGATCGCCCCAAGGACGTGAAGGACTCGCGCTACACCGCCATGACCGGCGTGCTTCGCGGCAAGCCCGCGATCACCGCGGAGTCGGGGGGGCTCGGCCGCGCCGACGAGGCTTCGATCGACATCCACCTCAAGGGCGCTCTTTCCGTCATCAATCACCTCGGCATCATGGCGGCCCCCTCCGTCCGGGTCGCGAACCCGGTCTGGATCGACAAGTCCGAGGTCCTGGCCGCACTCGCCACCGGCGTGTGGGAGCCCGTGGTCGACCGGAAGGACTCGGTGGCCGCGGGCTCGCTCGTCGGCCGGGTCAAGGACGCGGCCGGGAAGGTGCTGGGCGAGGTCCGGGCGCCCTTCGCGGGGGTGATGCTCTACGTGGTCGGAACCCCGCCCATCACCAAGGGCGAGCCGGTGGGATTCGTTGGACAAGTGAAGGTCGAGAGCCGGTGACGCGCGGACGGACCCGGCCTCCGGCCTACGACGGGGTCGCGGCCGTGAAGCATCTGCGCCAGGCGCATCCGCGGATGGCAGCGCTCATCGACCAGGTGGGCCCCTTCACCATGACCACCCACGCCCTGCCGCCGTACGAAGCCCTGGTTCAGTCGATCGTCTATCAGCAGCTCAACGGCCGCGCCGCGGAGACGATTCTGGGGAGAGTCCTCGCGATCTACGCGCCGAAACCCTTCCCCGCGCCCGGGGACATTCTGGCCACCGACGACGCGCTCCTCCGCGCCGCGGGACTGTCGCGAGCGAAGACCGCCGCGGTCAAGAGCCTCGCCCAGCATGCCATCGATGACGTCGTGCCCACCCGCGCTCAAGCCGCGCGTCTCTCGAACGAGGCTCTGATCGAACGGCTCACCAGGGTGCGCGGAATCGGGCGCTGGACCGTCGAGATGTTCCTGATCTTCGGCCTGGGCCGGCCCGACATCTGGCCGGCTCTGGACTTCGGCGTGCGCAAGGGCCTCGGGCTCACCTTTGGAAAGCGCGGCGTGCCCACGCCGAAACAGGCGATGCTCTTCGGCCGGAAGTTCTCGCCCTACGGTTCGGTGGCGGCGTGGTACTTCTGGCGCGCCTGCGAGCTCAAGCCCGAAACCGCGCCGCCCGTGGTCAGGAAGTCGAAGTCCGCGAAAAGCCCACGACGCTGATCATTCGTCCGGCGTGAGCGCCATCCCGGCGATATGAGAAGAAGAGGTCCCCGCGGCACCGCGTGCAGTGATCGATGACGTCGATGTGAGCGGCGGTGACGCCCAGCTCCTCGAGTTGCGCGCGGTTCGCGGCCGCGACGGCGAGGTGCTTGCGGCCCGCAGCCCCCGCGACGAAGAACCTCGCGCCGGACGGACCGAACGCCGCCTCGACCTCCGGTCCCACCTCGTAGCAGCAGGGGCCGATCGACGGCCCCAGGGCCACGAGCAGGCTTGCCGGGTCGGAACCGGAATCGACGAGCGCCCGCACCGCACTCTGCGCCACGCGCGCCAGCGTGCCCCGCCAGCCCGCGTGCGCGGCCGCGACCCGCCGCGTGCCTGGATCCACGATCAGAACGGGCAGGCAGTCCGCTGTCTCGATCGCGAGCAGTGTCCCCGGCCGGTCGGTGACACTCGCGTCCGCGTCGGGCGGTTCCGTCCATGGAGGGCTCACCACCGAGGCGCCGTGGACCTGCCGAAGAAAGAACACATCCCCGGTGTGGCTGAAAGCGGACCGCGCGGCCTCCCGGGCCTCCGCCCGCGTTCCCGGGAAGCGCAGGCCGAAGCCGTGGACGAGGCCGGGGACGCCATCGAGGAGAGGAGAGGGGAGGAACTTCATCGCTTCCATATTCGACCGCGGACCTTACACTTCCCGGTTTGATGGCCCTCCGCCTGACCCGCCGAAGACGCCTTGTCCTCGTCCTCCTCGCTCTGTCCGTGGTTGCCGTGCTCCTCGGCCGCCGGGCCTTCGTGGTCGAGCCCGATTCGCTGGTGGTCGCCGAGTACGCCATCGACCTGCCCGGGTGGCCGCCTTCGCTGGATGGCTTCAGGATCGCCGCGGTCGGCGACCTGCATGGGGGAGCGCCCTTCATCGACGAGCGGAAGCTCGAGGAAGTGGCCCGCCGCGTGTCCCTGGCCAGGCCAGATCTCATCGTGTGGCTCGGGGACTACGTGATCCACGGCGTGGTGGGAGGGCACTTCATGGAGCCCGAAAAGGTTGCGAGGATCCTCTCCATGGCGCAGGCGCCATACGGTCAGGTCGCGATCCTCGGCAATCACGATCTCTGGCTCGATCCCATTCGGGTCGAGCGGGCCTTCGAGGCGGCGGGCATTCCCTTTCTCCGCTGGGGGTCACGGGAGGTCGTGGTGAAGGGCATTCGCCTTCACCTCTACGGTCTGGACAACTTCGAGCTGGTTCCAAACTACTGGCCCACCCTGGACAAGGTCCAGAAGCAGTGGGGAGCGCTCCCCGGAGGCGAGCCTCTGATCGTTCTGTCCCACAGCCCCGATGTCTTTCCCTGGATGTCGCCGCGCGCCGCCCTGACCCTGGCTTCCCACACGCATGGCGGCCAGGTGCGGTTTCCCCTGATCGGCAGCGTCATCGTTCCGAGTTCTTTCGGCCAGCGCTTCGCCCGGGGTCACATTGTCGAGGGCGAAAGGCACCTCTTCGTCAACACCGGCATCGGGACGAGCATCATCCCGGTCCGATTCGCTGTCCCTCCGGAGATCTCCATCCTGACCCTGCGCGCCGCCCGCGCCCACTAAGATCCTCCGCACGAGTGTGAAGCCATGACTGCGATCGCGCCACGGGACCGGTATCGACGGCTGGACCTCCTGGGTCGAGGCGGCATGGGCGAAGTCCACCTCGCCGACGATCTGCTGCTCAGGCGCAAGGTCGCGATCAAGATCGTCCACCGATCGGCTCTCTCCAATCCGCGGGCGGAAAAACTCCTGCGTCGCGAGGCCGAGGCGGCGGCCGCCCTCGACAATCCGTTCATCTGCAAGGTCTACGAAGTGGGCGAGGACGAAGGCCGCGTCTTCATCGCCATGGAGTACATCCAGGGCGAGACCCTCCGGCAGAGGCTGATCCGCGGCCCCATCCCCCTGAGGGATGTGGTGAGCCTGGCCCGCGAGATCGCGGACGGCCTCGACGAAGCCGATCGCAAGCGCATCATTCATCGCGACCTCAAGCCCTCCAACATCATCATCACGCCGCAGGGCCACGTGAAGATCATGGACTTCGGCCTGGCCAAACGTCTGTCCGGCGACGAGCCGATCGAGGAGAGCAGCGGGGGCACCCCCGACGGCATGGTGGTGGGGACGCGCGAGTACATGTCGCCCGAGCAGTTGCGGGGAAAGCCGCTCGAACCGACCTCGGACCTCTTCGCCTTCGGGCTGATCCTCTTCGAGATGATCGCGGGGCACCATCCCTTCAGAAGAACCGCGGCACTCGACACCCAGCTCGCCATTCTCAACGAGGCCGCGCCCGACCTGGCCGGGACCGCCCCGGGCGCGCCGGATGAACTCTGCGACCTGGTCGCGGGCCTCCTGAAGAAGACCGCGACCGAACGCCTCCGGATCGGGGAGGTCCGCGAGCGACTCGCCTTCATCTCGGACTCCGCGCGTCAGGACGGGCGAGAGAGGACGGTCGGCGGAGCCTCGGCCTCGATGGAGGCCTTCGTTTCGAGAAAGCCCCGCATGGTCCTGGCCACCGGCCTGCTCCTCGTCGCGGCCCTGGTCGGGCTTTCCCTGTGGATGGGCTCCCGACCGGAGCCCACCATGCCGCAGGCCAGGATGACCACGCTCGTGACCTGGCCGAGCAACGAGGACCGGGCTTCTCTTTCTCCCGACGCGAAGAGCGTGAGCTTCATCTCCAACCGCGACGGGGTCAAGGACCTCTGGCTCCGAGACCTTTCCGGAGGCGAGCCGCGCCGCCTCACCAAGGCGCCGGGGAATCTGACCGCGCAGACGTTCTCGGAAGACGGAACGGAGATCGCGTACACCCTGGAGGCCGAGCCGCAGAAGTTGCTCCAGACCATCCGGGTCGACGGAGGACCCCCGACGCGCAGCCTCTCCCTCCCCGACGAAACCCGGATTCGCAGGATGATCCGATGGGTGGGCGACGATGTCTTCATGGAGACCCAGGACGTCGAACTGGTCAGGCTGTCGCTCCGCAGCGGCCAGATCTCGACGGTTCCGACGGTTTCGAAGCTTCCCGGACGGCCGAGCCAGTTCGACATCTCGAGAGACGGCCGATCCGCCGCCTTTGGCGCGGTGAACGAGGACGGGTCGATATCGATCTGGTCGCAGATTCTCGACCGCGAGCCCCGGCGCCTGACCCGGTCGGGGTTCAAGGACAAGTCGCCGTTCTTCTCCGATCCCTCGGGACGAGGCCGTCTCTTCTTCGAATCGGACCGGAGCGGGCAGGAGGACCTGTGGATGATCGAGAGACCTGGTCGCGAGCCGCGCCAGATCACCTTCGGTTCCAACCGGGAGTTCATCGAGAGCGTCTCGGCGGACGGAACCGTCATCGTCTTCAGCGAGACCCTTGAAGGAGCGTCGATCTTTTCCTACGATCCGCGGTCACGCACGCGGGCGCAGCAAACCGCCGAGAACACCCGGGACATCACCGCCACGCTTTCGAGCGGCGATCGGATCGCCTTCGGCCGAACCGCCCTGGCTTCCCGCCTGCCCACGGACCAGACGTCGATCCTGGTTGGTTCGATCAAGGAAGGCCGTCTGCAGGATGCCCACGTCGTGGTTCGGGACGGCTTTGGCCCGCTGCTCTCGCCCGATGGCCGGAGGCTCGCCTTCATGTCGAGGCCCTCGCAGGGCGCGGCGCCCCGCCTGAACCTCCTCGACGTGGACACCGGCCATGCGCGCGATCTCGGCGCGCGGCCGGCCCGGGCCCTGCGGTTCATGGATTTTCCATGGTCGTTCTCGCGGCGCGACTACGGCTGGTCCAGGCAAGGCGATCTGTATTTCGCCGAGGAGACCGACGGCGTCTTGAAGATTGTCCGAGTCAGGCCGGAGGGCGATCCGGAAACCCTGGCTCAACTCGCCGCGGGCGAGGGCGTTCAGGACCTCACGCCCGGGCCGGACGGGTCGAGCCTGTCTTTCGTCCGGACGAACGGGAACGATCCGGCCGGGACCGTCGTGCAGCTACCCGACGGAAGGACGACCACCCTCTTTTCCGCGAAGCAAGGGTGGCTCACCCTCCTCGGTCCCTCCAAAGAGGGTCTCCTGCTGGCGCACCAGGAGCGCCTGGACGATCCGGTGCGTCTCCTGTCCGTGACCCGCAGCGCGGCGCGCGAGATCCTGCAGTTCCGGGCGGTGCCGTCGAGCTGGCGGCTTGTTTCCAGCCTGAATGCCATCGCCTTCAGCCGTCGGGATGCCCGCGATGTGGAGAACATCTTCCTGAAAGACCTCGCCACCGGGGTGGAGACCGCGGTGACCGGGAACGGGATCCAGGGCATCGCCTTCTCTCCGGTCAGCGACTCGGCTTCCGGCCTCCTCGTCTTCTCTCAACAACTGCGCAACAAGGACCTCGGTATCATCCGGATCGACCGTTAGCGAAACCGGAGGATTCAAGAGATGGCAAAGAAAGCAAAGAAGGGCGATGCGGCGGGCATCGCGGCGATTCGGATCTGGGCCATGGCCATCGAAACGGCCATGATCAAGCGCTACATCGGAAATGCGCCGACCCTCGAGCCGATCAAGGCGATCGCCCTCAAGACCGTGAAGGAAATCCAGAAGATCAAGCCCGCGATGCTCTCGGATTGCGACTCGACCTGGAGGCACCTCCCCGACTGCACCTGCGATCCGACCGATTCTTCGATCTAGAACCTGAAGGCCAGGCCCGCCCGCGCCGTCCAGAAGCCCGGCGTGAACTCCGGTATCTCGAGTTGAGAGGCGATCGAACTGAGCAGCGCTTTCTCGACCGCGCTCAGGGCCCCCGTCTCCTTCGACTGCCACTGGAGTTCCGAGCGCTTGAAGGTGAAGCCCCGGGCCTCGCCCACCAGGGCGAACCCCGAGGCGATCTTGATCTGGATCGTGAGCCCTCCATTGAATCCCAGGTGATGGGTCTGGTCCGGATTCACCGGCGTCGCCACCAGCGAGATCGGAAACGATGCGTTGAGGTTGGCCACGGTCAGGGTCGGCGCGGCGTTGATGTCCACCGTGGGCATGTAGCTGATGCCGGCGGACAGGCCGATCCCGACTCTCCCCTGCGACTGGAAACGGAGATTGAGGGACAGGGGCCGAACGCGTTCCAGGTCGGTCTGGCCGTCCCCGAGGGTCACCGGGAGGGTGGAGACGGGCGATCCGGGAGGCCCGAGTTCCAGGGTGTAGTTGCCGCCGAACGACTGGAGATCGATGTCGACGCTGTCCAGTCGGCCTTCCAGGCCGAAGGAGTTGGAGAGAAAAAACGTGGCGGCGAGGCCAAAGGCGATGCCGCCTTCCGCTTCGAGCGACGGCGACTCCTTCACGTTGAGCCGCGCGAGCTGGACCTGGGGCGATCCCCCGGTGAAGGCGAAGGTCTGCTTGTAGGTCGCGATGGTGGGGCCGGTGAAGAGGGCCACCTCGAAGCCGGAGGCTTCGCCCAGCGTCGCCGTCGCGGCGAGCGTGAACAGGGCGCCGAGGAGTTTCTTCTTCATGGGACCAGCATAAGGGTTGGGCCTAGGTAGAGGCTCCACGACCGCGGGCCGCGAACCTTCGGCGATAGGTCGTGGGCGGCAGTCCGAAGCGCCGTTCGAAAGCCCGCCGGAACGAGTCCGGGTTCGAGAAGCCCACCGACGCGGCGAGGGCATCGATCGGGGCCTTCGTGGTGGCGAGACGCTTTTGCGCCTCTCCCAGGCGCAGGTCTTCGACGAAGGCGGCGGGCGTCTGCCGGAAGGCCCGCTGGAATCTTCGGGAGAACTGCCGCGGACACAGGCTCGCTCGTTGTGACAGCGCCTCCACGGAGAGGTCGTGCCGCAGATGGGAGCGGATCCACACCCCGAGGGCCGCGATGGGATCGGTCGACTCCACCTGGAAGCGCAGAGGCTCCGAGTACTGCTCCTGCCCGCCCGATCGCTTGAGGTAGACCACCAGCTCGCGGGCCGCGCGCAGCGCCACCTCGGCGCCGTAGTCTTCCTCGACCATGGCGAGGGCCAGATCGATTCCGGCGGTGACGCCCGCGGAGGTATAGAAGGAACCATCCTTGACGTAGAGCGCGTCCGGTTCCACCTTCAGTCCCGGGAACGCTTCGGCCACCGAGCGCACGAAGCGCCAGTGGGTGGTGACCCGGCGGCCGTCCAGCAGCCCGGTGGCGGCGAGGCCGTAGATGCCCGTGCATACGGAGGCGATCCGGCGGATCTTCGGAGCCCGGCTCTTGATCCACTTCGCCACCCGGGCATTGACCGCGGGAACGCGGAGACCGCGGCCGCCGGGGACGATCAGGGTGTCTATGTCGACCTTCGTGCTCGAAGGTGGATGCGCCTCGAAAACGATCCCTGATTCGGAGCGGACCTTTCGCCCGGTCATGCCGAGGATCGAGACCGAGTACCCGGGGCGGAGGCCGTCTTCCGCTTCGACCAGCGCGGAGGCGAACACTTCGCTCGGCCCGGTGAGGTCGAGGGCATTGACGCCGTCGAATCCCAGGAAGGCTACGCGCCGGGGTTTCATAGCCTTCGAATCCTCGCACAGGGTCCGCCGGATTCACAAGGTTGAAGAGGTCCGAAAATGTCTGATCAATGTCTTAGGAGACACGCGGGGGGAAGCCCTTATCCTGTCCCGTCGCCTGTCCCTTTTCCCGCCGCCCTTCCGGAGGTTCCATGCGTCTTCCATTCATCCTTTCCGCTGGCGCGGCCTTCGCTCTCGCGCTTCCCGCGCCCAGGGTCCCGGCCGCCTCTCCGAGGGACGCCCTGGTGGTGTCCGTGGCCTGGCTCGCCCAGCATCTGAAGGACCCGGATCTCGTTCTTCTTCACGTCGGGGACAAGGCCGAATACGCGGCCGCGCACATTCCGGGCGCGCGGTTTGTGGAGCTCAGGGAGATCGCGGAGTCCGACCGGACGGGGGCCGGTAATGGCCTGACCCTCGAGATGCCTTCCCCCGATGTCCTGCGCGAAAGGCTTCAGGCTCTCGGCATCTCGGATGGTTCCCGCATCGTGGTGTACTTCGGGAAGGACTGGCTGTCCCCGACGACGCGCGTGATCTTCACCCTCGACTACGCGGGCCTGGGCGAGCGGGTGTCGCTCCTCGACGGCGGCCAGCCCGCCTGGGTGCGCGACGGCCACGCCGTGACCGCGGAGGTTGGCGCGATCCGTCCGGGCGCGCTGTCCCCGCTCAAGACCCGAAAGACCGTGGTGACCGCGGACTTCGTGCGTGAGCACGCCAGGGACAAGGGTCTCGCCATCGTCGACGCTCGCGACCGCACCTTTTACGACGGCACGAAGTCCGGGGGCCGCCGAGAGGACGCCCCGAAGTTCGGCCACATCCCGGGTGCGGTGAGTCTTCCCTTCAGCGAAACCGCCGACGACAGCCTCCAGCTTCATTCCGCGGCCGAGCTTCAGGCGCGTTTCGCCGCGGCCGGGGTAAAGGTGGGCGACACCATCGTTGCCTATTGCCACATCGGCCAGCAGGCGACCGCCGTCGTCTTCGCGGCGCGGACTCTCGGGATCAAAGCCCTTCTGTACGACGGTTCGTTCGAGGACTGGACGAAGAATCCAGACGCTCCCCTCGAGAATCCGGCCGCGGTCAGGGCGCCTTCGAAGGAACCACCGGCGGCCCCCCTCTCGTAAACTCCGCCCCGTGCGGAGACTGCTCGCCGTTGCCGTGGCCGTCCTCGCCGCCTGCGAGCCGCCGCCCCAGGAGCTTCAAGCCAAAGGCGGCGAGCAGATCTACGCGAAGCTGTGCTCGAGCTGCCACGCGCCGGACGGCCGGTCCAAGGCCACCCTCGCCCCACCTCTGGCTGGTCACGCCGTGCGCATGCTCGAGGCGGGCGGCCGGGCGCACCTGATCCGGATCGTGCTCAACGGCATGGCCGGACCCATCGAGGTGAGCGGCCGGAAGTACGACGCGATCATGACCCCGCTGCGCTACCTCAAGGACGAGCAGGTGGCGGACGTCCTGAACTTCGTGCTCGACTCGTGGGGCAACCGCGGGCTTCTTCCCAAAGACCACCAGCCATTCACGGCCGACGAGGTGCGAAAGGCGCGCCTTCCCGTGGCGTCGCCGAAGGAGATGGCCGCCGAACGTCCCCGCCTTTGAGTTAGTGGAATGACCCGCGCATGAGAACCCCCCTGTCCCGAACTGTCTTCCTGGCCCTGGCCCTGACCGCCGCGAGTTGCGGCCCCCGCGACGGCGCCCTTCGGTATCCCCTGAAGGGGAAGGTCGAAGCCCTCGACATCTTCGACCGCGAACTCACGGTCGCGCACGATGAGATTCCCGGGTTCATGCCCGCGATGACCATGCCGTTCAGGATGCCCGAGGACAAGGGCTGGCTCGCCCGCCTCCGCGGCATGCGGCTCGAACGGCTCCGGCGGGGCGACGTGATCACCGCGACCCTGGTGGTGAAGGCGAACGAGAGCTGGATCGAGAACGTGAACGTGGTCCGCTACGAGCCGCCGCCCGACCTGCCCATACCCATACCGAAGGAGGCCCGGGTGGGCGAGGCCGTGGTCGATGTCCCCCTCGAGGACCAGGACGGCAAACCCCTCCGTCTCTCCGACTACCGCGGCCACCCGCTCACCTTGACCTTCATCTACACGCGCTGCCCCCTTCCCGAGTTCTG
>Ga0154020_10006596_pt1 | contig 13611 bp, 14 predicted proteins | sample Klosneuvirus_201_FD_109709 | JGI IMG/M metagenome (GOLD analysis project Ga0154020, IMG submission 109709) | Active sludge microbial communities from wastewater, Klosterneuburg, Austria - Klosneuvirus_20160825_MG | ecosystem: Engineered > WWTP > Aerobic digester > Activated sludge | place... | reverse complement strand
TCAATGACGCTGTCTTGCATCTTCAGCAACTGGTTGCGCCGGTACTCCAGATCGTTCATCTGGTTGCCGGACTGCTGCTCGATGATGTTCTCTTCGCCGGTGGCGGAGATGTCCAACAACACCATGCGGCCGCTGACGCGCTGCTCCAGGCCGATGTACTCCTCCAGCTCCATGTTGGGCCAGAAGTTGACGAGCTGGATGCTGGTGTTGGGCGAGCCGATGCGGTCGATCCGGCCGAAGCGTTGGATGATGCGCACCGGGTTCCAGTGGATGTCGTAGTTGACCAGCCAGTCGCAGTCCTGCAGGTTCTGGCCTTCGCTGATGCAGTCGGTGGCGATCAGCAGGTCCAGCTCACCCTCGGCGGCCAGGCTGGCCGGCCGCTCCTTGGACCGGGGGGAGAAGGCCGTGAGGATCGTGGACAGATCCTTGCGCAAGCCGGCCAGGGTGGACCGGTTGCGGCCCGAGCCCGTGACCAGGGCGGCTTCGACCTGGAGCTGCGTCTTTGCCCAATCGGCGAGGTGGTCGTACAGGTACTCGGCCGTGTCGGCAAAGGCCGTGAAGACGATGATCTTGCGGTTGCCGGCGTTGATGGGGTTGCGCACCTTCTCGGCGATCAGGTCGCGCAGCTTGCCCAGCTTGTCGTCGCGCGCTGCGTTCACCTGCAGGGCCGCGGCGTTCAGGGTGGCGAGGCGGTTGCGGTCTTCGGTGAGATCCTGGCGCCAGCGGACCAGGTCCATGTCGCTGAGCAGCACCTTGACCTTGCGACCAACCAGCAGGGGCTCGAAGGCCGGATCGTCCACGTCCACATCGGCGATGTCGATCTCCTCGAACTCGTCTTCCGCGCCGGTGCTGCCGGCCCTGTACGCAGCCAACCGCGCCAGCGTGGCGTCCACATCCTTGAGCTGCCGGCCCACGGTCAGACCGAAGGACCAGACCGAGCTTTCCATGCGCTTGAGCAGGTTCACGCGCATCAGGTGGATCAGGCTCTCCTCGCGGTCCACCTGGCGGAAGATGCTCTCGCCGCCCCGGATGGCGGTGCTGTACTTCTCGTCGTAGGCAGCCAGCCGGCTCTCCCTGACATAGCGCAGGGGCGCGTAGCTGGCCAGCTTCAGGCGCCGGATCTCCAAGTTGATGTGCTTGATCGACTGGAACTGGCCGGCGGTGTCGACGTCGGCCTTGATGTTGACCGGTGGCAGGCGCGCCGGGAAGCGGCCCGTCTCGGCCGTGCCGTAGTACTTCTCGATGTGCCGGCGCGAGCGCGCGATGGTCAGGTGGTCGAGCAGGCTGAAGTAGTCGAAACCCAGCATCTCCACCAGCAGCTGCGGCGTCTTTTCATCCTCCGGCAGGTCCAGCCAGCGGTTGAAGGCCTTCTGCGCACGGCGCGTGGTGCTGTCGATGCTGGCGATGCCATGGTCGAACAGAGCGGTGTCGTCACCCTCGGTCACGAAGGCGATCTGGTTCTTGAGGTCGGCAAGCCGGTTGTTGACCGGCGTGGCGGAGAGCATCAGCACGCGGGTCTTGACGCCCTCGCGGATGATCTTGCGCATGAGCCGGTCGTAGCGGGTCTCGGCCCCCTGCTTCGGCGTCTTCTTGTTGCGGAAGTTGTGCGACTCGTCAATCACCACCAGGTCGTAGTTGCCCCAGTTGATGTGCGCGAGGTCGATGTCGCCCGACAGGCCGCCGTCGCGCGACAGGTCGGTGTGGTTCAGCACGTCGTAGTTGAAGCGGTCCGACGCCAGGACGTTGCGCTGGTCGTTGGCCTTGTAGAGGGTCCAGTTGTCGCGCAGGCGCTTGGGCGCCAGCACCAGCACGCGGTCGTTGCGCAGCTCGTGGTACTTGATGACGGCGAGGGCCTCGAAGGTCTTACCCAGGCCCACGCTGTCGGCAATGATGCAGCCGCCGAAGCGCTCCAGCTTGTCGATGGCGCCGACCACGCCATCGCGCTGGAACTTGTAGAGCTTCTTCCAGACGACGGTGTTGCGGATGCCCGTGGCCGACTTGACGATGCGGTCCTCGTCCAGTCCAAAGCTGTCGGCCTGGAACAGGTGGTAGAGCACGGCGGCGTAGATGCTCATCGGGTCGCGCGGGCTGGCCAGTTCGTCCAGCTGTGCTGCGAACGCGGCGCGAGCCTTGGGTGCCGCAGGCAGCGCCGCCCATTGCGCATCGAACCACTGCGCGAGCATCTGCGCTTCCTCGCGGGACTCCGAGGCCTGGATGAAGCTGAGCGGGTTGCCGGGCGTGAGACCCAGCCCGTCGGTGCTGAGCCCGAACGAGCCGTGCACGGCCTGCAGCGGCGCGCCTTCAGGTCCCCTGACCACGGCCAGTCCTTGCGGGATGGTGTTCGGTGCCCTGCGAACCTCGGCCTTCGCGCGGACCCACTCCGCCATGAGCCTGGCCAGACGAGGCGCCTGCAGCCGGTTGCGCGCAGGACGATCCGCTTCGCCGCCCAGCAACGCCAGGTCGGCCTTGTCGCAGGGCAGCACCACGCGGGCACCCGCCAGCCGGGCAGCGCCCTCTCGCAGCGCCTCGAACGCGAACAGGGAAGCGGCAGGGGTCAGCAGATCAAGCTGTGTGCCCTTGTTCAGCTGAGGCTGGATGAGATCAAGCACACGATCGGTGCCCGCATTGCGGACGAGTTTCATTTTTCCAGGCTCCCAGCAGCACTTTACCGAATCGGTTCTCTGCCTCAGGAACTGGGCCGGCCAGCACATGCAGATTGCCGGAATCCGACATCCGGCCCTGCCGAGGTGCTGACGCCAAGCTGCGCCCCAGACTCATCCTCAAACTTGATCCACGGCAATTTAATTCCCCCCTGGTTCGGGTAGCTTCAGCCTCCGATGTTGTCTGTCCACCACCTGTCCTGTGCCCGAGGGGATCGCACGCTGTTCTCGGGCGTGTCGTTCTCGCTGGCCGAGCGCGAATGGCTGCATGTCAAGGGCAGCAACGGCGCGGGCAAGACCACGCTGCTGCGCGCGCTGGTGGGCCTGGCGCCGCAGCAGGAAGGTGAGATCACATGGCGTGGCGAGGTGGCCCCTTCCGACAATTTCCGCCGCGAGCTGCTCTACCTCGGCCACCACGCCGCGGTGAAGGAGGAGCTCACGCCGCTGGAGAACCTGCGGCTGGCGGCGTCGGTGGATGGCCTGGCGCTGTCTGAACGCGAGGCCCTTGCCGCGCTGATCCGCATGGGGCTGCGCGGGCGGGAGGCGCTGCCGGTGCGGGTGCTGTCGGCCGGGCAGAAGCGCCGTGTGCTGCTGGCGCGGCTGCTGACGCGGCCGGCCAAACTCTGGGTGATGGACGAGGCCTTCAATGCGCTGGATGCCGCGGCGGTGCAGCTGCTGGGCGAGCTGGTGCAGGCGCACCTCGACAACGGCGGCTTGGCGGTGCTGACCAGCCACCAGCCGCTGCCGGTGAGCGGCGGCCGGGAGTTGGTGCTGTGAGCGCTGCCGCTCGGCCGCCCGAAGGCAGGCGCTCCCCCTCCCGTGGGGAGGATGTCGCCTGCGACAGGAGGGCGCCATGAACGCGGTGTGGGCGATGGCCCGGCGCGACCTGCTGCTGGCGCTGCGGCGCAAGAGCGAGGTGCTGACCGCGCTGTTCTTCTTCGTCATCGTCTGCAGCCTGTTCCCGCTGGGCATCGGGCCGGAGCCGGCGCTGCTGCGAAAGATTGCCCCAGGTGTGCTCTGGGTGGCCGCCCTGCTGGCCACGCTGCTGGGCCTGCCGCGCATGTTCGCAGCCGACCATCAGGACGGCACGCTGGAGCAGATGGCGCTGTCGCCCTCTCCGCTGGGCCTGCTGGTGGCCGGCAAGATCCTGGCGCACTGGCTGGTCAGCGGCCTGCCGCTGGTGCTGCTGGCGCCGGTGCTGGGCATCCAGTTCGACCTGGCACCCGACGCGCTGGGCGTGCTGGTGCTGGCGCTGCTGCTGGGCACGCCGCTGCTGAGCCTGATCGGCGCGATCGGCGCGGCGCTGACGCTGGGCGTGCGCGGCGGCGGTGTGCTGCTGGCGCTGCTGGTGCTGCCGCTGTACGTGCCGGCGCTGATCTTCGGTGCGGGCGCGGTGGAGGCGCACATCGCCGGCCTGGCCTTCGCCGGCCATTTCTCGCTGCTGGGCGCGATGCTCGCCGTGGCCCTGTTCTTTGCACCCTGGGCCACCACCGCCGCGCTGAGGATTGCCCTGGAGTCCTGAACGTGATTCGCCGCAGGGCCCAGGGCCTGAGGCAGACTCCCCGCCGATCATGAACGATTCGATCCGCCCCCTCACCTCGACCCGGCTGACGCGCTGGCTGTTCCACTGCGCCAGCCCGCCGGTGTTCTACCCGCTGGCGGGCCGGCTGATTCCCTGGTTCTGGGCGCTGGCGGCGCTGTTCGGCATCGCCGGGCTGTACGTCAGCTTTTTCGTGGCGCCCACCGACGCGGTGCAGGGCGAGGCCTACCGCATCATCTTCGTGCACGTGCCGGCCTCCTGGATGTCGATGTTCATCTACCTCGTGATGGCCTTCTGGGCCGGGGTGGGGCTGGTGTTCAACACCCGCCTGTCGGGGATGATGGCGCAGGCGCTCGCGCCCACCGGCGCGCTGATGGCCGTGCTCAGCCTGTGGACCGGCGCGCTCTGGGGCAAGCCGATGTGGGGCACCTGGTGGGTGTGGGATGCGCGGCTGACCTCGGAGCTGATCCTGGCCTTCCTGTACATCGGCTTCATCGCGCTGCAGGCCTCCATCGACGACCCGCGCCGGGCCGACAAGGCCGGCGCCATCCTGGCGCTGGTGGGGGTGGTGAACATCCCCATCATCTACTTCTCGGTGAAGTGGTGGAACACCCTGCACCAGGGCGCCTCGGTGAGCCTCACCAAGTCCCCTTCGATGGCGCAGACCATGCTCTGGGGCATGCTTCTGATGGCACTGTGCTTCTGGATGTACTCGATCGCGGTGGCGCTGATGCGCGTGCGCGCCATCATCCTGGAGCGCGAAGCCGCAACCGAGTGGGTGAAACATGCAGTGGAATGACATCGGCGAGTTCCTCGCCATGGGCGGTCGCGCCTTCTACGTCTGGGGCAGCTTCGGTGCCTGCCTGCTGCTGATGGTGGCCGAACCGATCCTTGCGCAGCGCCGCGCCCGTGCGGTGCGCGACACGCTGCGCCGCGAGCGCCTGGCCGACGAACTGGATAGGAAACCGGGATGAAACCCCGCCACAAACGACTCGCCATCATCGCGGGAGCCCTCGCGTCGCTCGGCGTCGCTGCCGCGCTGGTGCTCAACGCGCTGGACTCCAACATCGCGCTGTACGTGACGCCCTCCGAGGTGGCCGCCGGCAAGGCGCCGCAGGGCAAGGCCTTCCGCATCGGCGGCATGGTCAAGGAGGGCTCGATCCAGCGCAAGGAGCTGACGGTGCACTTCGTCATCACCGACACCGCCAGGGACATTCCCGTGGCCTACACCGGCATCCTCCCGGACCTGTTCAAGGAGGGCAAAGGCGCGGTGATCCAGGGCCGGCTGGGCACGGACGGCCTGTTCACCGCCAGCGAGGTGCTCGCCAAACACGACGAGAACTACATGCCCCCTGCCGCCGAACATGCGGTGGAACAGGCCCAGCGCGCCCAGAAGTCCCTCAAGCCATGATTCCCGAACTCGGTCATTTCGCGCTGCTGCTGGCCTGGTGCGTCGCCGGCATCCAGGGTGTGCTCCCGCTGGTGGGCGCGCAGCGTCACCTGCCACGCTGGATCGCGCTGGCCCGCCCGGCCACCGCGGCCACCTTCGCGCTGGTGGCCATCGCCTTCGGCTGCCTGAGCTGGGCGTTCTACGTCAACGACTTCTCGGTGGCCTATGCGGCCGGGCACTCCAACACCGGCCTGCCGACGATGTACCGGCTCTCCGCCGTCTGGGGCGGCCACGAGGGCTCGCTGCTGCTGTGGGTGCTGATGCTCACCGGCTGGGCCGCGGCGGTGGCGCTGTTCTCGCGCCAGCTGCCCGATGTGATGGTGGCGCGGGTGCTGGGCGTGCTGGGCCTGGTCGGCTTCGGCCTGCTGGCCTTCGTGCTGCTGACCTCCAACCCCTTCGAGCGGCTGCTGCCTTCCCCCGAAGAGGGTCGCTCGCTCAACCCGCTGCTGCAGGACCCGGGCCTGGTCTTCCACCCGCCCCTGCTCTACATGGGCTATGTGGGCATGTCGGTGGCCTTCGCCTTTGCCATCGCCGCGCTGCTGGCGGGCAACCTGGACGCTGCCTGGGCGCGCTGGTCGCGGCCCTGGATCACGCTGGCCTGGGTCTTCCTGACCCTGGGCATCGCGCTGGGCTCCTGGTGGGCCTATTACGAACTGGGCTGGGGCGGCTGGTGGTTCTGGGACCCGGTGGAGAACGCCTCCTTCATGCCCTGGCTGGTGGCCACGGCGCTGATCCACTCCCTGGCGGTGACGGAAAAACGCGGCAGCTTCAAGAACTGGACCCTGCTGCTGGCCATCGCCACCTTCTCGCTGTCGCTGCTGGGCACCTTCCTCGTGCGCTCGGGCGTGCTGACCTCGGTGCACGCCTTTGCCAGCGACCCCAGGCGCGGCATCTTCATCCTGCTGCTGCTGGCGGTGGTGGTCGGCCTGTCGCTGCTGCTGTTTGCCGCCCGCGCGCCGACGATGAAGGCCGGCGGCCACTTTGCATTGATGTCGCGCGAGACCTTCCTGCTGGTCAACAACGTGCTGCTGCTGGTGGCCTGCGCCGCGGTGCTGCTGGGCACGCTCTACCCGCTGATCGTCGACGCGCTGGGGCTGGGCAAACTGTCGGTGGGCCCGCCCTACTTCAATGCGGTGTTCGTGCCGATCATGCTGCCGCTGCTGCTGCTGATCGGCGTGGGCCCGGTGGCGAACTGGAAGCAGGCCGAGCTGAAGACCCTCCTGCGCAAGCTCGTTCCCGCCGCGGTGGTGGCCCTGCTGGCGGGCGCCGCGCTGCCGCTGCTGGCCGGCGGCTGGCAGCCGATGGCCGCCCTCGCGCTCGCCCTGGCGGTGTGGATCACCGCTGCCATCGTGCTGCAGACGGCCGAGCGGCTGCGCAAGCCGGGCCGACCGACGCCGTCCTGGTGGGGCATGCAGCTGGCGCACTTCGGCATCGCCGCCTTCGTTGTGGGCGTCACGATGGTGAGCGCCTACCAGCAGGAGCGTGATGTGCGCATGGAGCCTGGCGACACCGTCACTGTGGGCGGCTACACCTTCCAGTTCAACGGGGTGAAGTCGGTGCGCGGGCCGAACTACGAAGCCAGCCGCGGCAGCTTCACGCTGTCCCGCGACAGCCAGCCGCTGGGCGAGCTGCTGCCGGAAAAGCGCGCCTACGACAGCTCCTCCATGCCGATGACCGAAGCCGCCATCGACGCCGGTTTCACCCGCGACGTCTACGTCTCGCTGGCCGAACCGCTGGACCCCAAGACAGGCGCCTGGGCCGTGCGCGTGTACTTCAAACCCTTTGTCGACTGGATCTGGGGCGGCTGCTTCCTGATGGCCCTGGGGGGCTGCCTGGCCGCCGGGGACCGCCGCTACCGGCTGCGCACCCGGTCTGCCACGATCCCGGCCGGAGTTGCCGCATGAACAAGTTCGTCTGGCCCCTGGTGGGCTTCCTGGGCCTGGTGGGCCTGCTGGCCGTTGGACTGAGACTCAACCCGCGTGAGGTGCCCTCCCCCCTGGTGGGCAAGCCCGCACCGGACTTCGAGATTGCGCAACTGCACGCGCCCGACAAGACCTTCTCGCCGCAGAGCATGCGCGGCCAGGTGTGGATGCTCAACGTCTGGGCCTCGTGGTGCGTGTCCTGCCGGGAGGAGCATCCGGTGCTGGTCGCCTACACCCGAACGCCCGGCGCCGTTCCCCTCATCGGCCTGAACCACAAGGACAAGCGCGACGACGGCCAGCGCTGGCTGCAGCAGTTCGGCGACCCCTACCGGCTCTCGGCCTACGACATCGACGGCCGGGTGGGCATCCACTACGGCGTCTACGGCGTGCCCGAGACCTACCTGATCGACAAGGCCGGCGTGATCCGCTTCAAGCAGATCGGCCCGGTCACCCCCCAGGTACTCAACGAGAAGATCCTGCCGCTGATCAAGGAACTGTCGTCATGAGGGCCCTGATCGCCGCACTCGCAGCCCTGCTGCTCGCGCTGACGCTGCAGCCGCTCCAGGCCCGGGAGGCGGCACCGCTGGCCGAGGATCCGGTCATCGAGCAGCGCCTGATGGCCATCTCCGAAGAGCTTCGCTGCCTGGTCTGCCAGAACGAATCACTGGCCGGCTCCCGCGCCGACCTGGCCCAGGACCTGCGCCGCGAGGTGCGCGAGCTGCTCAAGGCAGGCAAATCCGACCAGGAGGTCAAGGACTTCCTGGTCAGCCGCTACGGCGACTTCGTGCTCTACCGCCCGCAGGTCAAGCCCACCACCTACCTGCTCTGGGCCGGCCCCTTCCTGCTGCTGCTGGCGGGGCTGTTCGGGTTGATCCGTTTCCTGCGCGCCCGGGCCGCCACGGTCGACCCGAAAGAAGACCTGCCGCTGTCGGACGCCGAAAGGGCCCGCGCCGAAGCCCTGCTGAAGGACACCCAGCCATGACCGGATTCATTGCCGGCGCCCTGCTGCTGCTGGCCGCCACGATCGGCCTGCTGGCCTGGCCGCTGCTGCGCCGCTCGACCCCAGCCGGCGTCTCCACCCGCCAGCTCACCGCGGCGGTCTACCGCAACAAGCTGGCCGAGCTTGACCAGGACCTGGCCGCCGGCAGCCTCTCCCCGGCCGACCACGAGCTCAGCCGCGCCGAACTGCAGCGCCGCCTGCTGGAGGACAGCAGCGCTGCCGAGGCCGACGCGGCTGCGCCCCTCGCCACAGCCCCCGCCACCGTCGCAGCCGCCCTGCCCCGCAGCAAGGCCCTGCTGCTGTCACTGGCCACCCTACTGCCCCTGGCCACCGTCGGCCTGTACCTGGCCATCGGCAAACCGGAGGCGATCCAGCCCGCCGACCCGCACGGCGGGCGGCAGATCAGCCGCACCGAAATCGACGCCATGGTGGCCGGCCTGGCTGCCAAGCTGGAGAAGGAACCCGACAACCACCGCGGCTGGGCCATGCTGGGCCGCTCCTACAAGACGATGGGCCGCTTCCAGGAAGCCGCCCAGGCCTATGCCCGCACCGGCCCAATGCTCGACAACAGCGCCGACCTGCTGGTCGACTACGCCGACGCCGTGGCCGCCGCCCACAACGGCTTCAACCCCCAGGCCCTGCAACTGCTGGACAAGGCCCTGAAGCTCGACCCCAACCAGCTCCAGGGCCTGTGGATGCGCGGCACCGCGGCCTTCCAGGCCGGCCGGTTCGATGCAGCCATCGCCGACTGGGAAAAACTGCTGTCGCAACTGCCCGCCGAGTCAGAGGACGCCAAGGCGATCCAGGGAAACATTGCGCAAGCGAAGAAGCAGGCCGGGGGGAAGTAGGAGCAAGGTGTCGCCGCGGCGGCGGTGATCTGCCGCCTCAGGGACCCACTGAGGCAGAGGGCCCATCGGGCCGGGTGAACCACAGCTCAACCTTGGCCCTGCTGGGTACACCGCCCGCATGCACGACCTGGCCATCGATCACGACTCCCGGCGTCGACATCACGCCGTAGCCCACGATTTCGCGCAGCTCCTCGACCTTGCCGAGGTGGATCGGCACCCCCTTGTCGCGGGCCACCTGCTCGATCAGCGCCATCGTGCTCTTGCAATTGGCACAGCCAGTGCCCAGTACCTTGACGTCCATGGTGGTTCTCCTTTGAGTCAAATCACGGCGTTGAAGACAAAGCCCACCAGCAGGATGCCGGCGGCCACGATCGCGGCAAAGGTGACGATCAGCCGCAGCTGCAGCACCTTGCGCAGGATGATCATCTCGGGCAGCGACAGCGCGATCACGCTCATCATGAAGGCCAGCACGGTGCCCAGCGCCGCGCCCTTGGCCAGCAGCGCCTGCACGATGGGGATCACACCTGCCGCGTTGGTGTACATCGGCACACCGATGAGCACCGCCAGTGGCACCGACCACCAGGCCTCGCGGCCCATGATCGAGGCCATGAAGTCCTCGGGCACCCAGCCGTGGATGCTCGCGCCGATGGCGATGCCGGCCAGAATCCAGGGCCAGACCCGCCCGACGATCTCGCGCACGCTGGTGAGTCCCGCGTCGATCCGGTCGGCCAGGCTGAGCCCGTCGGCGCCGGCGGCGGCCTGGACGCGGGGCATGTCACGCACCCAGTCCTCCAGGTAGCGCTCCATCTTCAGCCGCCCGATCACCCAGCCGGCGACGATGGCCACCGACAGCCCCAGGCCCAGGTAGAGCAGCGCGATCCGCCAACCGAACAGGCCGAAGAGCAGCGCCAGCGCCACCTCGTTGACCATGGGCGCCGCAATCAGGAACGAGAAGGTCACCCCCAATGGCACGCCGGCCTGCACGAAGCCGATGAACAGCGGCACCGCAGAGCAGGAGCAGAACGGCGTGACGATGCCCAACGTCGCCGCCATCACATTGGCCACGCCCTCGGTGCGACCGGCCAGCAGCGCGCGGGTGCGCTCGGGGGTGAAGTAGGAGTTCACCATGCCCATCACGAACACCACGGCCGTGAGCAGCAGCAGGACCTTGGGTGTGTCGTAGAGGAAGAACTGCACAGCGCCACCGAGGTGGCTGTGCCGGTCCACCGGAAGCTGCGCCACCAGGGCTTCGGAAGCCGGCAGCACAGACCGGTACAGCCCCCACCACAGCAGCGCCGCCACAACCAGGAAGGCACGCGGGTGCTGACGCGGCAGCCGGGCGCTGCGTTCGGACAGGGACAGGGTGGGCAACATCGTGAACCTCCTCTGTGAAGACGAAGAGACCCCGAAATGGATGCAGGCCGTCAGTTCGAAGGATGGGGTCGAGGCACGTGGCCGTCGACGCGGCCCTCGTCGTCGAAACGCACCTGACAGGCGCAGGTGAGCCGGTCGCGCGCACGCCGGCGGGCGCGCAGCAGGCGGGACTTCGCCGCGGCCAGGCTCAGCCCATGGCGTTCGGCGAACTCGCGCTGGGTCATTCCGTCGAGGTCGCAGGCGCGCAGGATCAGCGCGTCATCGGCGGCCAGTTCACCCAGCACCCGCTCCAGGCAACCGGCCAACGCATCGACCGCGGCAGCAGGCTCCGCTTCGGGCTGGGCGAGCTCGTCGGCAAGGCCGTCCAGCGGATCGTGGCGATGCGCCGTGCGCAGCCGATCGGTCAGCGTGTTGCGAGCCACCCGGTACAGCCAGGCCCGCGGGTCGTCGAGGCGGCAGAAGTCCCGGCCGGCGCGCAGGGCCTTCAAGAAGGTGTCCTGAAGGACGTCATCGACCACGCTCTCGTCGTGCAGGGCGTGGCGCAGGAAGGCTCGCAACTCGCGCTGGTGTGCCGTCCAGGCACGCGTCACGCAGCCGAAGCCAGGCGCTGTTGGAGGGTCGGGGGCTGCATTCACGCCCAAAGCATAACGACAGGGTGTCAGGGTGTCAGGGGTTGAAGAGCATTCAATGATTCGATAAAATTGGAATCATGGACGAAAAATCGGCTGTGCAATCCCTTGCTGCGCTGGCCCAGGAGGCTCGCTTGCGCGTCTTTCGTGCCCTGGTGGGCGCGGCCCCGCAGGGCATGACGCCCTCGGCGCTGGCCGCACTGCTGGACATTCCAGCCTCCACGCTGTCGTTTCACCTGAAGGAGCTGGTCCATGCGCAGCTGGTGAACGTCGAGCGCGATGGCCGCAGCCTGATCTACCGGCCCGAGCTGGCACGCATGAACGCCCTGCTGGGCTACCTCATCGACCACTGCTGCCAGGGCAGCCGGTGTGAGGACGGAACCTGTGCAGACAGCGCTGCAGACAACGCTGGAGACGGTGCGGCCCTGGAAGGGACAGGGGCCCCCGCCGCCTGCCCGCCGTTCACCGCCAGGAAAACACGCTGCTGAATCCCGCCCCACAGGGGAACACCAAGGAACACCGAGGAACGCCCGCCATGAAACGCTTTCACGTCCACCTGCACGTCACGGATCTGCCCCAGAGCATCGCCTTCTACTCCAGGCTCTTTGCTGCCGAGCCGGCCCGCGTCGAGGCCGACTACGCCAAGTGGATGCTCGACGATCCGGCGGTGAACTTTGCCATCTCCACCCGCGGGGCCGCTGCCGGCATCGACCACCTGGGCATCCAGACCGACGATCCCGCCGAACTGGCCGCCCTGAAGGCGCGCGCCGAGGCCGCCGACATGGCCTTGCTCGACGAGGGCCAGACCACCTGCTGCTACGCACGCAGCGAGAAGCACTGGATCACGGACCCGCAGGGCATGGCCTGGGAGCACTTTCACACGCTGAGCAGCATCCCCGTCTTCCGCGAGGGTGAAGCGCAGGCCGGTGCCTGCTGCACGCCCGCGCCGACCTGCCCGACACCGGCCCAGACCGCCCCAGAGTCGGCCGGGGCCTCCGCCTGCTGCACGCCGGCTGCGCGGGGCAAGCCGATCGGCATTCCGGTTCAATCACAGCCGTCCTGCTGCTGAACCGACCGTCGGGCGCCGCAGCCACGCAGCGCCGGGCCGGAGCACGTCACTGAATTGTCATTCTTCATTTCTATCATGATGGAATCATCGTATCGTTCCGGATGGAGTGGACATCGTGAGAGTGGGCATCAATGGCATGGGGCGCATCGGGCGGCTCGCACTGCGGGCCGCCATGGGGGCAGCCGAGCGGCCCGCGGACGACCCCCGCGCCGGCAACCGGTTGGAGGTGGTGCACCTCAACGAGCTGAAGGGCGGCGCGGCCGCCACCGCGCACCTGCTGGAGTTCGACAGCGTGCAGGGCCGCTGGCGCAACCGCATCGCAGCCGACGGAGAGGACGCGCTGTGGATCGGCGATCGCCGGCTCGGCTTTTCCTCGCACGCCACCGCCGCCGAGATCCCCTGGGGCGACCTGGGCGTGGATGTGGTACTGGAGTGCACCGGCAAGTTCCTGACGCCGGACACCCTGCGGGGCCACCTGGACCGTGGCGCCAGGCGCGTGATCGTCGCCGCGCCGGTGAAGGTCGGCGACGTGCTCAACATCGTCGTCGGCGTCAATGAGCAGCTCTACGAGCCGGCGCGGCACCGCATCGTGACGGCCGCTTCCTGCACCACCAACTGCCTGGCGCCGGTGGTCAAGGTCGTGCACGAGTCCCTGGGCATCCGCCACGGCCAGATCACCACGATCCACGACCCGACCAACACCAACCTGATGGTCGATGCGCCGCACAAGGACCTGCGCCGCGCCCGCAGCGCGATGCTGAGCCTGGCGCCCACGACCACCGGCAGCGCGACCGCCATTGCGCTGATCTACCCCGAGCTGAAGGGCAAGCTCAACGGCCACGCCGTGCGCGCACCGGTGCTCAACGCATCGCTCACCGACTGCGTGTTCGAGTTGAAGCGCGAGACCACGGCGGACGAGGTGAACCGTCTGTTCGCCGAGGCCGCTCGCGGCCCGCTGGCCGGCATCCTGGGCTATGAGGAGCGACCGCTGGTCAGCGCCGATTACGCCCGCGACACGCGCAGCAGCATCGTCGACGCGTTATCCACCATGGTGACCGATGGCACCTTGCTCAAGGTCTACGCCTGGTACGACAACGAAATGGGTTACGCCTGCCGCAT
>Ga0154020_10006594_pt1 | contig 13613 bp, 12 predicted proteins | sample Klosneuvirus_201_FD_109709 | JGI IMG/M metagenome (GOLD analysis project Ga0154020, IMG submission 109709) | Active sludge microbial communities from wastewater, Klosterneuburg, Austria - Klosneuvirus_20160825_MG | ecosystem: Engineered > WWTP > Aerobic digester > Activated sludge | place... | reverse complement strand
GCGGGCGCCGACCCGGGCGCGGCTGACGGTCGAGGACGCGCCGCTCGAGGTGTCGAAGCTCCCGCCGGCGCGCCGGCCGTCGCTCACGGGGGAGCGCGAGCTCGACGAGGACGCGGCCTTCGGCCCCTCGCGCGACTCGAAGCACAGGGGCAAGCGCCCGCCGCCCGAGGCCGCCCCGCGCGTGAAGCTCGCGGCCCTCGAGCTCTCCCCCGGGGCCGACGCCGTGGCCCGGGCCGAGCTGCGGCTGGACCTCGAGACCCTCACCGATGGGCTGGCGACCGTCGACGAGCTGTGGCTCCGGGTGTGGCAGCAGCGGAAGTGGAAGGACGCCAAGGAGAGCTGGCGGGAGGCCGTCCTGCGCTACCGGGTGGCCAGCGGCGCGCCGGTCGACGTCCGGAAGAGTGTGCTCGGCGCCCTGGCGAAGGCCCGCGGCCTGACGATCCGGCTCGAGGACCGCTTCGCGATCGTCGGGCAGTTCGTGGTCGAGCTCGGCACCGGCCTCGTCCACCAGGGGGCCACGAAGGAGCACCTCCCGCAGTGGAAGGTCGACGAGCTCCTCTCGAGGAGCGCGAGCCCGCCGCCGGCGCTCCCCTTCGAGCCCGCCGCCGACCCGGCCTCGGCCGAGGTGATCGCCCGCGTCCTCGGCCTGGCCGCCCTCTAAGGGATCGACGCGGTCAGGCCGCTCGAGACGGCCGGGAAGATCAGGGCCCGCACGAGCCGCTTCTCGGCCAGGTCGCGCCTCGGCTGCGACCCGTCGGTGAGCGCCGACGGCGGCGCCCCGAGGAGCGCCCGCTCGAGCCAGGCGGTGGAGTACCGGCGCGAGAGCTCGGCCTTGCTCCCGCCCCCGACGTGGAGGTCATGGCCGGCCCAGGCGACGTGCAGGAACTGGCGGCGCGGGGCGCTCGTCGCCGCCTCGTAGAGGGCCTGGGTGTACCTCCGGGTCGCGATCCAGTCGAGCTGGCCGGAGATGATGAGGAGGGGCATGGTCAGCCGGGCCCCGCGCTCGAGGAGGAGCGCGCGGTGGCTCTGGTTCACGGGCGAGAGGGCCACGACGGCCCGGACGCGCGGGTCCTCGCTGGCGACGACCACGCTCGCCGCCGCGCCGTAGGAGTGGCCGAGGAGCGCCAGCCGGCTCCAGTCGAGCCGGCCGGCCAGCGGGCTGGCCGGGCTCCGGCTCGCCGCCTCGAGGGCCGCGATCCCGTCCTTCAGCTGCCGGGCCCAGCGCGGGGTCGACGAGCCCCAGGCGTCCGGCTGCTCGAAGCACGCGGCCACGAAGCCGCGCGAGGCCAGGTGCTCGGCCAGGGGGACGAACTTCCTGGCGTGGGCCGCCCAGCCGTGGCAGATCACGACGATCGGCCGGGGCCCGGGCGCGTCCGGGTAGCGGACCTCCAGGAACGAGGCCTGCTGCTTCTCGCCGACGCGAGCCTCGACCCGGCAGGACCGCACCCCGAACGAGCCGCGCTGCGCCGGGTCGTCGGCCCGCGTGACGCTGGCTGTACCGAGCGCGAGGAGGAGCACCAGTCGGAGCGTGGTGGTCATGCTGCTCGATGAGGCACGTCCCGATCCGGACGAAGTCCAGTCGTGGACACGGGCCCGTCCAGGCCTGGCACCCAAACGCGAACGCCTGCGCACCTCGTTCGTTGCGGGTGAGCTCGAAGACGTTTCGCTGACGAGGACGTTTCCCTGACGAATCACTCCGCCCGGAGCGCGGCCTCGATCCGAGCCCGGTGCTCCGGCCACAGCGCGGCGGCGCCAGGGCTCGCGCTCAGGAACAGCCCGCGCCCCACCTGCACCTCGCCCGGCTCGGCCGGCGCCCCCTCGCGGAGCCGGACGCACTGCGCGTCGCTCTTGAGCCCGCTCCCGCCAGTGCTCACGAGCGCCCAGCTCGTCCCATCCGCCGTGAGCCACCATCCCTCCGGCGCGGCCGAGAGGAGGGCCCGCGTGACCCGTGCGCCGCGGGGCACCTCGCCCGGCGCGAGCTCGAAGGTCACCTCGCAGGGGTCGACGGTCTCCTTCGAGTCCCACAGGACGCCGCCGCCCCGGACGGGACCGCGGTCCACGCTGACGCCGCGGCCGGCGTAGCGGACCGTGTAGCGCCCGGGCCGATCCAGGAGGTACTGCCCACCCAGGTCGAGGCCGGAGAACAGGACGGCGGTCTCGCCCGACGGGAGGAGCTCGGGTCCGCCGCAGGTCTGGCAGCTCGGCCCGACGTAGGGGACCGTGGCGCCGTCCGGCCCGGTGACCTCGAGCGAGCCGTTGATCCCGGCCTGCTGGCCGTCGAACGACCACGCCTCGCCGGTCGCGTTCACGAGCTCGAGCCGGAGCCGGACGGGCGCGCCGAGCCGCGTGGCCTCCTCGACCGTGAGCCGCGTCTCCAGGCGTGACGTCGTGGCGGACGCCGGCGCCGCGGCGGGCGACGTCGCGGCGGGCGGCGGCGCGTCGGCCGAGGCGCAGGCGACGAGGAGCGGGACCGCGAGCAAAGCACGACGGCGCATGGGGCTGCCCTCCAGGCGCGACGGTATCCACCTACGCCCGGTCCGTCCGCATCACGTTCGCAACTTCGCGCGCGGAAGGAACGGCGGCTCCTCCAGTTCCTGCTCCGAGGAGGACCCGTGCAGCTCGTCCACACCCTCGACCCCTTCCCGACCTCGGTCACCCGCTCGGTGTTCCTGGCCGGCCCCACCCCGCGGTCGCGCGACGTGGCGTCGTGGCGGCCCGCAGCGATCGAGGCGCTCGCGGCGGCGGGCTGGGACGGCCACGTCTTCGTGCCCGAGAGCGAGGCACCAGGCGCCGAGCTGGACGACGCGGCCTACGGCCGGCAGGTGGCCTGGGAGCGCGAGGGGCTCGCCCGGGCCGACGCGATCCTGTGCTGGGTCCCCCGCGACATGGCCACGCTCCCGGGGCTGACGACCAACGTCGAGGTCGGCCTGTGGGCCACCTCGGGGAAGCTCGTCCTCGGCCTGCCCACCGGCGCGCAGCACGTGCGCTACCTGCGGGCCCTGGCCGGGACGGAGCGGATCCCGGTGGCCGCGACGCTGGCCGAGGCCGCCGCGCTGGTCGTCGAGCGCGTCGGGCCGCCGCTGCTGCGCCAGGGCGGGGCCGCGCAGGTCCCGCTCGAGGTCCACCGCTCGGCGCCGTTCCAGCGCTGGCTCGCGGCGCACACCGGCGCCGGGAATCGGCTCGAGCGGGCCCGCGTGGCCTTCACGCTCCGGGGCGGTCCCCACCACCAGCTCTTCGCCTCGGCCGTGCGGGTCGAGCTCCACCAGGCGGCCGACGGCCGGACGAAGTCCGAGGTCGTGCTCTCGCGGTCCGACGTGGCGTCGGTGGTCCTCCTCCACCGCGATCCTGCAGGGGACCTGGAGCGCGCGCGGGTGGCCCTCGTCCGCGAGTTCCGCTGCGCCGTGGCCACGGAGGACGGCTGGCTCCGCGAGCCGCCTGGCGGCTCGTCGCACGACCCTGCCCGCTCCATGCGCGAGACCGCGCTCGACGAGGTCCGCGAGGAGACCGGGCTCGAGCTCGCGCCGGAGCGGCTCCGCCCGCTCGGGGCGCGGCAGGTGGCGGCCACGCTCCTCTCGCACCAGGCCCACGCCTGGGCGGTCGACCTCACCGACGAGGAGGCCGCGCGCCTCGAGGCCTCGGCCGACCAGGTCCACGGCGCGGACGCCTGCGAGCGGACGTGGGTCGAGCTCTGGCCCGTGGCCGAGCTCCTGCGCCGGCCGATCACCGACTGGACCTCGGTGGGGCTCGTCCTGGCGGCCGTGACTCAGGGCCCGACGGTGAAGGACATGCGGCTCCGCTCGTAGACGAGCCCATGGCGCGCCGCGGCGGTCCGGACGTCCCACCTCGCGCCGGGCGGGTGCTCGACCCACAGGACGTGCGGGTAGGCCACGACCCGCACGTCGGCCGCGAGCCCCAGGTCGGCGGGCGCCGGCTGGACGTCGAGCGGCCGGCGCCAGGGCCCGAGCGCGGAGAGGGCGCGCTCGAGGAGCGCGCGGCCTGCCTCGAGGGCCTCGAGGGTCAGCGCGGGCGGCGGCTCCGGCGCGACGTCGATGATGATGAGGTCGGGCCCCGCCGCCACCAGCCGGTCCGGGTCGGTGGGCCTCACGGCCTGGAACGGCGCCATGGCCGCGAGGCCGCGACGCGGGAAGAGCCCGAGGCTGCGCTCGACCCCGGCCGGCGTCGAGAGGACGAACCGCCGCGCGGGCAGCGGCTTCAGGTCCCCGCCGGCGGCGTTGTAGCCGAGCGCCCGCGGCGCGGCCTTCGTGACCACGCTCCGGACGCGCGGCTCGGCCGCCGTCAGCGACGCCACGAGCGCCGTGGTGGCCTCCTCCAGCGCGCGGTCCGTCGCCTCGTCGGCGCGCGCCACGGCCGAGGGGACGAGGGCCAGGGCGACCAGGAGCGGTGAGAGGCAGCGCATCGGAACCTCCGGCGTCGAGTCTACGGGGCGCGGCGCGTCAGTCCGTGCCCCTCGAGGTGGGCCACCTCGAGGCCCTGCCCCACTCCGAAGCCGAGCCGGCGGTAGCAGCGCTGGCCGGCCTCGTTCGTGGCCTCGACGTTGAGCACGAAGAGCTCGACGCCGTCGCGGCGCAGCGACTCGACGAGGACCGTCACGAGCCAGGCGGCCACCCCCCGCCCGCGCCAGGAGGCCGCCGTCACGATGTCCCCGACCGCGGCCACCCGGCGCTCGAGGGAGACGACGTGCGTGCCGGCGATCCCGACCAGCGTCGCGTCCTCCAGGGTGAAGGCGCCGAAGGAGGGCCAGACGGCGAGGCGCGCCGGGTCGAAGAAGTTCCCCGGGTAGTGGGCCGCGTACAGCGCCTGCATGGCCGGCACGTCCTCCGGATGCAGCCGCCGCCAGGCCAGGCCGACCACGGAGGGGGCCGAGCGCAGCCCTTGCCCGCGGAGGCCCAGCCGCCGGTGCGGGACCAGGGCCGCGCGCGACTGCTCGTCGAGGACCCGCTCCACGGCCGGACGGTGCTCCGCCCGGCAATGGAGGTCGAAGGTCGCGGGCAGCGGCAGGGCCGGCGCGAGCTCGGCGAGCGCCTCGGTCGCTCCGTACGTGAGGAGCACGAGGCCGCCGCCCCAGTCGTAGAGGAGCGCCGCGGCCGCGCCGTCCGGGTCGGAGAGGAACCAGCGGCTGCGGGCGAACGGCGCGTCGTCGAGGTCGCCGAGGCCGTAGCCGGCCCACACCTCGTCGCGGCGCAGGACCCGCTCGAGGAGGCGACGATCGCGAGTAACGACGGCGCGGGTCTCGATCAGAGCTACCGGCTCTCCTGGCGCTCGACGATGAAGTTCAGGAGGAGCTTCTGGAGCGCGAAGCCGTCGCCCCCCTTGTCCCGCTGGTTCTTGAAGTGCGACGAGACCTGGAGGACCTGCCCGCCGCTGCGCTTCTTCTTGTCGCCGCCGCCGGAGGCCTGCCGGCCGCTGCCGGGCGGGTAGGCGAAGGTGAAGCACACCACGTTCGAGGGCACCTTGTCGTGGCCCGTCATGTCGCCCTCGACGAGCGAGACGATGTTCGGGTTGTCGGCCGCGAAGTGGCTCCGGCTGTCGAGCTTCCACTTGAAGCTCGTGTTCTCCCAGGTCCCGAGCGGGAACACGTCGCGGAGGTACGGGTGCATGGCGTTGTCGCGGCTCGGGCGGATCGAGATCTCGAGCCCCTCCTTCGGGTCGCGCGGCGACTCGCCCTTGAACTTCACCACCTCGGGGAAGGCCTTCTCGAGGGTGTTCTTGAGCTCCCAGTCGCTCGTGAACAGGTAGCCGCCCTGGGTCACGAACTCCTTGACGGTCGCGATCCCGGCGTCCGTGAGGTCGGTCTTGCCGGCGCAGTTGAGGACGAGGACCTGGCGCGTCGGGTCGAGCTTGAGCTTGTCGAACTCGGCCCGGTCGTGGGCCACGTGGGGGACGCCGATCGCCTCGAGGACGTCCTCGAGCCGGTCCGAGCTGCCCTTGATCACGACCACGTCGTCGGGCCGGAGGCGGGTCACCGTCCGGGCGTCGGCCGGCCGCTCGCGCTTCAGCACGTCGAGGGCGTTCCGGTCCTGCGTGGCGTCGCCCGCCGCCGGAGCGGCGGCGCGGAACTCGTTCTTGTGCGAGTCCCACCAGCTCTTCCAGTCGTCGGCGACGTTGAGCTCGTCCTGGCCGGTGAGGGCCGAGAGCGCGCCGTTCACCTCGCGGACCATGCGCGAGCGGGCCTTGTCGCCCTCGAACTTCTTGAGGAGCGGGATCATGGCCTCGACGGCCGAGGCCGTGGCCTTCTTGCCCATCTGCCGGGCGGCGAGGACCGCCACCGACTCGTCGTCGTCCTCGAGGGCCTCGACGAGGGTCGCCTCGGCCGGCGCCTCCGGGACCTTGCCCAGGGCCTCGACGATCAGGAAGCGGACGTCGCCGCGCTTGGCCTTCTTGTAGGCCTTGGTGAGCTCGTCGAGGGCCGGGCCGCGGGCCGAGCCCAGGCCGGCTACGAGCGACTCGTAAACGCCGAGCTGGCGGAGCCGCGCGCCGCCCTTGCCGTCCTCGACGACGTCGAGCACGGCCTTGACCCCGTCGGGGTCGAGGGCGCCCCCTTCGAGGGCCCCCTTCACGGCGGCGGCGTCCCCCGACTTGAGGACCTTCTTGAGCTCGGCGCCCGTGGGCGGCGCGCCGAGGACGACGGACGTGGCCAGGGCCACGAGGAGGAGCGCGCTCGGAGCGAGCCGCGCGGCGAGGGGGCGCATGGGGAGCACCTCGGGTCCGGCGCGGGGTTCCCCGGACGCCCGGACCGCGTCATGCTACCCACAACGCTCCGTCTGGAAGCGTCAGGAGAGAGTCAAGCCGTGATCGGGACGGTCCGACACCGAGGCGCCCGGCTGCTCCTGTGGCTCCTCGCCCTGGCGGCGCTGTGCTTCAGCGCGTCCTTGTTTCCGGAGGTCCGGCGCCGCCTGCCGTTCCTCTCCCCGGAGGCGAAGACGGACGACCGGGGTTAGCGGCCGCCCAGGCCAGGGACGGCGCGCATGGTCCGGATCGTCTTGTTCAGGTCCTCGATCTGGACCTTGAGGTCGGAGATCTCCTTCTTCATGCCGTCGGTCTGACCCTGCATGCCCTGCGCGGTCTGCTGCCAGCGCTGCGACTCGGCGCGGAGCGAGGCCGTCTCGCGCTCGATCGAGGCCCTGGCGTCGGCCCCGGCCTTGGCGACGTCGGCCTGGGCCTGCGCCACGGCCGCGCGGCTCTTGTCGAGCTCGGCCTGCGCCTTGCCGACGACCGCGCGGGCCTCGGCGCGGGCCTCGTCGAGCTGACCGCGGAGCTGGGTCAGCTCCTCCTGCGCCTTCTTCCAGGCCGACCCGACGTCGAGCGCCGGGGCCTGCGCCTTGAGGTCGGCCGCGAGCGCGTCGCGGTCCTTGCGGGCGGCGTCGCGCTCCTGGAGCGCCGTGGCGAGCTGGCCCTTCAGGTCGGCGATCGTCTGCTCGGAGCCCGTCTTGTCGTAGCCCACGCCGGACGCGGCGTCGGCCCGGCCGATCCCGACCCCCACGACGGTCCCGAGGACGAGGGCGACCGCGGCGGCGGCGGCGGCGACGAGGAGCTTCTGGCGCATGGTCGGGCTCTCCGGAGCCGGGAGTCTATCGCTCGATCGGCGTCCGGGGTCACACCCGGCGCCTCCTTGCTATTTCGCCAGCCGCCTCCCGAGGACAGAATCCCGCCCCATGACGTCCGACGACTCCAACAAGACCGAGCACCTGAGCGCGCCTGATCTCCCGGGCTCGGTGCCGCCCTCGGCGTCGCCGCCGCCCAGCGAGCCGCAGCCGGTCCCGCCGGGGCTGTCGCGCAAGCGGCGCTGGGCCCGGACCTTTGTCTACGTCGGCGTCGTCGGCCTCGTCCTCCTCCTCTTCGGCCCGCTCCTCCTCTCGCGCACGATCCTCACGCCGGCGATCCGCTCCGGCCTCGGCCAGGGCGAGAAGAAGGGCGGCCTGGGCAGCGCGTCGATGGGCTGGACCGACGGCGTGCACCTCGAGCGGCTCATGGTCCCCTCGCCGGTCGAGGGGCAGCAGCCGTGGGTGCTGCTCGACCAGGTCGCGATCGACGTGAGCCTGGCCCGCTCGCTCCTCTCGACGATCGTCGGCGGCACCGTCCCGGCCAGGCTCGTGGTCGGGCCGGGCCGGATCGCCATGACCCTCCCGCTCCCGCCGAAGGCCGACGCCGCGCCGGTCGAGAGCAAGGCCACGCCGGAGGAGGCCCCGAAGCCCGACGAAGGGAAGAAGGAGCCGCCGACGCTGCCCTGCGCCCTCGAGCCGGGGCTCGAGGTCGGGCCGCTCGACATCCTGGTGCGCTGGGCGCCGGACCCGAAGGTCTCTCCGCTCGACGTCGAGCTGCGCGGCTTCGTGATCAAGGGGGCCTGCCGCGTCGAGCGCGACCTGGGGATCGACCTCCGCGAGGCCTTCTCGGTCGAGCTCGGCGAGCTGCGCGTCAGCGCCGAGCGGCCCGAGGTCCTCTCGGGCCCGATCGTGATCAAGGGGCCGAAGCTCACCGTCTCGAAGCTCACGCTCCTGGCCGGTCCGACCCCGATCGCCGAGCGGCTCACGATCGCCATGACCTTCTCGGTCCCGAGCCTGGAGGTCGAGCACACCGTCCTGACCGACGTCTCGATCGACCTGACGATCGAGGCCGGCAAGCTGAGCTTCGGGCTCCAGGGCGCCTGCCAGGGCGGGAGGATGTCCTACCGGCTCGCGGGCGGCGTCGTCCCCCGGAACAACCGGCTCCCCCTCTCCATGGGGGTCGAGATCACCGACGTCCAGCTCACGGGCCCGATCTCGCGCGCCGCGCCGTTCCTCCTCCCCATGCTCCACGCCACCAAGGACGCGACGGCCCACGGCCGGAGCCCCGGCCTCCCGCCGCTGTCCTTGAAGGCCGAAGGCACGGTCGAGCTCGTGAACAGCGCCGAGGGCGCCTTCCTCCTCGACGACACCCTGAAGACCCTGGCCGTGCCCAAGGGGACGCTCGCCCTCGGCGCCGGCTCCTTCGCCGCCTCCCAGGCGCTCGACGGCTACGCCCGCGCGCTGGTCGGCCTCGGCGTGGCCCCGCTCCTCGAGGGGATCTTCCCCGCCGGCATGAAGTTCGACGGCGCCGCCGCGGACTTCAGCATGGGCGCCGGGAGGGTCACGATCCCGAAGATCGCGCTCCGCTCGAAGGCCGTGAACCTCGCCGCCGCGGCCGAGGTCGGCTTCGGCGGCGACTACTCGATGACCCTGCGCTCCCTGAACGAGGGGACGCCCACCCCGATCGATGGCCTGCTGAAGGTCCTCGACCAGGCCGGCGGCGTGGGGATCAAGGGCAACCTCGGCAAGGACGGCGTCGAGGTCGTCACCCCCAGCCTCGACGCGCTCTCCGACTCGGCGAAGAAGCAGGGGCTCGTGGACACCCTCAAGTCGACGAAGGTCGGGATCGACGACGTCCTCAAGCGGACGCAGTAGGTCAGCCCGAGTCCTAGTGCAGCGCGTCGGTCCCGTCGGGCGGCTGGAACTCGATCTTGGCGTCGCCCGCCTCCTGGATCCCCTCGATGCGGATGACGCCGGTCGAGTCGAGCGTGCCCTGGCGGACCTCGCCGCTGGGGAGCGTGACGGTGTAGCTCGTGCCCTCGACGACCTCGCCGGTGTCGGTGGTGACCTTGATCTCGACGTAGTGCTCCTTCTCGGGGAGCGTGCGCTCGACCGCCGGGGCCGGCTCGACCTGGTTCTCGGTCGGGTCCTGGGGGGCCCCCTCGGTGGCGCGCTTGATCCCGAAGTGGGTCGAGTAGCCGACCTTGGGCTCGTAGAAGTGGAGCGCGCTGGTGACGGAGTACTTCCCGTCGCAGCGGTTGCCGCAGCCCTCGATCTTGAGCACGGCGCCAGGCGCGATGAGCGGGTCGCCCTGGCAGGAGCCCTCGCCCTGGCAGTAGCCGGCGGCGGCGACGTTCATGCGCGCCTTGGCCTGGGAGACCGCGTCGTCGGCCGTGGTGACGGGGACGTCGACGCACAGGAGCTCGCGCGAGCCGTGCTTGGCCTCGGCGATCGAGGCCCCGGTCTTCGTCCCGCCCATGCCGAAGGTCACGTCGGCGGGCGTCGACGAGCCGGTGACCATGGCCTTGTTGGCCGGGCTCCAGCCGCGGACGGTGATCTTGCTCGCCTGGCCGCTCGTGTTCAGGCGCGGCTTGAAGGAGAGGAGGTTCTTCCCCCACTTGAGCGTGGCCACCTCGGGGTCGGTGGTCGTGGGCTTCTTGAAGCGGAGCTTCGTGTTCGTCTTGTCGGTCGTGACGTCGTAGCCCACGCGGCTCGCGAGCTCGCGGATGAACGAGAGGTTGTCCTTCGCCATCTGGAGGATGTAGGGGAACGTCTCCGTGGTGGCGTCGACCTCCGCCGTCAACCCCTCGTCGCTGACGAGCTGCTGGACGATGTCGGAGATCTTCATGTCGTTGAAGTTCTTGCTCTTCTTCCCCTGCTTCATCTTGAACTTCTTGCCGAAGGCCAGGACGGTCAGGACGGCCGGGCCGCTGACGGGGAACTCGGCCTCGCGCCGGACGATCTCTCCCTCCGCGATCTGCTCGATCGTGGACTCGTTGTAGCCGAGCTTGATGCCGAGCTTCTTCCCCTCGCCGAAGGTGTCGCCCTCGGTCCAGGTCAGGTCGGGGTTCGAGAGGCGGACCTCGACGACGTCGGTGAGGTCGGTGTCCTGGCGGACGCGGATGGTGATGATCTTCTCGGTGACGGCGATGTCGACCGGCGACCCGTCGAGCAGGAGCTCGAACTTGGGGGTGATCCGCGCTGCCGCTGCTTCGGGCACCGTGCCTCCAGGCGCGCTCGCGCCGACCCGGGAACGGTAGCACACAACCCCCGCCGCGCCGCCGCCCCAAGCGCTTACCTGGCCACCAGTTGGGCGCCTTGACCGGACCGCCGCCAGCGGAGAGCGTGGGGGCCCATGGCCCCGAAGAAGGGAGAGCGCTCGGCGGGCGTCGTGCCGCTCCGCAAGGACCCCGACGGCTGGCGGGTCCTCATCCTGCGCGTCTACAAGGGCTGGGACTTCCCCAAGGGGCGCCTCGAGCCGGGCGAGCAGCCGATCGAGGCCGCGCGGCGCGAGGCGAAGGAGGAGGCCGACCTCGACGACCTCGAGTTCCCGTGGGGCGAGGCCGGCCACGACACCGCGCCGTACGGCAAGGGCAAGGTCGCGACCTACGTGCCGGCGACCACGCGCCGCACGGACGTGGTCCTCCCGATCAACCCGGCCCTCGGTCGGGCCGAGCACCACGAGGGGCGCTGGACGACGCTCGCCGAGGCCCGCGCGCTCCTGCCGCCCCGCCTCCTGCCCGTGTTCGAGGCCGTGCTCCGGAGGATCGGGGCCACACGCTGAGCGGCGATCCGCGCTGGCGGGACCGCCGCCCGGTGACTACGCGCGCTCGTCGACCTCGGGCGGGGCGGCGGACCCCGCCCCGCGGATCGTGCCGCGAAGCACCAGCGACGACGTGGCATGGGGCCGCGGGGTCGCATAGAGTCACGACCCCATGAGCAAGGACAAGGAGAAGAAGAAGGCGCAGCAGCAGGTGAAGCACCGGCTGCGGGAGCGCTCGGAGGAGCGGCGCGCGTCCCAGGACACGATCGCCCAGGGGATCGCCGAGACCCTCGCCGACCCGGAGCGCTTCGCCCAGGCGCTCCGCAACTTCTCCACCGTCTCGCTCATCTCGCCGGCGCTCTCCCGCTTCCGCCTCGCCCCGCGCGAGGAGCTCGTGGACGCGGTCCTGACCCACCGGCCGCCCGCCGTGGTCGACGAGCAGGCCGCCCGGAAGGCCCTCCGCACGTCGATCATCCCGCGCTTCGCGACGCCGGCGCTGCTGAAGGAGCTCATCGCCCAGCTCCGGAAGGCCCAGGGCGACTGCGAGAACGAGGACCAGCTCCTCGGCGTCCTCGCCGCCCAGACGCTGGCCGGCTCGTGCCTCGAGTCCGGCGCCCCGACCGACCACATCTTCTGGGAGCTCCCCTTCGACCTCCAGCTCACCGAGGCCGTGCTCGCCGGCGACCTGTTCGTGGGGGCCATGCTCTCGCGGCTGGCGCCGCCAGCCGACCTGGGGGCCCGGATCGCGAAGGCCCTGGCCCAGGGCGAGCTCTCGCGCGAGCTCGACACGCTCGGCCTGCGCCACCGGGACGCGAGCGCCTTCGTCGAGAGCTACGCCGAGGCCGTGAAGGACCCGGAGGGCTACCACCTCCAGCTCGACGGCGTGCTGTTCCTCCTCCAGGCCCAGCAGGCGCTGGCCATGGCCCCCGCCGGGCGGACGATCCTCCGCCAGGGGCTCGACGACGCGTCGATCGACGACCTGGTGGCGCGCGGCCTCGCGGCCTACGAGCAGGACGTGGCCGAGAGCCTCTCGGGCGAGCTCCTGCGCTGGGCGCGCGAGCGGCTCTCGAAGCTCCGCGACGCCCCGCCGAAGGAGGTCCCGCAGGAGGCGCTCGAGGCCGAGCGGCTCCGCGCGGCGACGCTCCTCGTCGGCCTGCGGATCCTCCCCCGCTCCGAGGACGCGCTCCTGCGGGCGATCCACGCCCGCGGCCTGCTGCTGGGCCGGCGGCTCGCGCCCGAGCTCGAGGTCCCCTTCGTCCAGCGCATCTCGGCGCAGCCCGAGGACGGCTTCGCCCTCGACGACTACGAGCGGCTCCTCACCGAGTCGGGCGAGCTCCCGCGCGCCCGGCGCGTGCGCCGCTACCGCGAGGCGCTCCGCGCCAGGGCCCACGCTCCCGGGGAGGGCCCCCCCGTCACCACGGGAGGTCCGACGTGAGCGTCCAGGCCGAGGCGGCGGCGCGCGCGCGCAAGCAGCTCCTCGACGGCGACCCGGCCATGGCGCTGGCCACGGCCGAGGGGGCCCTCGAGGCGACCCTCCCCACCGGCGCGGCCCCCGGCGCGCCGGCCGAGCTCCTCGGCCTGCGGCTCGTCGCCGCCCGCGCCGCGTCCGGCCTCGGCGACCTGGCCGAGCAGAGGCGCCAGCTCGAGGCGGCCGAGGCCCTGTGCCGGAAGCACAAGCTCGACGCCCTGGGCCCGGTCCTGGCGCAGGCGGCGCAGGCCCACCTCCGGCTCGGCGACGCCGGCCGCGCCGCCCAGGCCGCCGAGGGCGCGGTGGCGGCCCTGGCCAAGGACGACCCGCTGGCCCCGAAGGCCCGCCTGACGCTCGAGGAGGCGCGCGCCCGCGAGAAGACCGGCCCCGCCGACGAGGAGGAGGAGCGGCGCCGCGACCTGGACCACGCCCGCCCCTCGGGCCGGTTCGCCCCCGGCCCGTCGACCGAGCAGAGCGAGCGGCTCCTGGCCATGGTCGACCGGCTCCTCGAGGGGGACACCGACCTCGACCTGGCCGGAACGCTGGACCTCGTCCTGGCCGAGCTCGTCCAGGCCGCCCACGCCGACCGGGGCTTCGTGCTCCTGCGCGAGCCGGGCGAGGGGCTCGTGATCCGCGCGGCGCGCGACGCCCGCGGCGAGGCCGTCCCCGACCCGCACAAGGAGGTCTCGCGGAAGGTGGCCGAGCGGGCCGCGGCCGAGCAGGTCGCCCTGCGCGTCGTCCGCCCCGACGAGGACCCGCGCTTCGCCGGGAGCCGCTCGGTGAAGGCCCTCGAGCTCCGCGCCGTCGTGGCCGCGCCGCT
>Ga0154020_10006593_pt1 | contig 13615 bp, 14 predicted proteins | sample Klosneuvirus_201_FD_109709 | JGI IMG/M metagenome (GOLD analysis project Ga0154020, IMG submission 109709) | Active sludge microbial communities from wastewater, Klosterneuburg, Austria - Klosneuvirus_20160825_MG | ecosystem: Engineered > WWTP > Aerobic digester > Activated sludge | place... | reverse complement strand
TCACGCGAAAATTCCCACATTACGGCATTCTCGGCAAATTTTGCGCGCTCGACGTCCATATCCACGGTGTTGCCATCGGCGCTGGGCTGCGTTGGAACGTGATATTTGAGCGGATATGGCTTAAGTCCGTTCTGAACCTGGCCTTGAACATGACCGAGGGCCGTTGTAGCAAGCGAAAGCGGCGGCGTATTGGCGATGGACCGAGCGATCCGCAGCGCTTCCTGGAAGTCGATATCCACCGCCTTGTATCCTGGGGTATCGGCGTTGGCGATGTTCGACGCAATCAGCTCTTGTCGATAGGCGCGCACCCCGAGCACCGTTTCCTGAATGCCGTGATTTTCACCTTGATGATTTTCTCCAATGGTGAAGTGCCGAGAATGAGTGCTTCCGCTTTGACCACCAGCAGCGGCTTGCGAGCTATTGGCATGTGGGAGAGCGGGAGTGTTTGGGCCGGCCCCATGACCGGCATGTCCACCGGCCGGCGCTTGGCCGATGGCTTGCGATAGCGCGGAAGCAAAGGTTTGTCCCGCGGTAGGTGACGACTGACCGGCGGAATGATCCCCATGCCCACCGCCGCGGTTGGATACAGGCGCGGTAGGCTGCATACCCCCAACTCCCGCGACCGGCGCCATGCTCAGGTCACCTTGACCGGCCCGACTGGCTTCAGTTCATGATGCCATCGATCGCCATGCTTGGCTTGCGTGTCGGCCGAGAATGTTGAAATCTCTGCTCGGCCTTGCCATTCAACGTGTCCAGATGCCTTGACTACACGGGGAAATGCTGCCGTGCCGTCAGTCCCATTGACTCCGGCGACGATTGCCGCCACCGACCGCTGCTGCGCCCCCTCGCCAGGAGTACTGGCGTCTTGCACGGCGCTACCTGCCATTGTGGCGTTGTGGGCAATCGCGCTCGCAAGCGCTCGCGAAAACGATTCCTCGGCAACCGACGTCGAGATGCCGGAAAGATGGTTCGAAAGCTTATCTGTACTGGAGGCTGATGTTGCAGCCGATGGATACCCGATTTCGTGAGAGGAATGCATGATTGGCCTTACTCGTTCATGATCAGAATCGCCTTGACCGGATCCATCGGTCCCACGTCATGCCATTTATCATCGCGTCCGGCGACTACCGCCTCGTCGCAACATCCATGGTTGCATTCGACAATCCAGCGCTTCATCAGAACCGCATGGCAGTAGGTGTAACGAACCGTCTTGCGACTGCATCCAACGGCCTCGGCAAGCAAACGACACGAACATCGGTTGCCATGATCAACATGTTTGGGTTCGCTCATCGTAAAAATGCCGAGGCCCCGGAGCGGGGCCTCGTGATACCTGGCTTACTTGCCGTCCCGGGGATGCAGGTGCCTGTTCTTGTCTTTGGTCGGATCCGGCTTTTTCGCTTCCGCCGAAGCCACCTTTGGCGCTACGCCGGTCTTCTCTTCCATATGGGAGTGCGGCTTCATTTTCTTGTCGCCTTGCATGTCTGCCGGCGGCGTCTTGGCTTCCGTCGCCGTATTCGTATCCGAGGCCGCTTGCGCGTTGATGGAAAGAGCGGCTAGTGCCGCCACCAAGCTCGTTGCAAGAATGGATTTCAGTTTCATGGCAATTTCTCCAAAGGTTAATGCGGGGTGAATTCATAGCGTCCAGCAAGATCGGACAAAACAAAGTCTGCTCCTGGGTAGCCGTCAACAACATGACCCGCGGATTACATTTGCGTCAGCTTTTGCCATTCGACAATTCCACGCCTGCACGGCAGCTGTGGCCGAATCCTTCACAGGACCGGTGGAATGGCAATCGACGCATTCGACCATCCAACCGCCGAGATCGATTTCCTGCAAGGCGGATCGGGCACTGCCATAAAACGGGCAGGCATCGGGACTGCTCACGAAGGCCGTCTTCGCTGCTGTTGCCACGAGACCGTGAGATGCAGGCATCGACTACAAACCGCCTGTACCCGATGAATTTCCAAGCATGCGTTCCACGTCGGCTTCGGCATCGAACCAGTCGGCCATCTCGTTTCCAGGCTGGAACCCGCGCTGCTCGGCTTTGTAATAGGCGGCTTCGGAAATCAACTGCTCGCGCGGAATGGCGGCAGCATCGCTTGCCTGGGTCCCTTGCTGCGGCTGATCACCAGTCCTGGTTTGCCCTGCGGAATTGTTTTTGCCCATTTATGCCTCCCTGCGGTCGAAATTGACTTGCGAATAAGGGTTGATCAGGCGGTCTATCGCTTCATGGAAGGCCTGCCGGAGTTGCGCCTCCGAGCAGCCCATCAACAAGCCATCCTCAAGGGCATCCTGCGCCATCTGCGAGAGTTCATCGATGTTCTCGTTCAGTACCTTGATCTTCTCGATGCAGGAGATCGCCCGACCGCAATCGGAACGCCAGATCGAGGCGTGTTTCCTATCGATCGAGGAAGCGCGCGTATCCATGACTTTTACTTGTTCGTCAAACTGGCAAAAACCTGCCGCTGAAAATCGATTCCGTGCGAGACGGAGGCGGTCCAGTGGGCAACAGCGATCTTTCCGCCAGTGACAAGCACCTCGGCAAGATTCCCTTGATTCGGGGATTCCGTGATCGGCATCGCCAATAGCTGACGAGCCGTCGCCGTGTTGGCTTCCACGGCTTTTTCGCAGTATCCCAACCCTGCGCGACTGATGTGAAATATCAGATCAAGCTGGGATTGGTAGTGGTTTCGTAGCTGCTCAATTGCGGGCCTCATGGGCGGGCTCCCGATAGATGAATCCAGAGTATTCGCAGACCGCCTCCCGCGCATCGAGTCGGCAGACCTGGCTGAATCTCTTGGGAGTTTAGGATTGGCGGGCTGACAAGAGCATGTCCGCCTGATTACATCTTTGTCACCGAAATGTCAGGAAAATGGCTGCGTCAATCCCTGAGCAGGGTTCGGAACGGTTCGCCTTACCGAGACAGGGATTTTGAGATGGAAAATATCGGCTTCAGTCCCGAGCCAAAGCGGACAATGGCTTCTTGTTGACCAAGCAACTCGCCATAGGGCAGATACCGGAAATTCAGCTCTCCGATTTTTGAAAATGCCGGTCGGCGAATCTGTTGCAAGACGTCGTTTTCGCGGCCATCCGGTGCCACCAGGAACAAGCCTTCGCATGTCCGAAGTTCATTGCCATAGGCCAAATCCAGAAGGCGGACGATGCCCGAGTAGATGGATGTCGTATGCTCCACCTCAAACGCTGCGATGACGTTGCCAGTCGTCCTGTCTAGCCAGATCACGTCGATCATTCTCACCGACTCGGCGCCCGACACAGCGGACAGATGGTCCGGCAACGCAGTCAGGCAACCATCGCCCAGAACGCCCGTCTCGTGGGCGCGGTTGCGGTCGTTGGCAGCAATCCAGACCCCAAACCCCATCGCCAATCCGATATCGCGAAGACAGCCTTGAATCTGGGTATGGGATTGATCACCCGCCGACGCGGACGTGGCCGCTTTGGATTGCGCGGCGGATTCCTCCCGGACGCGCACCAAGTCCTGACGCCATGCCAGTTCGGCAGCCTCGTCACCATCAAGCGGCGGTACGGGATAACGCTTGCTGCCAACATCGAACAGCAAGCCAGCCAAGGCACCCAGATCATTGGACAGCATCTGTCGGTAACGGCCATTCAGAGCGAGGGCTCCCTTCCGCATCGCCAGATAGTGATCCCAGCGACCGAGCTTCACCTTGGCACCGGTCAGCGCGTTATATCCGTTGACGATGGCGGTATTGAACGGCAGGACCAACGTCGGATGAATGAAATACAGCAGATTCGCGACCGCAGGCCCCAGGCCCTTGATGGCGAGGGAGTCAATCTGGTTGATGGCCAGGAGGATAGCCTCCTCGGTATCGCAGCAATTGCAGGTATGCAGCAGGCGGGCGAAGGCTTTCTGGTTCTCGGGATGCTCGTAGATATCAGGAATTCGCAGTTTCGGCTTCCACAGGAAAGCGTGGTCTGCCCCCTTGAAAATTTGCCGCTGCTCGGCAATCGATGCCACCACCGTTTCCAGCGAGGAACCGCGATAGGCATTGCCAAAGGTGCCGGCCTCGATATCCCTGACAACTTCGGCAATTCCGCGACGGATGGAGCGAAAGTTTTTGAGACGTTCCGACCACAAAAACCAGGTCGAAAAAGTGCTGCGGGAATCATCCTTCCAACGGGTGATGAGTGTACCGATGGGGTCAGTCATGGCGATGGCGAATGTATGAAATTGGCAAGATTATCGGTTATCCCCACCTGCCGTATATCGCCGCAGGGAATATGGATTGCACGATAAGTTGTTTGCCCGGCAACTGTACTGACCCTATAGTCATTTCCCAGCGCGTCGTTCGACATACGGCGACACGAACTCTCAGGAAAGGAAATGCGTCATGACAAGCTTTGCCCAGTTGTTCAAGGACACCCGTAGCGCGTTGTCTGAAGATGAAGCTCATGCAATAGCCCGCTTCGATGTCTCCAGCCAGGGCAAGAACGGGCTACACCGCGAAGTCAGAATTCGCGACTTCAGCGTGGAAGTCGATGAACCACCTGCTCTCGGCGGCCAGGACAAGGCCCCCAATCCGGTCGAATACGCCTTGGCGGCACTCGCCACCTGCCAGGAAATCACCTATCGTTTGCATGCCGATGCGTTGGGTATCCCATTGCGCGATGTGTCGGTCCGACTCGAAGGGGAATTGGATCTGCGCGGATTTTTCGGTGCGGCCGAAGGGGTGCGTCCGGGGTTTCGTCGGATTACTGGCGAAGTGCACTTTGACAGTTCTGCCTCCAAGGAGGAACTCGCCCGTCTCAAGGTGGTGGTCGATGCCCATTGCCCGGTGCTGGACCTGTTTAGTAACGCAACACCGGTGGAGATCGCCGTCGCCGGTCATGCTTGATCAACGACGAATCGCTAGTTACGTTGGCTATTCAGCAGGCCGCTCCAACGGGGCCACCACCCCGGCGTAGCTTGCGCATAGGCCTGGTAGGCGTCACCGAAAACCTCCCGGGCCTGCTGCTCTTCCCGCTTGGCGAGTTGGACATAGATGATTACCAGAATGGGAAATAGCGTCAGGGTGATCAAGGTCGGCCACTGGAATAGAAATCCGATCATGACCAGAATGAAGGCAGCGTACTGAGGATGCCGGACCCACTGGTATGGGCCGCTGCAGGCCAGCTTGCCGGCGCGCTGTGCGCGGTACAGCACTGGCCAAGCGGAGGACAGAAGCCAGAAGCCGCCCAGGATAAAGGCGCTGGAGAGCAGGTGGAACGGTCCGAAATGGGGATTGCCTTTCCAGCCAAAAAGCATCTCCGGTAGATGGCCTGCATCATGGGAGAGCCAGTTGATGCCGGGAAAGCGCTCCGTCAACCATCCGGACAGCAGGTAGATCGTCAGCGGGAAACCGTACATCTCAGTAAAGAGCGCGACAAGGAAGGCCGAGAACATGCCCAGCGTTCGCCAGTCCTGTCTCGACTGCGGCTTGAAGAAGCTGGCGGCGAACAGAATGAAGAAGACCGAGTTGATCAGCACCAGGGACCACAGGCCGTATTCGTAGTTCTCCGGCGTCATGGTTCGCGCCCCGCATCCTTGTTGTTTCCACCGCCATGGTGGCCGTGGCTGCCATGCATGAAGAAGTGTATCAAGGGGCAGGCCAGCAGGATCAAATACGGCAAGGCCCCAAACAGATGGGCGCGATGTTCGGTCAGCAGATAAAACAGCGCGATAGCGGCAAAGACCCACCAACCCCACGCCATCCTGCGGGCATGGCGATGATCGTGATCCGTTGTCTCCGATGCCGGTTCTTGTCGCGGTTGTTCATTGACCATGATTTCTCCAGGCGTTCATCATCGCCGTACGGGCGGCCGATTGCAGCAAGCTCTATCCCCGCCGCGGGTGGCGTTCGACAATTCGTTGGTTTCCCCGAACTTCCACCAATCGCGCTGTAGTCGATGCCATCCACCCGTGAGCGCCAGGCCCGCGTCAGCGGCCACATTCTCAATTTGGTCCAGGGTTATCCGCCGCAGGTCATACTCGACTACCAAGTCAACGCCATTCCAACTCGACGAAATGACCCCCTGGAGCCCGGTAATCCTAATCCGGGCCTCGTCGGCATTGAAGGTCGCCGACGCTGCAGGGCGCAACCCATGCCGCTTCAGGATTGGCATGGCTTCAGGGGGCATCCGATTCTATCCTCGGCTTATTTGCCATCCCGGGGATGTAGATGTTTCGACTTGTCCTTATCCGCTCTCGGCTTGTCGCTTGCCGATGTATCGGCCTTCTTGTCGGTATCCGTACTCGCGGATGCCGGAGCCATCCCCCCCTTTTCTTCCATGTGGGAGTGGGGCTTCATTTTTTTCTTGGCGGGCGTGGTGGCCTTTTCGCCAGGGGCGTCGGCAGCAGGCTTGTCGCCATCGGCCGCAAGTGCGCCGGCGGACAGGGATACGGAAGTAGCAAGCAGCAGGCCGGCAAAGAGATTGTGCAGTTTCATGATCAGGCTCCAATAGTCATAGAAAGGGATAAATCCGTAAGACAAGGCATAGCTTGCGCCCATCTTGCTGTCGCGGAAATGACTGTGCGATTACATTTTTGTAAGCATGTCGGATGCAGCCTTTAAGATGCTTGGCGCAGACGCAAGGCATTGCCTACGACGCTGACAGACGACAGGCTCATGGCCGCCGCCGCAATGATCGGCGACAGAACCAGCCCGAAGACCGGGTACAGGATGCCGGCTGCGATGGGCACGCCGAGGGCGTTGTAGAGGAAGGCGAACATCAGGTTCTGTCGCATGTTGGCCACGGTGGCCATCGATAGCTCGCGTGCCCGGGCGATACCCCGCAAATCGCCCTTGACCAGAGTGACCTGCGCACTGTTCATGGCGACATCCGTTCCCGTCCCCATGGCAATGCCGACATCGGCCTTGGCCAGGGCCGGGGCATCGTTGATGCCGTCGCCCGCCATTGCTACAACTCGTCCTTCCTGCTGCAGGCGCTCGACCAGTGCCAGCTTATCCGCCGGCTTGACTTCACCGTGCACTTCCACGATGCCCAATCGCTTGCCGACGGCCCGCGCGGTGGTCACTCCGTCGCCGGTCGCCATGATGATCCGCATGCCAGTCTGGCGCAGGGTGGTCAGTGCATCCGGTGTGCTCTGTTTTACCGGGTCGGAGACGGCCAGCAAGCCCAGCAAGCGGCCATCGGCCGCCAGATACATGACGCTGGCACCTTCCTGACGCAAGGCTTCGGCGGCGGTTCCAAGCGCCGTGACATTGATGCCTTCCTGAGTCATCAGCACCGTATTGCCGAGCACTACGCGCCGTCCGGCGACGATGCCGCGCACGCCAATGCCGCTCGAAGATTCGAACTGCTCCGCCTTGTCCAGCGCCAACCCCTTCGCCCGTGCCGCCTGCACGATAGCGTCGGCCAGAGGGTGTTCGCTGCCCTGGTCGAGGCTGGCGGCCAGACGCAGGATTTCCTCTTCCTGCCCCGCCTGAACGGCCACGGCTCGCTCAAAACTGGGTTTCCCTTCCGTCAGGGTGCCCGTCTTGTCGACGATCAGTGTATCCACCTCACGCAGGCGCTCGATGGCCGCCGCGTCGCGGAACAGGATGCCCTGGGTGGCCGCCTTGCCGGTCGCCACCATGATCGACATCGGCGTAGCGAGGCCCAAGGCACAGGGACAGGCGATGATCAGCACCGAGACACTGTTGATCAGACCGAAGACCCAGCCCCGCTCACCACCGAACAGTCCCCAGGCAAAGAAGCTCAACAGTGCGATCAGCACGACGCCGACCACGAAATAGCCCGCCACCACGTCAGCCAACCGCTGCATGGGGGCCTTGGAACGCTGGGCCTGTGCCACCATCTGGATGATCTGCGCCAGCACGGTTTGGGAGCCAACTTTTTCGGAGCGAATCACCAGGCTGCCCGAGGTGTTGAGCGTGGCGCCGATGACCTTGTCGCCCGTGCGTTTGGTCACCGGTAGCGGTTCGCCGGTCAGCATCGACTCATCCACCGCGCTGCCGCCCTCGGTGACTTCTCCATCCACCGGCACCTTCTCGCCGGGCCGGACCCGCAGCAGGTCGCCAACATGAACATGATTCAGGGGAACGTCTTCCTCGCTGCCATCCGCCCTGATCCGGCGCGCCGTCTTCGGTGCCAGGCCCAGCAGGGACTTGATCGCCGCCGAGGTCTGCGAGCGGGCACGCAGTTCCAGCATCTGCCCGAGCAGCGTGAGGGAAATGATGACGGCGGCGGCTTCGTAATAGACGCCGATGCGGCCATGGGCCTGGAAGGAGTCCGGGAACAGGCCAGGGGCGAAGGTGGCGACCACGCTATAGGCGAAGGCGGCACCGGTACCGAGGCCGATCAAAGTCCACATGTTGGGGCTGCGCAAGACGACGGATTGCCAGCCCCGCACGAAGAACGGCCAGCCGGCCCACAGCACGATGGGCGTACTGAGCAGCAGTTCCAGCCAGGTCCGCTGGGCCGGCGACACGGCCGTCAACTGGTGTCCCAGCATAGCCAGTGCGACAACGATGATCGTCAGCGGCAGGCTGTACCAGAAGCGACGATGGAAATCCCGGTATTCGGCGTGTTCCTCATCATCTTCCAGCAACGGCAAGACCGGTTCCAGCGCCATGCCGCATTTGGGACAGGTGCCTGGTCCGGCTTGGCGCACCTCTGGATGCATCGGGCAGACGTATTCGGTGCCAACCACGGGAGCCGGTACCGGCGATGGGGTCAGATAGTGGTCGGGCTCAGCATCGAACTTGGTCTTGCACTTGGCGCTGCAAAACCGATAACGCAGCCCCTGATAGTGGGATGCATGGGGAGACGCGGGCTTGACTGTCATGCCGCAAACCGGATCGATCTGCGAAGCCGGGGAAGTTTCCAGTGATGGAGCCTCTTGCGCGTGATGATGCTCAGAAATCTCGTGTGCCATGGATACCCCCTATTGGATTCCGACCTTCCTCTGTGCGATGCGGACATGGGCCGTAATGTGCGCCACATCATCCGGTGTTACCTGCGGCACGGGCGCCATATCGCCAAACTGCCAATGGTGGGCGCGTACGCCGTTCTTCACCGCAAGTTGAAATGCAATGTCGGCGTGGTGCGACGGCTCATAGATCCGGTGCAGGAGCGGTGGTCCCTTGTCCGAACCATTCAGGGTAATGCCATGGCACGAGGCACAATTTTTCTCATACAGAGTTTTCCCGAAAGCGGGATTGGGCATCAGGCCAGGGCTGGGTTTGGGTATCTGCCAGCCTTGGGCATATGCAGTGATGCACGTTACAACGAGCACCCCTGCCACGAGCGTTTGGCGAACGGTTTTGCGCATATGGAATGCGGATGGACGCGCCCGACTTGTTGCCGTCGGCATAACAAGTCAGTGGGAATGGCCGGAACTTGTCCCACTGCCCGATCCGCTACCGTAATACCCGCCACCGGCGCAACCGCCGAGTATCGCCACGACAAGCGCCGCAGCTACCAGAGCTTTTCTTGACATCACAATCTCCCTTGCGTTGGAAAATGAGTTTCAACCATCTCAATCGAAATGAACTTGATATTCCGCCCCTGCCTTGTCCTGGCAAGCGCCTTGCGGCGTCTTGCCGGCGCCCCAGGCCAACTGGCAGGTCAGTTCGGCGCCGTCCGCCGACTTCGGAGCCGGCTCGGCTGAATACGTCTCGTGGCTCCTGTCGAGTCCTGCGGAAACACGATCCCAATGCTTGGGATTAGTATTCCTGTAGCGACGTTGCAACTCAGCCAGATTGGTATGACGGTGAATCTCGAATCCCTCTGCTGTGTAGCGTCGATCTCCGATCATTAGGGTAAGACGCCGGGGATTCTCGTGGATGAACTCACCACGAGCCAATGCCGGCGAAGAGTCGGCCCGCAACTGGTGCAAATGAGGAGCGCAGCCGGCAATAACGGCGCCACCGGCAACAATCAAACCTGTCTTGAACATGATGCCTCCTTCACGATTTCTTATCGATCAGCTCCGATAACTGGTACCCCTTCGCTACCGCGCTTCAAGCGCCATTGCTTGACCAACGCGTAGATGGCTGGAATCACCGCCAGTGTCAGCACTGTCGACGAAATCATGCCGCCGACCATCGGCGCGGCGATACGGCTCATCACCTCCGACCCGGTGCCAGTGCCCCACATGATGGGTAGCAGGCCAGCCATGATGGCCACGACAGTCATCATTTTCGGCCGAACGCGCTCGACAGCACCTTCCATCACGGCCTCATAGAGATCCTCCGTGTTTGGCTGCCGTCCCGCCAGCACCGACTTTTGCTTCGCGGCTTCCCAGGCATGGTCGAGGTAGATCAACATAACGACGCCGGTCTCGGCGGCGACGCCCGCCAGCGCAATAAAACCCACCGCCACCGCTACCGACAGGTTGTAGTTGAGCAGCCACATCAACCAGACGCCGCCGACCAGCGCGAAGGGCACCGAGAGCATGACAATGAAAGTTTCGGTCAGGCGCCTGAAATTAAGGTAGAGCAGCAGGAAGATCGACAATAGAGTCACAGGGATCACGATCTTCATTTTTTCGATGGCCCGCTCCATATACTCGAACTGGCCGCTCCAGGTGACGTAATAGCCAGGCGGAAACTTGACGTTCTCTGCCACAGCCTTCTTCGCGTCAGCGACATAGCCGCCGATGTCCCGGTCGCGGATGTCGACGTAGATGTAGGCGGAAAGCAGTGCATTCTCGGTGCGGATCGACGGCGCCCCCTTGGCCACCTCCACTTTCGCCAGTTGCCCCAAGGGGATCATTGCGCCCCCCATCGTCGGCACCAGCACCTCGCGGGCGATCTGTTCCGGATCGGAGCGCAGCTCACGCGGATAACGAACAGTGACTCCGAACCGTTCTCTTCCCTCAACCGTGGTGGTCACCATTTCACCGCCCAGAGCAGTACCGATCACATCCTGCAGGTCGCCAATCGCCAAGCCATAGCGGGCCAGTTGCTCGCGGTCCGGTTTGATGTTGATATAGAAGCCGCCGGTAATGCGCTCGGCAAAAGCACTGGTTGTGCCGGGAACGGCTTTCACAACGGCTTCGATCTGCTTAGCCAGCGTCTCCATTTCGCCAAGGTCCTTGCCGAATACCTTGATACCGATCGGCGTGCGGATGCCGGTGGAGAGCATGTCGATGCGCGCCTTGATCGGCATGGTCCAGGCATTGGCAACACCGGGGAATTGCAGCGCCTTATCGAGTTCGGCAATCAGCTTGTCAGTGGTCATGCCGGCCCGCCATTCGGATTCCGGTTTGAGATTGATCACCGTCTCGAACATTTCGGTTGGCGCCGGATCGGTTGCCGTGTTGGCGCGACCGGCCTTGCCGTAGACCGAACTGACCTCGGGGAAGCTCTTGATGATCTTGTTCTGCGTCTGCATGAGCTCCGCTGCCTTGGTGATCGACATGCCCGGCAGGGACGCCGGCATGTAGAGCAGGGTTCCTTCATTCAACGTCGGCATGAACTCGGAACCGAGCTTTGCGGCCGGATAGATCGAAACGCCAAGGGCGAGCAGCGCCAGCGTGATGGTCATCTTCTTCCAGCGCATTACCCCGGCAATGATCGGTCGATAGACCCAGATCAGGAAGCGATTCACCGGGTTCTTGGCCTCGGGCATGATCTTGCCGCGGATGAACAGCATCATCAGCACCGGCACCAGCGTGATCGATAGCAGCGCCGCGCCAGCCATGGAGAAAGTCTTGGTGTAAGCCAAAGGCGAGAATAACCGTCCCTCCTGGCCTTCCAGACTAAAGACCGGTAGGAAGGAGACGGTGATGATGAGCAGCGAGAAGAACAGTGCTGGCCCGACTTCCTTGCATGCTGCAAGCATGGCGTCGGCGCGGTCGCTGGTCGAGTGCCCCTCGGGCAGGCGCTCCAGATGCTTGTGTGCGTTTTCGATCATGACGATAGCGGCGTCGATCATCGCTCCGATGGCAATGGCAATGCCGCCCAAGCTCATCAGATTGGAATTCATGCCCAGCGAACGCATGGCGATGAAGGCGATCAAAACGCCAACCGGCAGCATCAAAATGGCGACCAGGGCGCTCCTCACATGCAGCAGGAAGACAATACAGACCAAGGCGACGATGATCGATTCCTCAAACAGCGTCCACTTCAGGGTGTCGATGGCGCGGTGGATCAGTTCCGAGCGATCATAGACAGCCTGCACCGTGACGCCCTCGGGTAGGCCAGGGCCGATTTCCGCGATCTTGGCTTTCAGGTTATGGATAACCTCCAGCGCATTCTGACCATAGCGGGCCATGGCGATGCCCGACACCACTTCACCCTCGCCATTGAGTTCGGTCAGGCCGCGCCGTTCGTCCGGCACCAGTTCGACCCGGGCGATGTCGCGGATCAGCACCGGCGTCCCCTTGTCGCTCTTGACGACCAGCAATTCGATGTCGCCACGGCCCGTGAGATAGCCCTCGCCACGCACCATGTACTCGGTCTCGGCCATCTCGACCACGCGGCCACCGACATCGCGATTGGAGTCGCGGATCACCTGGGCGACCTTCATCAACGGAATGCCGTAAGCGCGCAGCTTCACCGGATCGACCGTGACCTGATAGGTCTGGACAAAACCACCAATCGAGGCCACTTCGGCGACGCCGTGCGCCTTGGTCAGTTGATAGCGCACGTACCAGTCCTGGATGGTGCGCAGTTCGGCCAGCGTCTTGTCCTTGGCCAGCAGCGCGTACTGATAGACCCAGCCGACCCCGGTAGCGTCCGGCCCAAGCGATGGCGTAACCCCCTTGGGCATGCGGCTGGACGCAAAATTCAAATATTCGAGCACGCGCGAGCGTGCCCAGTAGATGTCGGTACCGTCCTCGAAGATGATGTAGACGAAGGACGCGCCGAAGAAGGAGAAGCCGCGCACCACCTTGGATTTCGGCACCGACAGCATGGCGGTGGTCAAGGGATAGGTCACCTGATCCTCAACCACCTTCGGCGCCTGGCCGGGGTACTCGGTATAGACGATGACCTGCACGTCGGAAAGATCCGGCAGTGCGTCGATCGGCGTCCGCAGCACGGCGAAAATGCCCCAGAGGATGATGAACAGCGTGGCGAGCAGAACCAGGAAGCGGTTCCGACCCGACCAGTCGATGATATTGGCTAGCATAGCGTTTCCCGTTTTCGTGGCGGATCAGTGGCCAGCATGGGCCGCCGGCCGCGCCGCGCCGGTACCCGCCAGTTTGACGATGACCCACTCGCCGGGCTTGCGTTCGACGAAGGTGAATTCGATGCTCGCCCCCGGCTTGAGATTACCGATCAAACCAGAATTGGCCAGCGTGAAGTCCATCGTCATTCCTGGCCATTTGAGCGTGGCGACCGGGCCATGGGTAATGGTGACGGTCCCGGCCTTGAGATCAATGGCGTCGAGTTTCCCCTCACCGCGATGATCGGTACTGGCTGGTTTGGTGCCCTCACGACTCTCAGAACCGGCAGCAGCTGACGGTGCGGTCGGTGCCGGCGCCGCAGCACCGCTGCCATGTGAGGCATGACCAAAGCCACCAACTGCCGCCTTGAGGTTGCTTTCGGCATCGATCAGGAAATTGGCTGCCACCACCACCGGCTCGCCGTCCTTGACGCCTTCGATGACCTCAACATAGGTATCG
>Ga0154020_10006592_pt1 | contig 13615 bp, 14 predicted proteins | sample Klosneuvirus_201_FD_109709 | JGI IMG/M metagenome (GOLD analysis project Ga0154020, IMG submission 109709) | Active sludge microbial communities from wastewater, Klosterneuburg, Austria - Klosneuvirus_20160825_MG | ecosystem: Engineered > WWTP > Aerobic digester > Activated sludge | place... | reverse complement strand
GGGTACGCTTACGCCCTGCTTAACATTGTGGTAAGGCGAATACTGCAGCAGCCACGTAAAATCTTTTTCATTATCAGCGCTGCCATACTCGGGTATCCAGTAACGTGCAATTAAGAATTTGTGGTATCGTACCATATCCAAAAGCGGAACAGCACAGATAACGGCTTTAAACAGGTCGGGCCTTTGTGTTACCATGGCGCCCATCAGCAGGCCACCGTTGCTGCCGCCGGATATTCCCAACTTATTTTTGTTTGTATATTTTTCACTTATGGCCCATTCGGCTGCAGCAATAAAATCATCAAAACTGTTTTGCTTGTTTTGCAACATAGCGCCCTCATGCCATTTTTCGCCATATTCATTTCCACCCCTTATACCGGGTTCAAGTAAAACGCCGCCACGGTTTATGAAGGATGCATAACTGCCCACGAAACCAATGTTGATACCGATATTAAATCCGCCATATGCTGTTAAGATGGTTGGGTTGTTGCCATCCAGTTTTACATCTTTGCGGTGAATCACTTTAATGGGTACTTTGGTTCCGTCCTTCGATGTATAAAAACGAATACTGCCGGTTATGTTCTTTGTATCCACCGGCAACTCGCGGTAGAAATACAGTTTCCATTTAAAATCTTTGGCGCCGGCTACAAAGGTTTTTGCAGGTGTTGTAAAAGATACAATGGTTAAATATACCAGGTCTTCCTCACGGTCGTAACTGAAACTGCTGATATTGCCTGCTTCAGGCATGGGCACGTCTTTGATGTACTTTCCGTTGAAATCAAAAATGCGCAACCTGCTTACAATATCTTTTTTATCCTGTACTATGATGTGGTGTTTGGTTACACTGTAATTTTCCATTACGGTGCTGCTTTCCGGTATCAGCACTTTCCAGTTTTTACTGTCGGGATTTTTTGTACTGCCAACCAATAATTTAAAATTGGGAGCATTGTCATTGGTGAGGATATACATTTTATCAGCAATGGCTTCGGGGTATGCCCTGTTTTTTTTACTGCTGTAGATCACTTTGCCGGTATCCGTGGTGCCCGTTTTTCTTATTCTGAGCGTATTGCTGTAAAAATCACTCTCGCCAAAAAAAGTAACATCACTGTAGCGGTTATCGTAAATATAATAACTGTTCTTTGCATCGGCAGGAGCACCCAGGAATACATCATTTTTTCTTTCGCTGCCTATTGTATAGAGGTAGGTAGGTAAAGGCGATTGTTTATCAATCAATTCTTTATTCCGCAGTGTGATATAACCGTGTTTTTGATCTTTGGTCCACCTGAAATTCCATACACCTTCAATGGGCGGGTATAATTCCCGCCCTGTCCGGGTATCAATAAAATATATTGTGTTGATCTCCGAGCCGCTTTTCTGTATGCCATACACGCAAATATTGCCATCGTAAGAATAACTTGAACTCGATAACGCTGTTTTTCCTGAAGTATCATATGTAACCGGGTCAAAGATCAGTTTCTTTTCTCCATTCTCCAGTATGGTGTAGATCTTATTCTGTTTATCGCCCTTTCTTTTTATGGTTTGGAATTTTCGTTTACCAACCGTATTTACGGGGCCTTCATAATCCAGGTCAACAATGGCGGCTATTTCTTCCCGTAAACCTTTTATGGTTTTTTGTGTTTCATTCATGTATGTAAGGGTATTATCATGCTGTGCCCTTGTCCAGGTTTTTACAGTTTCATTGTCCTTATCTTCCAGCCAGCGGTAATTGTCTGTAAGATACATACCGTGCAGGGTGTCTGTAACCGGTATGGCCGGTGTAGCCGGCGGGTTAAATTTGGTTTGCGCCATCACCCCGAAAGAAAGATGCAGTAAAACAAGAAATGTCAGCGTTATTTTCATTTTTTCTTTTTTCATTGATTACCCGTTTAAAAAATTAATTTTACGAAACTAACCATTTAGTATAAAGTATGCAAACTGATTTTCTTGTCATTGGAAGTGGAATAGCAGGGTTAACCTATGCCTTAAAAGTGGCAGAAGCCTGTCCTGGTAAAACCATCACCATCCTTACCAAAACACAGAGCGATGAAACCAATACCAAGTATGCCCAGGGCGGCATTGCGGGGGTAATGGATTTTAATAAAGACAGTTTTGTAAAGCATATTGAAGATACATTGATAGCCGGTGATGGTTTGTGTAACCGGGAAATTGTAGAAATTGTAGTGAAGGAAGGTGTGGAACGCATTGAAGAAATTATTTCATGGGGTGCCAATTTCGACAGGGGTAATGACGGGGATTATAAACTGGGTAAAGAAGGTGGCCATAGTGAATCGAGGATCCTGCACCATAAGGATGTTACCGGTAATGAGATGGAAAGGACTTTACTGGATGCGATCAGTAAAAAGCCCAATATCAAACTGATGAATCACTGTTTTGTACTGGATATCATCACACAGCACCACCTGGGTTACCTCATCACCAAATCAACACCGGATATTGAATGTTATGGTGTGTATGTTTTAAACCTGGGCACAAATAAAGTGGAAAAGATACTTTCCGGGGTAACGCTGATGGCAGCTGGCGGAAACGGGCAGGTTTACCGTTCTACCACAAATCCTGCCATTGCAACCGGCGATGGTGTTGCCATGTTTTACCGTGCAAAGGGCCGTATTGAAAACATGGAATTCATACAATTTCATCCAACGGCTTTATACGAAACAGGGATACGTGGACATAATTTTTTGATCACGGAAGCGGTGCGTGGCGATGGCGGCATCCTGCGTAATCACAGCGGTGAGGCTTTTATGGAAAGATATGATGAAAGAAAAGACCTGGCCCCACGTGATATCGTGGCCAGGGCCATTGATAATGAAATGAAAATTGCCGGTACCGAACATGTTTTCCTCGATTGCAGGCATTTCAGCAAAGAAAAATTCATTGAGCATTTCCCCAACATTTATGAAAAATGTTTGAGTATCGGTATCGACATCACAAAGACCATGATACCGGTTACACCGGCTGCACATTACAGTTGTGGTGGTATTAAAACTGATGAATATGCCAGGACTTCCATTAAAAACCTGTATGCCGCCGGAGAGTGTGCCAGCACCGGTTTACATGGCGCCAACCGTTTGGCCAGCAATTCGCTTTTGGAAGCGATGGTTTTTGCCCACCGGGCATATAAAGATGCTGTTGCAAATATCGATCTTCATAAAACGCCCCGCCTTGATGACGGGGCTATTCCCGGTTGGAAAACCGAAGGGACGAATGTTCCAAAGGAGATGATCCTCATTACGCAAAGTGTAAAAGAATTAAAACTGCTCATGAGTGATTATGTGGGTATTGTGAGGAATAATGAACGGCTGCAACGCGCCATGAAAAGACTTGACCTGCTATATACCGAAACAGAAGCACTGTACCAGAGAACGATCGTATCCCCGCAGTTATGCGAATTAAGGAATATGATCACTGTTGCCTATCTCATTGTAAAATGTGCTGAATTCAGGCATGAGAGCCGTGGGTTACATTTTAACACAGATTACCCGGCCAAACTGGCGATGATACAAAATATAGTTTTGTAGTTAAAAGTTGCAGAAAAGGCGTTAATTTATCAATTTGAAATTTAAAACCAAATGATCTGTCATGTCGACGACAGGAGACATCTGGAATAGTAAACAGTTACATTCTCTCAAGATCAATATCAGTAATAAAATGACAAAAACCCTGTATTCACTTTCAAAGTGAAGCATGACGGAAACACTTAAATTTAATTTATTTCAAAAGCAGGGTAACCCGTTATAACAGCTTATCTTCACCGCTTTGAGGAGAGATGTAAATTTCAAAATTCAATATCATGTTTTATCCCGTTTACGTATTATTATACCTGCTTTCCCTTCTCCCTTTCCCGGTTCTTTATTGTATAAGCGACGGCATTTATTTTTTGCTGTATTATGTTTTTGGTTACCGGCGGAAAATTGTTATTTCAAATCTTACGATCGCTTTCCCGGAAAAATCAGAAGCGGAACTTACAAAAATTGCAAAACAGTTTTATCATAATCTTACGGATACATTTGTAGAGATCATTAAACTGATCTCGATGAATGAACAAACCTTTGATAAAAGATGCAAAGGCGATTTTTCAATGATCGAAGACCTGGTTGCGAAAGGTAAAAATATACAGTTACATGCCGGCCACCAGTTTAACTGGGAGTTTGGAAGCCTGTTCATGTCGAAAAGCATTAAAACAATACCAACCTATGCTGTTTATATGCCAATAAAAAACAGTGCCATGGAAAAACTGTTTTTAAAGATCAGGGAGAAATACGGTACTGTTTTTATTAAAGCAACTGAGTTTAAACAAAAAAGGGAAGCCATATTTGCCAAAAGATTTTTATTTTTTTTAGCTGCCGATCAAAACCCGGGTGACCCGTCTGCTGCTTACTGGCAAAACTATTTCAGTAAGCCGGCGCCATTTATAACCGGCCCGGAAACCGGGGGTATCAAGAATAATACAGCCATCGTTTTTGTACGTTCCCGGATAATCAAAAGAGGGCATTATTTTTTAGAATGTACCCTTTGCACCGAAAATGCTGCATCTACTGCGCCCGGAGAAATAACCGGCGCATTTCGCGATTTTTTAGAAAAGATCATCAGGGAAGAACCTCACAATTACCTTTGGACCCACCGCCGGTGGAAATGGGATTACCGGGAAACCTATAACATGAACTGGATTGACAAGGTAACAAGGGCTTAGATCATAGTTTTATACACTTCGTATATTTGCTGCATAAATATATAACCCGGCAGTATGTATCATATTATTTACGGTTTTTTATTCCTGCTTTCCTTATTGCCGCTGCGTGTACTTTATGTATTGAGCGACCTGGTATCTTTCTTTCTCTTCAGGGTTTTTGGTTACAGGAGAAAAGTGATCTCCGTAAATCTTGCCATCGCTTTCCCGGAAAAAACACAAGCCGAACGGAAAAGCATTACCAAAAAATTTCACCGCAATTTCACAGACTCTTTTATTGAAACCGTCAAATGCCTTTCTGTTTCAAAGGAATTTTACAATAAACACTGCACTACAGATTTTACTTTGTTTGATCAAATGGCTGCTGAAGGTAAAAGCTGCCAGATGCATGCCTGTCACCAGTTTAACTGGGAATGGATTAACCTCCACTGGTCCATTCATCTTAAACAGCCGCTGGTTATTGTGTATATGCCCATCAGCAGCAAACCCATCAACAGGCTGTTTTTAAAGCTTCGTACTGCATTTGGCACGGTAATGCTTCCGGCAACAGAATCAAGAAAAGCGTTTGTGGCCTGGCGTAATAAACTCCATGCCCTGGCTTTGATCGCCGATCAGAAACCGGCCAGCCCGGCATACAGTTACTGGCTTCATTTCTTTGGAAGGCCAACGCCTTTTGTTACCGGGCCCGAAAAAAATGCTGCCATGAAAAAATGCCCGGTGATTTTTGGCAGGGTTACTAAACCTGCCAGGGGCAAATACGAATCCACTCTTATACTTGCCTGTGAAGATGCCTCATTATTAAAACCGGGTGAACTTACTGTTATGTACCGCAATTTTATCGAAGATGCCATCAGGCGGCAGCCCGATATGTATTTATGGAGCCATAAACGGTTTAAACATGAATGGGATGAATCATACCGGAATATGTGGATTGATACTGAGCCCGTTTAATTCAATACACTGGCTTCTTTCTGTATCTTAATATTTTTTTGGTCTTTTATTTTATTCCAGCCGCCCAAAACATTTCTCAGGTTATGGGTACCCTCACGCTTTAACAGCGATGCAGCGATCACGCTCCGGTATCCACCGGCACAATGGATGTATAAATTCTGGTTGTCTTCAAAATGCGATAGATTCAACACGTCATTCATTTCATTTAGCGGAAGATTTTGAGCATCCGCGATATGCCCGTCGGCAAATTCGGTTTCCCTTCTTACATCCACCACTACCAGGTTCGGATCGTGTGGCAGATCCATGACCAGCTCATCTGCTTCCACATCTATGATCATGTCAACCGGTTCACCTGCCTGTTGCCAGCTTTCAAATCCGCCTTTTAAATATCCCTGTATTTTATCAAACCCAACCCTCGACAGGCGGATCACCGATTCTTCTTCTTTGCCGGGTTCAGTAACCAGCGCTATAGGTTTATCAAATGATAATAAGCTGCCGGCCCATTCTGCAAATCGCCCTTCCAGCCCGATAAAAATACTGCCGGGTATAAATCCTATTGTAAAAACAGTGGCATGCCGGGTATCCAGGATCAATACATCATCATCCTGCATTTTTTTTATGTCGCCTAGGGATAAAGGGGTTAAACCTTTTTGTTTAATGTTATCCAGGCTTTCATATCCCTGCATATTTATTTTTGCATTGATGGAAAAATATTTAGGTGCCACGGAGAGGCCGTCTGTAACTGCTGTCACAAAATCTTCTTTGCTTTGTGGCTGAAGTGCATAATTGTTTTTTTTCTGTTCACCAATTGTACTGAAGGTTTCGGGCCCCATATTTTTTCCGCAACTGCTGCCGGCTCCATGTGCCGGGTACACAATAACATCATCGGCAAGCGGAAGAATTTTGTGTTGAATGGTTTCATACATGATGCCGGCCAGTTCTGCACTGCTCATATTGCCGCTGCTGAGGTCGGGGCGGCCCACATCACCCACAAATAAGGTATCGCCGGTAAAAATAGCGTGCGGTTTATCATTTTCATCCCTTAATAAATAACAGGTACTTTCCAATGTATGGCCGGGCGTATGCATTGCCTGTATGCTTATTTTTCCCAGTTTAAAAATCTCATTGTCTTTGCAGTTGTATACTGCATAATCTGTTTTGGCTCCGGGGCCATAAATAATAGGGGCACCGGTCTGTTTGCACAGGTCAATATGCCCGCTTACAAAATCAGCATGAAAATGGGTTTCAAAAATATATTTGATACCCGCATTATTTTCGGCTGCCAGCTTTACATATTCACCGGTATCCCGTAATGGATCAATAATGGCAACTTCTCCTTCACTTTCGATATAATAGGCAGCTTCGCTCAGGCAACCGGTATAAAACTGTTTGATGAACATGTTGGTATTTTTTTATAATAATTGTTTGCGAAGTTAAAAATAAAAAAGCGTTCAGGCAATTGGCCCAAACGCTTACATTAAATTTTGCAGAAATTCTAACCCACCAGGTCTTTTACAAACTGGCTGATCTCATCAATGCGTTTGTAATTTACAGTATAGAAAATAAATTTTCCATCACGTTCAGTATTTACAATACCTGCTTTGCGAAGTATCGCAAGATGTTGTGATGCGACTGATTGCTCTAAACGCAAACGAACATAAATTTCTGTAACAGTGATCTTTTTTTCATCTTCGATCAATTTAAGTAGTTGCTGACGTAGCTTGTGATTTAAAGCCCGTAAGACCAATGCTGCTTTTTTAAGCGCATGATAATCTACATTAATCGGAGAATTTGCTGAATTTTTGGCAGCACTTAATGAGTCCTGCTCACGTGTTTGAGACGCAACCATCATAAGGATTAAATTTTAATTATGCTTGAACAATGTTTGAACACCACAAATATACCAATAATTGCTCATGCAACTGTTAATAATTATTAAAGTATAACGCTTTTTTATAGATTATTATTTTATTTTTTGATAACTATTTGAAAGTCTTTTAGATACATAGGTTCACTGTATGCCAGATCTGTAAAATCTTTTTGCATAAAGAGCGAATTGGCTTGCATGCACATGGTTTGGGGCTGTATTTCCACATTTTTAAAGAGGGCATTCATGTTTTTACAGGTTGCTTTCCATTTGGCGGAACCGCTGCCAAAAAAAAGAATTTTGTTGGTTAATAAATGCGCTTCAAAAGAACTTTCATCCAGTACCATTGCTCCCGGTTCAAGAATTGCGTTAAAGTCTTTTTGGTAGATGGCTGTAAAAACTTCCATTCGCCGGGCATCCATCATGGGACAATATAAAACTGTTTCCGGCTGATCCGGGAAAAGGTCCATGGCCGAACGGGCTAATATTTCCAATGTGCCCATGGTAATAAATGGTTTTTTAAGCGCATAGCTTAAACCCTTTGCACTGGCCATTCCAACCCTTAACCCGGTGTATGATCCCGGCCCGGCAGTTACAGCAACCGCATCAATTTCCGGTAAATGTATAGAAGCGGTTTTGCAAAGTTGCTGTATGGCTGACTGCAAAAATGAAGCATGCTCTTTTTGTGATTCACTGCTGAGTAATGCCAGCAACGATCCGTCTTTTGCAAAACTTACATGCGCTTTTTCCGATGAGGTATCAATATTTAATATGAGACTCATGAATTTTTTTCTGTTGTTTCCTGTATCAACAGGGAAGATGGCTGATAACGGTTATCGGTAATATTTAATTTATTCAGCAATGCTGCGATCTTTTCTGTACCGATCAACATGGCCCATTCAAATGGCCCGAATGGATAATTGGTTCCAAGTTTCATGGCAATATCAATGGCTTCTTTACTGCTCACTTTTTCCTCCAGCGCAAAATAAGCTTCATTAATGATCATGGCGATTACCCGTGCAGCAATGAAACCGGGCTCGTCTTTCACAGGGTTTATTGTAATGTTGAGGTATTGAAATACAGCTTCAATGTGTGGTTGCATCTTTCCGGCTATTTCCCAGGTTGTACGTTTCAAAAACCCGGGCCACCCGTTTATGCGCAACACATGATCCGGAGTATCTAAATCAGCCAGTGTATTTACAACTGAATTGATCATCACCGGTTTTGAGATACCGGAAAAATCAGGCACAGAACTGCCATCATGCAGCCAGAAAAAAGCATCTGCATTTTTATGCTCATTAAATGCTGCGGCATCATCAACCCTCAGCCAGTGGATGTTGGGACGTAAAGCTGTCAGCTCATTCCATTGCTGATCCGGTGCCGCTACAATAATGTTCATAATTATTTTTTACAAAAATAGGTGGTTGAGAAAAGATATATTTGTAATTCTGTAAATAAACCATCAGACAAATGAAAAAAATAATTAACACACCCGATGCTCCTGCACCAATAGGACCATACAACCAGGCAGTATTGAGCGGCAACATGTTGTTTATTTCGGGCCAGATCGCATTGATACCCGGCACTTCTAACCTGGCGGGTGGCGATATTAAAGCCGAAACAAACCAGGTAATGAAAAATCTAAAAGCCATTCTTGCGGAAGCGGGTATGGACTTCAGCCACGTGGTAAAAACAACCATTTTTTTAAGTGATATGGCTTTGTTTGGCGAAGTAAATGAAATGTACGGCAGTTTTTTTACTGTTGAGTCGGGTACCGGCGGGGCAGGATACCCGGCCAGGGAAACAGTTGCTGTAAAAGGCCTGCCTAAAAATGTTAATGTGGAAATCAGCATGATCGCATCAAAATGAGTGTCGAAAAAACAGTGATCGTTACGGCTAAAGTTCATGATGTATTGATTGAGACTTTACAAAAAAAGGGATTTACAGCTATGTATCTGCCTGAAATAACTTATGATGAACTGGCAAACATCATTGATAAGGCAGTTGGATTAATTGTAACAACCAGGTTGCGCATTGATAAAACCATTTTGGATAAAGCGGTACAGTTGAAATGGATCGGCAGGATGGGTAGTGGTATGGAATTGATAGATGTGGCCTGTGCCGAAAGTAAAGGAATAACCTGTGTTAGCAGCCCCGAAGGGAACCGCAATGCAGTGGCCGAACATGCATTGGGCATGTTGCTGAACTTAAATAAAAAGATCAGCAGCAGTTATGATGAAATAAAGAACGGCAAATGGATACGTGATGCAAACAGGGGAACAGAACTAACCGGTAAAACGGTTGGTATTATAGGTTTTGGAAATACCGGCAGCAGTTTTGCCAGGCTGCTTTCATCTTTTGAAGTAACGGTATTGGCATATGATAAATATAAATATGGTTTTGGACAGCAGTATATTAAAGAAGCCAGCCTCGACCAGGTATGCAGGTATGCCGATGTGATCAGTTTTCACCTGCCGCTTACTGATGAAACCAGGCATTTGGGCAGTGCATCTTTTTTTAATTCACTTCAGCAAAAACCATTTATCATCAATACATCACGTGGCCAGGTTGTGCATACAGCTTCTTTGATAGCAGCTTTACAGCAAAATATAATTGCCGGCGCTGCGTTAGATGTATTGGAAAACGAGCATTTCGACAGTTTTTCGGCTACCCAAAAGGAAGAAATGCATTTTCTTACGGCACAGCCTAATGTGTTGTTAACACCCCATATTGCAGGTTATTCAGATGAAGCATTCTATAAAATGAGTGTTGTAATTATTGAAAAGCTGAAAATATAAAAATTTTGCTATTTTTGTAATGCATGCAACGCCTTAGGCAATCTGGGGCGTTGTATTTTTTTTTATTTGATTAAACTGAATTTTATGAACACAACTAATTATGTAACAGCCGAAACGTTTGACAGGTTAAAAGAGGAGCTGCAACATATGAAAGGCATTGAAAGGCCTGCCGCCAGCAGTGCCATTGCAGAAGCAAGGGAAAAGGGCGATCTGAAGGAAAATGCAGAATATGATGCAGCCAAGGAAGCACAGGGTATGCTGGAAGCAAAAATAAAACACCTGGAAGGCGTCATTGCCAATGCCCGTATCCTGGATGAAAGTAATATAGATACCAGCAAGGTTTCCATACTTACCAAAGTAACATTAACTAACCTGAAAACCAAAAAGCAGGTGACCTATAAAATTGTTTCGGAAAATGAAGCCAACCTGAAAGAAGGCAAGATCTCCGTTACTTCCCCGATAGGCCATAGCCTGTTGGGCAAGGTTATTGGCGATGAAGTTGAAGTAACGGCACCGGCCGGCCTTTTGAAATTCAGGGTTGAAAAAATTGAACTGTAATTATCCATGAAATAATGAACCCATTCGTCATCCGGCGAATGGGTTTTTTTATGCCCTATCTTTACAAAAAGTTTTTTTATGACTGTATTCACCAGGATCATCAATGGCGAGATTCCCTGCCATAAAATTGCAGAGAACGAAAAATTTATTGCTTTCCTTGATATTGAGCCATTGGTTCCGGGCCATGTACTGGTTGTGCCCAAGCTGGAGATCAATAAAATATTTGAAGTGCCGGATGATTACCTGGCTGAGATGCTGGTATTTGCAAAGCCCATTGCCCATGCCATTGAAAAAGCCTTTGATTGTAACCGGTGCGGTATCAGTGTTATTGGCCTGGAAGTACCGCATGCACACATGCATTTAATACCGATCAACTCGGCCAATGATCTGAACTTCACCAGGGCTAAACTGCATCCGTCGATGGATGAACTGAAAAAGGTTCAGGATAAGATATGTGGCCAGTTATAATCTTATTTAACCTGCAACCTGAAACCCACACCATGTATGGTTTCCAAAACAATATTGGGATCGGCCTTAAAATGCTTGCGGAGTTTTGTGATGAACACATCCATACTGCGGCCCAGGAAATAATCATCCTTGCCCCAAACATTCAGTAAAACTTCTTCACGCTTTAATACCTTGTTTTCATGCTGTGCAAAAAAACGCAACAGGTCGGATTCTTTTTGTGTGAGGGTTATGGATTCTGTGCCATTGTAAATTTTTAATTCGTTCACCACAAATTTTAATTTCCCCAGGTAATAGATCTCCTCGGTATCGGCCTGCAGCTTTTTGGTACGGCGTAAAAAAACCTCCATTCTCAGGATCAGTTCTTCAATGCTGAATGGTTTGGTTAAATAATCATCGGCACCCGACTGGAACCCTTTAACCTTGTCTTCCTGTAAACTTTTTGCAGTTAAAAATATGATGGGCACCACATCACTCTGCTGCCTTATTTTTTTTGCCAGCGAAAAACCATCCCTTACCGGCATGTTGATATCCAGCAGGCATATATCAAATTCTTTTTTTTGAAACTGTTGCCAGGCCACTTCGCCATCGGGGCAATGCGTTACTTCAAAACCGATATCCTGCAGTGAATCTTTAATAACAAAACCCAGTGACAGGTCATCTTCGGCCAGTAATACTTTTCCTTTTACCATGTTTTAAATTTAGTTGCGCGGTAATTTTATAGTGAATGTGCTTCCCTGCCCGGGTTCACTTTTAACTTCAATTTTGCCGTTATGGGTGTCAATTACTTTTTTTACAAAATTCAAACCCAATCCAAATCCTTTACTGGTATGCAGTTCACCATCTGTGATCCTGTAAAACCGGTCAAATATTTTCTTCTGGTGTTTAGAAGCAATACCTATGCCATTGTCTTTCACCGAAATGATAAAATGACTGCCCTCCGTTTTTGTGGTAATATCAATTACCGGGGTTTTGGCATATTTGATGGCATTCTCGATCAGGTTAATAAAGCATAACCGTAAATATGGTTTATCTGCATTAACAATCGCATCTGTGCCGGCAAAGGTTGTTTTTACCACTGCATTTTTCTGTTCAATTAAAGGCTGGAGGTCATTGATGGACTTTTTGATCAGCACATTGACATCAAATTTTTCCTTTTCCAGCGGCAGGTGGCTGCGGTCAGTATAGGCAATTTCAAGCAAACGCTGTACCTGCGATTGCAGGTGCGATGTTTGTTCATATATGATACCTGCATAGTTTTTAAGCTTTTCAGGTTTTTCAATGATGTTTTCCTGTTTTAAAACATCAGCGGCAATGGTTATAACTGCCAGCGGTGTCTTAAATTCATGCGTGAAATTATTTACAAAATCCTTTTGTGTTTCATAATAGAATTTTTGACGGTAGAGATAAAAAATACTGAAACCAAAACCGGTAAGCACCAGCAGCAGCAGGCCGCTGGAGGCGATCCAGAAAAGCATTTGTTTTAAAATATACCCGCCGCGGTGCGGAAAATACAAGGCTATGTAGGAATAGTCCCTTTCATAAACCGGCAGTATTTTTTCTTCTTCAGACGGGAAGTAGGAATCCGGTAAATTGATATATTGCTCCGTGATATATTTTTTTTCAGAAGGGTCGTAAATGGCAGCCCGGCAATCGGTGTACACATCAAAATCGGTGAGCTCGGCCTTTAAATTGATCCAGAGTTGTTCGAGGTTGGGGCTGCAGTCGATCTTAAATAAATACACATCCGGGTTAATATTTTCAATTATTTTCTGCACATTGTCCGATGCATCATTCACCAGTTCCATATCAGTATACAAACTCCGGATGCTTTTAGAAACATTGATATTGAACTGCTTCTCTTCGTATAAATACACTTTTTGCAGCCAGAATAACTGGATGGCAATAATAATGGTAACCAGTACCGTACTGGTTAAAATTACCAACCGCAAAGTTTTTGAACGTATTACCATGTTGTTTTAAACTGCTGCAAAGGTTTTATGAAAATGAAAAATGCTGCTGTTAACCTTTGTTAATCACCGGTTAATCAGCCGGTTTATTTCTGCAATTTTATTTTACCCGGGTTTTTTGCCAGGAAATCTTTCCAGCCGTTTATTTTTTCCCCGGCACCCGGTATCGCTGTTCTTTGCTGAAAATAATGGCATACAGCCACTGCCAATGCATCGGTTGCATCATAATGTTTTGGGTCTTCGGTAAAATGCAGGATCTGCTGTAACATTTTCATGACCTGTTCCTTGGCTGCATTGCCGT
>Ga0154020_10006591_pt1 | contig 13615 bp, 10 predicted proteins | sample Klosneuvirus_201_FD_109709 | JGI IMG/M metagenome (GOLD analysis project Ga0154020, IMG submission 109709) | Active sludge microbial communities from wastewater, Klosterneuburg, Austria - Klosneuvirus_20160825_MG | ecosystem: Engineered > WWTP > Aerobic digester > Activated sludge | place... | reverse complement strand
GTCTTCTTTTTGGGGTTTATACTATTTTTTATAACCTTGCAAATATAATGTTCAGGCGGTATTGCCACAATTTAAATTCCAAGATTCTTTGAGTAAAAACACGCCAAACGGCACTTTTGTTTTGGGTCTGATGAGCGGAACCTCTCTCGACGGACTGGATTTGGCACTTTGCGAATTTGCGCCGGAAGGGAATGGCTTTGCATTTAAGATTCACAGGGCTCTGACTGTGCCTTATAACAAGGAATGGAAGGCGAAGCTGTCGGGAGCTCCCGGCTTGAGGGCCGAAGCCTACTTTGAGTTACATGCTGAGTTTGGACGATTTATGGCCGCTGAGGTGCTGCATTTTCTGGAGGCTGCTTCACAAAAACCTGAATTGTTGTGTAGTCATGGTCATACGGTGTTTCATCAACCTCAAAAGGGCTTCAGTACCCAGTTGGGTTGTGGGGCTACATTGGCTGGCCAAACCGGGATTTCTACGGTTTGTGATTTCAGAAGTATGGATGTGGCTTTGGGCGGACAGGGCGCTCCCTTGGTGCCATTAGGAGATAAACTGCTTTTTTCGCAGTACCAGGCCTGTGTTAACCTGGGCGGAATCGCCAACATTTCCTTTGATAACAGTAAAGGAGAGCGCTTGGCCTTTGACATTTGCGAAGCCAATATGCTTTTAAACCATTTGAGTGAAAAAGCAGGGAGGCCATACGATGACAATGGTTCCATGGCGCGATCAGGTCAGATTGAACCGGGCTTGTTGAGTGCCTTGAATGAACTTGAATTTTACAAAATGCAGGGAGCCAAATCTCTTGGCAGAGAATGGTTCGAAAGCCAAGTGTTGCCTATAATTAATGCTAGTCCCTTGTCTGTTCAGGATTTATTGAGCACAAGCACCGAGCACATTGCAATGACCGTTGCTCAAATTTTGAATCAGTTTCAGATTAATGAGGTTTTGTTTAGTGGAGGTGGGGCTTTCAATACTTTTTTACTAGAGAAGATACAAAGTCATACTAAAGCAAAGTGCAATGTGGGGGATAACCTGATCACTAACTATAAAGAAGCTTTGATTTTCGCCTTATTGGGTTATTTGCGAGTCCACCATAAACCCAACATTTTAAAATCGGTAACCGGATCAAAGGAGAATAATATTGGTGGCGCGGTGTATTGTGTGTAGCATATCAATTGAGAAACGAAGGAGTAAACTTTAACTTAAATCGCCGCCATCAACAAGTTGATGTCCTTGAAAGGAATGCTGAATAACTCACCCAAATATTGATTGGTAAGAATGCCGTTGTAAATGTACACCCCATTGCGCAGGCCCGCATCTTTGCGTACGATGCCGTCGAAACCGCCCTCATCGCCCATGTTGAGTATGATCTGTGTAAAAATGTTGCTTAAGGCATAAGAAGCGGTTCTTGCTACCCGACTGTTGATGTTGGGTACACAATAATGGATGACCCCATGTTTACGGAAGGTTGGAGCCGAGTGGTTGGTTACTTTTGAGGTTTCAAACACCCCGCCTTGGTCAATGCTCACATCAATGATCACCGCCCCGTTTTTCATTTCGCTCACCATTTCATCGGTTACCACACAGGGTGTTCTTCCTCTTGTGGCACGAAGCGCGCCAATGGCAACATCGGCGGAGCGCAAATGTTTTTCGAGCACCTTAGGAACAATGATGGAAGTGAACACTCTAGTACCTAATTGATTTTGTAAACGTCTTAAACGCGAGGTGGAATTGTCGAATACTTTAACGGTTGCTCCCAAACCGAGTGCTGCTCTTGCGGCAAACTCACCAACGTTCCCGGCACCAATAATCACAACTTCAGTCGGGGAGATTCCGCTAATGCCACCGAGTATAGAGCCCATGCCGTTGTTTACGTTACTGAGAAGTTCAGCGGCTATGGAAATGCTTGCTCCGCCTGCAATCTCACCCATGGCGCGTATAACGGGTAATGAACCGGCTTCATCGATGATCCAGCCAAAGGCCACACAATTTAATTTTTTGGCAATGAGCTTTTTAAGAAAATCCTGAGGTTGTACAGTTAACTGAAGCGCGCTGAACAGGGTTTGTTTGGGCTTCATCAATTCAATTTCATCGGCGGTGGGAGGCGCGATCTTAAAGATGGTATCCGCTTTAAACACCTCGTTGGGAGATTGTACAATCTCAGCGCCTGCTTCGCTGTATTCGTTGTCCTCAAAGTTGGCGGCCTTACCTGCGCCCGATTGGATCACAATTCTGTGCCCGTTATTCACCAGCAGAGCAACAGCATCAGGCACCAGAGCCACACGGTTTTCCTGGTAGGCAATTTCCTTAGGTATACCAATGTATAGTTTGCCTTTTTTTCTGGCCACTTCCAGCATTTCTTCCTGAGGTGCGTAAGCGCCTTTTGTGAGGGAGAATAAAACTTCTTTTGTCATCACCATGATCTAAAATTAATAGGCGGGTCCTTTATAAACGGGTGCATTACAATCGTCAACTTTTTGTTTTCGTGGCCTGTAAGTAATTCCAAGTCGCAGCTCAAATGTTCTGTTCCTGATCTTCAGGAAATCTTGTTTCTGCGAGATCACATCCGGGTTCCAGTGCCCTTCTGTGAACAAATAAAATCGCTCCGTGAGTCGTATTTCCCAACCTATACCGAGGTCGCCGCTGAACCAGAATTGTTTAAGGTTGGCACTATAGGGTGCAAACACCGGTGTGCTTTTTTTAAAAAGATATTCCACTCTTACACCGGCCATCCAATAGAATGAACCGAAGAGAAGGGGGGTATACGATTTGGCGTAATTGTTCCACTGAATATACGTGTATTTGTTTGGACTATAAGAACCCGAGCGTTGTTCCATACGATCAACGATCTCCATTTCCTGAGCGCCTTTGTTGGCATACTCAAGTTCGGTTTGCCAGCGTATTCTTCTGAAGAGTGAAAATTCGGCAAATGCACCAGCGCCCCAATTGATAAATTCTTTGGAAATATGTGTTTGAGGGTAATACCACTTGGTACCGTTAGAATCCACAATAGTTGGGGTGCTCAAGTCGTTTTTGTAATAGTGGGCTGAGGTTAGGCCTGCGCCGTATATGCCGGCCCCTTTGAATTTTATTTTTTGAGCAAAGGTAAAACCAGGTAGAAGTACTAACAGAATTATTTTAAGTGTATTCCGCATATACTAAACGCTCATGGCTTCTGCAGCCGAATGAATTTTTTTCACAAGGCCCTGAAGCACTTTTCCCGGACCCACTTCAACAAATTGTGTGGCACCATCGTTTACCATTTGCTGAACACTTTGGGTCCACCTTACAGGGGCGGTTAATTGAGCGATGAGGTTCTTTTTTATTTCTTCAGGAGAAGTCACGGCTGAAGCGGTTACGTTTTGGTAAACTGGACAAATGGGCTGGTTGAATGTGGTGTTGGTAATGGCTGTTTGTAATTCAACGCGAGCAGGCTCCATAAGTGGGGAGTGGAATGCGCCGCCTACCGGCAACACCAGAGCGCGTTTGGCGCCGGCTGCTTTAAGTTTTTCACAGGCGATATTTACACCTTCAATACTTCCCGAAATCACCAATTGCCCCGGACAATTATAATTCGCAGCTACTACAATGTTTCCTGTCGCTGTAATTTCAGCACAAATGTCTTCAACAACTTTGTCATCAAGGTTTAAAATGGCTGCCATGGTGCTTGCTTGTTTTTCGCAGGCCTTTTGCATGGCCATGGCCCTTTGGTACACCAATTTCAGCCCGCTTTCAAAATCAAGTGTTTTATTGGCTACTAGTGCCGAAAACTCTCCCAGTGAATGCCCTGCAACCATATCGGGTTTAAAATTTTCCCCTAATGTTGAAGCAAGAATAACTGAATGAAGAAAAATTGCAGGCTGTGTGATCTTGGTTTGTTTCAGTTCCTCCTCGGTTCCTGAGAACATGGTGTCGCTGATGCGAAAACCTAAGATCTCGTTGGCTTTTTCAAAAAGGTTTTTGGCCTGGGCATTGGTTTCATATAAATCCTTGCCCATGCCGGGAAATTGTGATCCCTGGCCGGGGAATATATAAGCTTTTTTCATGGTGTTCTGCAATTGGTCTTAGAGAGGTAAATTTAACAGATATCCCCAAGAAAACAAACTTCCGGGCAAGGAAGTAATCCATAATGCAAGGTTAGAAAGGCGATCAGGAAGGAAAGGTTCTGCGCTCTATAAAACCACCGCCAACAAGGTCGTTGCCTTCATATATAACGGCACTTTGTCCGGGTGCTAAGCCGCTCACTGCTTCGTGAAAAATTACGTCCAGTTTATTGTCGATAACATTGATGGTAGCCGGTTTGCCTGAATCCTTGTAGCGTATTTTGGTTAAGCCTACAAAATCATGTGGTAACTCGGCATATTTGATAAGGTTAAAATCCCTGACACGCATGTGGTTTTCCAGGAGGTCATCTTTATCGCCCAAAACAACGGTATTGGTTTCAGGGATAATCTCTTTCACAAACACGGGTGCGCCTAAGGCAATATCAAGACCCTTGCGCTGGCCTACGGTATAAAATGGATAGCCGCGGTGTTTGCCCACTTTTTTTCCTTTAAAAAAATAATCCCCGCCTTCCACCTGGGCTTCCAGTTCCGGACGGCGGTGTTTAAGGAATGCGCGGTAGTCGTTATCTGGCACAAAACAAATGTCGTAACTCTCGCTTTTATTGGCCAAATCATGAAACCCGGCCTGACGGGCCATGTCTTTTATTTCTGTCTTTCTATATCCACCCAATGGAAACATGGTGCGTTTCAGACTATCTTGGCCAAGGCCCCATAACACATAGGTTTGGTCTTTGGTTTCATCAAGACCCTTGGACACAATATGTCGTCCGTTTTCTTCACGTACCTGCGCATAATGTCCGGTGGCAATGAATTCGCAATCGAGCATATCTGCACGTTTCAGTAAAGCATCCCATTTAATGTGTGTATTACAAAGCACACAAGGATTTGGGGTTCTTCCGGCCAGGTACTCTTCAACAAAGTTGTTGATGATAAATTCTCCGAATTCACCGCGTATGTCAAGGATATAGTGTGGAAACCCAAAGTTTACAGCCATGCTCCGGGCATCGTTGATGCTATCTAAACTGCAACAACCGGTTTCGCGTTTGCCGGCGCCGGAACTGTTGTAATCCCAGGTTTTCATGGTAATGCCAATCACCTCATAACCCTGCTCGTGCAGCATCATGGCGGTTACAGAGGAATCTATACCTCCGCTCATGGCGACCAATACTTTACCTTTTTTGCTCATTGGAAATGTGCGGTAAATTTAGGAAGAAAAGCACCTCAACAGATTGTAATGCCTCAAATTTAGGCTTTCATAACGTTAATTGATAAACCGGCTTTTTTATTTAGCTCCAGGTTTTTTGTTGTTTGCAGGGGGACTTGCTTTTTTCGCAGGTGCAGGCTCAGGTGTTTTATTTTTTGCAAAGAAGGCTTCTGTTTCTTTTTGAGAAGCCTGAACCCCGTTTTTATACAATTCTTTCTCTTTTATCTTTCCATCCTCACTGCGGTAGATCCAGGGGCCGTTTTTTTGGTCCTTCTTAAAAAAACCATTGGCTACTTCCGCGCCATTTGGATAATAATAAATAAATCGGCCTTCACGAAAGCCTTGAATGTATTGCCCTTTGGTTTTTAGTTTGTTTTTTTCGTAGTACTCGGTGTACGGACCTTCCTCAAGTCCGTTTTTGTACGTTTTAATTTCAGCTACCGTTCCATCCGGCAGGTACACATAACTGGCACCGTTTTTTTTGCCTTTGATATAGGTTTCTTTTGAAAGCAAAGTCCCCATTTCATCGTAATAGGTCCATACACTGTCTTTGGTTTCTTTGTCGGAGTATTTTCCAAAGGCGGCCGGTTTACCATTGTAATGGAAGTGTTTGGCATAGGAGGTTTTGCCATCGGCTTTAAAATCGATAATGGCTTTAACAGAATCATTGCCGTTGTAGTACTTGAAAACACCAACAGGTTTATCGTCTTTAAATCGCCCCTCATAAAGCAACTTGCCGGTTTTCTCGTCTGTTTTTTTCCAATACCCTTGTTTTCTGCCTTGCTCGTCCTTGGTTTGCGAATAAAGGGAGAAGCCCAAAAGGGCCTGAAGGGATAGAAGTAGAATAAAGTGTTTTATCATGATTAATGCCGTAAATATATAAGAATTAAAGCAGTAAAAGTTACGAGACATTTTAGAATTACGTGGAATTTATAAGACCGCTTAATACAGTTTCACTTTGTATTTGGCTGCCATTTTTTCGATTTGTTCGTCGCTGATGCCGTGCGTGTTTTTTTGGCTGTGGTAATTTTCAACAGTGCAAACAAACAAGGTGTACTTAAATTCCGATGCTAGTTTAAAATAGCTTTTTAGTTCCCAATCAAGTGTAAAGGTGTTGTCAACAAATATTTTCTTAATCCCTTTTTCCATGGCTGTCCTGCAGTTTTCTTCACAGGTTTTGTAGGCCAGGTGGTTTTTATCAAATTCAAAATGGTAAACGCCTGTTTTGGCATCGGTAAAATAGTCGTCAACCGAAAACACCGGCCAGGTGTTTTCAGCAAGTACTTTGGCCAGAGTGCTTTTACCTGAGCCGGGTAGGCCGCGGAGGAGGATGAGGGAGTTCTGCATGCATTAAAACTAAGAAAAATAAAACGACCGGTTAAAAAACCAGTCGTTTGAATATAGGTTAAGCATGTGAAAAGTAGTTATGCCATTTGAACGGAGGTAATTCGCACCTCCAAAGACATGGGTTGTGTTGGGTCAGTGTTGGGGCCAATATCGATAATGAATTTTGAGCGGGCTATTTTTTTACCAACTGGATTGAAAACGCCACTTAGCGCATTTAGCACAAAATCATCAAATTTATTTCGATCTGCAACGTTATTAACTAAGTCGTTCAGATGGTCAGCAAATGCTTTTAACCCCGTAGTATTCAACACTACTTCACCATAAATTTGAGGAGTTTTTTTGTGTTTGGATTGAGATTTTTTCTTGATCTTTTTTGATTTTTCCTTTTTGTCGTGTTTTTTTGTCATACGTTTTTGTTGTTGATATAATTTAATTTAAGTAATTCTTGTACCTATCACACAAACATCATCCACCTGCTCAAGCTCTCCTTTCCAATCTTCAAATGCGGTTTCAATCCTTCTTTTTTGCTCAGCCATATCCAGTTGATGAATGTTGAGTAAAAGCGCTTCAAATTGTTTGTATTTGTATTTTTTTCCGGCAGGCCCTCCAAACTGGTCGGCAAACCCATCCGTAAACGTATACACCACATCGCCTTTTTCAAGGGCAAATTCATTGTAAGTAAAGTCAACGTGTTCTCCTACACCTTTTCCTACAGGCATTTTATCGGCTTTACAGGTTAGGAGGGCATTGTTGCGGACAATATAAAAGGAATTATTTGCGGCGGCATAAACCAGTTTGCGTTTGACTGGGTCCAGTAAACAAACCACAGCATCCATACCGTCCTTACTTTCTTCCTTACTGTCTTCCGGATTGAGTGATTTGACAATTTGTTCTCTCACCTTGTTTAGGATCAGGTCCGGACGCTGGATGTTAAATTCGGTTATGGTTTGACGAAGCGTGGTGATAAATAACAAACTCATAAAGGCTCCCGGCACGCCGTGACCGGTGCAGTCTCCGGTGATGTATATAAATCCGGCTTCTGTAGGAATGGCCCAATAGAAATCTCCACTTACCACGGCTTTGGGTTTAAAAAACACAAAATGTTCAGGCAAATGTTTTTGCAACAAATTGTCACTGGCCAAAAGGGCAAACTGAATACGGCGGGCGTATTGTATGGAATCGAGGATCTCTTTTTGACTTTCTTCGATGATGTGGTTTTGTGTATCTAGTAGAATGTTCTTTTTCCTGATTTTGGAATAAGCCACAAAGGCACCAATTAACGCAAGTAATACGATGCCAAGTATCAGGTACAAATAGTTTCTGGTGGTCCGGTAACTTTTGTTCTCCAACTGAAGCATTTCATTCTCCTTCTCTTTTTTCTCGCTCTCATACTTCGCTTGCATTTCATTGATCTGTTTTACAGTTTCCAGGTCGTAGATGCTGTCCTTGTATTGTTCGTATATCTCCAGGTAATTCAAACCAGTTACAAAATCCTTTTTCATCAGGTAGTAGTAGGCATAAAGCTTAGAAAGGTCCTCCTGATGTTTTTCAATTTTGTTGAGCTTTTCGAGTTTCATCAATTCTTCCATATAGATCATGGCCGAATCCATATTTTTTTGGTCCAGGTAAATGGCCGCCATATTTCCAACAATACTCATTTCGAGCAGGGGGTCTTCTATGGGTATGGCCTTGGCATTTTTGAGTGCTTCTATGGCCTGCCCGTACTTCATTTGACTGTTGTACAGTGTTGCGAGATTAACATAGGTGTAGGCAACCTGTGAGGGCACTCCGGCTTCCTCACCTGCCCGTAGAGCAAGCTTCATGTAATATTCAGAACTGTCGTAACGTTCTTGTTCTTTATAAACGATACCAATGCCCGCATAAACGGTGTGCAGGTCTTTGATGTTGTCTTTGTACTGAACGAGTGATTTTCTAAAGTACCACAGTGCCTTATCGTAGAGGCGGAGGGAGGTGTAAATGGTTCCAAGATTGCTGAGGTAAACCTGCGAACCCTCATCAAATCCCAATTCCGCCTCTTTTCTTAACCCTTCCTCATAATATTTCAGCGCGGTTTGGTGTTCATTTAACATGTAATAGATGCCCCCAATGTTGTTCAAACTCTTGAGTTCTCCCTCTTTGTCCTCAATTTTCCGGCGCATGGCAAGCCCTCTTTCATAGTAAAACAAGGAGGAGTCGAATTCGGAAATGTAGTAGAACAAATTGCCCCTGTTGTGCCAAAAAGTGGCCAACCCTTTTCCGGGAGCCAGGCCTTTTGTTTCTTTTACAGCTTCCTGGTAAACACGCTCTGATGCTTCGTAATCACCACCACGAATGAGGAGTACAGCGATCTGACTTTTCCAGGCCAGTTTTTCATCTGTGTTCGTTGATGCTGCAATGCGTTTTTGCAGAGAATCGATCTTACGCTCTGTCGTCTGAGCAAGATAGTTCTGCCCACAAAAAAACAGAGCAAGAACAAAGCAATATTGAAGAAAGCGTTTCACTGATACAAAGTATAAAAAATTCCCTCTAAAATAAAAACCCCGTCCCTTCTTGTTGTGAGTTTGTAAATTGTACATTTGAAACTTGATTTCTATGTCTTCTCCAGTTTTAACGAATGCAAAAGTACTGGTTACCGGAGGAGCCGGTTTCATTGGTTCCAACCTTTGTGAGAATTTGCTGAAACACAATAACAAGGTGCGCTGTATGGATAACCTGGCCACAGGCAAGGTACAGAACATCGATGCCTTGATAGAAAATCCGGATTTTGAATTCCTGAGAACCGACATCCGCAACCTGGAGGACTGCCACAAAGCCATGAAAGGTGTTGACCTTGTTTTTCACCAGGCGGCATTGGGCTCGGTGCCACGGTCCATCAAAGATCCTCAGAGCACACACGAGGTAAACGTGAATGGGTTTTTGAATGTGCTCATCGCAGCCCGGGACGCAGGTGTAAAACGATTTATTTATGCGTCCAGTTCTTCGGTTTATGGCGATTCACCAGAGCTGCCAAAAGTGGAAGAGAATACCGGCAAACCCCTATCACCTTATGCAGTTAGCAAAACCTGCAATGAACTTTATGCAAATGTATTTTATAAGGTGTATGGCATGGAAACCATAGGTTTGAGGTATTTTAATGTGTTTGGTAAACATCAGGACCCTGAAGGGGCATACGCCGCAGCCATTCCGAAATTTATTAAAGCCCTTATTCAACATGAAAGTCCCTTGATTCATGGAGATGGCACACATTCCAGGGATTTCACTTATGTCAAAAATATTGTTAGAATGAACCATTTGGCTGCTACCACAAATGCAGTGGAAGCATTCGGACAGGTGTTTAATACAGCGGTGGGAGAACGGTTTGACCTCAACCAAATGCTGGCACTTATTAAAATGCACTTAGCAAAATACGATGCTAAAATTTCTTATGTAGAAGTAAAACATGGACCCGAAAGGCAGGGCGACATCCCTCATTCTTTGGCCTCAATTGAAAAGGCAAAACGCATTTTACATTATTCGCCTGAATACGATTTCGAAAAAGGGCTCAGGGAATGTATTTCCTGGTATTGGGAAAGTCTTTCGGCTACACAGTAAACCTCTGCAAGCTATTTACATGTTTCTCCTGTACTGCCCACCCACTTCAAACAAAGAATGTGTGATCTGACCCAGGGTGCAAAACTTTACCGCTTCCATTAAACATTCAAACATGTTGTGGTTGTGTATGGCGGCTTGTTGCAATTCCTTTAGTGCTTTTTCACCTTCTTCTTTACGGGTTTTCCAAAGTGTGTCTCTTGTAGCAATCTGCGCTTCTTTTTCCTCAGTTGTTGAGCGGATGACCTCTCTTGGAAGTACCGTAGGGCTGCCTTTTGAACTCAGGAAGGTGTTTACGCCAATGATAGGGTATTCCCCATTGTGTTTTAAGGTTTCGTAGTACAAACTTTCTTCCTGAATTTTGCTGCGTTGGTACATGGTTTCCATAGCGCCCAAAACGCCACCTCTTTCGGTGATGTTGTCGAATTCGTGCAATACCGCAGCTTCAACCAGATCTGTCAATTCTTCAATGATAAAAGCACCTTGTAGTGGATTTTCATTTTTGGCCAGACCCAATTCACGGTTGATAATCAACTGAATCGCCATGGCCCTGCGCACCGATTCCTCGGTAGGCGTGGTGATGGCCTCATCATAGGCATTGGTGTGCAGGGAATTGCAGTTGTCGTAAATTGCATACAAAGCCTGAAGTGTGGTACGGATGTCGTTAAAATCAATTTCCTGGGCGTGCAAGGAACGGCCAGAGGTTTGGATGTGGTACTTCAACATTTGACTTCTTTCGTTGGCCCCGTATTTGTGTTTCATGGCTTTGGCCCAGATTCTTCTTGCTACGCGGCCAATCACACTGTACTCAGGATCGATGCCGTTGCTGAAGAAGAACGAAAGGTTAGGGGCAAAGTCGTTGATGTTCATTCCCCGGCTGAGGTAATACTCAACAAAAGTGAATCCGTTAGAAAGTGTAAAGGCCAATTGTGATATTGGATTTGCCCCGGCCTCCGCAATGTGATAACCGCTGATGGATACCGAATAAAAATTCCGGACATTATTGTTGATGAAATACTGCTGCACATCTCCCATCACACGCAGGCTGAACTCTGTACTGAAAATACAAGTGTTTTGTGCCTGATCTTCTTTTAAAATATCCGCCTGAACAGTGCCTCTTACCTGAGCCAGGGTTTCTGCTTTTATCTTTTCATAGATGTCTTTTGGTAAAACCATGTCACCCGTAACACCCAGCAACATTAAGCCCAAGCCGTTGTTCCCCTCAGGAAGTTCCTTTTCATTGTAGCGCGGACGTTTGGTGCCTTTTGCTTTAAAAATGGCTTCTATTTTTTTCTCTACTTCGTTTTCAAGTCCGTTGGCCTTGATGTAAAGCTCGCATTGCTGATCGATGGCCGCGTTCATAAAAAATGCAGCAATGGTGGCAGCCGGTCCATTGATGGTCATGGATACCGAGGTTTTTGGATCTGCTAAATTAAATCCGCTGTATAATTTTTTTGCATCGTCGAGGCAACACACGCTTACGCCGCTATTGCCGATTTTTCCATAAATATCCGGACGGTGATCAGGGTCATTACCATAAAGTGTAACGCTGTCGAAGGCTGTGCTTAAGCGGTGAGCGGGCATGCCTTTGCTTACATAATGAAAACGTTTGTTAGTACGCTCCGGTCCACCTTCGCCGGCGAACATGCGGGTAGGGTCTTCGCCTTCACGTTTGAAAGGATAAATACCGGCAGTATAAGGGTATTCGCCGGGAAAATTCTCGCGCAAACTCCACTTTAGAATATCGCCCCAACCGCTGTAACGGGGTACAGATACCTTTGCAATTTGAGAACCCGAAAGACTTTCGTAATGGGTTTTAATTTTTAACTCCTTATTACGGACCTTAAAAATGTAAAACTCGTCGGTGTATTTTTTCTTTTTGCTTTCAAAACCTTCCAGTAAACTCAGGTTGTGTCCGTCAATATCCAGACTCAGTTTTTTAGCGCTTTCCTCAAGTCCCTTAACCAAACGGTCTTTGTCATCCATTTGAGAGGCCTTGATGGTTTCTATGCTGCTGCGCATGCCCTGGAGTTTAAGTGCCAGTTCGCTTTGTTTGTTTGCCCATTCATCCAACTTACGGGAGTTTTCAGAGATCTCACTCAGATAACGGGTGCGACCGGGAGGAATGATATAAATTTTCTCACTCATCTCGTCCGTTATCTTAAAATTGGATTTAAGATCGCATTTCGTTTTATCAACCAGTAAATCCATTACGGCTTTGTAAAGCGTGTTGGTTCCCGGATCGTTGAACTGAGACGCAATGGTGCCATATACCGGAATTTCGCTGTCGGCGGCATCCCATAAATTGTGATTGCGTTTGTATTGTTTTTTCACATCACGCAAGGCATCAAGTGCACCGCGTTTGTCAAATTTATTGATGGCCACAATATCGGCGAACTCCAGCATGTCGATTTTTTCCAATTGCGTGGCAGCGCCAAACTCAGGAGTCATGACATATAAACTCAAGTTGCTGTGTTCAATGATCTCCGTATCGCTTTGTCCTATACCTGCCGTTTCAAGAATGACCAAATCAAACTCTGACGCTTTTAAAATATCAACGGCGTCTTTTACATATTTGGAAAGTGCAAGATTACTCTGACGCGTGGCCAGTGAACGCATGTAAACCCTTTCGTTCCTTATGGAATTCATGCGGATGCGGTCGCCCAATAGGGCACCACCTGTTTTGCGTTTGCTGGGGTCAACAGAAATGATCCCTATTTTTTTGTCTTTATAATCCATCAAAAAACGGCGCACCAGTTCATCCACAAGCGATGATTTTCCCGAGCCTCCGGTACCGGTAATACCAATCACGGGGGTTTTGGATTTTTTGGCCTTTTCTCTCAACGGATCAAGCACCGCTTTACTTTCTTCGTTATAGTTTTCTGCTGCCGAAATCAAACGCGCGATGGCGTGATCGTTTTTTTCTTTGAGGTATTTTACTTCTCCGTTCAGTTGATGTCCGGTTGGGAAATCACTTTTCATCAACACGTCGTTGATCATGCCTTGCAATCCCATGGACCGTCCATCATCGGGATGATAAATGCGGGTGATGCCGTATTTGTGTAAGTCCTCAATTTCAGACGGAAGAATGGTGCCGCCTCCACCTCCAAAGATCTTAATGTGCCCACAGCCTTTTTCTTTCAAAAGGTCAAACATGTATTTAAAGTATTCGTTGTGTCCGCCCTGGTAACTGGTAATGGCGATGGCATTGGCATCCTCCTGTATGGCGCAATCCACGATTTCCTGCACGCTGCGGTCGTGGCCGAGGTGAATGATTTCTGCTCCGCTGCTTTGCATCACACGACGCATGATGTTGATAGCGGCATCGTGTCCGTCGAATAAAGCGGCTGCGGTAACGATCCTTACTTTGTGTTTGGTTTGGTAGGCTTTGGTTTCAATCATTGTCGAGGCATT
>Ga0154020_10006590_pt1 | contig 13615 bp, 10 predicted proteins | sample Klosneuvirus_201_FD_109709 | JGI IMG/M metagenome (GOLD analysis project Ga0154020, IMG submission 109709) | Active sludge microbial communities from wastewater, Klosterneuburg, Austria - Klosneuvirus_20160825_MG | ecosystem: Engineered > WWTP > Aerobic digester > Activated sludge | place... | reverse complement strand
GCGAAGAGGCCTAAATTCATGGGCCAAACGTGGCGCGAGCACCGGAGGCGTACTCGATGTACTCCGAGGAGCGGAGCGGCAGGTTTGGCCCAGGAATGACGGCATCTTCGGCCGCAGCAGGTCTGCTTAGCGGTTCGGCGCTCTAGGAGCCCGGAGCGCGTAGCGCTCCAGTCGAGCTGACGGAGCGAGTGAAGACACTGCTGGAGTCCGCTGAAGCTGCCGATCGTGCTGAGGACGAGTCGTGCGGCGTTTGGGGAGCGCGAGAGCGACCTGCCGGAAGACCTCCGTCACGCGCAGTGAAGACGTCGAGCCTGCTGGAACGCGATGATAGCGCACGCAAGATGAAGCATTCCACGGTACCGCGCCCCGGTTCGCTCCCTGCACCGTGGCGCCATGGTCGGCCAGGAAGGCCGCGATGTGGCCGGGGCCGCAGCCGATCTCCAGGATGGGGCCGGGGGCCTCGGCGGCGATCCGCTCGAGCAACCAGCGATCCAGCGGCTTTCCGCGGAGCTCGTCGCTGAGGGCGGCGGCGTAGGCTTCGGCGACGCGGTCGTAGTCCGCTGGGATGTCCACGCGGGTAGTCGGGGGGGCCTGCAGCCTGGCCAGCGTTGACCGCAATCCAATTCGTGAGCGTGTTCGTGTGACGTGGTCCTGCGCGTGGTCGTGGCCCTAGGCGGGAAACGTGGCCCTGGCCCTAGGCGGGAAACGTGGCCTTGGAGCAGCGCGCGCCGCGCCCCGCTCAACGCCCACCTCCGGTATTCGAGTAACCGCAGCCTAAGAGGTTCTACCTGGTTAGTTCGCCGCGTCGACCGGGCGCCCGTCGATCGTCTGGTCGGCCGGCAGCGCCCCAAAGGCGAGGCGTGCCTCTCGATCGGTGATGAACTTCTCCAGGACCTCCAGGCGATGCGGCAGGAACACGCTCCTCAGCGCGGGCGATAGCGCCGAGCCCTCGTCGATGTGGACGAAGCCCAGCGTGCCCGGCCAGGTCAGCCCGCCGCCCAGCGCGTTGTTGGGCGAGAAGGTCGAGACTTGGTGGCAGCCCGCGCAGGTCTGGGTGGTGGCGCGGTTCAGGATGTTGTTCACGCTCAGGGCCGAGCCGATGCGGGTGAGCTCGGCCTGGATCGCGGTCTTCATCGCCGCGTCCGCGGCCGTTCGATACACGACGCTGGAGGCCTGCGACACGCTCTCGAACTCGTTGAAGTTGTTGTTGATGGTCATCGCGATTCCGGTGAGCGTACCGGAGGCTAGGGCCTGCACCTGCTTGGGGAAGGCGGCCAGGAAGTCCGGCGAGCGCGGGTGACCGGCCTGGAAGAGCTCCTCGGCCGGGTTCACCTTCACCGTCTGGTGCTGAAAGAGGACCTTGCAGGTCGAGGGCGTGGGGCAGCTGCTTTGGACCTTGAACTCCCGGAGGTGCCACTCCACGTTGTCCACGAAGAAGTTCGTGCGGACCTGGCCCGGACGTCCCTTCAAGGCCGGCCCGGCGGCGCTCGTGAAACCATAGTTTTGCGCGCGAATCACCGCGGAGAATCCCGGGATTGCCGTCCCGCGATAGTAGAAGTTCTCGAGCTTGGTCGCCCGCGAAGTCACATTGTCGTCGTTCGTCAGGCCTTGCCAAAACTGTGCGACCGGCAAGCAACCCTCGACGCCGAGCGCGGGCGTGGGGTTGGGCAGCGCGGCCTCGAAGATGATGAAGGCGCGGCCGCCCAGGGGAGCGGCGCCCACGATGTTCATGGCATAGACCACGCGATACTCACCGCAGGTCGCGCCGTTGGCTGGCATCAGATCGAAGCGGTTGAACAAGCCGACCGGCACGAACTGCACGGTCGCCGTCCCCGGGAAGGGGTTGATGGTCGCCAGCTTGGCCTCCGGCGTGCGCGGGCACTTGAGCCCGTAGTCATTGGGATCGACGAAGCTGCGGGTGCAGCCGTCGGCGGCGTCCCCGAAGGAGCGCATCCAGCGCTGGTAGATCGCCAGGCGCGTCTCGGTCGGATCGAGCGTCTCGCCCACTGCGGCCGCGGAGCCGCGGATGCTGTCCATTGTCCTCGTAAAGGCGAAGCGGGCCAGGATCTCCGGATCTCGGACCACCAAAGAGCGGTCGATGTTGGTGCCGGTCACCGCCTCTTCGTTGGTGTCGAGGTCGACCGGACCTCCGCAGGCAAAGAACAAAACGGGCAGCGTAGTGAGTATGAGTTTATTCATGAGTCTTCTCCTGGTTGGGGGTCGGTGCGAGTGAACCAATCCCAATCGCAGAAGTTGCGCTGCGCCGAGCGAAGAACTGAAGTTAGGATTTTGCGCCTCGGCCTCTCCAGAGTCCGCCGCGTTCGTCGCGCCGGCCTTAGTTCTTGTTGCGGATCGAATGAGGCAGTCGCGGGGTGCGCGCTGCGGACTCGAGTACACAAGCGCCACCGGCAGCGGCGACGCGAGGCCTGGAGCGACGTGGAGGCCGACTTCCCGGTCCTCTGTTCACATTCACATTCCCCGGTCTGATTGCTGTCCCCCGTTCCCGGTTCCCTGCGCCCAGTTCCCTGTTCCCTTCTGCGCCCGTAGCCGGGAACCGGGCACAGGGAGCTGGGTACGAGAATCAGACCGGGGAATGTGAGCAGAGGACCGGGAACCGCGAACGGTTCGAGGCTACCTGTTCTTGAGATGAGCCCTAGGGCCGAGGGCGTCCTCCCAAGTGGCGCGCGGATCGGAGCCGTGTTCTGTCTAGGCCGTGAGCACGAGCGACAGACCGCCTGGCCTGTGGCCCAAGGTGCTGCGCCTGCTGGCCGCGGTGCTCGCGCTGGGAGCGATCGTCCTCTCTTTCCGCAATATCGACGGCGCCAAGGCCTGGCAGCTCCTCAGCGCGGTGGGCCCGGCCGCCCTGATCATCGTCATTCCCTATGGCCTGGCCTTGGGGCTCGATTGCCTGGCCTTCCGGGGCATCTTGGCGGACCTCGGACAGCGGGTCCGGGCCCGGGCGATCGTGCCGATCCGCGTGGCCTCCGAGGCGGTGTTCATGTCCTTCGCCGGTGGGACGGTGCTGGCGGAGTCCTTGGTCCCCTGGCTCCTATCGCGGAGGCATGGCGTCCCGGTGCCGCACTCGGTCGTCGCGGGCGCGGCGCGAAAACGCCTCTTCATCCTGGCCAACGGGGTCTATCTCGCGGCCGGGCTCGCCCTGGGATTTCAGCCGCTGTTAGCCGTGTCACAGATGCTGACGGGGACCCCAGTCTTGCCCTGGCTCCTCGGCGGCGCCGCGGCGGGTCTGCTCGGAGTGGGCCTCGGGGTCGGGGTGCTCTTTCAGCGGGGCGCGCTGGCCGCCCGGGCTCGCCGCCTCCTGCTCATCATCCCGAGCCGGCGCGCGAAGGCCTGGCTCGAGCGGCACACCGAGCGCTTCCTCGAGGCCGATGTCGGGTTGAGGCAGAGCGGGGCGGCGCCGCTCTCGGAGCTCCTCGGTCCCCTGGCGCTCTACACCTTGGTCTGGTTGACCGAGCTGGGTGAGACCCTGCTCATCCTCCACCTCCTGGGCGTCGATCTCAGCCCGGCGGCGATCTTCGGGATGGAGATGAGCACGGCGCTGGTCCGATCGCTGGCCTTCTTCGTGCCGGCCGGGCTGGGGGTGCAGGATCTCGGTTACACGACCTTCATGCGCGCGCTCGGGGTCGAGGACGCGCTCAACGTCTCTTTCGCCTTCGTCTTGCTGAAGCGGGCCAAAGAGCTGGTCTATGTCGCCACGGGATATGCGCTGCTGGCCTGGATGAGCCGCGCGCGCGAGGCGGTTACAGACAAGAGCAGCTCGGCGCCGAGATCCCCTTGAGGAGGCAGGCCTGGGCGGCGAGCTTCTGGTTGCCGGTGCAAGCGACATTGACGTTGGCCATAGAGTTCTGGGAGGCCGCGGCCTTGGCGGCTTCGCACTGCGCGCGCTCGGCGACCGGCTTGCTTGCGCAGTTGATGCTCTGCAGGCAGCTCGTGACCTTGTCGGCGACGTCCTGACACGGGTCCGCCCCACAAGCGCTGAGGGCGAAGAACGCGGTGAATCCCAGGGCAAGGGAGGCTCGGAGCATGAAACTTTTTTCGAATGGAACTTTTCGAACGACCATACGTAAGACGGGTGAAGGTTCCTCGCGGATCGGGAACAGATAGTCGTCAGGACGGGACCACAACAGAGAGAGGAGTGCGCCATGGACCCTTGGCCCTGCGCATCAGTAGAGCGGAGCAGAAATCTCGGAACCCAACCTCTCGGCTGTTGTCCCACCCGCGGACGACACGCCTAATACCTAAGCCTAAGCCCCCGCTCTCCCTCCCGCGTCCTCGCGCGCAGTGGCTCTGGCTTCGTGTCGGTTCTCCTGCTGCTAAGCGCGAACCGAAGCCCCCCAAGCGCGAACCGAAGCCCCCCAAGCGCGAACCGAAGCTCCCCCCGCGCGTCTTCGCGCGTAGTGGCTGTCGCGCGAAGCGCGACTGGCGCCACCAAGACAGAATGCCCACGCAGCCAACAAGCACAGAGCCCCAAATGCCCTAAAGGCCGAAGCGCACGCCCCAGACGCCTAGGGCACCGTGATCAAGATCGGGTAGAGGTTCTCCGCCGCGTTCCCTGAGCCCACCACCACGAAGGCGCTGGCTCCCGGCGGCGTCCCCGCCGGCACCGACACGGTCAAGGTCACCCGCCGTCCGTTGTTGGTCGTGCTCACCCCCAGCATCGGCTGAGCGTCGAAGTCCCCGGCGATCGTCGCGCTGACCAGGGGCCAATCCGGCACGGGCGCGGTCGACCAGGCCACCAAGTTGATCGTCAGAGTGCGACCGGCCGCCAGCGTGTGGGCGTTGGTCGGCTCCGACACGCTGAAGTACGGCGCGCCCGAGGCCGGGAAGCAGGGATCGCGGCTCTGCCTCGCTGCATTGTTCGACCAGATGCGCTGCACGACGAAGCCGGACTGGAGGAAGCTGCTGCTCGCGCAGGCGTCGGCCAGCTCCGAGCCGAGGAAGGACCAGCCATCGGGCGGGGTCGGCGCGTACTGAAAGGAGGGGTTGGTGAAGGGGAAGGGATCGCTTGCCGCCTCGAACAGCTCGTGAGAGATCGCGACGCCCAGGTCGCCGCCACAGTCCGGGATCACCGCGTAGACCAGGTCGAGCGCGCCGCGGTGTGCTTCGTTGTGATAGCCGCCGAAGGCCAGGCAGCTCTGCGAGCCCATGAGCGTGATCTGCGTGGAACTCGGAAAAAACAGCATGTAGAGGAAGGGCTCGCCCAGCGCCGCCGCCGCGGGCAGCTGTCCCGACACGACGGCATCGAGGAGCCGGGTCTGGATCTCGACGTCGTCGACCATCGGACCGGGGACCCACGTCCAGTTGACCACGCCCACGTGGCGGCCAGTGCCGATCCCATATTCGAGCCCGACCGTGCGCAGCCACGGCGAGGTGACGATGAAGTCGTCGTAGCTGGTCACCTCCATCGCCCGGGGATAGTTGGGCGGCAGCACCGTGACGATCGCAGGGCTCCGCAGCAGCGGGCCACCTTGTTGTGGGATCTGCGGCAGCGGGGCGTGCGCGGCGGGAGTGAAGCCCGAGTCGGGCGAGCCTGCGTCCAAGAGGCCGGTGTCGGGCGTGCCGCTGTCTCGGAAGCCGGCGTCGCGGAGGCCGGTGTCGGGCGTGCCGCTGTCTCGGAAGCCGGCGTCGCGGAGGCCGGTGTCGGGCGTGCCGCTGTCTCGGAAGCCGGCGTCGCGGAAGCCGGCGTCGCGCAGGCCAGTGTCGGGCGTTCCGCTGTCTCGGACGCCGGTGTCTCGGACGCCGGTGTCGCGGACGCCGGTGCCCGTGTCCCGGAGGCCCGTATCGCGCAGGCCCGTGTCGCGCAGGCCCGTGTCCGGCCGAGGCGCCCCGACGTCGCGAGGCCCCGCAGCGTCGACCTCCGCACCTCCGTCTTCAGCGGGAGGCGGCTCGAGGTCGACCAGCTCTCCGGCCGGCGCCACCCCGCAGCCCAGCCCACCGTAGCAGCCCAAGAATAGGACCAAGACGCCCGCGCGGGGGACACCAAGCCGACCAGAACCGCGGCGCGGGGGACAGAGCATGCCGTACGTTACCGTATTCGGGGCAAGGCGGGCGAGCGATGGCGACAAAGCTGCGAGCCGACTACGATGCCGGCCGCGTGTCGGACCGACTCATAGGCCGGGTCATCGCCAAGAAGATCCGGATCGTCGAGCTGATCGGCTCAGGCGGGATGGGTCAGGTCTACCGCGCCGAGCATGCCGAGCTGGAGAGGCGCATCGCGCTCAAGGTCCTGCGGCCCGAGATGAGCGCCGACGAAGAGCGGATGCGCAGGTTTCGCCGGGAGGCCTTGGCGGCCAGCCGGCTCGAGCACCCCTCCAGCGTCCGTATCTTCGACTACGGTGAGGATGGTCCCGACAAGCTGCTCTACATCGCGATGGAGCTGGTGGAGGGCGTGGGCCTGGACCGGGTCCTGGCGGAACACGGCCCGCTGCCCCCCGATCGAGCCGTGCGCATCTTGGCACAAGTGCTCGGCGCGCTCGCCGAAGCCCATGACGCGGGCATCATCCACCGCGATCTCAAGCCGGCCAACGTACTCATCGCCAGCCGCCGTGATGACGACGGCAACCCTCAAGACTTGGCCAAAGTATGTGACTTCGGACTGGCCAAGCTGATCGACGAGGAGAGCCCCGAAGGAGCGACGCGCGTCGGTACTTATCTCGGTACGCCCGCGTTCATGTCGCCTGAGCAAGCGCGGGGACAGGCCCTCGATCCTCGCTCGGACATCTACTCGGCGGGCGTGATGCTCTATCAGCTCCTGACCGGGCACGTGCCCTTCACCGGCGAGAGCCCGCTCGACCTGATGGTGAAGCACATCACCGAGCCCCCGCCGCGGCTCAAGAGTTCGGCGCCGCACCTCAGCCCGATCTTGGACGACATCGTGGAGTGGGCCTTGGCCAAAGACCCGGCCAAGCGCTGCCCCTCGGCGCGCCAGCTCCGCAAGGCGCTGCTCGGCTTCCTGGAGGCCAACCGGGAGATCCCGCTCGACGCCACGGTGATCTCCGAGGGTGGGGCGGCCCGGGCGCCGACGGCCTTGCCCTCGGAGGCGCCGAGCTTGGTCGTGCTCCCGCTGACCAACCTCGCCGCTGCTCCGACCGACACCTTCGCCGACGCTATGACCGAGGCGCTGATCATGGCGATCGCCAAGATGAAGACGGTGCGCGTGATCTCTCGGACCTCCTCGCTGCAGTACAAGGCGCGCCCCGCCTCCGTCCCCGAGATCCGCCGGGCCTTAGGCGTCACCCACGTCCTCGAGGGCTCCGCGGCCAAGAGCAAGGATCGCGTGCGGGTGAACGTGCAGCTGGTCGACGCCCAGCGCGATCAGCCGACCTGGGGCGAGAGCTATGAACGGCCCTACACCGAGGTCCTCTCGCTCGAGCGAGAGCTGGCCACCGCGGTGGCGGCGGCGATCGACGAGGAGCTCAAGCCGACGATCACCGTGACTCCCCGGCCGGCACGGGCGGAGAGCTCGCTGATCGGTCCGCCCGTGGTCCCGACCGCCTATGACGAGGTGCTGCGCGGGCGGATGGAGCTGCTCGCTCGCACCCCGGCCTCGATCAAGCGCGCGATCGAGCACTTTCGCCGGGCGATCGGCTTCGATCCGCGCTCGCCGCTCCCGCACGCCGGCCTGGCCGACGCCTACAACTTACTCTCGAGCTACAACCTGCTCCCTCCGACCTTGGCCAACGGTCGGGCCCTGGAGGCCGCGCAAAACGCGCTGGATCTCGACGAGAAGAACGCCGAGGCCAAGACCGCGGCGGCGTTCGCGGTGCAGTACCACCAAAACGATCGGGTCACCGCCGAGCGGCTCTTTCAAGAGGCGATCGCCCTGAACCCGAGCTACGCCCAAGCGCACCAGTGGTACGCCGAGCTCCTGGCCGCCGAGGGCCGCTTCGAGGAGGCCGAGCGCGAGGCCAAAGAGGGACGCAGCCTCGATCCCTTGTCCCCCCTCACCGACGGCACGCTCTCCTTGGTGCTCTATCTTTCTCGGCGTTTTCAGGCCGCGGCCGAGGTGGCCGAGCGGGCCGCAGCGCGCCACGCGACCTCCTTTGTGCTGTACCCGGTGTGGGCCTGGGCCTTGACGCACCTCGAGCAGTACGACGCGGCGATCGATCGGCTGGAGCGCGCGCGCGCCTTGTCCGCGGGCTACTCCGGGATGGACGCGGCGCTGGCGCACACCTTCGCGCTGGCCGGCGAGCACTCGCGGGCCGAGCAGATCATGGCCGAGCTGAGGGTCCGCGAGCGGAGTGAGTACGTGCCGGCGTTCTATTTTGGCATGATCCACGCGGCGCTGGGGGACTTCGATCAGGCCTTCGTGGAGCTATTTCGGGCCCGCGATGAGGGCACCAGTCACCTGGTCTTCGCCAAGGTCGACGCCAACTTCGACTGCCTGAGGGCCGACGATCGCTTCCTCACGCTCAGCGGTACTTCTTGAGCATGCGGCGAAAATAGGCCCGATCGATCTGGGCGCTGGCGGCCGCCTTGGTGATCGAGCCTCCACACTTCTCCAAGGTCTCTTCGAAGTAGCGGCGCTCCAGCGCCTCCACCAGCGCGGCCTTTTGAGGCAGCCAGGGGGCGTCGAGCCGCAGCTGCACGTGGGCGTCGATGCGCTCGCCGTGCGTCTCGGCCTCCAGCTTCGCGCCGCCCGCACTGGGGGCCACGCTGGAGAGCGGGTCGAGCGCAGCGTTGACGTCGCCAGCGAAGACCACCATCCGCTCGACGACGTTGCGCAGCTCGCGGACGTTGCCCGGCCAGCGGTGAGCCTTGAGCCGAGCCCAGGTGGCCTCGCTCAGCTGACGCAGCAGCGCTTCGGCCGCGCTGGCCTCGGGCAGCGCGCGGCTCAAGATCGCCGGTACGAGCAGCTCCAGATCCTCCAGGCGGGTCCTAAGCGGAGGGATCTCCACCCGCACGACCGCCAGGCGATAGTAGAGATCTTCTCTGAAGGTGCCCGCGTTCACCGCCTCCGCCAGCTCGCGGTGAGTCGCGGCGATGATCCGGACATCGAGCTTCTTGGTGTCGGATCCTCCGACCGGGCGCACCTCGCGTTTCTCGAGGGCGCGGAGCAGCTTGGGCTGAAGCTCAAGCGGAAGATCGCCGATCTCGTCGAGGAAGATCGTCCCTCCCTTGGCTTGCTCGAGCACGCCGATCCGGCGACCGGCCGCCCCGGTGAACGCCCCCTTCTCATGGCCAAAGAGCTCGCTCTCGATCAGCCCCGGCGGGACCGCGGCGCAGTCGAAGACCACGAAGGGCCCGTCTTTGCGCGCGCTCTCGGCGTGGATGGTCTCGGCCACCAGCTCCTTGCCGGTGCCGCTCTCGCCTTGGAGGAGGACGGTGAAGTCACTCCCCGCCACGCGCCGCACGGTCTGAAACAGCGACAGCATCGCGGCGCTCTTGCCGACCAGCGGCCCGAGTCCGTCCTCCGGCGGGAGCGCCTCTTCGACTTGCTCGGGGAGCGCCCGAAACTCGAGGCTGCTGTGGCCAATGCTCAGCGTGGCGGTCTTCGGCAGGTAGGCGTCGATGATCTGCACGCCGTTGACGAAGGTCCCATTGGTGCTCCCCAGATCTCGGAGCCGAAAGCCCTTCGGATCGAGCGCGATCTCGGCGTGGATCCGGCTGGCCCCTGGATCGCTCAGCGGCAGGTCGCAGCTTTGGTGGGATCCGATGCGCAAGCTGGCTTGCCGTACGTGGAGCACCCGCTCCCGCCGACCGGGCTCGGTGATGCGCAGCTCGTAGGTGGCGTAGCGCGCCAGGAGTGCTCGGCCTTGGGTGCTGAGCTCCACGGTGAGCGCGCGACCAGCATCGGTCATGGGGCGAAGCTACACCGCTTGAGGTTCATCGCGAAGTTCGGTGGCCTCAAGGAACTGCTCCACCCGTCCCTGGACGATCGTCTCGCGCTCGGGCTCACGGAGATGGACCGCCTCGTCGCGCTCCCGATCGCGGCTTTGAGGAAGGACCTCTCATTGGTCACGGGCGCAGCGGGCGGCGTCGAACAAATCGGCGCTGCCGTGAGGAGGCGAGCTCAGCGGGTGGCGGTGCCGAGGATCCTCGGAGCCAGGTGCATAGCCGCCCAGGATGCTCGCGCTCTGCCTTGGCTGTTTATTGTTAAGGGGATCCGCCATGCATAAATGTGCGACACGGGTGGGGCATCTCTGCCGATAACCTGCGCGTCATGTCCCGGACGACCCCGCTCTCTATCAAGGCCACCGCCCTGCCCGCCGCTCTCTCCGCCGAGGAGACCAAGCCCGCAGCCAAGGCTTCGAAGGCCAGCCCCGAAGCCGCCGATGCGCTCGAACTGGGCGCCAAGAGCAGCGGCCTCGAGCCTCTGCTCAGCCCCTCGAGCTCCGGGGGCGCGATCGGCCGCAGCGGGGCCAAGGCCAAGCCGGCGGTGAGCGTGCATACCCAAGGCCTGCTGAGCACGGTGGCGATCGATTTGGTGGCCGCGGGCAAGCAGACCAAGGGCAAAGGGGAGGCCACGATCTGGGAGGACAAGGATCTCAAGCTCGTCCTCGAGAAGTTCCCGGACGGCACGCTGCCGACCAACCCGAATCTGCCGAGCTACCAGCTGATCCTCCGCGCCGCGAAGGAGGACCATCTGAACTACCTCCGCGTCGGCAATGGCTACTCCACGCTGTCCAAGGACTGGGGCCAGATCATCAACCAGGGCTCCAACGTCTTCCGCTTCTACAAGAGCTACGAGGACTCTCACGCCGACAAGCCCTTCCGCGTCGTCGAGTTCAGCCTGGACCAGGCCAATGACTACGAGTATCCGGCGCGCCCCAAGCCCACCGAGGCCTCCAAGCAACTCAAGAAGGAGTGGGGCCGCTTTTGGAAGACGGGCTCTGGCTTCGAGCTGACCCCGACCGCCAAGAAGCCGCTCGAGATCTTGGACGCCGAGGCCGCCCGTCAGCTCCCGGGCCCAGGACACCTGATCAACTTCTTCGAGAAGGACTTCGACGCCAAGCTCGTCGATTTCCAAGACCGGCTGGTCGTCGCGCGCGATCCCAAGACGGGGACCTATGCGGTCGGCGAGTACACCGAGGGAGAGTCGGATCATCGGCTCTACCTCTTCGACAAGGACGCGCAGTTCACGGGCTTCTATCGCGTGAGCGACGACGGCACGCGCGAGTGGAACGAGGGCTTCAAGGGCGAGCTCGGAAAGCCGAGCTGAAGACCTCGGTGACTACGGCCGTACGCACCTGATTCCCGGCTCGACGCTCCACCACCGTGAAGGCAGAGCGGCCCATCTGGCTTGGGCTTTGCTGTGTACGACGTCGGTGAGACCCAAGGCCATCGCCCATCACTCCGCCGCTCCGCCGTCCCTCCCGGCGGCCTCAAAGCGCGTCCGCGTCCTGATCCACGAATGCGAGCCGCACCTGCGCGCGCTTGAACGAGCGCAAGAGGCCATCGAGAAGGCCAGTGCCCGAGCGGAGGGCGGCAGCGGCCGAGCCGCCAAGAGCCTCTTCGCTGCCCACGACCAGTTCCTCCAAGCGAAGTACGACGTGTGGCAGCGCCTCGGCCGCCTCGACGCCGAGCGCATCGGAGGCGCACTCAGCCCCGCCGAGGGAGCGCTGGTCCAGGTCGCACTGGCGCGGCTGGGCGCATGCATCGGCGCGGTGCGAGGCCTGCTGTACTGAGCGCGCCCTCGGGCGCCCCGGCGTGAGGGCTGCGAATTGAGCCCGGTCACCGCTGTCACCGGCAGCGCCACGGGTGGCACCGCTGGCGCATGAAGTTGAGCTCCTGGTTCCTTCGACTACGATTCGATTCAGTAGCGGGAGCGCAGCGGGGCAGCGCCGGAGCCTCGGGCTCCTTGGTCCCCGGGGACAGATCGTCCCCATCCTCGCTTCTGGCCTGAATTTCTGAGCGATCTTGGAGCCCGATGCCGGGCACGCCCGGTGCTTTGTGGCCTGGCATGGTCCACGAAGAATCGGGCGGCGATTGGGCGAAGAGCTGGCTCGGCAGCTCCTTGCTCCTCCTCAGCGCGCTCCTCAGCGGCGCGGTCATCCTCCTGTTTTCCTGGCTCTACGAGGTCTCGGCGCCCGCGCATGTCGTGGTCCTGCTCTGGATGCTCAGCGTCGCCCCGCTGACCTATGTGGCGCGGCGGACGGCGCTGTCGTTGTTGTTTCCCACGCTCCTCTTGGCCTGGGCCGCGCTCTTCACCTTCCGCGAGGTCGGCTTCTTCGCGGTCATGGATCGGATCTTCTTCTTGCCCGCGGTGCTGGCGGCCGGGGGGGTGCTCCTCTTCGCCTTCGGAGGGCTCCACTATACGCTGCCGGGCCTCTCGTCTTTGGCCCGCAATTTTAGGCTGATCGGCCTCAAGGCCACGCTCCTGGCCGTACTCCTGGTGACCACCCCCGCGCTCAGCCGCCGCTCGGCCGAGGCCACCAGCTGGACCACCCTCGGCTCCTCGGCGGCGGTGGTGTGGAGCTTCGCGCTCCTCGTCGCCGCCGCTGCGCTGCTCACGCTCTTCAACATGCGCCTCGCTCCCAAGGTGGAGCGGCTCACCCGCGCCGAGGGCCCGATCTCGCTGGCGCTCCTCGCGGTGATCCTGCTCTACGCGCTGATCCCGCTGCCGGCTTGGGTCTACTCGGGGCTCTTCAGCGGCGTGCTCTTCTTGGTCATCCTCGCCGCGCTGCTCACCGGCTGGGCTCGGCGCGACGCGCGGCTGGCCGACATCGCAGGGCTCGGCCTGCTCGGCCTGGTGCTCATCCGCTACTACGACTGGTTTTGGGCCCCGCTCGGCTGGGCCAGCTTCTCGGCCGGCGCGCTGGTGCTGACCGCATTGCTCGTCACCGTCCTGCTGCTCAAGCGCAAGGACGCCCACTAAAGGAGATCACGATGGAGACCGCCAACTACAGCGAGACGATTCAGAAGGTCATGTCCGGGGGCTATGACTCGGCCACGGAGGAGGAGCGCACGCAGGCCGTACGCGAGCTGATCCAAGTGTGCAGCATCGCCTCCGGCGCGGTGGCGATTCAGCCGATCCCGTTGGTGGACTCGGTGCTGATCACGCCGATCCAGATCGCGATGGTCCAGGCGATCGGGCGGGTCCGCGGCTACAACCTGGATAAGAAGTCGATCGTGGAGATCCTCGGGACCTTCGGGGCCAGCCTCCTCGCCCAGAACCTGATCCTCGCGGCGGCGAAGTTCGTTCCCTTCGCCGGCTGGGTGATGGGGGTAGCCATGGCCTACGCCCTGACCTACGCGGTCGGTGAGGTCAGCGATCACTACTTTCGGACCGGTCGGGGCACCTCCGCCGACGAGCTGCGGGCCAAGTTCAAGGAGACCTACGACCAGAAGCGGCGAGAGAAGCAGGCGCAACACAAGGAGAACCAGACGCTCAAGCAGAAGCTGGAGCAGCTGACCGAGGCCTTCAAATCGGGGCTGCTGACCGAGGAGGAGTTCGGCCGAAAGAAGGAGGACCTCCTCAAAGGCTTTTAGGGGCCGCGGGCCTAACCCAGGCCCGCACCGAGGCTCCCCCCGCGCGTCTTCGCGCGTAGTGCTGGCGCGGGAAGCGCGACTGGTGCCACTCGGACAGAATGCCCACGCCGCCAATAAGCACAGAGAAACAGATGCCCTACAGCCCTCAGCGAGCGGCACCGGGGTC
>Ga0154020_10006589_pt1 | contig 13616 bp, 15 predicted proteins | sample Klosneuvirus_201_FD_109709 | JGI IMG/M metagenome (GOLD analysis project Ga0154020, IMG submission 109709) | Active sludge microbial communities from wastewater, Klosterneuburg, Austria - Klosneuvirus_20160825_MG | ecosystem: Engineered > WWTP > Aerobic digester > Activated sludge | place... | reverse complement strand
ACGTGTGAGCCCTCGCGATATGCGGCGTTCGCGAACACTTGTGTAACTGTGAGACCTGGCCGAATGGTGTCGTCGCGTAGCGCGTCAGCGGGTATTGCGCGTACGGGCGTGGCGATTTTTGGTGCGGCACGCTCAAGTGCGTCAAAGGCGTCAAGCACGTCTTGGAGCTCACGCTCGAAACGATCACGCTCTTGTGAGGTGAGTTCCAAAGCCGCAAGCGTCGCAAGACGCACGACGATTCCCTGTTCGATGCGAGTCATGGTGACGGCTTCGGGCAGACTCGAACTGCCGACCTCCGCGTTAACAGCGCGGCGCTCTACCTGCTAAGCTACGAAGCCAGTATGATGGTGAGACATCGGGGGGTTGGTGCAGCGGCCCTCAACGTGTGCTACGCGGAGGGCCTAGCAATTATTCCCATTCACGAGCGTAAGAACTACTCCGGTTGTGCCGGTGCTGCTCGTGTGGGCTGTTTCCATACGCTTAGGGCGTGTGGTGCGCTTCATAAACCTTACGGCGCTGAAGCCGGAAATCTTCCGGTTCACACCGGAAATCTTCCGGACAAAGCAACAAAAAAGCGATGTGAACGCGCGACAGACTATCGCCACACAAACGAAAAGAAAAAAATTACAAGACCCGACTCAACGAACGGCTCTGCTCACGGAACGTCGCAGGATAGCGCAATTCACCCGTAAACAATCCTTTCTCGTCGCGCACGAGGTCGGGGAAGATGAGACCACAGGCCGTCGGGAACTTACTGAATCGTTCTTTGAATTCCTCATGTCGATCCGTACGACAGTATTGCTCCTTCAACGCACGAAACCCGTCACCGTTGAGGTTTGCTTTGAGCGTGCCGAACTCGGCGAGGAAATCGGTAACTGTTGTTTTCATACGGTCCATATCGATAGCGTACTTCTTTCGGCCATCTTCCTCGATTTCACGAACAGCACCCGTCTCAAGATAGCGGTGGATCATCATATTACGCGCCGCATCGTGGTTCTTTGGAGTACGCGACAGTGCTCGCACGCACGTCAAGACCATTTCATAATGTCCAGCGAGTTCTTCATCGGCAGTAATCAACCCCGCACGACGCATGGACGGCAGTGACCACTGGCTGAAAATCTCAGCGCGACCTTCCTCAAGCACGTGTCCGTCAGCACCAAACTCGCGCTTCCAATCATCTTCTGGTACAACAGGTCCAATCGAGTGGCCAAGCTCGTGCGCGGCGACCATACGCAAATACATCGGACGCAACATAGGGGCGAGGTGTTGTGCATCACGCGGCAAGAACTCCGCAATTTCTGCGCCTTCAGAACCCCCCTTCGCTTTCGCCTGCTGGACATTGACGAAGATAAGATTCACGCGACCGTGCTTCGTCGCGACTTCTGTGTCGTTTGGTAGCGACTCAGCGGAAACGGTACCTGGGAACAGGTCATAGCCTCCTCCCCAGCGCACGACATCGACAAAACGCAACTGCGGGATATCGCTCACGCCATCCTTGCTACGATCCCACGGCGCGTTCTCGCGCCACTGGGGGATAAGATCACGCAACTGTTGCGTAATAGTATCGTATGTTTGATTCACAACAAATACGCCACCTTGCGCGCAACCGCGGATACTCTTGTACTCGTCGATGTACGTCTCAAGCGCGGTGCTATAGATGAAATCTATTTTTCCTTGATTCTTCACCCAGGCGATATCCGCGTTCACGCGCGACTCCTTACTACCTGTGCGCAATTCGCTGATCTTCGCGTCGATGAGATTGACGAGACGTTGATCACGTGCATACGGGCGCGCGGCGTGCAAGGATGCACGCGCTGAAGCGAGTTCCATCGAGAAACGATCTTCATTCACACAGACACGCAGCGAACCATCAGCATCGCGTACGACGGTGCTGTTCTCGATCATTTGCAGTTCTGCGGGTAACGCATCGAATTCAGCATCCGTCATATCGGTCGGATATACGCCTGCTTTGGGATTTCTTTTCGCACCCGGCGCGAGGACATCTTCGAATGATGCAAGCGATATGGGATGACGCGCGAAGATGTCATCAGCGTAGCTCAGGCTACCGATATGGCCAAATGGGGAGTTCGCAATGTCAAGAATGGTCGCGAATGCGCTCAACCGATTGCGGTCTTCACCGGTCGAGAGGGCTTCAAGTTCGGTGACAGTTCTGAGTAACGGGATCATATCTTTGTAATTTTGCTGCGCAAAAATAGGTGCGATCGTATCCATGGCCGAGGCAAGATGACCAACAACTTGGAGATCATCGTGCGTGAGACCTTCGAGTGAAACTTCGACCGGCACCATTGCGGCCGTGCTCTTGACGCCATCAGAACCAGTGTACGGGATACGGGTGATATTGGACATACTGCCACTCCCTCACCCCTACTTGGGCTGTGGGAGCTCGTCGTGATTTAAGAAGATATCCGTAGAATTTGAGAGAATAAACGACTCCTTCCCGATTGTGGCCACAGCGCTTGAAAAGGCATGCGTAACTGCGAACACGTGCGCCACGCATCACCAATCATTGCCGGATTAGCCGGTCTGCTGTTTTCCGTCTGCGCGAGCCCGCTACCACCTCATGAATCCGCATCGTCCTCCCGGTCGCAACTCGTCATCACTGAAGGCCAGACACCGTTTATCGACACGTATAAGCCCAACGCGCTGTGGACGCTGCCGGCGCAAGCTGATGAGGATGTGCTCGCGCTGGAGCGTGGAGATGTCACGCATGCGCTGCGGGCATTGCGCGAGGACTATGACGTGCGCGTCGTCGTCACAGAGGATGAGTGCGCGTTGTATGACGCGCTCGACACGACTCCGGACATTGCATTATGGATACTGTCCGGGCACGGTAACGGCATAGCGGTGAGGCTCGGAGATGATGAGAAAGATACGCGTGAGGAGCGGTACCTCGATGTCGACGATACGGAGTTGGCGTTGCATGCGAGAAATCTCCTACCGGACGCGGTGACGTTCGCGTACACGTGCTGGGGCGGTATCGGACGCGACTTCGGTCTCAATATCGCAAACTTCCTCAACGACATGACGGATACGACTGTTTACTCAGGCACCGATGAATTCGGTTGGGGCAGCATTCGTCGACGACCACAACCGTATCCGTTCGCCGTCGACATCTACCTCTTCGATCCAGCATCCGAACGCCATGGAGAAGACATCACGTACGTCGTGCCAAAGGGAACGAAACGATGAACGCGCACCGAAAGGAATAAAACATCCCCTGCCGAAAAAAATAGTCTTGATCGACAGACATCTGTCGATGGATGTGTTTGATGAACTACCAACGTAACGCGATATTCGCGATTGCACTCCTCGGACTTCTCGTCCTCTCGGCGTGCGCAACGACTGATGAGAATGTGGTGGGAGAGGCCATTAAGCCAGTTCGACATTCTGCGGAGATTGCCATCAACGGCAATTACCTCACGCTTGCAGAAGGTGAAACGGGAGTAGCTCCTGTCGTGCAATGCGTCAATTCCCCAAGGCGAGATTATGAAGTAACTCTCTTGTACGTGGATAGCACGCGCGGTACAAAGGCCTCCGTCAACGGCGAGTTGACGCGCACTCTGAAAGTTGGAGAAACACAAGTGCTTATGAGCGGTATCTCCATCACACCAGTATGGATTGATCCGGTGAAAAACAGCACGACTGCGAAATTCAGCGTTGATGGGTATTTGACCAGATCAATCGCGGTTGGTCAGACGGAGAGTTGGAGCGAAGGCGGCGAAGTCGTCCCGTGCCAAGTAACGCTTGTCTCTGTACGATAAGACATTCCCAAGACAAAGAATTCTTCTTTTAGTTTTCTTTCTCGATTGTTTATCGACAACAGACGAAGCGGTTTAGCCGGGCGTACAGGATCAACCAACACTCATGTAAAGCGAATAACGGGCACCGAAAGGAATAAAACACGTGCATTCCGAAAAGACATTCTTGATCGACGAATAACCGTCGATGGATGTGTTTGATGAACTACCAACGAAACGCGATATTCGCGATCGCACTCCTCGGACTTCTCGTCCTCTCGGCGTGCGCAACGACTGATGAAAACGTGGTGGGCAATGCTGCCGCTGCGGAAGCCGCGCTCCCCGTTGTATCGGGAAGTGCATTCGTGCTTCCCGGTGGCCAGAAAATCGTCGGTGATGGTGCGAAAGGCTGGATTTTCCAGCAATCGACCGGAACGGAATCGTTACGAATTACCAAAGACGGAACCATCCCAACGATTGGTAGCACCATAGATGCGGAATCCTGCGAGTTCAAGCTCGCGTACGCCAATCCCAAGGAAACCCCGTATTCAACAAGCGTGGATTGCTCTTGGAACCAAGTGGTCAGTACAGTGACGCACATCGGCTGCAGTGCACGTGAGCACGCAATCATCACCAGTACGTCGTGGATGCAAGGCAGAACCCCACAAAGTATCGCGTATACTTGTGAAGAGGACGTAGATGGAGCGGCAGCATGGCGCGCACCAGACTATGTTTTCGGTTATTGCTGTACAGTCAAGAACAGCGTTAATACGGCAAACGCGCAACAGACATTACAACACGCAACAGTAGACCGTGAAGGTAAATTGACAACGTCGTAATTCCTTCATTTCCTTCTTTTATCCTTCTTTCCCGATCTCTCGCAGCTCCGCTCCCGTTAATCGCATCCAGTCCGCGCTCTTCATGCGAATGGTGTGGTGGTGCGTCGCGACCGAGAAAACAACATAATCGCGGTTGAGCACGTGTGTATCCGCGATGATGCGCATCGGCGGTGTGAAGAGATTTCCAAACGGCGGGACGGAGCCGCCCGTGCAGCCTGTGCGCGCAAGCACGACATCAGGAGATGCGAGCGACACATTCTTTTCGCCCAACAGAAGTTTTATCGCTTTCAAATCCAGTTTTCGATGGCCGTTCACGACGCATTGGATCACGTCATTCCCGGCTTGGAGAATCAACGCTTTCGCCGCTTCTTCAAGAATCGTGCCGCGCACCGCAGCCGCTTCTGCGCTCGTATGGATGTGTTCGTGCTCGTAGTGCTCGAACTTGACACCGGATTCTTTTACGAGAACGATGATACGGTGATAGAGGTCGGTCGTCGGGCGCGAGGTCATCAGTCCTCTGGGAATCCACACAGTAGCATAAAAAGGATTCGTATGTTCATGAACGGCAGGCATTTATACGTTCCAAGACCCCCGATTCGATATGTTGGGAACACACACGACAACATCACTCTCTGATCGGTTAACCACGTATCTGTCGCGGTTTCGTGTCGGACAACGGCTGGAGATGTACGATGCGGCAGCAGCGATTCTGGATTTCGATCTGTCAGAGTCAGTGCGTTCCTTACCGATGGAACAGCGAGATATTGAGAGTGAGAGTGCTCAACCAACCGAGACGGAGTACAATCCGTTTCGTGCGAAGATTCAGGTGTTGCAATCTCTCAATGGAGATTACGAATCGCATCGGTTCCGCACGTGGCTACAGCAGGAGGAACCGACGCTCGATGGACGAACACCACTTTCGTTTTGGTGCAGTGCACGCAATCAGGAAGAACTGTTTCAGTTCCTACGTGCGGCACGGCGTTCAGACTATTTGCGCGGTTTTGAGAACTGGTAGTTCCTCAAAGACGACCTGATTTCAACAAGGTATTACGACGTCACTTCCCCAAGACATCTTTCATCAGGATCAAGCCAAGATCGCGCAATTGTTTCTCATCCACAATCGTCGGCGAACCATCCATCGGGCACTCTGCAGATTTGTTCTTTGGAAACGCGATGTACTCGCGGATGTCGGATTCACCGTGCAGCATTGCGCAGAAGCGATCAAGTCCAATCGCGAACCCACCGTGAGGTGGCGCGCCGTACGTGAACGCTTCGAGCATGAAACCGAATTTCAGTTTCGCATCCTCTTCGCTGATGTGCATGGCGCGCATGATGTCGCGCTGGATATCCTGGCGGTGCACACGGATGCTGCCGGACGCCATCTCGACACCGTTGAGCACAATATCGTAGCACTGTGCGACGACCTTGCCCGGGTCCGTGTGGAGATACTCGAGACATTCGGGTTTTGGCATCGTGAACATGTGGTGCGCCGCAGTCCAGTCGTTTGCTTCCTCGTCCCACTCGAAAAGAGGGAAGTCCGTGACCCACAGGAACGCGAGCTCCGTCGAGTCGTAGAGCGCAAGCTCTTTTCCGACGTGGTTACGCAAGCGTGCGAGCGCTTCGTTCGTGATTTTCGGCTTGTCCGCGACGAACACAACGGTCTCGCCGTCTTTCGCGCCCATTAGATCAATCATCTGTGATTGAATATCCGCGTCGAGGAATTTACTGATGCCGCCGTCGAGTGCGTTGCCCTTCACGTGCGCGAACGCGAGTCCTTTCGCACCATGGTCTTTCGCAACAGCCGTGTACGCATCGATCTCTTTGCGACCAAGTTCTTTCGGGATACACATGCCCTTCACCATCGGCGCTTCCTTGAAGACGTTGAAACCACTCTGTTTCGCGACTGGTGTTACATCGGTGAGTTCGAGCTTAAAGCGAATATCGGGTTTGTCCGTGCCGTAGCGGCGCATCGATTCCTCATACGGTAAGCGTGGGAACGCGTGCAACGTCTTGCCGAGCGTGTCTTTGACGACTTCACGCACGATCTTCTCACCCATCGCGTAAACATCTTCGGCCTCAACGAAACTCATCTCAAGATCCACTTGCGTGAATTCCGGCTGACGGTCCGCGCGCAAATCCTCATCACGCAAGCATTTCGCGAGCTGGAAGTAACGGTCGCATCCTGAGACCATCAATAATTGCTTGTAGATCTGCGGTGACTGCGGCAGCGCATAGAATCTCCCATGGTGCACGCGACTCGGCACGACGTAATCGCGCGCGCCTTCCGGCGTGCTCTTCAAGAGCAGTGGCGTTTCAATCTCAAGGAATCCCTGCGCGCGTAAGTGCAAACGGAAAGCAGCTGCGACCTTGTCGCGAAACGCGAGCTTGTCCTGCATCGCGCTACGTCGCAAGTCGAGGTAGCGGTATTTCAGACGCATCTCATCGGAATTCTCCGCATCAGGTTCAATCGGGAGCGGGACGCTGGGATTGAGCACCTCGAACGCGGTCGCGTGCACTTCGATCTCTCCAGTTGCGAGCTTCGGATTTGGCGTTGGCTTCTTTCGCACTTCGCCCGTGACCTTCACGACCGATTCGCGCAAGAGTCCTTTGGTCTGATCAACGAATAGCTCGCCGACCGTCGCCTGCGTGATGCCGAAGCGATCGCGGATATCGAGGAACGTGACCGTGCCGTGGTTGCGGATGGATTGGACCCAACCCGCGATAGTGACGGTCTTACCTTCGTGCGATGCCCGGAGCTCTCCTGCCGTGTGGGTGCGATGCATATCCTGCACGGTGACGGCCAGGCCCTTTAAAATCTTCGGTTCCGGATGCACACTGGAGACGTCTAGAAGGGCGGTGCAGACCCACGACGCCACCACACGAGGAAGCGCCGCGTGTCGTCGTGAATGTGAGGAAAGAATATAACTCACAATCCACTCCCGTGCCGCAACGATGGTTTCACCCGACAGTTCGCGCATTGAGGAGATATGGACCTCCTACCTGCCTGAGTGCAAATCCCGTGTAGAACGCCAACTCGATGTAGATTTGGGGGATATCACGCTTGCACCACAACCCTCCCTCGCAGAACGGTTAAAAGCAGGATTGTTGTCGTCCGGACTGCATCTGCAACGCGCGTGTCGTTATTGGAAACGCCTCTATCATTCGCAAGAAGAAATCCCAGGACACCAAGTACTATCTTATGCACTACAGCCCTTACGCGAACAGATTCAGGAGCACACGTCCAATGTGGGACAAGTGAGGGTTGAAGGGACAATTCATTTCAACCCGCACGCCGAGTACGCCTTCTTCGCATCGAACATGCACGCGCAGTGGTCATTTGAGGATTTTGCACGCCACACACTCTTCCACGAATTGTATCACGTCGCCCAACGCGCAGCAACGGGACGCACGGTGGAGCATTTGGAGTTCGCAGCACAAGAAAATGCCATACCTATCGAGGGATATGCGGAGTATATGACCGCGCAGATGATGGGTGTTGGAAGGGGCTGTGCGAACTTCTATGCACCGGAGCATGCGGCATTCACCGCATTGGTCGAATTGAATCGGTTGCAGGATCCAAAAGAGATTCTCTGGTTTTCCATCATGTGTTTCGATCTCAATGCAGTGTGGAAAAAACAACCAGAACTCTATGAGCGATTTAAGGAATTGGAAATCATTCGAAAAGTTCCTTAGAAGCCAGATATTCCCGCAGTTTCGTCCAGCGGTCGGTCTGGTTCGCTCGGCGGTCTTCTTCCGTCCACTCCGCGTTCGTCTTCGTCAATCCTTCCTTGATAAAGATGAGACCGAGCGCTGATTTGAGGTGTGGAGCGTTCGGGTCACCGCGGCGTTCCGTGATAATCCGTCCTGGAACACGGCTTTCGAACAGCACCGGGTTCGTTTGCGTTCCATCGTGGTACGCGACGACTTCAATCCAGTACGCATCGAGCTGGCGACCTTGCGCTTCTTCCTTTTTGGCGAGATCGATGAAATAATCGAGACCAGTCTTGTATCCTTCGCGCTCGCGCTCTAGTTCGCGCTTCACATGATGGTCCGGCCAATTGTTCAATGATGGAATGCGAAATCCGGAATCGTCGACAATCACCGGGCGGCACAGCGAACTGTACGCTACTTTCGCCTTATGCTTCGCGATGGCGGCCACATCATCAAGATCTTCGTCGATGCTGAGTTCAACCGGGAGTATACGGCGATCGTGCAGGACGTTCTGAGCGCTCTTCACTTTTCCTTTGTTACTCGTCGCGAAATACAAATCGGCGGAGAGGTCGATCTTCGGATCCTTCACTTCCAAGTATTTTGCACTCTGCCAATAGCTCTCAAGCGACCCGGGCTTGCCGCTCTGACCTGCATTCCACCAACCAGGAAGCTCCGGTCGTGGGATCAGTTCTGGGCGATGGAAGGGGATTTTTCCAGGCCCCCATTTCGCGCCTGCACCGGTCGTGCGGATCTCCAAGTAGCATCCGTTACGAGCCCACTCGAAACCTAGCGCTTTCGCTGCTTTTCGGATCGCGATGTCCTGGTAGTGGTTGCCTCCGAACTCCTGGTTCTTATAATCGCATCCGGACGTGATGTTCGAGAGGTTGTTGTCGTACACGTCCTCGTAGTTCGTGGTTATCCAATCAAGTTCGTTCAGGTTGTTCTCGAAATAATTCTGGTACGATTCACTGTATAGCTTCAGCGCGCCATCGAGGTCGAGTGTCTCCTCGCCTGCGCTCCACACAATACGATGTTCGCCGTAGAGTTGCTGATAGTTGCGCTCGATTTCGTGCTTGCGCACGCTGAACGCACCCGGCCTACCAACCCGCACCCATTCACCCATACGATGCGGAATTCCTAAGTGCTATTTGAGGATTGCGGCGCAAGGCATATGAACCAGATACGCAAAAAGAAGTTGTATGGACGGGGATGCGGAACGAGAAGCGCTCGAAGCAATCATTCGTCGAGCGAAACTCTACATCGAAAAAACTACGAAAATACCCTCGTCAAACCTCGCCGAACCACACACGGAACCAGTATTCTGGCGCGATAGTGCCATGGGGCTGCCACCGATACCTGGCGAACCGGTCAAGCGCAAACACCGCCCAGGGTATATCTTGCTCTTTGATACTCCACACGGACAATATCGCTTCCACGCAGATATCACGACCAATGTTGTGCAATACGACAGTCGGTCAAGCCGTTGATGGTGGCTACACCTTCGGTCGCAACGATAAGTCGTACAATACTTGCTCAATCTTCTGCAGTGCGTACTTGACTGCGTCGTACTTGCGGCGTAAATCGCCATTGCGTAAATCAAACGTTGAGAGTGCGCCGTAGATTTCGTCAATCACATCGCGAATACGCTGGACGCTCTCGCGGTCGCCCTTCGTCGCGCGCAAGACACCGTAGCGATTGAGCTCGCCAGTCAAGTCACACAAACCGCCGAGATATTCTTCTGCGTCCGCGAACGGGACCGCAGTGCGCGAAAGCAACTTCCCTTCATGTAAGAAATATTGGAACGCGACTGCTTCCACATACTCTTCCACACCGCCCGAGAATCCGCCAGTGCGTAATGTGGGATCCTTCTTGATTGTGGGAAGCAAACTGTCGATTGCTGCACGCGCCGTCTTCAAGTGCGCGGCTGCCTCTTCATCCTCATCGCGCTGCAGGGCGTAGATTGCCGCCTTACTCTCTTTGGTGATGGCGCGGCTGTTGATGATGATGCGCTCGCGTGCTTTGTCGTACGCATCCATCTCCAAGCGCAGCTTTTCGAAGTCCTTGCTAACCATAACGAGAGAAGAACCCAGGCGCGTTTAAAATGGTTTGGCGAGACATTTCTTCAAAATCAACTCGACCCCAGGTTTATATACTCTCTTCGACGGTGGACAGGGATATGTGGCGATGGCTCGTCGTAGCAATCCTTGTGCTCCCGGCGGTATCTGCAATAGACCTCATCGATGCACAAACGGGTGAGCAACTCCAGACAGGGTATGTGCGCATCGAGGGAGAGACTGTCAGAGAGTTCTTCCTCACACCAGAGTACCGCGGGCCAGAGACCGCGCCCAACGGCACGCTCTTGCTGCGCACAACGGACAGCGGTACTTTTGATCACTATGCGCACCTCACCGGCGGCGAGCGGGTAGTGCTGGTACATCCCGCAGGAGTGCTTGTTGGTGATGTCGAGGATAATTTCGCAAGCAGTATCGTGCATGCGCCTATTGTGATTGATTGTCTCACACAGCACATGAGTACACAAACGGATGCGATGGGGAAGTTTCGCATCACGCTTCCCGCAGAGACATGCCGAATCACCGTGATGTCCGACGGGCGTAGTGGTGACGCAGTCGTGGATATCACTCAAGGAGAGATTACGGACGTAACGGTGTTAGTGGGTATCGTGAACACCAAAAATCTATCCTGGATGCTCGCCATCGCCCTGTGCATAGCCGTGGTGGTTGTGGTGTTCATCTTACGAACTAAGACGCGAGCTGTACGAACTGGCGCAACGAGCACGACACGAACACCAATCAAGGCAGCACTCACCCAAAAAGAGCGGCAGGTGGTTGATGCAGTCTCCGCCCGCGGTGGCAAGATGACGTTGCGTGAGCTGCGTTTTGTATTACAACTGCCACGAACATCGCTGTTGCGCACCTTGCAAAGCCTCGAATCGCGCGAGGTACTGATACGTACACAGGAACACGGTCGCATTCTTGTTGAACTGAACAAGCCATGACCCTCTCGTCGAGAAAAATCCGTCCGGTCGAAACGTGACCGCACAGGAGTTATATACGCGGTCAACCATAGAGGTGTAAGAACACACAAGGTGATACAATGCAACACACACAAAAATTCATGGGTGCGAGCGTGATGATGCTCGTCGTCACGCTTCTGTTGGTGCTGAGTGCGTCCGCGACCAGTGAGAGTGTCGCGGACACGCTTCGTGAAGGCGAAACTGGCACATACACCCTCAACGGCCTCGATTATGAAGTCACACTCGTGTTTGTGACCGACCCAGTCTCAAACGCCGCTGAAGCGAAATTCAGCATCAATGGTGAACTCACTACTGCGCTAAGCGCGGGAGAAACCAACACAATCGCATGTGGTTCGATTACCACATACAGCGTCCTTGCAACCGCACGCGAAGGTGTTGCAAGCTTCACACTGCAAAACACCGGTGCCGAACCAGGGTGCTCACCAACACCAGTTCCACCAACACCCAGTGATCCGACCATGATTACAGACACGCTTCGTGAAGGCGAGACGCGCACATACACCCTCAATGGTCTCGATTACGAAATCGCACTCGTACTCGTGACGGATCCAAACCAGGTACCGGCAACCGCGAAGTTCAGCGTGAACGGCGAATTGACCGCTGCAATGCAAGTGGGTGAAACGGCCGCACTCGCATGCGCGGACTTCAGGGTCCGAGATATCCTCGTGAACGCGCGCGAGGGCGTCGCGACGTTCAAACTCTCCAACCCGCACGCGTGCAACTACAATGAGCAGAAACCAGAACCCCTCCGTGGACCCGTGACGATTGTTGTCGGCCGGACCGCACCAACCAGTGATGTACTGCATGCTATCGATCTCGCAAAAGCCATACAAAGTGGAGATGTAACGTATGGAACCAATGAACGCTACGAAGATGATGTTGTGCAACCCCTCGCGGTCGGTCTGGCGATGCTGGACACCGATGCGTACGCTGCGGCGAAGTACTACAACGATGACCTCGAAGATAATCTCGTTATTGTCATCGCGGACAAAAAGGCGCTGATTATCAAAGGTCAACGCCTGACTACTGAGCAAAACACCATGTATACACGCGCGAAGCGACACTTTAGCGATGAAGGGTTCACGCAATTGGAACGTGCGGCGTCCGTTGACGTCCACAAGTACTTGTTGCGAGAACGTATGCTGAAGCTGTTTGAGCCGACCGCTACGGAACCGACACAACAGGATCCGGACCCTGATGATGACGAGGTCTGTGTACAAGTTGCGACACCGGCGCTCAACCCGTCAACGCAACAGTGCATCGTCTTCTCGACGCCCTGCGACGTCCCGACGAGCTGGTTGAAGGTGTCAAGCTGCGGCGCGAGTGTCACACCCCCGTCAACCGAAAAATCATGCACCTCCGGATGCCTTATCGAAGACCTCTGCGCACCTATTGGCACGCGTTTAGCAAACGGGAACGCGAACTATTGCGGTCTTGACGGACTGCATGCGCAGAAAGCTGATAGCTCGACGTGTCAGAACAACTACGAATGCAAGAGCAACCAGTGTTACAATGCGGTGTGCGTCAGTCTTGAGAAAGACGTGCAGGAGACCAAGGGCCTCATGCAAAGCATCGCGAACTGGTTCGCACGCGTGTTCGGATAATTTTTTGTTTTCCTTTTTTTCCTCATCTCAGAACGAAGAATTTGTTCCCGCCATAGTGGCGTACACTCAGAAAGGTTTAGCGTCGCCTGCGTCAAGGACCTGATGCGCAGCCTCGTAGTCAGTAACGAAGGAACGATACGCCCTGCACGAACCGGGGAAGACACCGGGGAGAAGGGAGATCGGGTCTGCAAGAGACCGTTTGCACTCCTGAAGCTCCTCAACGGCGCTCGCGTACGTCACAGCCGGCTTCGCGAGCGCTTCGACTTCAAGCGATGCGCGGGTAATGCGATACACTCCCTGGTCGCACAGGGCTGCCGCACCGATAATCAAAAGCGCCAACGTCCCGTCTTTCATCGCGCGCATAGGTGTTAGAAGGCAGTCACTGGTTCATATTGCTTACGGCCGAAGTTGGAATCCCCGTCCACAACCCATCCAAACCTTTAAATACCGTTCCGCCGAGGGTTCCGTCGATGAGCGTGTTTCGGGATTCCCTGGTCTTTTTCGACACGATAGGCCTCTTTGATGTCGTCTTGCCGTTTTTGCTCGTTTTCACGCTCGTGTTTGGTATCCTCGAGAAATCGAAGATTTTCGGCACAGAAAAGATGGCGAACGGCCAGACGTATTCCCGCAAGAACCTCAACGCGATGGT
>Ga0154020_10006587_pt1 | contig 13619 bp, 9 predicted proteins | sample Klosneuvirus_201_FD_109709 | JGI IMG/M metagenome (GOLD analysis project Ga0154020, IMG submission 109709) | Active sludge microbial communities from wastewater, Klosterneuburg, Austria - Klosneuvirus_20160825_MG | ecosystem: Engineered > WWTP > Aerobic digester > Activated sludge | place... | reverse complement strand
TTGCGGGATGTATGATTACCCCGCGGGGTTGAATCCTCCGGCGAATCCCGACCGCAAGTACGGCGAGCCGTTGAAGGAGCCACCGGGAGGGTTTACGCCAGGCGGGCGCATCAAGATTCTGACCGACCGCGACGGCGATGGGCGCTACGACAAGGCCACGTTGTTCCTTGATGGGATTCCGTTCCCGACCGGCGTGATGCCGTGGCGCAAGGGTGCGCTCATCTGCGCCGCGCCGGATTTGCTCTACGCCGAGGATACAAACGGCGACGGACGCGCGGACATCGTGCGAACGAACATCACCGGCTTCGCCCGACACAATTATCAGGCGCGGCTCAACGGCTTCACGTGGGGGCTCGATGGCTGGCTGCACGCGAGCAGCGGGCTTTTCGGCGGCAAGGTGAAGAGCTTGCAGACGGGAAAGGAGATCGACCTGAGTGGTCGCGATTTTCGGTATCGACCGGACACGGGCGAAATCGAACCAGTGTCTGGCATCAGCCAGTATGGCCGTGTCCGAGACGACTTCGAGAACTGGTTCGGCAACGACAACAGCACCTGGCTCTGGCACTACCCGTTGCCGGATTATTATCTGCGCCGGAATCCTTTTGTGACCTTCGCCGAGCCGCGCGTGTTCGTCGCGCGCGGAAACGAGGCGAACCGAGTCTTCCCCACCTCACGCACGCTCACGCGCTTCAACGATCCGCACATGGCGAACATTGTGACGAGTGCTTGTGGGCCGGGCATCTACCGCGACACGTTGCTGGGCGGCGATTACTACGGGAATGTTTTCATCTGCGAACCGGTTCACAATCTCGTTCACCGGCTGGTGCTGGATCGCTCGGGAGTTTCCCACACGGGCCGCCGGGCCGCGGGCGAAGAGCGCGCTGAGTTTCTTTCCAGCACTGACAGTTGGTTTCGTCCCGTGCAGGCGCGCACCGGCCCGGACGGTGCGCTCTACATCGTTGACATGTATCGCTTCGTCGTCGAACACCCGCGCTGGATTCCGCCCGAGCGTCTGAGGGAACTTGATCCGCGCGCGGGTGCGGACATGGGCCGCATCTATCGAGTGTATCCGCGTGGCAGCAAGCCGTCGCGTATTCCGAAGCTGGAGAAGGCGAGCGTCGACACATTGGTCGAGACGTTAAGCGGAGCGAACGGGCCGGCGCGGGACCTAGCTCATCAGGAACTCATCGAGCGGGCTGCGTCCGACAATGTTCGTCAGCAGATCGCACGAAGCCCGTTCTTCAATACGAATGCTCTGGCCACGTTGAAGCCGGCGGCGCGCGTGCAACATCTTGCTGCGCTGAACGACTTGAATCTCCTTCGCGATGACCATGTGACTCGCGCGTTGACGGACGCGGACACCGACGTGCGCCACTTCGCCTTGAAGCTTGCGGATGGACGGTCCGGTTGTGTGGAAGCCTTGATGGTGTTTCCGAGCCGCCCCGAGAATGTGGATGGCCGTTTGATGCGCCAGTATTGGCTGTCCGTTTCGGGATTCGAATCCAACACGGTTCATCGTTTCCTGAGCAGTCAGCCGCCGCTGGTCGATGCCCCCGAGTGGCTCTTGGCGACGCGCAAAGCGCCGTTCGCCGCGGTGCAGGCGATTTTTCGCGCGACCGCTCCGGGCAAACTGGGTGCGACCGGCGGCGTACCGAAGGCGATTAGCACGCTCTTCACGGCGATCTTGGCGGATAAACACGTTGATGACCTGGGACAAGTCTTGGTCCAGCTGGTCCCGTCCGATGAGAGGGCGTTGGACCTTTCCTCCGCTTGGGCGGTGAACACACTGCACGCGGAGCTTCTTGATCATCCGGATGTGCTGTTGGCTCTCGCGACCAACGCGTCGGTTGACATTCGCCGGTCGGTGGAGCGACTGCGGAGCGACTTCGCCAGCGGCCAGCAGGTGCATTGGCTGATGAGCGGTGAGTTGAGAACTCTCAGCGCGGAATCGATTCCGCCGGTCATTCGCATTCTCGGTCACTACGCGCAAAGCTCCGCGACGAACCGCGCGCAGCTGATGGATTTGCTTTCGGCGGATTTCGACGGTCCGGCGCGTCAGCAACTCCGTCGCGCCATCTCGCAACTTCGCGGCGATGAGTTCGCGCGCGAAGCCATGGCGCGCTGGAATGTCTTTGGTCCGGCGACGCGTGGTCTGTTGCTTGACCTGCTGCTCGCGAAGGACGGTTGGTCGGCGATCGTGATCGAGGGATTGGGAGGCGGCACTGTGCAGGCGAGCGAGCTTTCGCTGGTCCAGCAACAACGACTGCGGTCCCATCCTAGAACGGACATCCGCACTCGCGCAGAGAAGCTGTTCGCCGCCTCGACCACAAATCGACGCGAGATTCTCGCCCGATATGACTCTGTCGGGAAGCTGACTCCGGTGAAGGAGCGCGGCGGTGAACTCTTCGCGAGGAACTGCGCCCAGTGTCACGCGTTTCGTGGACAAGGTCACGAGGTGGGGCCGAATCTCGCTGAGTTCGCCGGCAAGAGCTCGGCAGATTTCGTGGTCGCGATGCTGGATCCGAACGCGGCCATCAACCCGAATTACATCGCCTACAACGTGGAGACGAAGGAAGGGCGCAGCTTGAGTGGCATCGTGCGGAACGAAACTTCTGCCGGACTGACTCTGGTTCAAGGTGGCGGAGTGCGGGAATCCATCGTTCGCCGCGACATTGGGAGCATTCGCGCCAGCGCGCTGTCGCTGATGCCGGAGGGATTGGAACAGGCGCTCTCGCCACAGGACATGGCGGACTTGATCGCGTGGCTGAAGTCTGGCGGGCCGGCGTCGTTTGGAAGCGCGACGGACACTGCGACAGCGCGCGCGGATTTTCTCAAGATGGGCGCGAATGGGTGCGCGGAAGTGGTGGCAGCGGTCGAGACGCTGCCGTATCCGAGTTGGTTGGGCCGGTTGCCGATGCCTTACTGCCGGCAGACTGCGGGTCAGGACCGCCTGGTGTGGCGCTCGGCGGTGTTGCCGGCGAAGCTGGACGCGACGCATATCTTCCGGCTTCCGGTGGGAATGGGATTCGCCTCGCAGCCGAGAGGAAAGTTTACCCTGAAGGTGAACGGTTCGATGCTGCTGGAATTCGATGTCAGCCTCGCCGATCAGTCTTGGCAGGGTGCGGATGGCCGAGCGCGGATGCGTTACTCGGTGAAGGAGGCGAACACGGAGGACAGCAATGGCGTGCTGGAGATTGAAGTGCCGTCGGCGTTCTTCAAGGCGGGGCGACGGGCGGAGTTCGAAGTGATCGGCAGCGCGAGCGGAAGCCAGCGGTGGTTTGGGATCTATCAGTTGCCGACGACTGTTGCCGACGGAGGACGTTGAAGTCCGATTCAGCGTCCGAAGCTCGCGGTCAATTCGTCGGGCGTGACGATGGCGGTTCCAACCTTGCCCACGACGACGCCAGCGGCGTGGTTCGAGATGATGGCGGCTTCCAGCGGTGATGCGCCGGCGGCAATGGCGAGCGTGAAGGATGCGATCACGGTGTCGCCCGCGCCGGAGACATCGAAGACTTCCTGCGCGACGGTCGGGATGTGAATCGGCTTTTCACTGCGGCGGCAGAGCAGCATGCCTTGCTCGCCCAGCGTGATGAGAAGCAGAGCGGGGGAGATATCGTTCAGCAGGCGGCCGGCAGTGCGGACTAGGTTGATGTCCTTGAGCGGATCCGTGGCGCGCGTTTCGTCAGGGAGACCGGAGAGTTCAAAGGCTTCCTTGCGATTCGGGGTGATCAGGGAGAGTCCCGAGAGATTGAGATGGTGGACGGGCTTGGGATCCAAGCTGAGCCAGACGCCGCGTTTCCGACACAGGTCCTTGAGTTCATCCAGGAGGCCCTGAGTGACGACGCCTTTGCCGTAGTCGCCCACGATGACGGCGTCCGCGCCCTTCAGGCGTTGCTCAATGGATTCCAGCAAGTGACCGGTGGTGGTCGCATCCACGGGGCCGCGCGATTCGCGGTCGACGCGAACGACTTGCTGCTGATGCGCGACGATGCGGGTCTTGATGCTGGTGGGGCGCGACGGATGCTCCACCAATCCGCCGCAACCGACGTGCTGTTCGCCGAGAAGTTTACGGAGACGCTGCGCTGAATCGTCCTGGCCGATGACGGCAAACAACTCGGGCGCGGCGCCGAGGGCGGAGAGATTGCGGGCGACATTGGCGGCGCCGCCGGGCATGAAGCTCTCGCTCTTGAAGTCCACCACGGGCACGGGCGCTTCCGGCGAGATACGGCTGACGCTGCCCCAGATGAACTGGTCGAGCATCACGTCGCCGACGACGAGAATGCGCGAGCGACGGGCGGCGGCGAGGAGTTGAGTGACGCGGGCGGAGGAGAGGGTTTGAGGAGTCATTGAGAATCCTTCTCGAGAGATCAATTTAATCCAGAAATCCGGTCAGCGGGCTGGTCGCGCTGGCGGTGGCGAGCGGCGTTCCCACGCCCATTTCGAAGGCGGCTCGTCCGGCTTCGACGGCGGTCTTGAAGGCGATGCCCATCCGGTTTGGATCCGGCGCGATGGCGATGGCGGTGTTGATCAATACGTCGTCCGCGCCGAGCTCCATCGCCTCCGCGGCGTGGCTGGGGGCGCCGAGTCCGGCATCGACGACGACGGGGACGGTGGCTTGCTCGATGATGATCCGAATTTGGTCGCGGGTCTGCACACCGCGGTTTGATCCAATCGGCGAACCGAGCGGCATGACGGTAGCGGTGCCGATTTCCTGGAGGCGTTTCGCGAGTACGGGGTCGGCGTTGATGTAGGGTAGGACGGTGAAGCCTTCCTTTACGAGCTGTTCGGCGGCTTTGAAGGTCTCGATTGGATCGGGCAAAAGGTAGCGAGGATCGGGATGAATTTCGAGCTTCACCCATTTGGGTAATCCGGCTGCGGCGGCGAGACGGGCGAGGCGGATGGCTTCCTCGGCGTTCATGGCACCGCTGGTATTGGGGAGGAGGAGGTAGCGCTTCGGATCGATGAATTCGAGGATGTTGGCGAACGGATCCTTCTTTCCGCTGAGGTCGGCACGACGCAGGGCGACGGTGACAATTTCCGTCCCGCTGGCCGCGAGGGCGTCGCGCATCGTTTCAGGCGACGCGAATTTTCCGGTCCCCAGAAACAATCGGGACTGGAACACGCGTCCGGCGATGGTGAGCGGCTGATTCGACAAATGCATCGGCGGGGAGATTAGGCGGGGTGGGAAGGGTTTGTCGAGACGGCCCTGACCCTCTGAAGTTTGTTGCTAACGCTTCGCCGTGGAACTCCGACAGATCCAGAGGCGACGTGGCAGATGTTTGGTCACGAGCCAGTTTGAGCATGAGAAAAATTTTGATTGTCGAAGACGACCAGTTGGTCGCCAGCGCTTATCGGAAGCGTTTTGGCGAGGCCGGCTACACGGTCGATTGGGCTCCGGACGGGCTCGAGGGAATCAAGATGGTGGGCGCCATCAAGCCCGACGTGGTGCTCCTCGATCTGCTCATGCCTCGCCTGGATGGTATTGAGGTTTTGAAATATATCCGGACGCATCCGGATCTTAAGAATCTTCCGGTGGTTGTGTTCTCAAACTCCTACATGACCAACCTGGTCGAAAGCGCCTGGCGCAACGGCGCGGACCAGTGCCTGATGAAGGCCAGCACCACGCCGGCTCAGTTGTTTGATGCGGTGGACAAGGCGATGCAGAAGGCGGCGGCGCGAATGTCGGCATCGACGTCGACGTCCGCGGCTCCGATGGGAACGATTACTCCGCTGGCCAAGCCGGTGAGCGGACTGGCGCCTGCCTTGCCCGCCCAGAGCCTGCCCACACCACCGTCCCGGCCGGTCACTGCACCGTTCAGTCCTCCAATTTCGCCTCTTGCGTCCAGGCCTCCGGCGCAAACAAACAGTTTCGGAACGACCATGACTCCGCGACCGGCGACCGCCGCGGCGGCTCCAAGCGCGCCCGCAATGCCGCAGGTGGATCCGGAGTTCCAGGCGCAGATTCGTCAGCTCTTTTTGTCCAGTGCGCCGGCCAAGCTTTCGTCGGTTCGCGAAGCGGCGACGGCGTTTGTGCAGGATCAGGGCTCGTCGATGCAGCTTCCTTTGCTGGCGGATCTATTTCGCCGCGTCCATTCGCTGACCGGCAATGCCGCGGTGGCGGGTTGCACGGCGATTGCGCATTTCGCGAGCACGTTTGAAGCGTTCCTGCAGGAGTTGCAGCAGAAGCCGAAGTTCATCAACCAGTCGACTGTTCGCACGGTGACGCGTTCGGTGGAGACAATCGAAGGGTTGTTCAAGATTTCCCAGGCCGGTGGCAGCGATAGCGGCAAGCATGCTTCAGTGCTGGTCGTGACGTCGGACGTGATGTCGTCGCAGACGATTGGCATGGCGCTGGAGAAGGCGAATCTGGAATCCACGATCGCCAACGATCCAGCGCAGGCGATCGCGCTGGCGGGGGCGGGAACGTTCTCGGCGGTGGTGATGACGGTGAATTTCCCGGGCTTGAGCGGATTCGAGCTTTGCGCGCAGATGCAGACGCAGGGCGCGTTTGGTCGAACGCCGGTTCTGTTCATCAGCGACCTGAGAGACTTCGACGCGCACTCGAATCCCGAAGTGATCGGCGAGAACGAAATCATGGCGTCGCCGTATCTGCTGATTGAACTCAGCTTGAAAGCGTTGACGCTGGTGGAAGGCAGCCGGCTGCAGCGTTACTCGGAGGCGGCCTGATCTGCATTCGCCGCGAGACGGGCAAGGTGAACTCTTCGCTCCTCCTTCTTCAACTTCCGGAGTGACTCAACGACGACGAAGAACTTCTCGAGGTCTCCGTTCACGCTCCGCAGAACTCCACGAAACGCCGGCACCAGCTTGTAGTAAGTGTCCACGGTGTTGAGCTGCGCGTTGTTCAGCGGCTGACTGAACCAGAGATCGTAATCCCTCTGGCCGCCCCAGCGCTGCTTCACATCCGCATATCCCTGACGCAGTTCGTTCGCAATCCGCTGCTTCTCCAGACGCAGCTGCCGTGCGCGCTCCTGGTGGTGTGAATCGTTCGATGAGAAAGTTCCCACGGCATTTGTGTAAAGCGCATCGAGCTGGCTGCGGGCAGTTGCCACGAGTTCGACAAACTCCGCGGTGCGTCTGGATTGGCGATGGTATTCCGCGAGGGCGATCTGGTTGGTGCGGGATCCCATCCAGCGACGAGTTCCTTCCTCTGCGACCGCGGTGGCGAAGGCTTCGTTGAACTCCGTGTCGCCGGGAATGAATAGGCGTTGATGCGCGAGTTCGTGAAACAGAAGGTCCGCGAGGTCGGCTTCTGGTTCATCGATGAAGGTGTTGAGGACTGGATCGCAAAACCAGCCGAGGGTCGAATAAGCGGTGACGCCGCCGATGTAGGTGTCGAATCCTCCGGCCTGCAATTCTGCGGCGTGAGCTCTCGCTTTCTCTTCGCTGAAGTATCCCCGGTAATCGAGCGAGCCTACCACTGGATACCACCACGACTTGGGAGTCATCGAGAACTCCGGCGCGGCGTAGACGTTCCAGACCACGAAGCGCCGTTGAAGGTCCGCGTACCTCAGGTAGTGCCCATTGGCGGGAAGCTTCAATTCCGTTTCCGCGAACCGGCGGATTTGCAACACGAGTGCGAGCCGGTCCTTCAGCGCAGGTGGAGTATCGTCGGCGGCGAGTAGAGTTTCGATCGGCGTCTGTCGCTTCCAGAGTTGGTATTGCCCGCGGACCGCTTGGGTGTAGTAGCTGACGCTTTGGCAACCGCTGGTTGCGAGAACAACGAAGAGAAAACCCAGTCGGAGCAGGCCGGGTAGGCTCCAAGAGATTGGCATGGGGACCGATCCTGACGAACGGCCTAGAGGCCGAGCTTGCTCAGTTCGGTTTCGAGTCCGCGCTGGAAGGATTCGAGATCCGCAGCGGATGGCTTGTAGCCCTGCTGCTTGGGGGCGATGCCGAGGCGGCCCATCTGATCGAGATACCACGCGGCGGTTTGGCCGTCGCTGAAGAGCACGCTGCCGCTGACGAGCGCTCCCGGTCGGGTGACTGCGTCGACGTTCACGGAGACGCTGCCGCCGGCGGTGGCCGGTGGTTCCTGACCGATCAGTCCGCCCGCAGGAGCTGGTGGGGGTGGAGTCGCGTTCGCGGGCAGGGTGGGCTCGGCTGGCGGAACAACGGGTGCCTTTGGCGGAGCGGGATCCTTCGGGACGAGTTTCAAGTCATCAACGAGGAAACGCACTTCCATGTAGGTCAGGTTGACGCCGAACTCGGAGACGAGGCGCTTCTGAATCTCCGCGAGTTTCATTCCGTCAGCAATCCAGGCGGACACCTGTTTCTTTTGTGATTCGTCCAAATTCATAATTCGATGGCCACCATTTGGAACGAGAGTGCTGAGCTATTCAATGGATTTCCTACGCGCGCGGCAGGCTGGCGCGGTATTGCTGGATGCAATCGGGGCAGATTCCGTGCGTAAACTCCGCGTCGGAGTGGTTCATCACGTAGACTTCCACCTGTGTCCAGTAGCCTTGATCGTCGCGGACTTTCTTGCAGGAAGCGCAGATCGGCAGCAGCCCGTGCAGGCTTTTCACCTGGGCCAGGGCAGTCTGAAGTTCGGCGATGAGCTGCTCGCGTTCCTGTTGATGACGCTTCTGTTCGTTGATGTCGCGCGCGATCATGGAGGCGCCGATGATCCGCCCGACGGAGTTCTTGATGGGCGAGACGCTGATGGCGAGGTTCATTTCCGTGCCGTCGTTGCGCACGCAGATGCCTTCGAAGTCTTTCACGGGCTGACCGATCTTCAATCGATCGAGCATGAACGGCATGTCATCGAACTGTCCTGACGGAAGCAGCACGCTGCTGGGCCGGCCAATCACATCCTCGAACGGATGACCGAACATGGATTCGGCGCCGCTGTTCCAGCTGACGATGAGCCCTTCCAGACTGAGCCCGATGATCGCGTCATGGGAAGATTCCACGATTGCGGCGAGCTGGCTGCGGGCTTCTTCTCCGCGTTTGCGTTCGATGGCGTAGCGGATGGCGCGCGTCAGTGATCGCGGATTGATCTCGTTCTTGATGAGGTAATCCTGCGCGCCTTCGCGCAACGCGGTCAGGGCCACCGTTTCGTCTTCGAGCGCGGTGAGCACGACGATGGGCAGGCTGGGGAACTGGTTGTAAAGCTGGGTGAAGCTTTCGATGCCGGTGCTGTCCGGCAGCGTGAGATCGAGTAGCACGAGATCGATGCCGCCGGAAGGCAACCGTTGCATGCCGTCGGTCAGGCTGGCGCAGGTTTCGACGGCGAAGGTGGTATTGGGAACCCGCGAAAGGATCTGCGTCATCAACCCGGCGAGCTGGCCGTTGTCTTCAATCAACAAGACATTGATGATCGAGTTCATTTCTTTGATGACCGTCTGTTGGACTGCGAACCTCGGGAGAGTAGGGGGCGGCCGGCGGATTGCGAAAGCGAAATGTGGCGCGGCGCGGCCTGAATCACCTTCGCGTCGCCAGTTGATGAATGGCCTGGCAGAGCGCGTCCACGGTGTTCGGTTTGTAGATCACGTGGCGAATGCCGATGTCCTTGGCCGCCTCCGACAGTTCCTCGGTCAACTCCCCCGTGGCGAGAACGATTGGCGTGCGCGGATGGGCGGCGAGCATGCGGGTCGCGATCTCAATGCCGGTGGTGGTCTTGAGGTTGTGATCGGTCACGACCAGATCGTATTGGGCGGGATTGCTGAGGAACGCATCGCAAGCGGTCTGCGCGTCCGTGAAGCCGGAGACCCGGTAGCCGAGCCGCTTGAACAGATTCGACGCGAGGAAGACCAGCGGTTCCTCATCATCGATGTAAAGAATGTGCTGTCCGTTTCCGCGAGGGAGTTCGGTTCCCATCGACGCGGTAGGAGGCGAGTCCGGTGCCGGTGTTGTGGCGGGAAGAGGTGGAATTTCCACCGATCCCGGCGCAGGTGCAGGGCCGGTCAACGTAAAGAGTTCGTGCACGAGGGCGCGCGCCTTGTCGGTGGCTTTCTTGATCTCAATGACGCTCTCGGTGGCGGGATGGCCGGGTTCGAGGTCCATCCGGAGCAATTCCAAATTCCCGAGGATGGTTCCCAGCGTGTTGTTGAAATCGTGGGCGATTCGCCGGGTCGACTGCCGAAGTTCGTCTGAAGATCGTCCATCCGAAGCGGAGGCAGGAGGGGGCGGATTGCTGGCCGGATCACTCATGTCGGAAAACAGATATGTCTGCGCTGTCTCCTCCCTGGAAAAACAACAACCCATGTGCGGAACGCGCCTCGTCTGACCGTTGATATCGAGGAACCGAGCTCATTTGTAAGTAGCTCTTAGCGCAGAAGGGACGTTGGCCGCCAGCCAATTTGTCGGCCGAGCTCGCAAGAATTCTGCGGTGTCGGGGTATGACTATGCAGACTGAGAGGGTCGCGTTGGTGTTGAAACGCTCCTGCGCGAGTGGAAGGTGGAGTCGCGCCGCCCAGTCGGGTGGAGCGTCAGCCGAGGGTCTGCGACGGTTGGCGACCAAGAAACGGGCGCCCGGAAACCGGCGCTACTTTGCGGGCTGGGGAATGTAGATCGTCTGGCCGACGCGCAGGCGGCTCCAATTCACGCTGGGGTTGATGTCCATGACCTGCTTCTGGGTCACCTTCCAGCCTTGGGCGCGAAGGTCGGTGACGATTCGGGAGAGTGTGTCGCCGTCTTTAATCTGGTAGGCAAAGCTCTTCTCGGGCGGCTCATTTGGGGCCGGCGGAGTCTTCTCCGTCTTCGTCGTCGGCGGCAGCGGAGTGATTTTGGGTGCAAGCGTGGTGGACAGTTCCTTGCCGAGGTTGCCCAATTTTTTTGAGATGAGCTCGTTGTCGGCGACGCGCTTCTTGTCGACTTCCTCAATCTTCTCGGCGAGTTGCTTGATGCTTTCCTGCGTCGCCGTGCTTTCGCCCTTGGCGCGCAGTTTGTCCACCTGCTCGCGCAAGTTGTGGATCTCCTCCACGAGGGTGGCGATGCGTTTCTGCTGGTTCTGGAGAGTGTCTTCCATCTGCTCCACGCGAAGTGACATCCTCTTGTAGTTGGCTTCCATCTCCTCGCGTTCAGCGGCGATGGTGGCGGGTGATTCCTGGGCGATGATCGGACTGGCGGGCAGGAGGGCACCGGCGAGCGCAGCCGCGAAGAGAAATTTCCGTTGCATGGACCGAACATAGAAATCGCCCTGAACACCTGCAAGCGGAGAAACGCTCGCGATTCCAATTTTACGAATCGTCGCCCCGGATCTCCATTAATGGCTTTGCGACCGGGCGTTTGACCCGCAAACTGCGCGGACGAATCGATTGTATATGGCCGGCTTCCTGGACTTGCTCCGAAATGAAATCGTATTGGGCGACGGCGCGCTGGGCACGTTGCTGCACCAGCGTGGTCAGCCGCTGAATGCCTGCTACGACGCACTGAATCTGACCCACCCCGAAATCATCCACGAGATGCATCGAGAGTATCTCGACGCCGGGGCGCGGTTGATCGAGACCAACACCTTCGGTGCGAGCCGGCTAAAACTCGAGAAGTTCAATCTTGCCGCCCAGTTGCAGGAGATAAACCGCTGCGGTGCGGAACTGGCCGTGGCTGCGGCGCGTCCGCGTGGGGCATTTGTCGCCGGCTCCGTGGGGCCGCTTACGTCGGATCCGTCCGTGACTCTGGATGACGCCACTCGCGGCGGTTTGTATCGGGAACAGTGTGAGGCATTGCTGGCCGGCGGAGTGGACGCGTTGTTGTTGGAGACGTTTCCGCGCTTGGCGGACTTGGTGGTCGCGGTGAAAGAGGCGCGGGCGCTCGGGGGCGTTCCCATTATCGCCTCGCTGAGTTTTGGCGATGACGGCCACACGGCGGACGGCCTTCGCATCAACGAAGCGTTCGCTCGGTTGCGCGATGCCGGGGCGGATGTGACCGGGCTGAACTGTCACTTCGGACCGACCATTGCGGAGAAGCTGTTGCAGGAACTGACGGTGCGGGAGGGCGATTTGGTGAGTGTGTTTCCGAATGCCGGACGTCCGCTCTATTTCGAAGGCCGCTACATCTACCATCCCACGCCGCAATATTTCGCAGACTTTCTGCCGCGGCTCGTGGCGCAGGGCGCGAGGCTCATCGGTGGCTGCTGTGGCACGACGCCGGAGACGATCGCCGCGATGGCGCGGGCGTTGCCGGGGTTAAGGCCGATCGGCGCAAAGCTTGCGATTACGACAGTGGTCGAAGTGTCGAAGGAACGAGCCGAGCAGGGGACGGTCGCGGCGGCGCCTTCGGTGCTCGATGTCCTTCGCCAGCGCAAGCTCCTCGTGACGGAACTCGATCCCCCGACGAGGTTGAGTCTCGACAGATTAGTGGATGGCGCGAGCGCATTGAAGGAGGCGGGGACGGATTTCGTGACGCTGGCTGACAATTCGTTGGCGATTCTCCGCGTCTCCAATTTGGCCGCCGGCTTTCTCGTGAAAGAACGGACCGGCCTCGAGCCGGTGATTCACCTGGCCTGTCGCGACAAGAACTTGCTGGGGCTGCAATCTGAACTGATGGGTCTGAACGCGCTGGGCATTCATCACGTGCTCGCGCTCACGGGCGATCCGGCGAAGATCGGCGACCATCCTGCCGCCTCAAGCGTGTACGACGTGAACTCGATCGGATTGATCCGGACGATCAAGCAACTGAACGATGGGTTCGCCGCGAACGGGCGCGACTTGAAGGCGAAAGGCCAGTTCATCATTGGATGCGCGTTCAATCCCAACGCGCGGAACATCGATTCCCAAGTACGCAAGCTGGAGGACAAGGTTAAGGCCGGCGCGCACTTCGTGATGACGCAGCCGATTTTTGATCCCGCTCTGGCTCGAGTGACCTTCGAGAAGACGAAACACCTGGGGCTGCCGGTTCTGGTCGGTGTGATGCCGTTGCTGAACGCGCGTAACACGGAGTTCCTTCACAACGAAGTGCCGGGAATCAACATTCCTGATTCCATCCGGGAACGGATGCGGGGCAGGGAAGGTGCGGAAGGCAATGCCGAGGGCTTGGCGGTGGCTCGCGATTTGTGTGATGAGATTCTCGCGCTGTTCCCGGGCGTGTACTTGATTACGCCGTTGCTGAGGTTTGATCTGACGGTTGAACTAAGTCGTTACGTGCGGGAGCGGGAGAAGGCGCGGGCGGGTGGCTCAGGGCGAAGTGATTCAGGGTCCGTGGCATGACGGAGATCGCGATCATCAGCGATGTTCACTACGCCGGTCCTCTGGAACGCGAGCGGCATGATTACCCTTACCACGGCATCACGAGCCCCCTGCGTCGGTTTCTAACGTGGCAGTTCAGGCACTGGATTTGGCAGCGCGATCCTTTTGCGCACAATTACCTGCTGGATCGATTTATCGAGGCGAACGCTGCGGCATCCGTGGTGATTGCCAATGGCGATTACTCTTGCGACAGCATGGGGATCGGCGTGTCAGATCCCCCGTCCTACGAAAGCGCGGAGATTTGTCTCGGAAAGCTTCGGCAGGCATTTGAAGGGCGATTCCATCCCGTCATGGGCGATCATGAGGTTGGCAAGTTGATGATGTCGTCGGGGCGGGGCGGCCTCCGCATGGCGAGCCTCGATCGGGTGATGAATGGTCTGCGAGTTCAGCCGTTCTGGCGTTTGGAAATGGGGC
>Ga0154020_10006585_pt1 | contig 13621 bp, 8 predicted proteins | sample Klosneuvirus_201_FD_109709 | JGI IMG/M metagenome (GOLD analysis project Ga0154020, IMG submission 109709) | Active sludge microbial communities from wastewater, Klosterneuburg, Austria - Klosneuvirus_20160825_MG | ecosystem: Engineered > WWTP > Aerobic digester > Activated sludge | place... | reverse complement strand
TTTGATGTTGTGTGCTGTGGGGATCGGGTGTGTCGACTCGCTCAAGCTGCCGAATGGAAGCGAAAAGTGGGTATGTCAACTCGATGAAGAATGTAAAAAGCTCGATGCTTCGGCTTATTGCGAGCGCGGCTTGTGTGTGTTGTGGGCGCGAAGTGAAAACGCAACCTTAGAGGATGTCAAAGAAACAAGTGCTGAAACCCCCACAGAGGGGGCGATCGAGCAAAGCCGTGAAACCCCCACAGAAGGGGCGGTTGAGCAGACCGCCGAGAACACTCCTGAGATCGTCGCCGAAGAATCCACAAGCGCAGAGGCAGGAGAACCGAGCGCGGAGAGCGCCGAACCTTCACAAGAGGCCGATGCTGCGGCGGAACAGCCGCCCAGCGAGCAAGAGATCGAAGAAGTCGAACCCGAAAATCCTTGCAGCGGAGGAGAGAAGTTTTGCGGTGGCCAGTGCGTCAACGTGCAAACCAGCCAGACACATTGCGGCCAATGCAACAACGCTTGTGGTGGGGGTCTTGCTTGTACGGCGGGACTCTGCGCCTGCCCAAATCAAGAGGTGTTTTGTGGGACGCTTTGTGTGGACTTGCAAACCAACGCGAAACACTGTGGTCGTTGTGGTGTGGTGTGTGGGACAGGCGAAATCTGCGAGGCTGGGTTTTGCTTGATCGCGTGCGAAAACAACGAGACCCGCTGTGGTGCGGGGTGCGCAAACATTCAAACCGATACAAAGCATTGTGGTGGGTGCGGAAAGAACTGTTCTTCGGGTCAAGTCTGTACCAAGGGGGCTTGCGGATGCCCTACAGGAACCGAGCTTTGCAACGGCATCTGTGTGAACAAGCAGCAAGATCCGAAAAATTGCGGGACTTGTGGGAAGGCTTGTTCGATGACTACGCTTTGTCAAAAGGGCGTGTGTATCGCGTCCTGTAGCGGAGGATTGACGGCGTGTGGAGCCGTTTGTGTGGATCTTCAAACCGACGCGAAACATTGCGGAACGTGTGACAAAGCCTGTGCAACGGGCGGTACTTGCCAAAAAGGGGCTTGCTCTTGTCCGAGCGGTACGCAGTTGTGCGGCAGCGCGTGTGTGAATACGTTGGCAAACAACGCGCATTGTGGGAAGTGCGATCAGGCTTGCCCAGTCGATGCGCGGTGTACGAATGGTCAATGTTATTGTTCTGCGTCTGGACATAGGGCGTGTGGAACCCCGCTCGCTTGCGTAGATACGCGCAGCGATCCGAGGTATTGTGCCGGATGCTTCGGCAAATGCCCGTCGGGTTATGTGTGTCAGAACTCTACTTGCGTAGACGGCCCTTATACGGTGACTTTGGCAGGAGGCGCACACACAACGTATTCACCGTTCGCGTACCCCACAGGCATCGTCAAGTATCCCGGGGGTGGATTCTTGGTTGTTGATTCGACGAAGAACCAGATCCTCCAGATTTATCCTTCGGGGAGCGTGGGCGTGTTTGCAGGAACGGGCAGTCGCGGGAGTGCGGATGGTCCGGCTGCTTCTGCGACTTTTCGGGGGCCGCAAGGTTTGACGTGGGGGGCCAACGGGGATCTGTACGTTGCGGATACATTCAACCACCGCATCCGCAAGATATCAGCCCAAGGGCAAGTCACGACCTTTGCAGGAACCACCTACGGCGACAAGGACGGCACAATACAAAACGCTCAATTGGGCCTCCCCGTGGATATCGTGTTTGATTCCAAGCAGTCTGTGTTCTATATCGCAGACCGTGCAAACTACAAGATCCGTAAAATCGATGCCCATCTTGCCGTCACAACGTTGGCGGGAAGCACGTACGGATACAAAGACGACACAACAAGCGGTGCAGGTGCCCAATTTAGCGTGATGTCCTCGTTGACGTTGGACGACAACGGGGATCTTTACGTGAGCGACACAGGCAACCATCGAATCCGTAAAGTCTTGTCGTCGAGCGGAGCGACCTCAACCGTTGCAGGCAACGGAAAGGTTCCATCAAGCGACGGGTATGGCGTGTATGCGGGGATTGCTTCGCCTGTGGGGATCTTGTGGGTGGGGGGGATGTTGTATGTTGCGGAGTATTCGAAGATTCGGCGGATCGAGATCGCCAACAATTTCCATGTCACAACGTTTGTTGGGCAAGACGCTCATGGATTTATGGACGGTCTCCCATCCGTTGCGTTGTTTGCAGGGGGAGCCTACTTCGCGTTTGTGCAAGAAGGCGGATACAAGAAGCTTTACGTCACAGAGATTGCCAATCGTGCGATCCGACGGGTGTTTTTTCAATAAAGCGTAGCGAACCTGTTAGAGAGATGCGGCTTTTTTTAGGAGGTCAACGACGCGGCAGGAGTAGCCGAATTCGTTGTCATACCACGAGACGGTTTTGACCATGCGACCGTTTTTACCGAGGACCATGGTGGAATCAGCGGCAAAGATCGAGGAGTGATGATTGCCGAGGATATCGGTGGAGACGATGGGATCTTCGGTGTATTCGAGGATGCCTTTGAGAGGGCCTTGAGCGGCGGCTTTCATGGCGGCGTTGATATCGGCGGCGGTGACTTCTTTGCTGAGGACAGAGACGAGGTCAACGACAGAGCCGTTGGGTACGGGGACGCGCATGGCAACGCCATCGATACGGCCTTGGAGTGCGGGGAGTACTTGGCCGGTAGCGCGGGCAGCGCCTGTGGTGGTGGGGATGATGTTGACGGCGGCAGCGCGGGCGCGATAAGCATCTTCGTGAGGGGCATCGAGGATGCGTTGGTCGTTGGTGTAGGCGTGGATGGTCGTCATCATGGCGTGTTCGATGCCGAAGCTTTCGTGGAGGACTTTGGCCATCGGTGCGAGGCAGTTGGTGGTGCAAGAGGCGTTGGAGATCAGCTTGTGTTCGGCTTTGAGGTCGTGATCGTTGACACCGAGGACGATGGTGGCGTCGATCGGATCTTTGGAGGGGACGGTGAGCAGGACTTTGGGGGCACCGGCTTCGAGGTGTTTTTCGAGTTTGGAGCGGCTGCGGAAGACGCCCGAAGATTCGACGACAAAGTCCAAGTTAAGCGATTTCCACGGAAGGTTGGTCAGTTCGCGTTCTGCGATCATCTGAATGGAGCCTTTGCCTTCGATGTGCAGGATGTTTCCTTCGAGGTGGACGCTTTGGGGGAGGCGGCCCATCACAGAGTCGTACTTGAGCAGATGAACAAGTGCTTGAGGTTGGCCGATATCGTTGATGGCGACGACTTCGACATCGTTGTGTTTGTCCAAGACGTGGCGGAGAACTGTACGACCAATGCGACCGAAACCGTTGATAGCAATACGAATTGCCATGAATATCACCTCGTGTTGGGTGGAGACCTGCGGTGGCAGGAGTGATGAACGTGTGCGCACGCGAAGGGCGCACTGAGCGGAATGCGGCGCACTATACACGCCGCTTTGTCATCGTCAAGGGCGAAGGGATGGGTATTGCTCTTTGCTGCGTAGGCTGCGTCGTTTCGTTCGGGTCGAGCGTGCGAAAGCGCAGGACTTTTAGGGGGAAAGGGTGGGGTGGATCGAGAAGGAATGTTTGCGGATGTGGACGCGAATCATGCCGTGTAGGTCGGTGCGCCAGAGGCGGATACGACGGCGTTTGTAGCGTTGAAGGGTGGATGGGTGGGGGAAGCCGAAGAGATTTTGTCGTCCGATGCCTGCGAAGGCATGGCGCGGCTGGAGGTGGTCGAGCAGACGGGCGGTGGAAGAGGTGCGGCTGGCGTGGTGAGGGATCTTGAGCAGATCGGCGCGCAGGTGGGGATAACGTTCGGTGAGGATCTCTTCGGCGCGTTCTTCGATGTCGCCTGTGAGCAGGAGTCGGGTCTTGCCGTAAGTGAGAAGCATCACAAGCGAGTTGTCGTTGGCGTGAAGAGCCCAGTAATAAGTCGAACCTTCGTGAGGACCGGGGAAAGGATGAAGGATATCGACTCGAACTTCTCCGATCATGCGGGTGGTGGGGCGAGAAAAGCTGCGCATGGGGATGCGTTGTTTGTGCAAGATCTCGCGCAGGTTGCGGTAGTGCGGGTGTCCGCCGCGTTGTTGGTTGTGCCAGAATTCACTGACAGGGATGTGTTGAAAGAGCGTCAAAAAGCCGCCGAAGTGATCGGGATGAGGATGAGACATTACGACATAATCGAGGCGGTGGATGCGTTGGTGCCGTAGGTAGGGGAGGAGCGCACGTTCTCCGACATCGACAGGTGCAAAGGCTTCGCCCCCTGCGTCGACGAGCATGGTTTGTTGGTTGGGAAAGCGGAGGAAGATCGCGTCGCCTTGGCCGACATCGAGAAAGTCGACTTGAAGGCTGGGGCGGATCGATCGCTGAAGTGCCGAGTGCATCGGTGGGATCCACAAAAGAAATGGGATCGAGGCCACAAGAAACAGCGACACACGCCGAAGTTTCGGCAAGACCGCGAGCGCAAGCAAGAAGCAGAGCAAGGCCAAGGTCTCATGGAGACGCAGCGGTGGGAGCGAAAGGATCGCGGATTGGAAAGAGGCCATCAGACGCACCCATGCGATCAAGCATGCCGTACAAAGATCGGCGACGCACAACACAGCGATCGCAAGGGGCGGACAGAGCCAAGACAGAAAAAGTGCCAACAACCCGAGCGCTACCGAAAGAAAGCCGCACATCGGGATCGCGATCAGGTTCACCAGCGGCCCATGAAGCGGAAAGTGTGGAGAAAAATCCAACGACACAGGCAAGGTTCCAAGCATCACAAGAAAAGAGGATAACAGCGGCAGACCCACCCATTTGGAGGCGATGTGCGCAAGTCGCCGGCAGCGGCGAACAAAGGGAGCGGCATCGTGTGGTTCGGAGGCATCGGGATGTTGAAGGCTTGAACCAAGGGTCATCAGCCAAAACACCGAACCAAAGGACAGCAAGAAAGCAGGGGTGGTGTGCGCGTTGGGATCCCACACCAAGATCAAGCATCCTGCGGTGAAAAGGCTGATCAGTCCGGCTCCTTTGCGCAAAAAGATCACGCCCAAGAGAGCGATGTTGATCATCAACAAAGCCCGTTGGGTCGAGACCGAAGGGCCGCTCAAAAAGGCGTACAGATACGTCGGTGGCAAGGTCAATAACGCAGCGATCTGACGCGGGCGCGTATACAGCAAGCACCACGTACTGCGGGACAACAACCAAGACCACAGCCAAAAGAAACACCCACCCACCAAAGCAAGGTGAAGCCCCGAGATGGCGAGTAGATGGGAGGTTCCTGTGCGCGCAAAGTCTTCGCGAAGCTTTGGGGTGATCTCGCTGCGGTCGCCCAACAAAAGCGCGAGAAAAAGTGCGCGAGTTTCGGCTTGTCGGGCGTGGGTTTGTAGCCATTGTCGGGCGTCTTGGCGGAGATGATCGAGAGCAGCCAGAGCGGCGGATGGTCGGGGGATATCGAGCGGAACGAGAGTGTTGTGTTTGGTGGATCCGCTATAACGGATGCCTTCGGAAGCGAGAGCGCGCCAAGGATCGGACTGTCCCTGATTTGCGTAACGCCTTGGTTGGCGCAGCTTCAAAGAAAGCCGCATCCATTGGCCGCGTGAAAATGCCTTGGGACCGACGATTTGAAGGATGATCTTTTCATGGATCGGCTTCCAAGGGCCTTGTCTATCGCGGGACCACCGCCGAAGCAAAAAGGGCGCGCTACCTAGATGTGTGGGCGGATCGCTCGGAGGAGGCTCTGCACCGTGAGGAACATGGTTGCAAACGCCCTTGGGATGGCGGAGATGGCGTTTGGGGATCGGGTAGCGGTATGGGGGGACGAGGCGCGGTTGAAGCGGTTGGAGAAGAACTCCCTCGAAGAAAAGGCGCTTGTTCAAAAGAGGGGGAGTGATCGCATCCATCGTTTGGGCTTGTCGGGACATCGCAAGGATAGGAGAGAATGCCCCAAGCACAAACGCCACCCAACCTAACGCAAGCATCGTGGAAGCGTGAGAGCGCCACCACACCACCACCAAGACAAGAAGCGAGAGCGTCGTACAAAGCCCCCAAAGGATCGGCGAGATCGAAAGGTGTTCTCCACACAAACACCCGACTCCCCACAATAGCAGCCATACCAAAAAAGGCCGCACGCTAAGCCCCCGATGTTTGGGGGTGATCGGATCGCTGGTGTGGGCGGTTGTTGTGGCGCTGGCGTGGGCGGTTGTTGTGGTGTCGATAGACGAAGAAAGCGATGGTGGCATCTCGGCATCCTTGTGGATGAAAAAGTCGATGGGAGGACGTTCGTGTGGAGCCGAGTGCAAAGGATGTGCCTTTTGTGTTTGGACGATGAAAAGGGCGGATGGATGGGAGAGATGTGTCTTTGGGGGGCGGCGCATCGTTGGGGGAGTGCAGCGTGGTGTTCGCCCAAAAGAGCGACGGGACAGAGAGATGGATCGAAAGGAGCGATGGTGGGTGTCTTTTGGAATCGTTGAAGTGGAGGATGGCGTTGGGCGACTTTTCGTGACAGAGCAAAGTGACTTGTCTAGGAGTGACGCAGTTGCCAAAAAAAGCCGTGTTCGCGCCCGTTCAAGCGAGAGCGTCGTTGGTTTGAAAAACGCTGATCGGTTCGCCAACGTGGGGTCAAGGGGCGATAGTCCCTTGCGGGGCGTGGGGCAGAGCCCCACAAAATCAAACGAACCCCCCAAACCATTTCGAGGATGGATTGAAAGGAGCGATGGTGGGCGTCTTTTGGCTTGCGTGGTGGGGTGTGATTTGCTAAAAGAGTGCGGAAGTTGGGATGTTCGTTTTGCAGCAAAGGGAGTCGTCTTGGAGAAGCTATTTGATCGCCGCGTTATTATGGTGACAGGCAAGGGAGGCGTGGGGAAGACCACGATCACGGCGGCTTTGGCGCGTGTTGCGGCAAAGCAAGGCAAGCGCGTGTTGGCGTTGGATTTGGAGCGGGATCTCGAATCGCCATCGACGCTGTTGCGGCTGTTGGGGGGGCCCGATGCGTTTCGCAAAGATGAGCCGTATGTGATATCACCGCAGATATCTTGTGCGCGATTAACCCCGCGTGGTGGGCATTTTCAGTTTTTAATTGATCAAGTTCCCTTCAAGATGATGGCGCAGGCTGCGATGAATTCCAAATACTTGACGCGGTTTTTGATGGCTGCGCCCGGGTTTCAGGAGTTGGGCTTGATCTATCGGATGTTGCCATATATCCGAAAAGATCCCAAAACAGGTCGCGCTCATTACGATGTTGTGTTGGTGGATCTGCCCGCAACAGGCCACGCATTGGCGCTTACTTCGTTGCCCAAGCCATTTTTGCAGATCTTTCAAGGGGGGCCGATCCGTGCGGCCATCGAAGAAGCACAACACTATTTTTATGACACCAAAGTGACGGGGGCTGTGGCGGTGACGCTGCCCGAACCCCTCCCCGTCTCCGAAACCTTCGAGCTTTTGGAAGGGCTGCGCCGTGATCGCGTTCCGATCGCAGGCGTGATCGTCAACCGCATCCCACAAGATCCGTTCGAGGACAGCGAACGCCAGTCCTTGCTTGAGTTCTTTTTGGCGCACCGAAACGAAGTGTTGGGAGAGTGGAGCTTGCGTCGGATCTTGCGGTCTCGTGAGGCTTTGGAGCGATTGCAACAAGGCTTCGCCGAACAAGGGCGCGTACCGCTGCTGACTCTCGAAGAACAATGGGTCGAACAGCCCGGGGCTTGTATGGCGGCTCTGATGCAGATCTTTTTGGACGAGCCTTGGCTGATGCAAGCGGCCTAAACAAGAGAAAGCAGACGAAGAGATGCAAGGCGAACATTTGAACCAAGGCGCTGCGCGTGATGCGTTGCGTGGGGTGCTGCAAAATAAGCGGATCGTGGTGTGTTGTGGGGCGGGTGGTGTCGGAAAGACGACGACTTCGGCGGCGTTGGGGGTGGCAGGGGCGCTGCTTGGGCGCAAAACGCTGGTCGTCACGATCGATCCAGCACGTCGTCTTGCGGATGCTTTGGGGATGCCTGCACACAGCGATACCCCTCAGCGCGTAGACATCGGTCGATTGGTGCCTGAACAACGAGAGATCCAAGGCTCATTGGATTTTTGGATGGTGCAGCCATTTCCGATCTTCGATGAGATGATCCGCACGTTGTCAGCATCTCCCGAAGATGCCGAGCGCATCTACAAAACGCGGATCTATCAGGCCACGCGGCATCTTGTGGCGGGGATGCAAGAATACATGGCCGGAGAAAGCTTGTTCCAGTTTTATTCGCGCCGAACCTACGACTTGATTGTCCTCGATACTCCGCCCTCTCGAAACGCTATCGATTTTTTGAATGCTCCTGATCAGATCTTACGCTTCTTGGACTCTCGGATCTTGCGAGTATTTGCGCCAAGCGAAAGTGCAGGTTTCTTTCTCAACCGCGCACGAAAGCTCCTGAATTCGGTGTTTGAGCAAGTTGCGGGACTCAGCTTCCTCTCCGACACCCAAGAGTTTGTCGGACTGATGCTGCACATCTTTGATACGCTCCAAGAACACGCAGATACTGTTCGGCGCGTTCTGGCCTCGCCTGAATCTTCGCACCTCTTGGTCACAAGCCCCGATCCATTGGCCTTGGAAGAAGCCTTGTACTTTCAGCGCGTTTTGTTGGAACGCCACATCCCCTTTGGCGGGTTTTTGTTGAATCGCTCTCTCGCTGATCATCCCAAAGATTCTTTTCTCAGTTTGTCTCCTGAAAAACGCGAATCATGGGGAACCTTGCCCATGATTTTACAGGATGCGTTTGAAAAGCTGGAGCCTCTTGCGGCCCATGAATACGCACTTTCCGAACAACACTTCGATCTGTATCACCGCTTGGTGACGCTCGCAGGCAAGCAGTCGTGGGCGCTGGCTGCCCCCCATCTCGGCGAGGATATCGAAGATCTGCGCGGCCTGTTTCGCCTCGTGGATGCGCTGTTGCCTCGCCTTGTCGCAGCGGTCGCTTGACACAGAGGTTTCCATCGGATTGTCCGGCTTGTGCCCCGTTGTTGCCTCGCCTTGTGGCAGCGGTCGCTTGAGGTGGGTTCGGGGGAGGATGTCGGCGCGGACGGAAACTTGACTTGCGACGGAAAGACAAAGAATACTCGCCAAGAGCAAAGGCGTTTTGAACGTCGGTGCTTGGTGAAGGCAGATCACAAAACCATCACGCGATGGAGCCGTTGTGTTGGGTGGTTTGCGGTGAGGCAGTAGAGAGGATTTGGATGATTCCATTGACCGAAGGGAAGCAGGATTTGCTGCGAAAGGTGCGTGCGTTGGCCCTGTTTGCGAGCGCCCCCGATCCTGTATGGGAACAACTCTCTTTTCATCTCTCTTTTCCAGCCCACCCGAGCGGAACCGTCCTCCAAGAGATGCACGCGCCGATCCGCTTGTTGTCTGGAATCTTGCAAGGAACCTTGCTCAGCTACGCCTCAACCCCTTTTGGTGATCAAAGCTACGGCACCCTGCGCGCAGGCGATCTGTGCGGCGAACTACCCATGATCGACGGCCAAGAAGATCCATCCGCTTGCAAAGCCAACTCGGACGTACAGCTTTGGTCTATTGAACACGAGCCGTTGCGACAGATCTGCTCGGAACACCCGGCATTCGCTTATCACGTCTATCGCGGCTTTTGGCGCTCCTTGGCCGACAAACTCCAGCGATCCAACGAACAAATGAAAAAGTTCTTTGGGTCGGATCCTCTCAAGCCCCCAACTACCGAGATCCCGCGCAGCAAAGCCCCTTCTCGTCCTGCTTGGTTTGCTCCGCCTGAAGGCGTCGGGGCAGGATCTTCGGGGGCCTTGCCCGTGATCGCTCGCTATATGCGCGATGATGAAAAGCGCCAAGCCTTCGAGCAGATCGGCCTGAGCCACTCCGAGATCGAGATCCTCTTTGCTCACGGCGAAGAAGTCCACCTCCCTTCGGGAGCCGCCGTCTTTTACGAAGGCGACTTTGGCGACACTCTCTATTTCATCCTCTCTGGCGAAGCCCGCATCAGCAAACGCATCCCGGGCGTCGGCGAAGAAGCCCTTGCGATCTTGCATCAAGGCCAATTCTTCGGAGAGATGGCCTTGGTCGCTGACAACGCTGTCCGCTCTGCGGACTGTTTCGCTCACGAAGGGCCTCTTACCTTGCTTGCTCTACGCCAACACTTGCTCCATTCTCACGATGGCATCGCTGAAAAAGATCCCCTGTTCCTCCAAGCTCTCTGCAAAATGATGGCGCTGCGCTTGCGCGAAAACTACGCAAAACTCTTTAACTGGCGCATGATGTCCGGCGGTTTCTAATCCCATCGGGGGCGACTTGCGGGATAGGTTGGGTGGGGGCAAAACAGAAGGTCTTGACTTTTTTGGGAGGTGCCGCTAGGCATTTGCAGTCTTTTTGCAGCGCCTTGGGATCGCTTGAGGGGTTGCATGATCCATCGCCTTCGAGTGCGTTCTTGAGGGGCCGATATTATTCTATTTTGAGGAGAACTGATGCGTTCGGATACAAGTGCAAAAAAAGCTGGCATCGCCAAGGATTACAAAGTTGCGGATATCTCGTTGGCAGAGTGGGGCCGCAAAGAAATCGAGATCGCAGAAAAAGAGATGCCGGGTCTGATGGCGATCCGTGAGAAATACGGCGCACAACAGCCCTTGAAAGGCCATCGCATCACGGGTTCGTTGCACATGACGATCCAAACGGCTGTGTTGATCGAGACGTTGACGGCGTTGGGAGCGGATGTGCGCTGGTCAAGCTGCAATATCTTTTCGACGCAAGACCACGCTGCTTCGGCGATTGCAGCCGCAGGAACTCCTGTTTTCGCTTGGAAAGGCGAAAACCTCGATGAGTATTGGTGGTGTTTGGATCAAAGTTTCCGCTTCCCCAACGGCGAAGGCCCGACCTTGATCGTGGATGACGGTGGTGACGCGACGTTGTGGCTGCACTTGGGCTTGGAGATGGAAAAAACTTATGAAGCCACCAAAGAGCTTCCGCCGATCACCACGACCAACCGCGAAGAACAATGCTTGTTGCGCTTGATGTACAAGCTTTTGCCCGAAGAACCCAAGCGCTGGCACGGGATCGTTCCCCATGTGCGCGGTGTATCCGAAGAAACCACCACGGGCGTCAACCGCCTCTACCAACGGATGAAAAAAGGCGATCTGCTGTTCCCCGCGTTCAACGTCAACGACTCCGTGACCAAATCGAAGTTCGACAACCTCTATGGTTGCCGTGAATCCCTTGCAGACGGCCTTAAACGCGCAATGGATGTAATGCTTGCTGGAAAAGTTGTGATGGTGTGTGGTTATGGCGACGTCGGCAAAGGCTGCGCCCACTCCATGCGTCAATACGGCGCTCGTGTCCTGATCTCCGAGATCGATCCGATCTGCGCTTTGCAAGCCCTGATGGAAGGCTTCGAGATCACCACCGTTGAAGACGCTTTGCCCCAAGCCGACATCTATGTCACCGCCACAGGGAACCGCGATATCATCTCGCTTGAACATATCCGCAACATGAAAGATCAAGCGATCATCTGCAACATCGGCCACTTTGATAACGAGATCCAAGTCGCAGAACTCCAAGCTGCCGACGATATCAAGCACATCAACATCAAACCCCAAGTCGATCAGTATGTGCTTCCCAATGGCCGCGCTGTGTATCTCCTCGCAGAAGGCCGCCTTGTGAACCTCGGTTGCGCAACAGGCCACCCCTCCTTCGTGATGTCCAACTCCTTTAGCAACCAAGTCCTCGCACAGATCGAACTCGCCCAAAAAGACTATGCGGTCGGCGTGTACGTCCTCCCCAAACGTCTCGACGAAGAAGTCGCTCGCCTCCACGTCGAAAAACTTGGCGGAAAACTCACCAAGCTCTCCAAAGATCAAGCCGGCTACCTCGGCGTTTCCGTCGAAGGCCCCTACAAACCTGATCACTACCGCTATTAATCCCCCCTCTGCTCCTCCTCTTTGATAGAACCGATACGAAATCCGAGCGATGTGTGATCGTAAGATATTGCGTAGACGCCCGATTCTTGGGCAGCCACAGGGGGCTGCCCCTACACCGCTACGGTAACACTATGGGCGGATTTCGTATGACTTGTTGGATGGGTTTTGTGGGGTTTCACCCCACGCCCCACAAGGGAGCTTTGCCCCCTTGACCCCGAGAGGGGCGATGAGATCACAGGTCTTTTAACGCAACGACTCTGTCGCTTGAAGCGGCGCAAACACGGGGGTTTTGGGGACCTACTGCGCTACTTGCCCGATGGCAGGGCGTCTGTGTACGATCCTTTGTGTGTACATCATACGATATCGTACATGAAGACTTGTCCCCACGTCGGAAGAGCTTGTCCCCACGTCGAAAGAGCTTGTCCCCACGTCGAAAGAGCTTGTCCCCACGTTGAAAGAGCTTGTCCCCACGTTGAAAGAGCTTGTCCCCACGTCGAAAGAGCTTGTCCCCACGTCGAAAGAGCTTGTCCCCGAAAAAATCATACGATACCCGAGCGATATGTGATCAATCGGATAGGAGTTACGCAGTTGAAGAGGGAAACCGTGAAGAATCAACCCGTTGTAGGGGCGGTTCGGGAACCGCCCGCGCCCGAACATGGGCCTTTTTCGTATCGAACTGCGTAAGTCCTATAGGATATCGTACAAGTCCTATCAAAAGAGAAAATCCCATCGGTGGACGGGAGTGGGGGGATGGTGTAGGCTGCTGCGTGGGTTAGGCTTGTTTTGCAAGGTGCGAGAGATGGGATAGGGAGAGAGACGGATGTGGTGGGTTCGGAGCGTGGTGGTGATGTTGTTGTGGGTGGGAGTGATGTTTCGAGCGGAGGCAGATGCGTTGTATTTGCGTTTGCCGTTGAGGGGGCAGAGTGTGGGGGTGGTGGGTGGATTTCCTGAGATATCGGTGGGGGGTTGGATCTTGGAGTATGTGGGGGCGAGTTTGGAGTTTCGCCCGTTGGATGCGGCGATTGGGGGATCGATGGGGGGTCGGATTCCATTGTGGGGGGAGGGGAGGGGTTGGCAGATCGATTTGTTGTTGGCGGCGAGTGTGCGGTATCCTGTGAACAATCCCTCGGTGGAGGGGGTGTTTTCGCCGGCATTGGGGGCGCATTTGCGTCTGGATCGGTTGTTGTTTTCGGTGCAATTGGCGTTGCCTGTGGCGTTGCAATCCACGCAACCGATGCAGTTTCGGCAGTCTTCGCTGTTGGATATCTGGTTGATGGGGCGATTGGGTCCGTTGTGGCTGGGGATTCAGGGGGGAGCGGGGGCGAGAGTGACGGTAGCGGGAGGATTGACGCGGGTGGAGGTGGAGTATCAAAGCTCGTTGGTGATCGTGTATCAGATCGAAGGAAAGAAAGAATAGGGTGCGTTGTTCGCACCTGAGCAAGACATGGTTCGATCAAGAAGCAGGGATGGGGCTGATCGAGGGGAAGGTATCGTCGGGTTGGATGTGTCCGTCGGGATAGGAGAGGACAAAGCCTTGGATGGAGGCGATGCGTTGATCTTGGATATCGTAGATCAAGTATCCACCGGGGTGATGGCGTGCGGAGCTTACGCAGGTGGCGGGGCCGGGGTTATGGACGGGGATGGGGCCTTGGGGTCCGTCGAGGGTGTAGCGGTAGCGGGCGTGTTCGTGGCCGTGTAAGACGAGTTCGCATCCTTCTTTTTGGAGGATGGAGAGAAGGGCGTCGCGGTTGCGCAGTCCGCGTCGTGGGAGGCCGTGG
>Ga0154020_10006584_pt1 | contig 13622 bp, 16 predicted proteins | sample Klosneuvirus_201_FD_109709 | JGI IMG/M metagenome (GOLD analysis project Ga0154020, IMG submission 109709) | Active sludge microbial communities from wastewater, Klosterneuburg, Austria - Klosneuvirus_20160825_MG | ecosystem: Engineered > WWTP > Aerobic digester > Activated sludge | place... | reverse complement strand
TTGCTAGACGGCATCTTTAAAACCCCGGTTGTATCCGAAATCTTCACGGTTTTAAATATGGCGATTCTTGCTCTCGGCACCGTATGGCTGACCTACAACATCCTGGCGGCCACGGTGCAGTCCGCATGGGACGGCGAGTTCCTCGGGAAGCGGTTCCATGCGGTCTGGATGCCGATCCGTCTTTTCATCGGCTTCGCGGCGCTTTTGCCCATGTTCGACGGCTGGGGAGCCGCGCAGGTTGTCCTGTATCAGGTCGCCAAGATGGGGGCTGGAGCGGCCAATATCGCCGTATCCGGCGTCGTGCCGAAAATGACAAAACCGGAGGTCCAGTCCGTTGCCAGTCACACTGGCTCAAGCCTGGGCGGACAGATGTTTAACACCTTGCTGTGCCGAGCCCGTGTCGGCATCTTGGCACAGCAGAGTGCCGAGCTCGAAGCGGCGGGCGGGAGCGGCAATACGGATTGGGCGAACTACTACGGCATTGAGCGTTGTGGAGGAGCACCGACCGTTCCGACCGGCGATCTCCAGTCGGCTCACACCACTGCCACGCAAGCGATGATTGCGAGCCTGACGCCTGTTGCCACTCGAGTTGCAGCGGGGCAGGAAGGGCGAGGACCAGCCGTTCCGTCTACTGAGGTGGCAGCGGCTATCAAATCAGCGGCTGATGCGTACGACTCGGCAATCGACCAGGCGGCGCGTGACCTGGCCAACTCCAAAGCCGTATCTCTGCAAGCAGCACAAAATTCAAAGGGGAGTTGGCTGACCTACGGCTATCTATCCGTTGCTGCTGCCAAAGCACAACGCGATGTTATTGGGGCTGCTGCAGCTGGACCTAACCTCAGCGCCAACACCAATACGACCCAGGGTGGCATCGAGGCTGCGAATTACACCGGCTCGATGATGGAAGCGGAGGGCATGTTCGGCGCCCAGTCTGCGGGAGCCAGCGCCGGGGACGGCTATTGGTCACAGTTCAAGAAATTGAAAGACAACCCGGCGCTTTTTATACAAATTCTTTTCAGCGATGCGAAATCGGCCAAGCTCACGCCTGGCGGAGATCTGATTCAAGGCCTTGCATCGTTCGGTGCGGCACTGATCACTATAGCCGTTGTTGCAATTGGTGTACTTTTCGCGGCCTTCGTGGTGCTGGCGTTTACCAGCTTCCTCGGCGCAGGCGCCATACCTTTGGCACGTTTTGTGAGCAATCTAGCCATGGCGATCATCCTGCCGCTGATCGTCATGGGCATCACTTTGTCAGCCTACGTGCCAATGCTACCTGCGCTGTTCTGGACTTTCGGCGTTATCAGCTGGTTGCTTGTAATCGCCGAGTGTCTGTGCCTTGCTCCAATCTGGGCTCTCGTTCACCTCGAGGCTGAAGGTGAGGGCATGGGGCAACGCGCAGAGCATGGATATGTGATGTTAGTGGACCTGCTGCTGCGTCCCCTGGTGCTTGTATTTGCCTTTACCGTCGCTTCGTCGATCCTGAATGTTGTGTGGATGCTCTTCAGTCATGGTCTGGCTGGACTGCTTGACTACGCCGACACGAACTCTTTGGCGAAGTTCTTTATGTGGTTTGGAGCAGTCTTCGTTTTGGTCACGTTTGCCGTGCAATTCATCGTGCTCGTTTATAAGCACGCTCTTGAGATTCAGAATCAACTGGTCGTATGGCTCGGGAAATCGGCTGCGAACTATATTGGTGATCATACGGCAAAGGATCCAAACGACAGCCTGAGAGGAGCACGCCTACCTCAAAATGCGCCTGGTAGGCCTCAGGGCGGAGGCGATAAGCCGGCACCTGCGCCCGCTCCCTCTGCACCTGCAGGAGGGGCGTGATGTGGGTTAACAAGTCGGTTAACCCATCCCAGACCTCGACCCGCGCGGCCCAAGCCGCGCCCCCGCGAATGACGCCCGGGACCGAACATGCGGCTGGCTGCGCCACACACACCGCGCTGCGCGCGGATCTCCGCCGCAACGGACCCGAAGGGCGATCGCTCCCGCCCCGCGCGGGCCGAGGGAAACACCTGGCAAAGCCAGTTCCACAGACTACCCTTGGCGGCCTGGCACAAGCGCCAGCCGGGCTTTCGGGCTTCGCCCCGAGCCGCGCAAGCGCGTCTCGGCCATTCGGCTTCAATCTTCCCTCGCCATGCTCGGCCTGCCGCAAAGGCACGTGCAGCACCAGCCCGCAAGCGGCCACGTGCTGCACGCTCAAGCCTATTCAGCGGCGCCCCGCTGCGCGGCGCCCCGGAGTGCACGGGCCCTTTGGCGCCCCTCGCGGGGCGTTGTTGGGCCCGCGCTGTGGTGCTGGTACTGCCGGAAACACATTTTCGTGGTCGAGTCCTGCCTTTCTCTGCTCTTCGGTGTCGCCCCCGTCGCTCGGCAAAAGTCCCGCGCCAGCTGGCTCAGGCGTCGGCATATCCTCGAAACCCCGGATCGGCCGCTCGCGGCCGCCCGGCTCTGTATACGACGCCCTCGAAACCCCAGCTGTCACGTGCCTTTCACCGGCTTGGGCCCCGTTGGGTGAGGCGACACCGAAGAGCAGAGAAAGGAGGACAAGCATGACCACGAAAACCACCGGCAGCACCAGCACCACCCACACAGCGGGGCCTTCCCCCGTACCCCGCGAGGCTCGCCAAAGGGCAGGAGGATTGGTGGAACTGTTCGGAGAACCGATTTCGATCTACAGCAGGCGTCAGGCGCTTGATGATGGCGTGCTGGTCGATGTGACGGAGATGGCGAAGGAGGCCGGGTTTAAGTTCTCGGTCGCGATTACGCGGGCGGCTTGGGCTGATTGCGTTGAGTGGAGCGACGAGGACAACCGCCGGCAAACCTACCAGGATGAGGCTGGGAGACTTTGGGACGTGCTGTGGATGGCGAGTGTTGCAGCGAGGCGCAATAGCGGCTCAGAACTGCGTTTTCAGATGTACCGCGTGCCGCGGGGCGGCCGTGGGGTGAGGCCGAGGCTTGTGACACTGCAGATGCTGTGCGGGCCTGGCGATGAAGGCGAACCGGTAATCACGATTGGCTTACCGGGCGAAGACTGAACTTTTCAAGGAGAGAGAGATGGAATCCACATTTGAACTTATCGACATGAACACCGAGGAAGGTGAGCACACATGCAAGGACTGCAAACAGGCCTCGCCGCCTGACTGTGAGCCGATGGTGATTTGGTGTGGGCACTTCGAAAAGTTGCAATCAAGCATTGTTCCGCGCGTCCGTTGCCCGGGGTATTCAAGGGCATGATCGGCATCGCAGTCGACTTCCGGGCGGGCATCGCCTGCCCGGCGATCAACAGGCCGGCAGCGGGTAAGGAGATCGTGTTTTTCTCCGTCGAGCGGCTGCTGGCGCGGATGAACCCCCAGGAGTTCGAGGCCATGGCGCGCCGGCGCCGGCAGGCACCGCGTGAGCTACTGCATTCGGTTCTGAAGACCGCTGCAGCTTCAGCACAGCGAGTGCTGGACCAGGAGGGCAGCAGTGAGGAGGCAAGAGGGAAAGTTCTTCGGCTGCTCTGCCAAGGGGAGGTCTTGCCTGGCAGGAATGGGGAACTGGTTTTTGAAGTGCTCGTTTGACAAATACTCAAGGAGAAAAAAATGGAAATCGAAATTCAACACCCGCTGAAAAAACCGAACGTATTGGCGGAATATCTGGACGAACTCGACCGGATTGATCCGCTCATCTGTCCGCGTGAGCAGCTGCTGCGGCTCTATCGCAATGCACCTGATGCCGAAGTCCGGGCCTTCATTGTGGGGATCATGGACGTTCGAATGATGGCTGCCCTGGTTACCGAGCAGGAGTTCTGATATGCCACTGACGCCGAAAAAAGCTCGACAGTTGATTACAACGATCCCTCTTGGAGTGAGCTTACCCGCGCTGCTCATCTTCGGAGCTCTCGGTTTCGACAAAATCATGTGGGTAATGCTGATCGTCTTCATCCTCTCTCTCATCACCACATCTTTGTGGGTGCTGGGACGAGCTGGCGGGCGGGTGGTGAACTGGTGGAAAAGCGAGGAATGATCATGGCCAGCCAGGACGAACCGGAACGAGAAATCCCCCGGCCCTTGGCCACGCCCACTTCCATGGGTACAAGGCGCCTGCAGCGCCGGCGTGCCGGCAGGACATGACCGACGAAGAGATCGAAGTCGCCTTTGAAGCGCTGTGGCGAAAACTGGAGAGATGCGAATGAACAAGGACAATGACTTTTTGAAGCTGTGCAAAATGTTCGGCCTCAGTCCCTTTCACTGGCGCTGGGAGCTCAACGTTGAGGACGGAGTGATTACTTGTGCCCTCGACGACGATCCGCGCCAAGAGCGTTTCCGCTTGGGCGGTCCATTTCAGCCGTCCATCGCATGCTCGCGGTTGGCAGCCATGATCTCCTTGGCGGCCGGCAAGCATGCCGACGCCCTGCGCTGGTCACACCAGGCCGGCACGCGGATCGACCTCCTGCAGGCCGAGGTCCAACGCATCCTCGCCGGCCGCGCGCCAGTGCGCAGGCCTCCGGGAATCAGGGAGATGAAGGCGGTCGATCCTGAGGAGCGGAAGAAGATGGATTCCGCCGTTGCCAGGATCAAGGCCGCGCAAGCGGCTTTGCACTGAAATCCCTGAGTCGAATCGCCATGGCGTATGGCTAGCTGCCGACGCGATAGCCGGGCCTGCGAAACGTGGCTGTCGGGAAATCGATGACAGTAGCAATCTGCTGATTCTGCCTTTGCGCAACGGGGAGCAGCTTACTAACCAAACTGGGTTGCACGCGCAGATCTTTCGCGGTCTGGCGTGCGTCGACCGAAAGTCGCGTCTTTAGGATATCCATAGCCATTACGAGTATCTCGGGCATCTCGAAAGGAATCTGATCGTCCTCGATCTCTTTGATTGACTCGCCAGAATTCTTTAACCGGATAAATGCGGACTTCACCCCGTGGTCATCGATCAGACCAAGACTCCTTGCACGCATGACCATGGCCGCTTTGGAGGTTAGCCAGCGCAGTTTCAGATCACTGAGTTCCGCCCAGCGAATTCGCCCAGATCGGGTCACCGGAAACTCTTTGATGAACGTCGTGCGCGGCATCAACAACGCACTGGCAAAGCGATTCGCCTCGCTCTCCGTGACTCGGTCGCCAGTCACCTGCCCTTGATGGAGCACGAAATGACCGATTTCATGACCTATATCGAACCTGGTCCGACACGGAGACTTGGTATCACTATTGATAACAACAAGCGGTCGGCTACCAGGAACAGATAACGCATCAACCTCTCTCGACACCCCTTGGAAGGTTGTTACAACAGCGCCAGCATTTTCGGCAAGGCGCGTGATATTAGCGATGGGACCTGTACTAAGTCCCCACGCACGTCTTGTCTGCTCCGCCGCCACCTCAATATTCTCGGCGCTACGAGCTACGTGCTCATCGAACTGGACAGGAGGCAATTTAAGCTTTTGGTCGCAATATGCGACGAGCAACTGCGTCACTTGGGCTTTGGCTAAGGCCACCTGCCGTATGCCGACTTTAGTAGTGAGCAAGCGGCGGAAGTGCACCTGCTCCTCTGGCAACGGCGGAAGTGGCGGGACCAGAAAGAACTCAGGCTCCACCTCCAACGCTTTTGCCAAATCGCCGGCAAGGCTCTCAGTTGGTGTGGACGCCCCAGTCTCCAGCTTAAAGAGATATTGACGAGTCTTTCCGACTTGCTCCGCCAGTTCTTCCAGCGTAAGGGCGTGGAAATGCCGCGCAACTCGGAGGTTGGCGCCACAAAATTCGCCTGTCATTACGCTTACCTCTTGCCGTCTTCTCGCTTGCGATCCTGCTGATCTTCCTGCTCTTCGTCGCGAAGCTCAACCAAGGGCGGCGGCGTTTCTTCAGCAGTCGGGCGAGTGCTTGTGACCGAGCGAAGCGTGCGGATAGCCTCAGAGTAGCGCCATTCACAAGCTAGCTGTCCTTCTTGAGTGAAGCCCAGGAAATAAACTGTAGCCTCATCTTCCGGGCTACGCGAATGCTCCACGACGAACCGGAAAATCACCGGCTGGTCGTCAGCTACGGGGAACATGTCGTCTTGATGATTTCGGCGCCAGAAGCCCCGTTTACTAGGGTTCTCGTGATCGTCCCGGAAAAACCGGAAGGGAATGCCGTCGATAGCGCAAGTTAAATCGTTACTGGTGTTTCGTAGATCCAACCAGGAATACACGCCGCTGCGACAGAGCTGGATCAGCTTGTTCTTTTGCCGTCCGAACGTCGTTGTCCCGCGCGTATAGTTATCATCCAGGGGAGATGCAAGGTCGCTTTGAACATCGTAGTAGACATCGAGCAGCGCTTCCGCAATAACCTCAAGCCGCGCTTCGAGCAATGCCGGGTAAAAGTCCCAAGGTTTTCGATTGGCCACAATATTCCTCTTTGTTCTCGTTGGTGAATTTGTCAACCACGGATTCTATGCTGAAATTCGGATTTGTCAACCGGTGCCTGGACCTGGTAGTGTCTCAGTTTGAATATGGAATTTTTTTAACCGGGTATTCCGTGAATGGAATGGCCGGGCAGAAATAGAAAACCCGCCGAAGCGGGTTTTTTCTTATGCCGCTTTACGATGCTTCGGTGGCGGGTCTTCGTTTTGCGCAAACTGCGGTGCGGCCTCTGCTCTACGCTTAGATACCTCTGCAGCCACTTGTCCGAGAATCCGCTTCATTTCACACGTAGCGAAGCGTTTTAAAGCCTGGCGCATCAAAGTCTGATAACCCAAGCCATTGATCGTTGCTATCGTTTTAAAGTCCTCAATCAGGGACTTTTCAAGTCGAATGGAAATCGGCTGCAGACCTAACGATTCATTGATCTGAGCAATATCGCTTACTGCCTCTTCATCTGGCAATGGGCTGGCGAATTTCTCGTCGTTACCGAGCAAACCGTCTTCCCATGCATCTTCGGAACCTGGGATGGCGTTTGACATACTAACTCCCTCTCAAAGTGATTTAGCTTTCTCTGCGTATATACCGATTATTTCGTCTGTAGCGTCGTAGGCCGATTTAATGTGAATGCCGTCTTTTCGCGGAATGTACATGATTTTGAGCTTTCGGCCATAGTCTGTCTCTGAGACAAACCATCGAGTAAATGGATTAGTCAGATGCTCTTCTCTCGTATCAATTAGCGGATGATGGGTCTGGTTTGCGAAGCACTCTAAAATCTCCTTATCGGTGACCGGAGGAGACTTTTGAGCCAGTTTTTCGCGAACTCTCTCGCTAATGATTAACGGCATGAAGTTACTTTCCTTTAATCAATTGTATATACAGGAAAGCCTGTTTGTCTACCTTCTTTGTATTACTCGCTCAGGCTATTTAAACCGCATAGATAGATGCCTGAATATAAAATCACATTATTAATCAAATGACTAGAATTATATAGGCCATTCAGTTTGAAAGGTCGGCAATTTCTTCAAGCGACCAAACATGATCGCTAATCCCGGCTTCCATAGCGGGAGTAACCCGCAGCGTCTTGTGAATCCGTCCAAAGTTGTAATACATGAAGTGCAGGGCCACGGCGTATTCCAGGTTGTCGACCTTCTTGCTGAATGCGTTGGTGAGGCGTGTAAAGCGGCGCATTCCCATCCGCATCGTTAAGTTCTGGCGTTCAACAAAGCTAGTCGATACGTGCTTGATGTCCGGGTTCCCATTGATCCGCCGCTTCTCTGCCCCGGTGCACTCTGGCGGGCTATAGCGGCGTTGATCTTCCTTCCCTACCGTAGCCCCATAGACCTTCACCAGCATGGCGTAATCGATCTCTGAGCCGAAGTTACTGGCCACGGCATTCAGATAGGCATGGTGGCCGTCTGTGGTCAGTTGCACGCGGTTCTTGAGCCTTCCTGCCAGGTCATGCATGAAGGTATAGGCGTACTCGGCATCGCGGCGACCAATCAGGAAGCTGGGCACAAGCTTGGTATCCGCGCAGATCGCCGTCCAGGTGTAGACATCCCCGTAGCCAAGCTCACCTTCATGCTCTTTTGGGACATTCTTTTCCTTCATCCCGCAGAAAGCCCAAATCTCGTCGCATTGGATGCGCTTGCAAGGAAGGTCGCGCATGACTTCGTTCTGGTAGATCGCGCACGCGGTTCCGGCGTCAATCAGGAGCTTAGTAACCGTATTGATGGAGCAGCCGACTAGACGAGTTACCGAGCGCATGCTGTTGCCCTCAACTAGCAACCCGATGATTTGCGCCCGTTTCTGGAGACTCAGCTTGTTCATAGCAACCCCTCAAGCATTCAGTTCATAATGAACATTATGCTTGAGCGGACAAGTAAGTCAAGCTTTTTCTTGACAAGATATCGGCTTTCACGCAATACTTCCTTGCTGAAAAAAGTGCCCCCGGCCAGAATCGAACTGGCACACCTGAGTTACGAGGCCCGGGTCTTATCCAAAAGCGGGGGCACAAGCACAACAAACCGCCTATTGGCTATTGCCTTTAGGCGGTTTTATTTTTCATAAGTCTTGATCATCTCCTTCCGCATCAGTCTCGCCAGAATCTGGCATTTGTTCAGTTGTAAACAACCCCTTCTTCCCTGGCACCTTAAAAATGAGTTTCTTATCTATCATTCGATAGACCTTGCCTTGCAATGTCCGTTTTTGCGGAATTTCCCCGGATATTCTGTAGATACCAATCATCAATTTAGAGAATGACAATACCCCACCAGCGCCTGCAATCAGATCGATAATTAATTTTTCCGACTGATCTGCAACGGGAATGTTGAGTTGCTCAAGCAATTCTTTTGGGAGCCCCCGAAGATCATCTTGAGTTAACTCATAAGGATCTCCACGCGATACGATAGGCGTGGATAATTTCAACGCCTTCAGTTCGGCGCTTTCATCAAGAAGCGAAACTAGTTTTTTTTCCTGCTCAAGAAGCCTAGTGCTTGCAGCTTTGCAAGCATCAAGGAGCTTTTGGAAGGTATCTCGATATTCCGAGTGGAAAGATACCTGCGAAGGATTGTCTTTGTTTTTCCAGGCAGCCTTATCGTGATAATGAATTTGCCGCTTGAGAAAATCTTCAAAATCTGCTAAATTTTCCATGCTTGCTCCCAAGGTAAGCATTGAATCAACCGACACAACTTGGTTGCCCCTGGTAGATGGGACGTAAAATTACCAAGTCGATCATCAAGGCCCCTTGTTCCCCTAGAACTCGGGGCCTTTCCATTTATGCGATCAGTTTACTAGATTCGCGGCGAATGCGCAAGCAATTCTTTCTTAAATACGCGCCACAATACACGGGGCCGTGCAGACACCAGTGCAGACGCAATCAATGCTACTTTAATAAAGCAATATAACTATTTGATTATCTATGTTATAAACAAAAAGCGCGCCAGTTTCCATGTGGCGCGCTTATGCAATTAACAGGTAAATACGCAGCTACTTTTTAGATGATTTCCATCTTGCTTTTGCTGCCTTTCTGGCTATTTCCGATCTTTTTTTTGCACTTAATTTCACAGCCCTTGCTACACCGCCTTTTAGCCCACCGAGCCGGCCAAGGGCAACCGCTGCCGGATTCTTCTCCGGCTGTTCTGGCTGGGTCTCTTCCTCGCCAGTAGCCTGGGCGACGATGGATGCGGCGAGTTGATTCAGGTCTTTTCGACCTTTGCTTGAGCGTTTAGGCATGGTGCATTGAGTATGCACATGCCGCACCCAAGCGTCAATTGGCTTACATTGAAACTGAGGCACTACCCTGGACCTGCCCTGCTGGCATGCGCGCCGGCAATCCTGGAGTGCGAAGCAGCCGGACTGCACGACCTGCGCAACCGTTCGTTTCTACCGCCCGAATCAGTCGGAAACATGTCGGAAAGGCGCTCGCTTCAATAACAAGCTCAGAGCGCCCGCCGCCACAATAACTTCTTTGCGACGTGTCTCCGACTGATTTCCGCTCCTCGCCAATGGGCAGCTTCGGGCAACTGGGCAAAACGTCATTTGTGACGTTTTTCCGACTGATTTACGCCATCGCCATTTCTTTGCTATTCATCGCCCGCGTCAGTTCGGTCAAAAGGCCATTCACTGTAACTTCAGTCATTCCGCCGGCTAGAGTCGTGGCTTTTCCGCCATGCTCGACATCGAGTTTGTATCCTACTGAAGCATGGGTGGCGATGGAGTTACTGAGTGCGTCAGCGTAGAGGGCGGTCACTGCCCCGTTGACGTATACGTAGCGATCCCGGTCGCTTGCATAGGCGTTGCGCACAACTAGGCGGTGAATCTGCTCGACCGGGAGTTGGTATCCCCTCATTTCAAGGCCGAGGGGTGAGGCAGTAAACTCTCCGCCAGCTGACACTTTCTTCTTGTGAATACTTGCCCCGATGGGTATCGAGAGGAATGCCAACCAGAAAAGGCCGTAGGTAACTAAGCCCAACACACCTACAAGAACGATCCACCCAATGCCCGGTTTCAATTCAGCCGCCGTGACAGAAAATCGAACCTTGCCGTTGCCGAGATCTTCCATCATGTAGGCACTGTCTTTTTTGATTTTCATTTCCCCCCCCGGTATACAGACAATAAACCCGTTGCTATCAAAGCGCGGCAATTCCCTTTCCCCTGTTGCAGTCGAAACAGAGGGTCCAAAGATTGTCGTGATCATTCTTGCCGCCTTTCGCAACTGGATGCTTGTGATCAACTTCCAGGCGCGCTCCTGATGCGGCGGAGTTGCCACAGATCTGGCATCGATATCCATCGCGCTTGAAGATGACGAACCGCATTTTCCTTGTAATGGAATCCCGAGTGCTTTGGGGTTGTGAAAACTCCCTGTACCCTTCATCAAGGGCACAGAGCGCCTCGGCGCAGGCGCGTTTGTGCATCAGATGAAGCCGCAGACTCTCGATGTTCGTTTCGCTTGAAGGGAAGCTTGAATCCTCGGCTACATCCCGGGCGAGATCCCCAATGGGATCATCGCGCCTTTTCTTCTTTTGAAGCCAAATGTAGAAGGCACTTGGTGTGGCCGCTGGCGAGGGGGACATGGAACCTCCTGTACGAAGCTCTAATTATATGCTCAGGCAATAACACCATTTCGCAGCCTCAAAGTGAAACCCCTTATAGGAACCGAAACTATTTTTCCTGATTTTCGACCGGCTTACCCCTTACGTGAGCATCAGTCGGCTGCGTACTCTATGTGGCATGTCCCGCCCCGGCCGAAAACCGAGAGAGATTTCAGTCCGTACAATCGGAACTCCCCCGCTCGACCTTGCGGCCATGGCGCTGGCGCGCCTTATTCTGTCCCGGGAAACGTCCAGGCCGGCATTACGAGTTGTTGCATCCTTACCCAAACGGTCTAAACTGGCACGGTCATGATGAGCCGTGCTGTCCTGTATCTGCGGTCCTCGAAAGACCGCTCCGACGTTTCCATCGACGCTCAGCGCCGAGAGCTCCAATCCCTGGCTCAGGCGCGCGGCATTATCATTGCCGGGGAATATTCCGATGCAGTCGAGTCCGGCAAGGACGACGACCGCCCAGGCTTCCAGTCCATGTTGCGCGACCTGCGCGCCGAAGGACGAAACTGGAACCACGTCCTGGTACTCGACACCGCCCGAATCGCCCGCCGGCGGGTGCTGGCCATCATTTTCGAAGAGCACGAATGTAAGCGCCGCGGGGTGCGGATCATCTACAAGTCGCTCCCCGACTCCGATCCAGTCACTGAGATGCTTCTTAAGTCAATCCTTCAGGCGATGGATGAATGGCACTCCCTCACCAGTAAGGTCAAGGGGCTCGCCGGCATGGCCGAGAACGTCCGCCAAGGATATAGGGCTGGAGGCCGGGCACCCCGGGGCTATCGTCTCCAGAGCATCGAGACGGGCACCATTCGGGACGGCGCACCTGTCACCAAGACCAAGCTTGTGCCAGGCGAAGATGCCATGTTGGTCCGGGCCTATCTGCAGCACAGGGCCCGAGGCCTACCGCGAGCCCGGGCTTTGGAGCTTCTGAAGGCAGACTGGCCGGTTACAAGCCTGATCGAAATGGAACGCAACGCCCTAACCTACACCGGCCAAACCGTTTGGAACCGGCACGCGGAGCGCACCGAAGGGGGTTATATCGGCGGAGAGAAGCATCGCCCTCGATCTGAATGGGTCATCCAGCCCGGAACCCACGAACCGCTGATTTCAGTGGATGAAGCCAATGCCATTCTCGATGCCCTCGAAACGCGCCGTGGCAAGCGAGCCAGGCCGGCGCCCTACTGCTATCTCTTTGCGGGCATGCTGGTATCCCCGGCAGGTGAACAATGGCACGGCGATTCCGGCTATTACCGACTTGGCAAAGGATCCCGGATTCTGGCTGAGAACGTAGAACGTGCGATCGTAGGCAGGGTCATGGAGGACATGCAGGGCGAGGCTATGGCCGCTGCGGTTGCTGCGCACTATCAGCGGCTTGGTTCCAAGAATAAGGGCGCGAAGGGGGACACAGCCTCGCTGAAACGCCGCATTGACGATTTAACCCGCCGTATCGGGCGGCTTGCAGATTTGATCTCGGAAACCAGCGCCCCTGGCGCCTTGCTTAGGCAAATCGAGGAATTCGAGGCGGAACGTGAACGTGCAAAGCTCGCCCTGGAAGGGATGGAAGCAGAAGCCCAGGCCATGCGGACAATGCGGGAATTGCGGCCGGAACAGGTGCGAAGGGTCCTGCGGGGTATTGCCCAGGATATGAATGCGCAGGAGCCCTCTACCCTGCGCGATGCCCTACGCGAGTTCATTGACCGAATCGAGCTGGATCCAGTCACTTTCGATGCCACAGTGAGCTGGCGCCTTGGCCACCTTACCGGGGATAAGGTGGCGTCCCCACGGGGATTCGAACCCCGGTTACCGCCGTGAAAGGGCGATGTCCTAGGCCTCTAGACGATGGGGACCCGAGGTGCTACTCAAAAGCCTTGGGTGTCTTTTGGTGGAGGTACGCGGGATCGAACCGCGGACCTCTTGCATGCCATGCAAGCGCTCTCCCAGCTGAGCTATACCCCCACAGAGGAGCGCGCATTATACGTAGCGTCCCAGCCCTTGTAAACCCTTCGGAAAGCATCAAAGCACCTTGCCCGGATTCATCAGGCCGTGGGGGTCGAGGGCTTGCTTGACGAGGCGCATCAGGTCCATTTCCACGGCGCTCTTGTAGCGCAGGATTTCGCCGCGCTTCAGCTGGCCGAGACCGTGCTCGGCGGAGATCGAACCGTCCAATTCGGCGACGAGGTCGTGCACGATGCGGTTGGCCTGCGGCGTCTGGGCGATGAACTCGGCGTTCTCCGCCGCCGCCGGCCGGGAGAGGTTGTAGTGCAGGTTGCCGTCGCCGATGTGGCCGAAAGCGACGATGCGCACCTCGGGAAAGGCGCTTCGCAACGCCTCGTCGGCGCGGGCGATGAACTCGGCGATGCGCGACACCGGCACGGCAATGTCGTGCTTGATGCTGAGGCCCTCGATGCGCTGCGCCTCGGAGATGCTCTCGCGCAAGTGCCAGAAGGCCTGCTGCTGCGCCACGTCCTGCGCCACGGCGGCATCCGCCACCCGGCCCGCCGCGAGCTCCGCGCCGAGAATTGCCTCCAGCGTGCCGGCCAGGTCGAAATCCACCAGCGTGTCGGTGAGTTCCGCCAGCACGTACCAGGGCGAGGCGGCGGCGAGCGGATCGCGCGCGCCGGGGATGTGCTTCAGCACCAGTTCCA
>Ga0154020_10006583_pt1 | contig 13622 bp, 11 predicted proteins | sample Klosneuvirus_201_FD_109709 | JGI IMG/M metagenome (GOLD analysis project Ga0154020, IMG submission 109709) | Active sludge microbial communities from wastewater, Klosterneuburg, Austria - Klosneuvirus_20160825_MG | ecosystem: Engineered > WWTP > Aerobic digester > Activated sludge | place... | reverse complement strand
CCAGCACGAAGGACAATGATTGTGGCACGGGTTCTCCCGATTGTGGACACTGCATCCAATTCGCAGATGGGTTGAACAAACATACCCCTCCCCCCCTGTATCAATCCACTGTGCATCCGCAATGACCAACACATTCCGGCGATCCCTGTCACGGAATCTTGACAGAATCGTGTATTACAGATTCAAATGGGCACACTCGCACCAACGACGCGGTTCAAACCAGACCGTGATGAAATCACGGGATCGATGTGGGTGGAATGCATGGGTCCACGATTCACGCCGCCAGGGTTTCCATATCCTCACCCAGAGGCTTGCGGCGGCTACGCTCGTAGGCGCGGATCAGGAAGTAGTACATGAACACCCCCGCGGCGTACAGGGCGGCGGTGGCCAGGAAGATGCGCCAGTAGGGCAGCTCCAGCGCGCGCAGGTGCTGGAAGATCTTGGCACTGATGAACCACGAGCCGCTCCAGATGCTGGAGTTCAGCGCCGTCAGCAGCTCCTGGTTGCGGGGGCCGATGTACTCCATCGTCATCTCGCTGGTCATGGGCTGGGCCATGTTCATCAGCGGTTGCCGGATCAGGTAACACCCCACCGCCAGTACCACGATGCCCGGCAGCGCCGGTGCCAGCAGTTCCGTCATCGCCAGCACGATCAGGAAAAAGATGGCTGCGGACTGGCTGCCCAGGATTCCCTTGTAGTACCCCCAGCGCCTCCGGATGCCCGGTGTGGACAGCCCCGCGATCAGCACCAGCACCGCCGAGGCGCTGCCCATCAGGCTGAAGGCCGGCGTGTCCAGCCCGAACACGCTGAAGAAGAACAGGTTCACGAAGGGGATCGTCAGGCCGGCACCCACGGCGATCAGCAGTGTCGGAAGCAGGGTGTGCCCGATGCGGGCCCAGTCGTAGTCCAGCAGATGGCGGTGCAGCGGTTCGGCACCGGGCTGTGGCACGGCTGCCGCCGGTTCCCGCATGGCCAGCACGAGGGGCACGGCGCCGAAACCCGCGAGCACCAGGGCCAGCAGGATGTGATGCTCGTCCCACGGGAACCGCAACCCGCCCAGCTGGAACCGCCCCAGGGCCGTCAGGCCGGCGATCAGCAGCCCCGACGAGATCAGCCCCAGCGACCACGTGGCGAAGTTCAGCGAGATCGCCTCGGAGCGCACTTCCTCCGGCGCGTGCCGCATGATGAACGGCAGCGAGCACACCTGGGTCAGCATCAGCGCCACACCCCAGATGAACACGCTGGCATGCATGGCCCCCTGATGGCCACCGTGGATGGCCCAAAGGATGACCAGACTGGCGGCTGGTGTCAGCACCGCGCTGGTGATGAAAAAGGGTTTGAGCAGTCGGCCCTTGATGAAAAGGCCCATGGGAAAAGCCAGGCTCAACACACCCAGAAACCGGAAGGAGGTGAAAAAGGCGATCTGGTCATCCATGAAACCCGACTTGCGCATGTGGATGTTCAGGATCAGCATGAACGAGGAGTTGATCAGGTTCAGCAACAGCTCTGCCCCGACCAGCAACAGGATGACATGCGGGACCCGCCGATAGCGTCTGAACGTGTTGCGCAGTGCGGAAACCATCGGCGGTGCATCCTTCCCGAAGTACGATCCGGTGGAAGCTATCAGTTTTAAAGCCCGCAAAGGCGCAGGGATCTGGATCTTCGGGTTCCGGGCGATCCATACCTCATTAAAATGTCGGATGACGATCCGGAAACGAGCACTCGGGCCAGCCCCCACGTCCGCCACCTCGTCCGACATGTCGTCCACCACCTCGTCCGTCACTTCGTCCACCACGCCGTCCGCCATCTCGTCCGCCACCCGACCCGATGTGTCTACGAAGCTGGACACTCCCGAGGACAGAAACGGGGCGCCCCGCTGCCGGTTTTGACTTTGCTCGGTCCAGCAGTAGTTTGCCCGACCGACCAACCCATCATGTGGAGCCGCCATGTCCCTGCTGAACGACCTCAATCGCCAATACCTGGAACTGCATACCGGCAAGGAAAACAGCTTCTGGTCCATGATGATGGGCCTGGCCGATGCCGACAGTCAGGATTTCAACCGCCGCGAGATCGCCCTGAAACACTTCATCGGCGATGCATCATGGATCGGCCGCCTGCGGGAGGCGTTGGCCCAGCCGGGCCTGGATGCCGCCGAGAAGGAAGGTCTGGAAGGCTGGAAGCGCTTCTTCGAGGTGAACGCCATCGAGCAGCAGGAGGCGCGCGACCTGCAGGCCCGCATCATCGGCATGGAAGGTGACCTTGACGCCACCCGCCGCACCATGGAACTGGGCTACACCGACCCCGCCAGCGGCGAGTTCACACGCGCCGGCAGCAACAAACTGGGCCTGATGCTGGGCACCCATGCGGACGAGGCCACCCGTCGCGCGGCGTGGGAGGGCCTGGTCTCCATCGGGCCGTTTGTGCTGGAGCACGGGTTCCTCGACATCGTGCGGGAACGCAACCGCCTGGGCCGGATGCTCGGTTACGAGGACTACTACGACTTCAAGGTCAGCCGCAACGAAGGTTTCCCGAAACGGCGGCTCTTCGAGCTGTTGGACGAGCTGGAGCGTGATACCCGCGAGGCCGCTCGCGCCTCCGTGGAAAAAGTCGTGTCCGAAAAGGGCGCTTCCGCCCGTGAGGCCTGGAACTTCAGCTTCTTCACCACCGGCGACCTCACGGTGCGCAAGGACCCCTACCTGGATTTCGGCGGCTCCTTCAGCCAGTGGGTCCGCTCCTTCGCGGCGCTGGGCATCCGCTACTCGGGCGCCAGCCTGACTCTTGACCTGGTGGACCGCACCGGCAAGTACGAGAACGGGTTCATGCACGGGCCCGAGCCCGCCTGGGTCGACAATGGCGTGTTCCGTCCGGCGCGCATCAACTTCACTGCGAACGCGGTGCCGGGCCAGGTGGGCAGCGGCAGCCGCGCCCTCAAGACCTTCTTCCACGAGGGCGGACACGCGGCGCACTTCAGCAACATCCGCAAACCGGCACCGTGTTTCGCGCAGGCGTTCGCCCCAACCTCGGTGGCCTTCGCCGAAACCCAGTCGATGTTCCTGGACAGCCTGATCAACGACGCCGACTGGCAGCGCCGCTACGCGAAGAACCGCGCCGGCGAGCCCATGCCCGAGGCGCTGATTCTCGAAGGCCTGCGCCTGGGTCACACGCTGCGCGCCCAGTACCTGCGCCAGCTGCTGGCCGTGTCCTATTTCGAGAAGGAACTGTACGAGCTGCCGGATGCGGACCTGACTCCGGAGCGTGTGCAGCGAATCGCCCGCGATGTGGAACAGCGGATGTACTTCCTGAATGCCGGCACACGCCCGCTGCTGAGCATTCCCCACCTGCTGGCCGGCGACAGCAGCGCGTACTACCACGGCTACACGCTGGCCCAGATGGCCGTATTCCAGACCCGCGCCTATTTCCTCGGGCGTGACGGTTACCTGATGGACAACCCGGCCATCGGCCCGGACCTGTCACGCGCCTACTGGGCCCCGGGCAACAGCCGCACCTTCCTGCAGCTCATCGAGGATCTCACGGGCGAGCCCTTCTCGGCCAAGGCTACCGTCGCCCTGGTGAACCAGCCCCTGGCGGAGGTGGAAGCGGCCGCCCGGCGCGACATGGAGCGCGAGCGTACACAGCCGCACTACACCGGTTCGCCGGACCTGGAGGCGGAGATCACCGTGATCCACGGCGACCACACCGTCACCAGCAGCCGGGACCGCAGCCTCGAGGCCGTGGCACAGGACTTCGCCGTCTGGGTGGACTCGCTGGCCTGATCCGTCCGACACCGAACAACACGTTACAACGACATACAAGGAAACCCCATGGCAGAGACTATCGCCGAGATCACCATCGAGTGGACGGACGACGACGGGAAAATGCTGGTCAAGGAGCTCAAGAAGGAGGTCCTCACGGCCGGTGCCTGGTCCACCATCCTCTTCGCCTACCAGGACCTGGAGCGCGCCAGCGGCAACTTCGGGCCGGTGAAATTCCGCGTGGGGCGCTACCAGAAGCGCAACGGCGTGTTCCGCCCCCATTCCAAGTTCAACATCTCCTCCGTGAAACAGGCGAAGCAGCTGATCACGCTGCTCACCCAGTGGATCGAGGAGTACGGCGACATGGCCGCCGCCGACAGCAGCGCGGACTCCGGCGCCGACGAGTAGCACACGTCAGGACATCGCTTGCGGGCAGGGTGCCGGATCACAACCCTGCACCCTGCCCGCAGTCCTTCCGCGAAGCCCGCGGAGTCCGCCCGGCGGGGTCCGCCCGTGATTCCCGCACCTTCCATTCCCCGATCGGAAGCCTGACCCGATGACTGCCAGCGCCTCCTCCAGCCGCCGCGGCCTTCTGCGCCGTGTGATCCGCACCATGGTCCGCCTGGCCCTTGGGCTGCTGCTTTTCACGGTGCTGGTCACTCTCGTGCTGCGCTGGGTGCCGGTGCCCATCAGCTCGATGATGCTGCGGCGCCAGGTGCTCACCCTGTTCGACAGGGAGGCCCCACCGCTGCGCTACGACTGGGTGCCCCTGGAGAAGATGTCTCCGCACGCGGCCGTGGCCGTGATAGCCGCCGAGGACCAGCTGTTCGCGGCCCACTGGGGTTTCGACGTGCAGGCCATCGAGAAGGCGATGAAACACAACAAGCGTGGCAAGCGTGTCCGCGGGGCCAGCACCATCACCCAGCAGGTGGCCAAGAACCTCTACCTCTGGCCGGGCCGAAGCTACCTGCGCAAGGGTCTCGAGGCGGGGCTGACCCTGATGCTGGAGGTCCTGTGGCCCAAGGAGCGCATCCTTGAGGTCTACCTGAACATCGCCGAGTTCGGGGATGGTGTATACGGCGTGGGTGCGGCCTCGGAGCACCTGCTGAAAACCGATCCGGACCGGTTGAGCCGCTCGCAGGCCGCGCGGCTGGCGGCCGTGTTGCCCTCGCCGAAACGCTACTCGGTGCGCAACCCGGGCCCCTACGTGCAGCGTCGCGCCGCCTGGATCGAGCGGCAGATGCGACATCTGGGAGGCACTTCCATGCTGCGCCAGCTGGATGCGGACGAGCCTGAACCACCCGCAAAAAAGCGCCGGAAATAGAACCGGCGCGGGTTCCCGCGAGGTGTCGCACTCCCGCGGCCCTCCATCGATCTTGTAATACAGGAAGCGCCGGGATCAACCCGGCGCTTGCGTCTCGATGGATGTTTCATGCCCCGGGGCTCAGTCGTCGTCCTCGTGCTCGCCGCCACCGCGGCGCTCCCCACCTTCACCGCCTTTCGCCTCGTCCTCGTCACCGCTGCGGTGGCACTCGACACAGTTCTTCCAGTTGCGAATGCCCTCCTCGCGGTGCTCTTCCGCGATGTTCGCCTCGCTGTGGGCGTGGCAGCCCATGCAGCCGTACTGCTTGTAGCCTTTGCCCGGTGTGTGGCAATCGGCGCAGCGCGAAGGATGGTTGCGGTCGAAGCGGAAGTAGCGGGCGTGATCGAACTCCGCGGGGGTCCAGGCCTTCGTGTGGTGGCAGCTGGCGCAGTCGGCCGCAGGGTCCAGGCCCTTGTGCAGGTCGTCGGTCGGCTGATCCTCCAGGTGGCATGACCGGCAATCCGTCCCGTTGCGAGTCAGAAGTCCATGGTCGAAGGTGGCCGGCAGCCAGCTATCCACCGTGTGGCAGAACCCGCAGGACGGGCCCGCTTGACGGTGCAGTGCATCACCGGGTGTCTGCTCGAGGTGACACGCCGCGCAGTCGTCCGACAGCTCCGCGGGCAGGCGCTCGTGGGTGAAACCCGCCGCCGGCTGCTGCATCAGGCGGCCCGTGTGCTCGCGGTGGCACTCGCTGCACGAACCGTCGGCATACCTCTGGTGCAGGCCCTGGATGGAATGGCGCGGGGTTTCCAGCACCCCACCGTCGACACGGGCCAGGCCGATGCCGTCCATGCTGTGGCAGGCCGTGCACCGTGATGCGGGCACTCCGCTGCCGGGCTGGTGACACGCCAGGCAGTGATGCTCGAGGCTGTCGTGGGCGGCCAGCAGCCTGCCCGGGCGGACCGCCGTGCCCGGCATGCGCCAGGCATATACGGCCGACAGCAGCAGGACAACCAGGAAGGTGATCAGGGGTCTGTTCATCGTATCACCAGAACAGCAGGGTTGTGGCCACGTGCACCAGCACCAGGGCCAGGAAAACCATGGTCACGGGCATGTGGATGCTGCGCCAGTGCGCCATGGCTCCCGTGACCAGCGCCATGCCCATCACCCGGTGTTCCACCTCGTCGGCGGGCAGGCCCTCGGCCAGCAGTTCCTGTCTGCGGGTTTCCAGACCCGCCCGGGCGCGCTGCAGCAACACCTTGCCCGTCAACCCGCTGGCGACCACGATCAGCATTTCCACCAGGGCGAGCCAGGGTATCACGGCATTGAAGTGGATGCCGCCGTGGACCAGCAGCACCAGCGCCCCCAGCCACCCGAGTACCTCGTGCAACCGCAGGAACTGCCGCGCACTGCCGAACCGCAGCAACCGGCGACGGCGCAGGGAATGCAGGAAAGATATGGCCAGCAGGGCGGTGCCCACCGGCCCGAGCCACCTGCCCACCCACAGCAGGCCCAGGCGGTGCAGCAGCAGATCCACCAGCGCGGCGGATGCGGGCAGGGCCAGCAGGATCAGCACGTAGGGCAGCAGGGTGGTTTTCAGCAGTTGTTTCATGGGACTCGCGGCTTGTGGATTACAACCGGCGCGCAAGGTACCCACAAACCGGCGCAACACTCTTCGCCCGGCCTAACCCGGAATCATAGAAAACGGGCACCCGCGTGTCCGCTGGTGCCCGTGGTGATACATGATGCGAATGCGTCAGGCGTTGGCCGTCTCGCGCTTCCGGGGTTTTGCGGGTTCCGGAGCACCCGAGATACCCACCGCACTGCCGACCTGGATCGTCTCGAACCAGTCGAGGAAACGCTGCACGTCCTTGCCGCGGAAGATGGCCCCGTGTTGCGGTACCATCATGTCGATGTCGAGGGCGCGCACGCGGCGGATCCAGTCGTTCTTGGCCCGGTTGCTGGGCATCCAGCGTTTGTGGAAACCTTCCATGTACGCCGGCATGTCGTCGAACTTCTCCACGAAACAGCTGAAATCGGGAGGCACCAGGGCCGCACCGATGTCACCGCTGAACAGGATTTTCGCCACGGGGTCGTACAGGCTGAAGTTGCCCGAGCTGTGGCAGTAGTGCGCCGGGACCAGTTGCAGGTTGCGGCTGTTGCCCAGCGGCAGGGTCATGCCCTCGTCCGGGATGGGCATCAGCTCCCGCGAGCCGCCGAAGTGGGGGATGAACGAGCACCAGATCCACGAGGCGTACACGTTGAGTTTCGGTTTGATGCTGTACCACATCGACAGGCTCGAGATGATGTCCGGGTCCTGGTGGCTGGCCACGAGGGACTCGATGTTCTCGATGTCGATCTCGCGTGATACGGCGGCGATCATCGAGGGGAAGATCTCCAGCCCGCCCGGATCCAGCAGCACACCCTTGCCGTGCTCCGTGACCAGGTACTGGTTCGAATCGATGAGGGAATCGGGTTTCTGCGGATCACGCCCCAGGAAGACCCAGCGCCGGCTGCCGTTGTTGAACAGTTCCATCGTCTTCAGCATGTGTCCTCCGAAAGGGCGATTGTGTCCACTAGTTCCAATGCTGGTTCAGGGTCCGCACCGTGCCCATGAGGTTCAGGATGCGGTCGCGGGCATCGTTCTCGATGCGCCCGATGCGATTCGCCATGGCGTTGATGTCGTGTGCCACCGTGGTCAGGTCGCCGTCCGAGGTGCACTCGACACGCTGGGCCTCGATCATCGAGCTGATGGCGATGAAGCGGCACTGGCGCACGGCGATCTGGTTCAGTTCGCTGATCAGGCGGCTCAGCCGCAGGATCTCGTCCGTTATCCGGTTCAGGCATTCCCTCTCCTGAAGGTGCCCGGTGGTGATCTGCTGCTCGACTTTCGTTCTTGTCTGGCTGCCGGTCCGCGCCGGCGGCTGCGCGGGATCGTCCTGCATCCTTGAGAAGGCATCCTCGAACAGGGTAGTCTGTTTCTCCAGCTTGCCCCAGTCGCCGATGTGACTCACGATGCGGTTGAACACCTGCTCGATGGCGTTGATCTGCACACCCAGGTTGAGCGACAGCTGGTTCATGTCCTTCACGACCACACTGAACGCCGCCGCGGCCGGCCCCACTTTCAGGCAGGATGTTTCCGCATTCAGCGACAGATGCCGTGTCTCGCGGATCAGCGGCCGAATGCCCGCGAAGGCCCGGTTGATGGAGATGACCTCGCCGCGGAAATCGTTGAACTTCTGGGTGGCAATGCTGCTCATGGAAGCGGGACTCCTGATGCCTGTGTTGCGGGCGTCGATGCCCGACATCCGGTTATCGTCCCCTCGAGGGGGCCTCTTGCACAAAAGGAACCGGGCTTCACACCCTTGGTGGAAGCCCGGCTGGGAAAACACTGTTGAATCGTCGGCGGTAAACCATCGGGCCTCGCCCGCACCGGTTGGTTACTCGTGCAATTCCTTGCCGTGGCAGGCTTTGTACTTCTTGCCGCTGCCGCACGGGCAGGGGTCGTTGCGCCCCACCCGCGGACCTTCGCGCCGGACAGGCTCGCTTTTCGACTTTGCCACCTCGCGCTCCTCGCGGCTGGTGGTCTGGGGAGCCATGGCCCCGCCGCTCTGGATCAGGTTGGTTTCCTGGTGGATGGCCCGGGTCTGGCCCTCGTTGGCGCCCTTCTGCAGGCTCACGTCCTCGTCACGCAGCTGCAGCTGGGCGCGGAAGATCATCTGCAGGGCATCCTCGTAGGTGGTCAGCAGCATGGCCTCGAACATGACGAGCGCGGCCTTTTTGTACTCCACCAGCGGGTTCTTCTGGGCGTAGGCCTGGAAACCGATGCCGGCCCGCAGCTCGTCCATCTCCGCCAGGTGCTCGCGCCAGCGGCGGTCGATGGCCGTGATCATGGCGTAACGCGACAGGCGCCCCATCAGGTCCTTGCCCAGCAGCTCGGATTTGCGCGCCAGGTTCTCGCGCGCGGTTTCCAGGGTGAACGCCGCCACATCCTTCAGAGTCAAACGCCGGCGCTCCTCCTCGTTGTAGGGAAGGTTGACCAGCAGGATGCGCAGCAGGTCCTGGCGCATCGCCGTCCAGTTCCAGTCATCGGGGGCCATCGGGGGGTCGCAGTGGCGGCTGGCCAGCTCGTCGACCACCTCCTCAAGCATCTCGTCCAAGGCTTCCGTCAGGTCCTCGCCCATCAGCGCCGAGCGTCGCCGGGTGTACACGGTGGAACGCTGGGCGTTCATCACGTCGTCGTATTCCAGCAGGTGCTTGCGGATGGAGAAGTTCTGCTCTTCCACCCGGCGCTGGGCCTTCTCGATCTGGCTGGTCATCATGCGATGGCTGATGACCTCGCCCTCCTTCAGGCCCAGTTTGTCCAGCACACCGGCCATGCGGTCGGAGCCGAACAGGCGCATCAGGTCGTCCTCGAGGCTGAGGTAGAAGATGGACGCACCCGGGTCTCCCTGGCGGCCGGAACGGCCCCTGAGCTGCAGGTCGATGCGGCGGCTCTCGTGACGCTCGGTGCCCAGGATGAACAGGCCCCCCAGATCCGCCACGCCTTCGCCCAGTTTGATGTCCGTACCACGGCCGGCCATGTTGGTGGCGATGGTCACGGCACCGCGTTGGCCCGCATTCTTCACCACCTCGGCCTCGCGGCGGTGCTGCTTGGCGTTCAGCACGTTGTGTGGCACACCGGCCTGGCGCAGACGCTCGCTCAGGATCTCGGACACCTCGACACTGATCGTGCCCACCAGCACAGGCTGGCCCTTCTTATGCAGCTCCGTGATCTTCTCGGTCACGGCCACGTACTTCTCGCGCTTGCTGCGGTAGATCTGGTCGTCGTCGTCGCTGCGGGCGATGGCCTGGTTGGTGGGAATCTCGATCACATCGAGTTTGTAGATCTCGTAGAACTCCTTGGCCTCCGTGAAGGCCGTGCCGGTCATGCCGGCCAGGCGTTCGTACATGCGGTAGAAGTTCTGCAGCGTGATGCTCGCCACGGTCTGGGTCTCACGCTCGATCGTGACACCCTCCTTGGCCTCCAGCGCCTGGTGCAGGCCGTCCGAGAAGCGGCGGCCGTGCATGATGCGACCCGTGAACTCGTCCACGATCTGCACCTTGCCGTCCTGCACCACGTACTCGTTGTCCTTCTCGTACAGTGTATACGCCCGCAGCAGCTGGCTGATGTTGTGGATGCGCTCGCTGCGGTCGCTGAAGGTGCGGTTCAGCTCGTCGGTCACACGCATGCGGCCCTCGGCATCGAGGGTCTTGTCCTCGCCGATGCGCACCAGCTCGAGGGACAGGTCGGGAATGGTGAACATGTCCTCGTCACCGCCCGTATACTCGGCCAGTTTCAGCCGACCCTTCTCCTGCAGGTCGATGCTGTGGTTGCGCTCGTCGATGGCGAAGTACAGCTCGCCGTCCAGCTCGTGCATGCGCTTCTCGCGCAGGTAGTCGTTCTCGACCTTCGTGATCTGGCGTGTCGTGCCCTCGGTCTTCAGGAAGTCGATGAACTCCTGGTCCTTGGGTGTGCTGCGCTGGACCAGAAGCAGGCGGAAACCGGCCTCGTAGCGGCTTTCGGCATCCTCCTTCGGCCACAGCTCCTTGGCCTCGGTCATCAGGCGGCGGGTCATCGCCATCTGGTCCTTGACCATGTGATGCACGGGGGTCTTCATCTCGTCGAACTTGTGGGTGCTTTTGTCCACCGGCCCGGCGATGATCAGCGGGGTGCGCGCCTCGTCGATGAGCACGCTGTCCACCTCGTCCACGATGGCGAAGTGGTAGTCGCGCTGCACCAGGCTGCCGGGATCCATCACCATGTTGTCGCGCAGATAGTCGAAACCGAACTCGTTGTTCGTGCCGTAGGTGATGTCGCACGCATAGTTGCGCTGGCGCACGACGGGGTCCATGCCGTTGAGGATGACACCCACGGTAAGTCCCAGGTATTCGTATACGGGACGCATCCACTCCATGTCGCGCTGCGCGAGGTAGTCGTTGACCGTGACCAGATGGGCACCGCGGCCCGTGAGCCCGTTGAGATACAGGGCCAGGGTCGCCACAAGGGTCTTGCCTTCGCCGGTGGCCATCTCGGCAATGCCGCCGCGGTGCAGGGCGATGCCGCCGATCAGCTGCACATCGTAGTGCACCATGTCCCAGACCATCGTGTTGCCGACCACCGAGTACTCGTGACGGGCCTCTTTCAGGCGGCGGGCGGCCTCCTTCACCACGGCAAAGGCCTCGTGGAGCAGGTCGTCCACGGTCTCACCCTTCTGCAGCCGCTGGCGGAATTCATCGGTCTTGGCCTTGAAGGCCTCCTCGGAAAGGGCCATCAAACCATCGGCGTGGCTTTTGATCTTCAGCAGATCGGGGGAATATTGCCGGATGTTCTCTTCGCGACGGTCGGACTTCTTGGCACCACCGAAGAGACTCTTCACCAGTTTCAGCATTGTGGTCTCGATTCCTGGAAGATGGGGCGGGACCCACTGCCCCGCCGTTCTGGACAAACCGCTGAAGTTATGGCCGGCCCCTCTCTATTACAAGGAAGGGCCGGGGCGGCGGGTGTGCCCGGGATCCGTGTAACACTATCGGCCACGGTGTGCCGGTGATTGCGGCAGGCCGACCTGTTGCCGGCCTGCCGCAACCCGCTATTCGCAGAAGATGCGCACCGTATCACCCTTGCCGGAATCCACATCGACGCGCAGATCACGCAGGGCCTCGATCAGTTCCTCGCCTTCAAGCCCGCTCAGCGAGCCCAGGTCCACGCCCTTCTCCTTGAGTCTCAGACGGGCCTCCTCGGGAATCATCGTTGCCAGTTTGAGGCCGGTTCGCACCAGGGCGATGGGGATGCGGATGTTCACCTGATCCTCCTTGGCACTGGTGACCAGGATCCGCAGGAACCGCAATCCGGGCCGGGGCACGGCTTCCCCGCTGGGTGACACGGAGATGACATCATAACTGGTGGCGCTGGCGTGGGCGGTGGGGTGTGGTTTGGCTCCGCCGGCCTGCATCTTCTCCAGCAGGCGCTCGGCATCCTCGGCACTGATGGTTCCGTCGGCCACCATCTGCAGTACCTGCATCCGTTCGTTGTTCATGGTTCTCTCCTTCAGTTCAGCTGGCTCAGTGCCTGGTCCACGGTGATCTCGCCCCGGGCCAACCGTTCCAGCACCAGCTGGTTCGGTGTTGGCGCCTTGAACTGGGCATCCAGTCGTTCCACGATCCTGTTCAGCCGATTCTTGATGGTCGGGTAGCTCACGGAGAAAACTTCCTCCATGCGCCGGATGGAACCGTGGTTGCGCAGGAAGGCCACCACGAAAACCTGCTCCTCCAGCTCCAGCCTGGCCAGGGCCGGCAGCTCCCACTGTCCTTCAAGAACCTGACCACATCCACCGCAGCGGGCTTTCTCCAAAGTCAACACAGCCTTGCAGTGGGCACAATTCGGATTGAAATAGTTCATCGTTTCCTCCAGGAATGGGCCGAGTATCGCAGGTGAAATTGAATTACTCAATACCAAGTGATGAAATTTTAATGTGTGCATTGATTTTCTGAAGTGATCGAAAGGTGACCCATACCACAAACGGGCATGGCGCGGCCAGAGACCCTTGCCTATCTTCCCGGTTCGTCCGCTCCCGGCGAGCGGAACTCTTCATGCCTCCAAACTCCGGAGTGCCCCGCCGTGAAACATCAATGCCAATCGCTCCTTCTGCTGATCATGTTGGTTTGCACATGGGCTGCACCAGCCCGCGCCCAGACCTTCAATACCTGGATCGGCAGTCTATTCGGCACACCGGAAGCCCAGCGCCAGGCCCTTGTGGACAGCCTCTTTGCCAACCTGCCCGGCGGGGAAGGGCCGATCCGGGAGGACGGCCAGGCCCATTTCATCTACCGGGGTACGGCCACCAACCTGCAGCTGGCCGGTGACATGAACGGCTGGGAACCTGGCCCCTCCTTCAGCCAGGTCAGCGGCACGAACTTCTGGTTCTACGGATTCAACTGCGCCAACACGGCCCGGCTGGATTACAAGTTCGTGCGCAACGGCTCCTCGTGGATCCTGGACCCCATCAATCCGCACACCTGCGCCGGCGGGTTCGGCCCCAACTCGGAGCTGGCCATGCCGGAATACGTGCAGCCGCCGGAGATCCTGGATCACGGGTATCCGGAATGTGCGAACACGAGCCATCCGGGGTTCTTCAGCCCCCAGCTGCAGAACACGCGCAACATCCGGGTCGTGACACCTCCGGGATATCCGGCGGAGGGGCAGTACCCGGTCCTGATCGTGCACGACGGGCTGGAGACGATCTCGCTGGGTTACCTCGAGAATGTGCTGGCCTGGATGGCCGTCGAGCGTCCCGGTGTGCGCCTGCCGATCTGCGTGTGCATTCCTCCCGTCAATCGAAGTGAGGAGTACGACGGGGCGCAACAGGAGGCTTTCGGCCAGTTCATCGTCGATACGGTGGTCCCCTTCATCAACGACAACTACAACACGGACCCGGACAATCCGGACTGGTGGGGCTCGCTGGGTGCAAGTTCCGGCGGTGACATCGCCACCTACCTGGCGGGCGAGTATCCCGAGGTGTTCGGCCGTG
>Ga0154020_10006582_pt1 | contig 13625 bp, 9 predicted proteins | sample Klosneuvirus_201_FD_109709 | JGI IMG/M metagenome (GOLD analysis project Ga0154020, IMG submission 109709) | Active sludge microbial communities from wastewater, Klosterneuburg, Austria - Klosneuvirus_20160825_MG | ecosystem: Engineered > WWTP > Aerobic digester > Activated sludge | place... | reverse complement strand
TCGTAGAGGACCAGCACTTCGGCGGGCGCGGCCAGGTCAAACTGCAGGTACGTTGCAGAGACTGCAAGTTTGTCATTGTTGCGCGTGACAATGTACGGGCTGCCTTCCAGGCGGCTGGGATACCCGGCGGCAAACGCAAAATCCCGGTCCAGGTACGTGGGCGCGCCGGTCTCAAAGATGCCGACACCGGGGGCGCCAAACAGCCCAGAGGAACGCACATTGGTCATCACCGCCAACGGGTCCACGCCGGAGGACCCGTCTCCCGTGGTGATGGTCCCCTCAAAACGTGGACTGGCGTTGCCCGCCACATCGCGAACGCCTTCGGCAACCAGCGTGTACACGCGGGACGGCAACAGAGGCGCGTCAGGAGAGAGATTCACCAGCCCAAGCTGGGAGGACCGCTGCGCGGGCACGCGCGCCCCCATGTCATCCACCAGGTACAGGGTGTCCGGCGTGAGTGAAGCCACGTCCACATGGTCAGAAAAGGAGAGACCAAAACGCGAGGAGGGCGCAGCGCCGGTGCTCGCCGACGGTGGGTGCATCCATTCCACCACGGGCGGCTCCAGGTCCGCCCCCTCCTGGTGCGGAATCAACGCAGTGCCCTGGCCATGGTCGTTCCCCGCAAACACCACGTTGCCCAACACCACCGCAAAGTCCTCGTCCCGGTCATTGCGCCCGGAGGAGCCGTTTCCCACGGAGGCGCGCGTTGCCAGGTCAAACTTGATGTACCGGTCCGAGAAACCGGAATGGAATTTCCCGTCCTGGTAGGACCCATACCCTCCCGAGTTCAGGTGGAACGCAAACGTGGTGACGTGCGTGACGCCGCCGGCGGGCGTGAGCTGGTGGACGCTCACCTGCGGCGGGATGTTTCCTGACGTGAGAATCTTTCCGTCTGCGGCCAGGATGTGGCTGTAACCGGGGCGCCCGTCCATGCGGCGCAGCAGCCGCGGGGCGCTTGGCGTGGAGATGTCCAACGTGGCCATGCCGGTGCTCTGCACCTCCAGCAGCACCAGGAGGTTCCCCACCGCAAACACCTGCGCCGGGGTGAGGCCTGCCAGGTCACCGGTGGTCATCTGCCGGGCAAGACGCGGCTGGGCGGGGTCATGGGCATCCACCACAAACAAACCACCGTCCACGCCGGCAACGTACAGCCAGGGGGCCTGGAAGAACGTCCACCAGTCACCGCTGTAGTCCCCTCCATTGATGCCGGGCAGGCTGAGCGCGGACAACAGGACCACCGTCATGGGGTCGGTGACGTCCCACAGCTGGATGCCGGTGATGCCCTGCGCGGCCAGGATGAGCCGTGTGCCAAACCACGCCAGCGTGAAGCCGTGGGCTTCGCGGAGCCCGTGCGTTTCTGCGGTGTCATGACGGATGGCCAGCGTGGGGGCCGCGGGGTTGGACACGTCCCAGAACTCAATGCCCCCGTCGTCCGGTGAACCACCTCCGTCGCTGGAGGTGATCACCATGAGGTAGCCCTGGACCATGGTGACGTTGCCATGGCCCTCCGGACTCTGAATGAACCCTGCGGGGCGGAAGACCTCGGACGGCGCCCACGTCCGGTTTCCCAGGCCCGGCCCCACGGCTTGCGCGGGCAACGCAGCAAGCAGCAACGCAGCAGCAACACATGGTTTCAAGCCAATCCGCGCCACGTTGGTCTCCGCCGGTCTCAAAGGGCTGGGGATACTGGACAGCCCGCCCATGGACCGGCAAGGCCGTGGGGGTCCGTCGTCCTGTGGATGCCGGCGTTCTGTCACAAAACGCCACCCCCGCCAGGCTTCACCCATGCGTTGGGGGACGTCGCTGTTGACGCTGATTTTGGGGGACCGTGGCCTGGTCCATGGCGCCCCGTCCACAACGGACGCGGGACCGCTGGCCCTCATTCTGGAGGACATGCGGGATCAGTTCCGTGTCTTTGGCGAGGGGCTGACAGCGCTCAGCGAAAAGATCCGTGCGGCCCTGGAACGCAAGGCGCAGGCAGAAGACGTGCGCCGCCTGGACGCACGCGTCACCGAGCTGGAACGCCGCCTGGGCGCCTGAAAGCTCCGTGAAAAAGTCCGTGCAACATCTGACCAGCGTGCGGATGCGCGTGGAGACACGCGCGGTCACGTAGAAGACAAATCTGCTAGGCTTTACACATGCGTTGGGTGACGTCGCTGTTGCTGGTGGTCTGTGGCGCCCTGCCCGCCCGGGCGGACGGGCTGCCTGCACCCAACACGCCCGCCGAAGATGCCGCGGTCACTCTGCTTCCCACTCTGGCGCGGTGTGTCTCCATCACCAGCCAGGAAGTGCACGGGCCCGCCAGCGCCACGGTGTTCCTGGACCAGGACGGGCGCGTGGCTGCGCTCAACGTCAGCTCCGCCGGGGGTGGTGCGCGGTTGTATTGTCCGGGACAATCCCCGTCGGAGCTGTCGCTGGTGCAACCGGGTGTGGGCGGTGGTTTTGGCGCACCGGTGTTGGACGGCGCGCGCCTGCGGGTGCGCTGTGACGTGGAGCGCACCGGCGCGCACTGTGAAGGCACGCATGTGAGCCTGCAGGAAGGCGTGGAAGGACCGGAACGCCCGACGGTGGCGTCCAAGGGCTGGTCCAACGGCACCCAGCTGCGTGTGCCCAAGGCCACGCCACAAGACCAGGCAGACACGCCGGCCAGCCGCCGGGTGGGGCGCGCGTTGTTGTACTGCCTCAACCTCCACGGCGCGGATGTTCCATTGGCCGAGGAGGACGTGGTTTCCTTCCAGTTCTCGTCCGGCGCGGCGGCGCCGCACCTTTCCGACGTGAAACCCGGGGCGCTCAACCGCCGCGTGGTGCCGTGCATGATCCAGGTGCTGCGCGCGGTGCCCGCCAGCCAGCTCCCGCAGCGTGTGGCGTACGTTTTTCCCACGCTGCGTGGAATGTTCCGCCAGCGCCAGAGCGGCACCGAGTTGCTGGAGGGCCACGTGGCGAACCTCAAAACGCCGCGCAACGTGGCGCCCGCCACCTGGATGACCTTTGAAGACCACCTGCGGGGCGCGGTGTCGTCGTGTGTGGCCCACCTGCCCACCCCAGACCGTCCACCGGCCAACGTGGCCGCGGTCTACCGGCTGGCCTTCACCGCGCGCATGACCGGGGGGACCACCAGCGCGTTGGACCTGGGACATCTCAAGGTGGACGGGCCGGTGGAACTGGCGCGCATCCAACGTTGCGTGGAACAGCACTACCACGCCGAGGACCCGCGCCCTCCGGTGGTGGATGTTTCATGGTCCATGGACATCACCCTGGCGCCGGCGGCCGGCGGCGCGCTGTATTACCCCCACTGAAAAGCAGCGCACCGGTTCGCAAAAGCCCGCGGTTGACGTCAGGGGCGGTTGTCCAGGCACAGCTGGCCGGTGTTGTTGTCCCAGTCCACCATGCGGGAGAGCTGGATTTCTATGACCGAATCATCATTGGTGGAGAGGTTTCCAATGCGCAGGTAGCGCCACATGGTCCACATGTGGAAGATGTGCGTGTCATCCCTGCGCCAGAAAACCTCAATCTGGAAATCCTGGGACCATTCATTGCCGGGGCGCTCAAACACCGCGGGGGACGGCAGCCAGGTGCGGGAAAGGAAGAGCGGCCCGCGGGTGTTCTCCCCGGTGGTGGCGGCGGGAACCCAGCGCAAACCGGACTCCACCCGTTCGGTGAACGTGTTGGTCAGCAGGGTGCTGGTGATGTCCGCGGTCCACGCCAGCAGCGGCGCAGAACGTGCCACATAGCCATCAAAGTCCGTCTTGAAGGTCCGCTGGTAGCTGTCAAACGCGCCGGGGTAGAGTTCAGCCTGGTTGGGGGCGCGCACCACGCGGTCCCCACCCTCAGCGCTGCAGGTGATGGTGGTGATGGAAACCACGCCGCTGGCAATGGACGGGTCCACATCCATGTTGACCGCGGCAACCTCCTCGCGGCTCATGTCACTCACGCTGCGCTGCATGGGATACAGGAGATTGGGCGCATCCACGGCAACTTCCAGGTTGCCCACCACGGTGATGAGTTCCTCGTCGGTGGCGTCCTCATAGTGCATCCAGAGCCAATGGATGATGGCGTCCAGGTCCCTGGGGGCGGGCTCCACGTCCGCACTTTTGCAGCGGCTGGTGTTGGACAGCCCGGGCCAGGAACAGGTGAGCAATGCGGCGTCACCGCAGCCGGCAACCAGAGTGAAGCACGCCACCATTGTGGCGGACAGAACTTTGCGCTGCATGCGGGTCATGTCTAACAGGCGCGCATGGAGGGGGGAAGGCACAACTGGGCTTTTCCCATTGGGTGAGACCCTCCAGACGTCCCTTGAACGCGTTTGCCAGCCGGTCGGCCTGGGTGCTCTGTCACTCCGCAGGGGGCTTGCATGACGCCAGAACGTGTTGGCTACATCTTTGGGTCGTTCCTGTTGCCGGTGTTGGTGACGCTGGTGTTGTGGAGCAAGGGGTGGCGCAAGACCAGCGTGGTGTTGGGCCTGGTGTGGCTGGCCGCGGGCGTGACCAACACCGCGCGCCGTGGGCAACCTGACACAGCACAGTTCCTCAAGTCCTTCCGGCAGGGCTGCATCAAGACGTGTTCGGCCAAGGCTGAAGTCCCGGCATGTGAGACCGCGTGTGACTGCGTGATGCAAGAGCTGCGTGGCGCGCGGGATGACCGGGAGTTCACCCGGTGGGTTGGCGCCCACGTCCCGGACGGAAAACCTGACGCCACGCTGGAAGCTGAGGCCAACGCGGCTGGGGCGCGTTGCAGGGAACGGATGCGTTGACGGTTGCGGTGACCGTGCTGCGGCCGGCCCACAAGCTGCCGGCAGAGATGCGTGGGCGTCTCACTTCGGATGAGGGCGCCCGGACAGCCTGGGAGAGTCTTACACCGCTGGCGCGCAACGCTCGTAAAGAAGAGGAGACGGGAAAGGAGCATGTGGAGCGGCTGCGCATTGAGCGCAAGGAAGGGAAGCTTCGGCCGTGTTGCTGGATTGGCTGTACCCATCACACGGACAAGGCAGTCCCTCCTTTGGGCCAAAGGAATTTTTGCCAGCTGCTCCAAAGGCAGCAGCGGAAAAGAAGCCTGAGCCAGGTGAGCTTGCGCGCCATCACCTTGCAGGTGCCGTGTGGGCTCCTGTCTCAGCGGGCCTCAGGGGTGCAGGCGCGGCACCGCGCGCAGCCGCAGAATGCTCCACAGCCCCCCAGCGTAGATGCACGCAGCAACCACGCCGGTGGCGGTGAAACCCATGGTCATCCCGCACAGCAGGCTCAGCACGCTGCCCACCACGGTGGTGAACGCGTTGACCGCCCAGGCCCACGGTGTCCATTCAGGCAGTCTTGCTTGAAGCACACGCATCCCCACCGGGAACGGGATGCCCAGCACAAACGCCAGCGGCGCGGCCACCAACCCCGCCCCCAACAGGCTCACCAGCATGGAGGCCCCCACCAGGCGCGGCGTGAGCACGTGGAGTGCCCCCACACCGCACAACAGCAGCAGCGGCAACACCACCGCCAGTTGCGCCAGGGTGCGCGGGCGTTCAACGTCCAGCCGCGCGCTCCACAGGCTGCCCAGCGCGCTGGACAACAGGATGACGGTGAGCGTGAAGGCCAGGGACAGCGTGGGGCCGCCCACCACCAAGGTGAGCTTTTGCATGAGCATCACCTCGGTGAAGATGAAGCCCAGCCCCAAGGCGCCAAAGTACAACATCATTCCTGGCGCGTTGGCCTTGGCCCGCTGCTTGCGCCCCAGCGGCAGGAGAATGCCCAGCACCGCCAGGAAGGTGAGCTGCAGCAGGCTCCAGGCAACCACCAGCAGGCCCATGGGAAACTGCGTGGTGATGTAACCGCCGGTGCCATCCACCAGCGTGAGGGCGTTCTCCCACTTGTAGTAGTTGAAGAAGAACGGCTCATCATCCGTGGAGGGGTGCACCTCAAAGAAGTAGGCGTCCATCAGGGCGGCGCGCTGTTCCGGCGTGGCGCGCAACATGTGGTTGAACGTGTTGTCCTGCGGGCGTTCCGGGTCAAAGAGGACCTCAAAACCGCGCTCCGTGGCCCAGGCGCGTATGGCCTCCAGCTGTGCCGGCGTGAGCGGGGCGCGGGACAGGATGGTGTCCGCCGCGGAGCCAAACTTCACAATGGCCAGGTGTTTTTCCGGCGTGGGGATGCCCAGGTCATCCAGGGCCTGGCGGAGGGTGACCGCCAACCGCAGCGTTTCCCGGGGCGGGTCAAACAGCCACCGGGAATAGGAGAGCACCCCGGTTGGCGTGAGGTGGTTCCAGAAGTCCTTGACGCCTTCCAGCGTGTAGACGTGGCTTTCTGCCAGGGCCAGGGCCCCGGCGCTGGCGGCGGCAAACGTATCCACCCCTGACAACTGGATGGTGTCAAAGGTGCCGGAGCTGGCGGCCACAAAATGGCGCCCTTCGGCGTTGACCAGTGTGACGTCAGGACGGTCAAACACCCCGCCCAGGAAGTCCCGGTAGCGCACCTTGAGGTTGTGCACCGTGACCGGGTTGATCTCCACCGCATGGATGTGCCGCGCGCCGTGGAACAGGCCAATGAGCACGTCCGGGCCACCCCCAACGCCAATGACCACACCGCGCTCTGGCTTTGGATGCACCACGTACGGCAGCGCCTGGAGGTACCCGGCCAGGAACGTCATGCGGCCCACGTCTCCCTGGGGCACAAGGACCATGCCGGTGGGTGCGCCGCCGTCCTGGAACACCTCCATTTGCGGCCATTCCCTCTGGAATGCGGGCGCCAGGCCACCGCCGTAGCCGCCCAGCGGCATCATGCGCGGGCGTATGACGTCAATGCGCGCAATCTCATTCCACGCACTGGAGTCCAGCGCATCCGTCCCTTTGAAGATGTTGACCAGCGGGAAGATGTCCTTGCTGGCTGGGACGTGGACCAGGTACGGCTGCCCCATCAGGCCGCCCACCAGCAACAGCCCCGCCGCCAGCAGCACCCGCAGGGCCATCCCGTACGGCGCGCGCGCATGCAGGTACAACAACAACCCTGCTGCCGCCGCCACCACTGCCGCCGCCAGCACCGCATTGGTGGCCCCCAACCAGCGCAGCGCCGGAATGGACAGCAACGCGCCCGCGGCCGCGCCGGCAAGGTCCGCAAAGTAGACGGCGTGGATGTCCTCCCCTGCTCCGGTGATGATCCGGGACAGCGCAAGGCCACCCAGGAAGAACGGCACCAACATGAGCAGGTAGTAGGCCAGCAGGGACAGCCCCTGGCTCAGGTCCACCGTCAGGCGCAATGGCTCCATGGATACACGCGTCATCAATGCCAGGCACACCACCAGGCTGGCGGCGTACCCCAGACACAACGCCGCGGTGGTGGAGAAGTTCCAGGACTGCCCGGTTCCGCTTGGCGCGCGCAGCGCCAGCAACGTGCCCGCCGCGCCATTGCCCAACAGCGCCACGCCCACAATGAGCGCGCTGTAGTGGTGCCACGCCATGACCGAAAGGACGCGCGTCAGCGCCACCTCCATCAACAGCACCGAGCCGGCGATGAGGAACGTTGCAGTGTAGAGGTACGGTGAACGGTTCATGATGCACGCTGGTGTACCCAGACATGCCGGCGCAAAGCCAGGGCACCACGTTGCCCGGCCACACTCCGCTGTGGACCGCGAGGCGGAAACCAGACGGCGCACTGGAGGCACAAGCCAGCTCGGCCGGCGTGCGGTGCGTGGGTTTGACCGTGCGGGGCTGCAGGGCCCGCCCGCTGGCCCCCACCTTGAGCCCAAGGGCATCCAAACGTGGTGCCACGCCGCAACCGCAACGCTGGGGCAATCCGGCGGTGGATGTGCCATGGTCCCTGCGTGTCAGCTTGGCCCCCGCGGCCGGTCCGGCGCTGCAGGACCCGCAACGGATGGCGTCCGTTTTTGAGGCAACCCCCACCATGGCCAACCTCATCATCACCAACGCCTGCAACCTGAGCTGCCCGTTCTGTTTTGCGTCCGAATACCTGGCAGACGGTGACACCGTAGGCGCAGAGCGCATGGAGTTGCCGGAATACCGCCAGCACCTGGCTTTCCTGGGCGACAACGCAGTGCGTTTTTGCGGCGGGGAACCCACCACACATCCCCAGTTCAACACATTTGTGGACCTGGCGCTGGAACATCCCACGCGGCAGGTCTTTTTGATGACCAATGGCGTCTGGCCGGACACCGTGCGCCAGCACCTGGCCGCTCTCCCGTCATCACTGCGGGTGCGCGTGCGTTTCCTGTTCAACATCCTGGAGCCGGCCCTCTACACCACCGCGCAATGGAACCAGCTGTTGGCCACGCTGGGGGCCATCCATCCGCTTTCGGCCACGTTGGGACTCACGCTCTACAAGGCGCCCATGGCCTACGCGCACGTGCTGGAGCTGGCCAAGGCCTTTGGCGTGGAGCGCATCCGGTTCAGCGTGGCGTCCCCCAATGTAACGGACCCGCGCTCCTGGAACCTGGTGCCGGAACGGGACTTCCCCATCCTTGCCCCGCTGGTGCACCGCCTGGTGTTGGAGGCGCGTGCGCAACACCTCACGGTGCATTCAGACTGTGGCTACATCCCGCCGTGTTTTTTCACGGCCCAGCAGATTGAGGACCTCACCACCGCCCGGGGCCATCCCCCCGCCATGCAGTTCTCCTGCGAAGGCCCGGTGGACATTGGCCCCGGCGGCGAAGCGTGGCGGTGTTACGGGTTGTTCAACGTGGTGCGGGCCAACACCGCGGACCATCCCGACGTTGCGTCCATGGCCGAGTCTTTTGAGGCCACCACGGCGGACCTGGGCGCGCGCCACTTCATGCTGGATGCCTGCCCCACGTGTGACTGGCGGCTGCGCGGGCAGTGCGCGGGTGGCTGTTATGCCTACCGCGTGACGCGCACCATGCAGCAGGATGCCGGCGTGGTGCACATTGGCGAGGACAAGGCGCTGTTGGACGTGACCCCTCGGGTGCAGACCGGACGCGTGCGCACCTTGGGAAGTGGGCCACAGGCGCGCGTGATGGTGGAGCAGGATGGAACGTGGGTCCCGTTGACGGCGTCCAGCGTGGAACTCGACGTGCTGGGCCGGTGCAACGGCGCAACCACCGTGCGGCAGATGATTGCGTTGCTGCAGGCAGACGGTGCTTTTCGCCAACCGGCCCCGGCGGTCACCCGCGCGGTGCGCAAGCTGTTCCAACAAGGCGCCATCCAGCTGTGAACCGGGCGGCCACAGCCTCCTTCAACCCGGTGCCGTGTGCCGCTGGACGTGTGATCGTTAACGGGTTGACACGGCCCGCCACGGCCCCCCCTCAGGCGCAGCCGGTTGCGATTCTGCGCGTCCGTACGCTGCGTTTTTGCCTTGGAGAACTTGGGCACGCTGCTTGCGTTACCAGTATCCATGAGCACCCATACGCGTCTGGGCTGTCTGGTGGCGGTGTCTTGTTGCGCAACCCTGCTGGCGTGCACCGGCACCGCGGATTCGCCCGCGGACGCGGGAGTGACAACCACTCCAGACGCCGGCGAACCAGATGCCGGCCCCACCGCACGCCGCTGGCGTTTTGAAACCATGGGCGCGGGCGCGGTGCCCACGTTGTGGGGCGCCATGGTGGCGCAGGCGTCCCCGTCGCTGGTGTTCCTGGCGGGCGGAATGCAGTCCTCGCTGGGTCCCGCAGTGGGCAACCTGTTGCGCGTGGAGCAGACGCCCACCGGAGTTTCCGTCACCACGGTGAGCACGGGATTGACGCCGCGGTATTGCGGGTGCGCCATGGTGGACGTGGGCCGCAATGAAGTGCTGGCCATTGGCGGGCGGGATGATGCGTATGTGGAACAGGCCAACATTGAGGTGGTGGACCTTGCCACGGGCGCCGTCACGCGGCTGGACGCCGGTGAAGCGGATGATTTCCCCGTGGGGTGTCACGCGGTGTTCCTGCAGGACCGGGACGAAGGGTACATCTTTGGCGGCGGGTCCCAGGCTGCGGGGTTCAACAACCGCACGTGGCGTTACCGCCCCTCAGACCGGTCCTTCACCGCGCTGGCGGATGTTGGACCTGAGGCCCGTTATGACGGCGTGCTCCGCTATCCCGTGCCCGGCGGTCCGGTGTGGCTGATAGGCGGCATGGGCCGTGGCCTCAATGGCGCGCGTTTTTATGCAGACGTCTGGCAGCTGGATCCCGTGGAAGGAACCTGGTCTCCACTGCCCATCACCGGCAGCGTTCCGCCGGGACGCCGCACCCCGTGGGTGGCGTTCTCCCCGGACGTGACGTCCGTGGTCATGGGCTTTGGTTCTGACTCCGCCCGAGGAGAAACGCACCTGTCAGACCTGTGGAGGTTGGACCTGGCCACGCTGGCATGGAGCCCGGCGCCCATCATGGAGACGGATACGCCACCGCCTCCGCGTGGATTTGCGCAGTGGATTCCGGGTGGTGCCGGCAGCGTGGGCGTTCTGGCGGGAGGCCTTGGTCCGGATGGCGTGGTGGAAGACGCCATGGTGTTGCATCCCGCGGTTCCGCAAAACGGTTGGCGGTGAACGTAACGGTCAATTGTGCTCAACGCGTCCACGGAGCTGCGAGGCCAGCAGAGAAGCGGCGAAGAGACCTTCCCCAAAGGTGTTGGACACAGGGCCCCTGCGCACTGGTGGCGGAACTACGGTCCCTCTGCGGCCGGCAGTTCCCCTGCTGGCCGCGCCGCCCGAACGTCTTCAGCGCTCCGGCCATCCATGGCAAGCCCAATGAATTCGCTGCTCAAGAACTGCAGCGAACCGCACGCCGCACCACCCAAACACCCAGTACTATCTCCGCAGGCCGCTGCACCGCACCGCTCGGCCATGGCCCGCTTGATTTCCCGTTCTGGGGTGGTCCACGCAAAGTTCAAAAAAGCGCCAAACTCAGCAAGCGGTACGTCCGCCACCTCTACAGCGCCACCCATCTCGTCATGGTTCTCAATGTGGACAATGTCCTTCTCATCCACGCACATATAGTGGCCACCCTGTCCGGCGGTGATTGTGGGCTGTCCATCCGGTGTTTCCCACGGCGGTTGAGATACACCTGGAAACAGCAACAACCGATCCCCAACACCAACCGGACGATCCCGGCCAAGACAACCAATCTCCGCAGACACACCACCGCCGGAGTTGAACCATGCCACGGTGCCACGTGAAACCACCGGCGCCGCGAGGTTCTCATCGAAGTACGCCTTGGGGACAAATGAATCGCTCAATACCCGAGCCTTCACCAGGAGCCCCGTTGCCGCCATCCCCTCGCCATTTCCCCCTTTCTGCGTCTCCAGGACCTCAGCCAGGAATACCCCCTGGATGCCTCGCGTGTTCCCGCTGTAGTGAGACAACATCCCCCGCAGTGGCTGAACCGTGTGCGTCATTTCATTGCGCTGGCACGCTGCAGTCAGGCACAGCAGGAGCCAGCAGAGAATTCCTTTTTTCATGTGTTTCTCCATTTTCTCGAGTTGGCTGTTGTCAATCCGGGTAGTAGTAGAGAAGCGCGTTCCAATAATCTGTAAACGCCATGGAAGCGGCCACCATGGGTTCCAGTTGGCCGGAGTTAGCAAAGCACGGATTGCCAGCGGCGGGCCACCCCGTCCACCCCGCCGTCGTTGCATTGTAGCGCCAGCACGGGTCAGCCTGTTGGCTCCACCCCATGTGCCAAGTTCTTGATGTAGAGAGATTGTCGTGTGCGGATGCAGTACCCCCCGTTGTTCTGTGGCCGGAAGAGAACCCCCATGGGGTCGCGTTGAAGACCGTGGACAAGGACGAGCTACCCGAGATCTGGCCCGCGCCCGTCACGTAGAATGACAACGTCCGGAGATAGCCGCCCTGGCGGGAGGGCTCATCAGACCGGCCGCCGGTTGTTTCATATGTCAGCACGCACCGACCTGAATCCGGATTATTTGAATGAGTAGTGCATCGATGACTGCACGACAGCCCGAGGCTGCCAAGGGCAAGAACTGGCGCCGACGCGAGCTCAATGTACTTGTGTGTATTGTCAATATTGAGATTGTTCCACGCTAGCCAAGTGCCGGAAGTGATTGTAGTGGGTGCCGGCGCAATCCGAACGAGCAATTCACTGTCAATGGCCCCCCCGGCCTTGTAAGGTGCCTGGACCACGACCCAGTACCCGCTGTTGCCGCAGTCTGGCTTCACAAAGGCGACAGCAGGAGGGAGTGCCGACTGATGCGCGCCCTGGCCTCCCGAGGGAGGCACCGACCGTGCTGCGGTGGTCAAGCCGTCCTTGTTGATGAGCATGTACCTAATGTCACGCTCATTTGCATTTGCGTGGTTTGTTGAGTCTTTTGCCGCCCATGCCACCATGTAGGTGCCAAACGTGTCTGAAGCTACGCTTGGATACCTCCATATTCCAGCGGAGGAAGGCACGGTCTGCTTTGTGGATGTGAACCATCCATTCGTGTATCCTCGAATCACATTTAAGCTATCCCCGGCGTCTGTTCCATGCCAAGCCAGCGCAAATTTGTCATAGTTGCCGCACCCGTAAGCCGGTACGCATTTGGACGCCGCCACACCCACTGCGGATGCGCTGCTTTCGCTCGTGAGTCCGGTGTCTGTCTGGACTGACCAAGTGCTCCCATGATCGTAGCTGACGCTGTGCTTGATGGCGAACGTCAGTCTCTGCAGCGCCACACCATTCGCGGTTCTTGCTGCGGCGATGTCCTCTGCTGTTGGCCCCTGCTGAGCGAATCGAAACGCGGCAACTTCGCAATCGTTGGCTCTCATGATGCGACCATTTTGGCCCACAATGAAGCCTGAGCCGCAGCCGCCACAATTTCCAGGCCCACAGGAATGAGCGAGTCCGAGAACATGCCCTATCTCGTGTAAAAGCACCAAGTGCGCACAGGCTGGAGCCAGGCCGCCAACCGTTGACCGGCACCCTGCTGCGTTCGCAGCTACATCAAATGCCCAATCGATTGACGGTGCGCCAGAATTAGCTCGTCGCATAATCGCGATGTTGCCACCAGACACCTCGCCACCAGGCCGCCCAGGAATGGGCATGCGCGTGTACCGGCGCCCAGCGTATCCACAGTTGAGGATGCCGCGTCGCCAATTGAGGGAATCGAGGAAGGAGAGTTGACCATGGAAATGGTCAGCACACCTTGCTGGAAGAAATAGGGGGGCAAGTTGGTATCGTTGCCGCTATACCCATCCCACTCAAGCCGCGGCTTTGCGCCAGTGCTCTCATTCCAGTGCTGAATCGCCCAAATGGTCCAAAACTTCCATTCTTCGAGGTTGGCCCTGGCCCTGGTTGGTAAACGTGCTGTCCGCGATCCTCACGCGAACGTTCACGTCTGGCCGCTGGTACTGCTCGGAACCGTTTCCGGGCATGATGAGACGCTGCGCTTTGGCCTCGTTGGCGCAAACGAACAACAGGAGCGCGGTGCAGATCAACAGGCTGTGACCGTCGTTGCCTTTGGACACTCTTACATTTGTCACGTACACCCCCCTTGATTGCCGTATAGCGCGGGATGCTGCGCCGGATAGGAGGGGTTGTCAAGCGTGGATTATTCGGCCGTGGCTCTCGGTCTTTGGGTGTCATTACGCCATGTTACACTGAGGCAAATAACACATCCCATTGCTTGCAAACCCTGTCGTTGCCGATCTTGGGTCGCCGGGAGGGGGGGGGGGGGGGGGGCCCGCCCGCCCCGCCCCCCCACGCCCTCTCGG
>Ga0154020_10006581_pt1 | contig 13625 bp, 7 predicted proteins | sample Klosneuvirus_201_FD_109709 | JGI IMG/M metagenome (GOLD analysis project Ga0154020, IMG submission 109709) | Active sludge microbial communities from wastewater, Klosterneuburg, Austria - Klosneuvirus_20160825_MG | ecosystem: Engineered > WWTP > Aerobic digester > Activated sludge | place... | reverse complement strand
CGCTGCAGCGCCCCATCAGCCGGCCAGACGGCTGCTGCAAGCGTTGGATCGCCTGTTTGGCGAGCAAAAGCTCCTCCCGCAACCGTTGGATCGCCTGTTTGGCACAGTCGAGCGGTCCCGACAACCGTTGCATCGCCACTTTGTCGAACCGCCCCGCCAAAAGGCCCGTTGTCCGTACCGTTTGCGCTGCCAATCCAGCCGATCCAACGGTTGCTCGGCGCGTCCAACTTCGTCAAACGGTCGATCCAACGCTTGCAGCAGGGGTCCAACTTCGCAAAACGGTCGATCCAACGCTTGCTGGCACCCCGTTCCTTTGCAAAACGGTCGATCCAACGCTTGCTGGCACCCTGTTCCTTTGCAAAACGGTCGATCCAACGCTTGCCGCGACTCCCAAAAGGTGACGAGAGAACAAAGGAACGTGCGCATCAGGGACCAGCAGCTGTGGCAGCTGGTGCTGACGCCCCGTGGGATGCGTGGCGGCTACCAGAGCGTTCGCTAAGCAGCCACCGCGAGACGAGATTTAGAAGGTCAGCTTGAGGCTGTAGGGCTTGGTCTTGGAGGCGCCCGAGTAGTACTTGACGTAGATCCAGAACGTGCCAGCGCTGGCTGCCTTGTTGGTGGCGCTCGCCGAATCCACCAGCCCTACGTCCGCTTCGCTCTTGGCCACCAGAGCCTTCGACTGATCGTAGATGTACAGGTCGAAGTCCGAGCCCGAGGGCGGCGTCATCACCGCTTGCAAGGTCTTGCCAGCGCCCAGCGTCACCTTGAAGTAATCGTCATCCGTCGATGATGAGATGTACGCTTTCACCGTGGTGCCCGAGACCGCAACAACATTGCCCTGGTTGTAGGAACCGTTCGGCTCGGCCTCATTCTGGGTGGTGCCGGTGCCGCTGTTCGAGACCGTCACAGACACGCCCGAAGAAGTGCCCACGTTGCCAGCGCCGTCCTTGGCCTTGGCGGTGATGCTGTAGGTACCGTTCGACACCGTGGTGGTGTTCCAGCTGAGCGAGTAGGGCGCCGTGGTGTCGCTGCCAATCAGCGTGGTGCCGGCATAGAAGTCGACACTCGCCACGCCCACGTTGTCGGTCGCACTGGCCGAGACCGTTGCCGTGCCGGTGAGCGTTGAGCCCGCGCTCGGAGCCGTCAAGCTGACCGTCGGAGCCACCGTATCGCCCGTGCCGCAGGGCGTCCAGGTTCCGAGCACACCGACTGCATCCCACGCCTTGTGCGTATTGGTCCATTCCGCCGAGCAAGCGCCGTACAGACTCTGCGCCGCTTGCGCCGTGGCGTTGCGGGCATCCTGGAACTTCGCCGAGCTGGTCATGATCGTGGTGTTGGCTTTGAAGAAGATCTTGACGGCCTTCTCAATGCCAATGCCGGTGACCACGGTGGTCGTCTTGGCACGCGGGTGGCTGCCGCCCTGCGACAGCAGATAGAACGCGAGGTTGGCCAGTCCGCTGTTGCCGTGTACGCCGCCGTTGTCCGAGCTGCCCGTGATCCGCTCGGGGTAGTAGTCCTTGCTATACGCGTCGGCGGTCGGATTGTTCATGAAGCGCAGCGCGTTGCCGGGGAGTCCGCCAGCGACCGTGATCTCCTCGCCAATTTTCCAGGTGTTGGCGGTTGCGGTGATGGCCGCGGGGTTGCTGGTCGCACTGCCACCCGAGACTTTCCAGGCTTCGGCAGCGGCGCCAAAGATGTCGGACATGCCTTCGTTAAGCGCGCCGGACTCGTTCGAGTACACGAGATCCGAGGTCAGGTTGGTGACTGCGTGGGTTAGCTCGTGGGCCGTTACGTCCATGGCCTTGGCGAGTGGCGTAAAGATCTTGCCGTCGCCATCGCCGTAGACCATCTGGTTGTAGGGCGAGCCGAGCCACGCGGCGTTGTTGCCATCGCACGAGAAGCCGCCGGAGAAGGTGAAGTGGACCGATGACTTGAGGAGCGCACCAGCCCCGTCGTAGGAGTCCCGACCGAGGAAGTTCTTGTAGAAGTAGTAGGTCGCGCCGGTGTTGTCGTAGGCCGCCTTGGCAATCGCATCCGAAGTGCTGCCGCCCTCGTTGAACAGGAGGGTGCCGGGAAGCTCGCTGCCCGTCGAGAGGCACTTGTTCTTGCCATCGTAAATGGAGCGGGACAAGCCGGTGTGGATGCGCGACAGCCGCGACACCACCTGACCCGAGTGCGCATCGACATAGAGGTCTTCGAGCGCAAGACCCTCGGCCCCCTGGTACTCGATGACCGAGTGATAGGTGAGGACGGGCTCGCCCGCTTGGTTGGTATGAATGACCAGGCGCGGCGCCTCATGTACCTGCGGCTGACCGGACTTGACCAGCTTGGGCAGGGCACTGTGCAGCGCGGCCTCACCAGCCAAGGTCGGACGGGTGCCGATGCGCAGATCAGGAAGCGGACGACCGAGCACCGAGTGAACGGCGCCATCTTCGGCCACTTGCAGCGTCAGCTCGCCCTGCTCGACCGGCACTCCACCATGGGTCTGGCGCAGCCGCAGATAGCGATAGCCATCGACGTCGCGGATCTCCTTGTGGAACACGAAGTCGGACTCTGGAGCCAGGCGCAGAGAGCGAGACAAAAGGTTCATCGCAAAGTCGCGGGCCTGTTCCTTGCCACGGATCGCCGCCGGAACCCGACCGGCCAGGTAGACCGGCTGTTTGTTTTGAGCATCCAGCGAAGCCGCCGAAAAACCGAGCGAGCGCAGGGTCGAGCCCTTGGTCGTCGCCGCAGTTGCCAGCAGCTCCTCCTCTGTAGACACCGCATCGAGCTGAGCCGGCGCACAACCAGACACCGCCAGCGCGAAGGAGCAGGAGGTCAGAGCAGCGGGGGACAGGAAACGAAGCGACAGCATCTTTTTCATAGGAGTCCTCTGTCTGTGAAGCGGGGGAGCGTTTCTACCTTGCAGACAGTTATGGAATCGTAATTTCCGTCGCGGAAGTGGGAAACGACTCATCAGGGGGTGGGATTATTTCCCCACCCCAAGCAACCCGAAGACGCACGGACAGAGGATTTTTTTGACCAGGGAGAGGAGTCTCCGGCTATTCGGACTTGGCTGCGGAGTCCGAGGGGCGGCTGTCTGGACCGATGTGAATCACCGACGCGCCGTTTACGGTGGCCAAGATGGAATCGGCCAGCTCGCTGAGGTGCGCACGGGTATCGGGGTCGAAGGAATCGCGCTTGGGACGGAGCCGCTCAAGCTGGACGGCCAGCTGTTGCAGCTGAAAGCGCGCTTGGGAGCGGGCGTGGCGACTCTCGGGAGTGACGTGCAGCACCAGGCCACCGAGCAGCTCGACGTAGCGAAGCTGTAGCTCGCGACGCAGGGGAGACAGAGTGCCCGGCGTGCCGCTGTACATCTCTGAAAAGAGCGCGCGGGAGAGCTGCGAAAAAAGCTCGCCCACGGTCAGGACAGCGTCGCGTCCGAATGCTTGCTCACCGTCAACCATTCGGCGTAGGCGGCGCGCTTCGAGCAGCTCCCGGAGCATTCCCATTCGCAGCTCTAATAGCTGTCGCCACAGCGGAATGTCGGTCTGTTTGATAAACGCCCGCCGACGTGCTGTTAGGTAGTCTTCGCCAAGCTGCTGCGCCAGCGCCGGCGTCACCGGCAGCGCCGACTCCGCAAACACCGCATCGAGCAGGAAGGCCAGCGCCGCACTCTGTTTGCTCTTTTCCACCGGTCGGGAGGCCGGCTTGCCACCGGGATCACCGATGTGATCGCGCGAGCTGTAGCGACCCCCGAGATACGCCGGAGCCGTCCTGACCGCCCGCGCATAGTCATGGAGCAGCGACGAGGCAATCGCCGTTACTTCGGCAGGTCGCTCCCCCGGCTGGAGTCCGCGACTCGCAAGCTTCTGCCACAGCTCTCGCAAGAGAGCCGTCCGATCTTTGGCCCACACAAGTGGCTCGCTTCCCAGGTCCCAGCGCTGCACCGAAGGGTCGGCTTCACTGTCTGCTTCATCGTCACTACCAAAGACATACCCCCACTCGGCGGCGTGGCCCGCAAGATACGCGGCATAGCGCGGATCGGGGGTGTACGCATAGGCGATGCTCAGCACATCGGAAGGTCCAATCGTCGCTTGGTAATACGGAAAGTCACGCTCGCTCGGCAGCGGTGCGCCCAGCGGCGGTAGGTTGATCGCGGCATAGTCCATGACCGACGCGAGTAGCGGACTCCGCTGGAACCACTGGGGATTCCCGAGCTGCTCGGAAGGAGTCAGCGTACTGGCGCGAAAGTTGTGCTGGAGCCCAAGCGCGTGACCGATCTCATGCATCGCCAGCAGGCGCAGCCGTCGTCCCAGCAGATCATCGGGAAGCGGCTCATGTTTGGCGAGTACCCCTTTGCTGAGCAGAACCGCCCGCAGCACCTGACTCTGATCGCCGAGCACCGCGGCCAGCTCCTCGCGATCATCACCGAGCAGATCTTCTTGCGACTGCGTAGCAAGCCCCGGCGCGAGCACGGTCTGACGCAGGCGCAGCTGTTGCCGCTGGGGATTGAGGGAGATCACCAGCGTCGCGCCCAGGATCTCGCCGCTGCGGGGATCGACGAGCCGCTGTCCGCGTCCGTTGAGCGAGTGTTCGCCGACATCCCAGTGCATGATCGCGAGGCGAGGATCATCGATCGCCAGCTTGCTCGGCAGGATCGCCGCGCGCACCGCATCTTTCCAGCCGGCGGCCTCGAAAGCGCGATTCCACTGACGAATCCCGTCGAGAATATACGGCTGATAGGGTTTGGGAGTCGCCGGATCGAGATAGAACACAATCGGCTGTTTGGGAACCAGCAGGCCCCCTTCCTGGTGATCGGGAGTCAGTCGCCAGCGCGTGATCGCATGGGCTTCGAGCTCAGGACTGGGACTGTGGAAGTCGCGAAAGACCGTCGAAAACACCCCGACTCGATCATCGGCGACGCGCCGCAGCAGCGGCTTCTCGGGCAGATGGAGCAGCGAATAGGTAACCGCCACCGAGTTTACGGTATGGCCCAGCTCGTTTTGCCCGCCGCTTGCATACCCGAGTCGCACCCGCAGCGAGGTACTCTGCGCCGTGCCGCTCGTTCCTTCGAGATAGCTGAGCCTGCGGAGCGGTCGCTGGTGATCTTTGCCGCTGGGGACGGACGCCGCCAAGTCTTCGAGGAGCAGATCATCAAGCCCGACCAGCACATCGCCCGACGAGCCACTGTCTGTGGTCCGCGAAGCCGTGCGATCCTCGGCGAGAATCGGCAGCGAGGCGACGATGTGGGGAGAAAAAGTCCGCTCCACCATCGCCCGGTCGGCGGCGTGATCGAGATAACGATGCGGCTGCTCAACCAGGAACAGGCGACTGCCGTGGCGCTCGAAAATCACGACCATGCTTTTGAGGTTGGTACCGGTCAGCATGCCGAGCGGCCCGTCGAGGCTATCGCGCCCGGTTCCTTGACTGATCCGCATCACCAGCATCAGCGGCTTGCCAAGCTGCTTCTTTTGCACCAGCAGGTACACCTTGGTGCGATAGGAGTACGTCACAAACAGACCCGGCACCGCGCGCGTGTCTTTGTCGCGCAGAAAGCTGCGGAGCGATCCCGGCGTCGGCGCGTCGCGAGCGTCGCGGGTCTCACGCGGCAGCGAGGAATCGTCACTGATGCTGCGACGCACACACCCAGCGCCCAGCAACAGCGACCCCATCACCAGGGCACACGTCACCCGGTGCAGCATGAGCCTCCCCCCAAGAGATCTGCGCATATCTTCCCATTTTCGCACAATCGACAAGTGCTAGGGCTGTCGTCTTTGTAGACTGGGATTTTCCGCAGGGACGCTGCGCTGGTTGCGACCTACTCGGTGTCGTATCGCTATCTGCAAGATCACAAGATGGGGCACTCGCTGCGACTGCTCTCAGTGGCCCTGCGCGGAACGCTCCAGATCACGATCAGCGACGATCACACCCTGCCAAGTCGCGCTGGGTATGAAGTAGATCGCATGCCTCTTATTGCGGTCTCTGTCCCAAATCGGTAGCGCGCTGGAGGTGTTCAAGGAGGAGCCGGTTTACTTCTTCTGGACACTGAATCGGCGCCGCGTGGGAAGCGTCCGCAAGCTCTACGTAGCGACCGCCAAGACCTTCTGCCAAGCACTGACCTTCCGACGCTGGCGTCAGCAGATCATGACGTGAACTCACCACCAGAGAAGGTATCCCGCGCAGCGCGGCGAGCAGCGGCCTGGCATCAAACCTGCGCATCGCCGACACCTGCTGCATCGCCACCGCCGGTTGCTTCTCCAGCGCACGACCAAACAGCGCGCTAAAGTGCTCACTCAGCTTGTCGAGGTTGTGGCGCGACAGATATTCCTTCGGAAGCACTAGCTCTAGAAAGGCATTGCGCCGCATCTTGGCGGTTCCGAGCTGCGTCCGCAGAAGCAACCACAGCAGCGACCTATCCAGCCGCGTCGGCGTCTTTCCCGAAGCAAAGGTATTGAGCAGCGCCACACTCTGCACCCGCTCCCGCGCCTGGTGGGCCGCACTCACCACGACCGCACCGCCCAGGGAATGTCCGATCAGGTGGGCCTGCGCAAACTCCTCGGCATCCATCAGCGACAGGACATCTTCAGCCATCTGCTCGACCGTGAGCTTGGGAGTCTGCGGCATGCTCTGTCCATAGCCACGGTTGTCAAACCACAGACAGCGGAACTGCTTGGCAAGCGCGGCGATCTGTGGCCGCCAGGCACTGCCCGAGACGGCGCTGCCTTGCACCAAGACCACCGGGGGACCATGCCCCTCGACGAAGTAACTAAGCCGACAGCCTTGATGAAGGAGCGTCTTGTGAATCATGACGAAGGGAGCGTAGCACTGCTCCCCATCCGCAAGCGGAAGGACTAGACGCAGTTGTTGGCGGTGCAGGTCTTCCCGCCCATGCACTGCGAACTAATCGTACACTCCACGCACATATTGAGCGTCGGGTCGACGTTGGTCTTGCAGGCCGGCGTTGGATTGGCGCAGCCGAGCTGCGGGAGCGTCGCGCTGTCCTGACGGCACGGCACGCACTTCTTCTTGGTGGGATCGCAGGCGGGATTCATGGCCGGACAGTCCGCATCGACCTTGCAGTCACCGCAGAAGTTGAGGGCCGGGTTGGTCTGGATGAAGCAGAACTTGCCAGCGCCGCAGTCCATGTCCTGCGTACAAGCCGAGCAGACGTTCTTGGAAGCATCGACCGCATCCTTGAAACAGAACGGCGTCAGGCCGGCGCAGTCCATGTCCTTGGTGCAGGCCGTACACTTGTACTGACCACCGACGTCACACAGGAGCTTTGGCGATACGATGCACTGCGCGTTGGCGGTACACTCGACGCAAGAGTTGAGCGTCGGATCGACGTTGGTCAGGCACTGCTGGGTCGTCCCCGTGCAAGCCGTCGTGTTGGCGCTGGTACACTTGACGCACTTGTTGGCGGTGAGGTCACAAGCTGGCGTTCCGCCCGAGCAGTTGCCGTCGGCCAGACACTGCACGCAGGCGTTCATTGCCGAGTTGGCGTTGAGCTTGCACTGCGCATTGGGAGCCGTGCAGCCAAAGCCGGTGATGCACGGTACGCAGGTGTTGGTGGCGGTGTCGCAGGCCGGCGTTCCGCCCGAGCAGTCCGCGTTGGTCAGACACTGCACGCACTGGCTCAGCGTTGGATTGGCGTTGACCTTGCACTTGGAAGTCGCGCCAGCGCAGCCAAACGAGGCGGTGCAGGGAACGCAGGCCTCCAAGGTGCCATCGCAGGCGGGATTCGGCGCAGCGCAGTCGGCGTTGGCCACGCACGCAGCGCAGTGATCCTGCCCCTTGCAGTAGGGCTTTAGCGCATCTTTGCAGTCGGTATCGAGCAGACACTCGACGCAGGACATGCTGTTCTTGCAGATGCCACGCGCTCCCGAGCAGGCCGGGTCGGTGCCGCAGACACACTTCTTGGCCACGCAGTCCTTGCCGGTCACAGGGTCACAGACGGTGTTGCAGTCGCCGCAGTGGTTCGGGTCGGTCGCCACGTTGACGCACATCGCCACGTTCTTGCAGCACGCCGAGTTGGTCGGGGTGTAATCCGAGCAGTCGTCGACGGTACCGTTGCAGTTTTCGTCATTGCCGTCACACAGCTGCTTCGATGGTGGCGTCGCGCCGGTGCAGGTCAGGTACTTGCGCGTCTCGACAAACGGCGGCTGAACCGCATAGCCGCTGTCGATCGAGAACGGGTTCACCTTGCTGTAGTCGCAGCCGTTGGCCGTGCCAGCGATGCAGGTGCCGGTGTTGACGCCGCAGACCTCACCGTATTCCTTGAGGTTTATGCCGTCTGGAGCGTCGTACCTTCCGTCGCAGTCCTCGTCATTTTTGGGGGTGCCGACCGAAGAAGGATCTTTGCAGGTCTGCTTGCCCGGCTGGGTCGCGCCGAAGCACTTGGGTGCCACCGCCGTGGTATCGACCGTGGCTGGGCAGGCTTTGCGCAGCGCATTGGGATCGTGAGCGCTCGGCTTGATGCCGCTACAGACGCAGCGTCCCGTCTTCAGCCCCGTGGGTGCTGGTTCGTTGCACAGGCCGCGATAGAAGTCGGTGCAGGACAAGATGACTTTCTTGATCGGCGCGACGGTGGTCGTCTCCACCATCCGAGCGCCCTTGTCATCGGGATTGAGCTCGTCGATCAGACCGTCGCAGTCGTTGTCCTTTCCGTCACAAAGCTCGGCAGCCCAAGGGTGGGTATCTGGATCGGCATCATCACAGTCGGCATCGGCGTTGTAGCGGTCGTTGTCCTTGTCATTGGTGCAGGGCGTATCCGCGACGCCGTTCTGTGCTTTGCCGTCGCCACACTTGTCGGGCGCACCGGGGAAGCTCTGCGGGTCGGAGTCCAGGTTGTCTTTCGGCAGGTTGCTGGGATTGCAGCCAGCCGTGGCGTTCGGGAAGCCGTCGGCATCCACGTCGCAAGTCGCCGGGTTGGCCGGGCAGCCGTTGCGCGCACTGCCGTCACAGTCGGCGTCTTGGGCCGTGGTGCCATCGACCTGGGTGTTCTTGCACAGCTGTCGCATCGCCGCGACCTTGGAGCCGCCACCCTCTGCGCCGACCAGATCCATAAAGCCCATGACCTGGCTTGAGCCGTTGTACATCGTCGAGCCTGGGAACACGCCGCGATCGTTGTCGTCGCAGTCGATCTTCTTGCCCGAGGTTACGTAGGCCACCGTCGGGCAGGTTCCGCCCTGCGCCTTGTCATCGCGCTGGTAGCCGTCACCGTCGAGGTCGCAGTCGACGCAGCCGCCCGAAGGATTGCCGTCGCACGCCCAGTCCTTGCTGGTGTCGGCGCAGTTCTTCTTGGCGCCGGGGTAGATGCTGGGGTTGGTGTCGTCGCAGTCACGCTGGCTCACCACCGGGTCGCTCGGCGAATAGCCGTCGCAGTCCTCGTCGACGAAGCACGGCACCCGCTGACCGCTACAGTCATAGTCGGTGTCCGAGTCGCAGCGGGCCGGCATGCACACCGCCATGTTGGCGAGCTTGCTGTGGTCGGTGGCGCAGCTGACCTTGTCGGTGCAGGTGCAGCAGTTGCGAGGCCGCGGGTTGCCGTGGAAGCGCGCCGGGTCGTTGTCGTTGCAGTCCGTGCTCTCGGGATCACCGTCGCCGTCCTGGTCCTGACACGGGGGCACGTGGTCGCCGCACGAGATATCAAACGGCAGCCCGCAGCGAGGCTTGGCGAGCGGATTGATATCGACCGCATACAGTCCCACCGGCAGCTTGGTCTCCGTCGGGCCGGGATCTTTGTCGACGCAGTCGAGCACGCTCACCTTGTTCTGATAGGTGACCTTGGCAGCTGCCACCGCCTCGGGCCACTTCACGGCATCGGGGAAGTGGTCGAAGTCGCGGTCGAGCATCGGATCGACCTCGAGGAGGTCAGCGTCGAGCTGCTGGGTTCCCGCCACGTTCACAATCGCCGCGAAAAAAAGCTCTGGCTTGCGTGTCGTCGGAATGACTCCATCGGGAACCAACTTGTCGACAGCGGCGCGCACATGAATCAGGTAGGAGGCCTTCTGCGCCAGCTTCAGCCCCAGCCGCAGCGGCTCGGCGAACAGGTCACGGCCTTTGCTGACGGCAGCGATGGGCTGGATACCGGACTGATAGACGATGTCGTGCTTGTCGTGATCCTGAACCGTCACGGCGTATTCGCTGATCGTAATGCCCGACGGTGGTCGGATCTGAAGGAGGACGGCGTCTTCGCTGCTACACGCGGACAGCAGCGCAAGCAGGCTCAGAAGCAGACCACCAAGAGCGGACCTTTGGTGAAGCCAGCGACGCAGACGATTTGGACGAACTCGTCCATCATGGCACCGTGAGTCTCTGTCTTCGTTGCCGATGAATCCGTAGGCGGTCATAAGCTCCCCCAAGCCAATTGCTAACCATGTTAGCGCGTCTTGCCGTCGTGCGTACAGCGCTAGCGCAGCCACCTCCCAGGAGCCGCGTATTGCTTGAGGTTTGCCGCAAACGCCGCGAGGCTGTTATCCTGGCCGAGCACGATGGCAAGCGACGCACCCAATAAGCAGGCCGCACCGACGAGCGCGCCCACGGCTAACGAGCCGAGTGGTCCAATCGGTCGGCTTTCCCATGACCATCTTGATGTAGACGCCGAAGAACGTCGTCACCGTCGAGACAAACGCGGCAACCAGCCGGTGATGGCGATCATCCTCGGGCTCATCGTCCTCACCGCAATCGTCTTTTACGCCTTCCATCTGCGAGCGGTCGCCAAGGAGGAAGCCGCCGCCAAGCAGCGTGCCGCCGCCCAAGCCGCCGCTCAAGCTGCCGAGGCCGCCGCCGCCAGCGCCCCACCTCCAGCGAGCCCGGCAAGCCCGGCGACTCCAGCGCCGACTGCCGCAGCGCCCACACCGGGAGCAGCGCCAGCTACCGACAGCAAGCCCGCCGCCGCTCCAGCCAAGCCGACCGACAGCAAGCCCGCTGGCGAGCAAAAAGCGGCTCCGGCCAAGGCTGACAAACCAGCCCGTCCGGCCAAAAAAAGCGACGACAAAAGCAAGAACCTGCCCCGCCTCCCGATCCTCCCCGAAGGTTAGGCCGCACCTCAGGTCCGTTCGCGGCGCCGCTAGTTTGGCAGGCGGGCGGCTCGCAGCGCTTCGGCCAGGGCGGTTGCTCGTGGGTCCGGCCACAGACCAAACAACCACGCCACCCCACGCACGCGCTCGCCGACGGCAAAACGCCGCTCGGTCAGCGATGGATGGGCATACAACTCGACACGCAGCGGGCCACTTGGTCCATGCAGCAAGGTCACCAGATAGACCTGTAGCTCGATGCCCCAGAACTCGCAGTCGAAGACATCCTCGATGGTGGAATGAAAGACGATCTCGTCCTCGGCGGCATCGCGATCCGAGCTGAGCGCCGGCAGCGACCCGAAGCCACTGAGCGCGCCTGACTGCTCCGCCGGCTCATCAAACTCGAGCTGATAGGCGATCGCGCTGACCTGAAGATCGTAGACCTCACCGATGGAATAGTGACCGTGGTTCTTGAAATACAGCGTGTCGAAGACCGCAAAGTGCGCGCCGCCGCAGTGGCCGACCAGCCGCGCTTGCAGACCGTCGGGACTCTCCTCGATGCGATCAAGCTGGACCGGCCAGCTGTTCGCGGTCTCGGCATAGGGATAGATCGCCAGCACCTCGAGCACCTCGCCCTTGCGGACCAGCGCCGAGAGCTGTAGTCGCCCACTGTTGTCGACGAGGTGCCAGTAGCGACCTTCGCCTGTCGCACGCGAGCCACTGCCCGGCGCCAGCAGCTTCTCGAAAGCGGAGATCAGAAAGCGGTGCGGCTCGATCTCACCAGCGAGGACCGCCCAGTGACGGCTGTGCAAGATCGGACGCCGACCATCGGCCAAGTCCGTCGCGCCATCGTCCTCTCCATCCGCATCACCGGTTGCGTCATCGGCAGTCGCCTCTTCCCCATCGTCTGCGGCAGACTTCCCTCCAGCGTCTCCGTCCGCCCCACTGGTGGGCACCGCCTCGCCGCTCGCCGAGTCATGTTCGGACGGGGCAGCCAGCTCGTCTGGACGCTGCCGTCGCGCGGTTCGTCGCCACAGTGAGCCCGTCAGCAGCAACAACATGGCCGCCGCGACAGCGACCCCCATCCAAGTCCACATGGCGCGGCAGTATAGCCAGGTGCGGCTGCGACTACACTTTTCGCATGCACCCGGAAGACCTGACCCAGCGCTTTTCCGCGCACTGCTTTGTCGATCCGACCGGCTTTCCCCTGCCCTACCGTCAGCTGGCCCCGGCGGGCGAAGAAACAGTCTACTCGCCAGTCAGGCTGCCACTGGTGGTCTTTTTGCACGGAGCCGGCGAGCGCGGAGACGACAACTGCGCCCAGCTCGTAAATGGGGCCGCCGAGCTTTTGGCCGCAGCCGACCGCCGCCGCGACTTTCCGTGTCTGTACATCGTCCCGCAGTGCCCGTCCGAGCAGCGCTGGGTCGAGGTCGACTGGGCCGCCAAGTCCCACCGCTTCCCCGCCGAGCCGTCTTCTCCGCTTGCCGCCCTGCTCGCCCTGCTGGATGAGCTGTCGTCGTCGCGCCAGGTTGACCCGGATCGCATCTATCTGATCGGCTTGTCGATGGGCGGCTTCGGGGTCTGGGATCTTTTGTGCAGACGACCGCATGACTTTGCCGCCGCCGTCTCGATCTGTGGCGGTGCCGATGAAGCGCAGGCCGAGCGGATCGCCCAAGTGCCCATCTGGGTCTTTCATGGCGCCCTCGACCCCGTGGTGTCCGTCGAGCGCTCTCGGCAGATGGTCGCCGCGCTCCGCCACACCGGCCATCGCCCACGCTACACCGAGTACCCGACCGTGGGTCACGATGCCTGGTGGCCGGCCTGGGCTGAAAAGGACCTGCTCCCGTGGCTATTTTCGCAAACCAGCGACCGCACCGGCAAGAGGTAAACCTTGCTTTTTTGACGTCGCGTACGATAGAAGCCAGGCAAAGCGATGCACCATCAGAAGCTCCTTGAAAAGCTGAAGCAGCACACCGCGCGCGTGACCGTGATTGGCCTGGGCTATGTCGGACTCCCTCTCCTCGTCGAGGTCGCCCGCGCTGGCTTCCATGTCACCGGTTACGACCTGAGTGAGGAGCGCGCCGCCGCAGTCAATCTCGGCAAGAGCTACATCAAGGACGTTCCCGACCAGGCGCTCAGCGACCTGCGAGCCCTCGGACGCATCGACGCCACCGCCGATCCCGACTGCCTGGCCAGCGCCGACGTGGTCATCATCTGCGTACCGACGCCGCTCAACAAGTCACGCTCGCCCGACAACAGCTACATCGTCGCGGCGGCTGAGGCGATCTTGCCGCGCCTGCACCCCGGCATGCTGGTGGTGCTCGAATCAACGACCTTCCCTGGCTTTACCCGCGAAGTGCTGCTACCGAGGCTGTCGGAGTCCGGGCTCAAGGTCGGTCACGACTTCTACCTCGCGTTTTCCCCCGAGCGCGTCGACCCCGGCAACGAGCGCTTCCAGACCAAGAACACCCCAAAAGTCGTCGGCGGCACCACACCCGACTGCTTGACCATGATCCGCGCGCTCTACAGCGAGGTCATGGAGCGCCTCGTGCCGGTGTCCTCGACCGACGCCGCCGAGATGGTGAAGCTGCTCGAGAACACCTTCCGCGCCGTCAACATCGGCCT
>Ga0154020_10006580_pt1 | contig 13625 bp, 11 predicted proteins | sample Klosneuvirus_201_FD_109709 | JGI IMG/M metagenome (GOLD analysis project Ga0154020, IMG submission 109709) | Active sludge microbial communities from wastewater, Klosterneuburg, Austria - Klosneuvirus_20160825_MG | ecosystem: Engineered > WWTP > Aerobic digester > Activated sludge | place... | reverse complement strand
TTTGCCGCCCATTGCGAGAGTAGCTCAGTTGGTAGAGCACGACCTTGCCAAGGTCGGGGTCGCGGGTTCGAGTCCCGTTTCTCGCTCAAAGTGCCTTCTTCGGAAGGCATTTTTGCTTTACGATGCATAGGGACGGTGGAGTGCCGTTCCTTTGTGTCCAGCTAAGGACCATAGCGCTATTCTTCTGGAGTGAAAGACCAGAATAATGCCCGGGTGGTGAAATGGTAGACACGAGGGACTTAAAATCCCTTGGTCCGTAAGGGCTGTGCCGGTTCGAGTCCGGCCCCGGGCACCATGGTCCTGCTGATCGAAATAGTATGGCTGACTTGAAAAGGACCGGAGCGGGGTTCACTCGGCTGGCCCCTACGCCCAGTGGTTTCTTGCACACGGGAAATGCCATCAATTTTCTATTGACCGAAAAACTGGCTCGAGCATTGGGCTGGAATATCCGGTTGCGCATAGATGACTTGGATGCTGAGCGTGTAAGGCCGACCTACGTGGAGGATATTTTCAGTTCCTTGGAATGGCTCGGGATAACTTGGGATGAAGGTCCATCCGGTCCGGCTGATCATTATGCCAATTGGTCCCAGCAACTGCGTTTGACGCGCTACGGTGACTTGGTTGAGGTATTGCGGCAAGGTGGGCACTTGTACGGATGCATGTGTACCCGTTCACAACTGCGCACGGTTGCGACGGATGGGCGCTATTCAGGTGCCTGTAGAGAGGCGGGTCATGCATTGGACCATCCCGATAGTACAAGGCGGCTACGAATACCGGAAGGCACGGTCGTAAAGGTGAATACGCTTCAAGGGGAAGTATTGGAAGTGGATCTGGCCCTGACCATGGGCGATCCCGTGGTCAGGCATCGGTTGTCCGGCGAGGCGCGTGGTCGTGTATCCTACCAGATCGCATCCTTGGCGGATGACCTGGATTTTGGGATAACCCATGTTGTTCGGGGGGCGGACCTGCTCCCTTCAACGGCCTGCCAATTGCACCTTGCCAAATTATTGGGCTTGAAGACGTTCGAGTCCATCAGTTTCCATCACCATGAGTTGGAGTTGGGGCCAAATGGTGAGAAATTGTCCAAGTCCGAAGGGGCTACTTCCCTGAGCTCGATGCGGGCCAGAGGGGTCAGCCCCAAAATACTTCATCGCCAGGCCGATAAGATGGTAGAAAAGCTGCTCAACCCCTGAATCCGCGTACGATCTCCCGACGGGCGCGCACCCCTTCGGCAGTTCGTTGCAGTGCTCCGCGATCCACCAGTGCGTCCACATCACGCTGAAGGGTCTTGTTCGACACTCCTGCGTAGAGACGAGCCAGTTCCGGGTCCAATTGGGAGATCATGCCTATGGCGGTCGGTTCCTGTTCCTCGTAAAGCCCAAGCAAAAGTGCTCGATGACGATCCATGATCGGACCTTTTTCCCCTAGGAGAAGGTTTTCGACATGGGCACGCCATTGACCATGGGTCTGTGCATTTCGGATCGCTCCGACAAGTTCCTTTAAACCATCCAACAGGCCGCGCAGGCTATAGGCCAAGAATGGGATCGGATCACCCATGCCCTGGGCAGTCTGTCCTATCTGTCGCAAGAACTCCGGACGTGCCCGGTGGTAATGGACCGCCGTCAAGTGGGTCCACGCACCGGCAAGTCCACCTGTTGCCAAAAGATGCTGCCCCACAAGGCCAGCAACCCGATAGCCTGCTGATCCAAAAGGCTGGATCCAAGCCAGATACAGTTCGGCGACCATGCTTCTGAGCAATGCGTAATGAGGAGCTTCTTCTGGTGCCGGCGGCGCTAATTCGGGGCTGGCCAACCAGTCGCACAGCTCCACCATGAACAGCGGGATCATCTCGAACGGGACCCCCTGCAGTTCGCCCGGGCCCATAGGTCCATTGCGCCATGCATTTGTTGGTGGTCCGTTCGGAGTGCCTCCCAGAACGGATCGATAGCCCAATATCCTTTCTGGGGTCAGGCTCGGAACGGAAGTGGAGAATTCCAATTGAAGACTGTCGAGCGCATCTCGGAAATGATCCACATCGCCGATCTCTTGTGCGTGTGTTGGCGGTATTTTGGATAGACCCTCTACATGCATGAGCAATTGTTCAGCACGGAGAGTGGAGCCGTCCAGCGCCACTCTCGCCAATAGTCCGTAGGCCGTCAACTCCTGATCCAAGGAACGGCTTTCGGCAGGTGGAAGTGGAGCACCCCTCAGGGTTTGCACCAATGCCATGCATTCACCTAAAAGCATCCAGAAAGAAGGCGGGGATTGCCTAAGCTCCGTCTTGAATCGTATCCACGTAATTGTCTCGTTGAATGGCCCCATGAATGTCCAAAGGTCCGGCATTTGGAAATGATTGATTCCTAGTTGAAAGGACTCATCATCAACATAGAAATGTCCATACCCATGTCCCAATTGATGCCACATGGTATGTCGCCAATGTTGGCACTGGTTCTGCCGACCATATTACTACCGGTCATCAAGAGGTAGAATTACCGAGTACAGCACGCCGAAAATCACTCCGGAGACCGGGCAATCGCAAATCGGGCCCCGGGGTTATCCGGAGTCTCACAAATGTTTTTCGTAAACATTGGTGAGACTCCGGGTCTACGGTCGCAGAGCCTCCCTCCGCCCGGAGTGACGATCGTGCATTACTATGTTTCCAAGTTGGTAGTTCCCGCCACGCGCAGCCCACCGCGCGTCACTCCGGAGGCCGGGCGATCGCAGATCAGGGCCCCGGCCATCCGGAGACTCACAATTGCTTTTTGAGGCTATTTGTGGATCGAGCTTTCGCCAACCTTATCCCCCTTCGTGAAGACCAAAATTCCGAGTTTGTAGATGGGGTCTCGGCAATCCATCGACCCGATCTTCACCACTTAAACCCTCCCGTTCAACAAAGCGATCAAGGTGATCAAAGCAGCAAAAGTCCCCAGGATCATCGCACCCAATGCGAAGCCCTTCCCGGACCATTCGTACCGTCGTCCTTTCCGCAAGGCGATGGCGGCGATCACCAAAGTGGCCACCACGGCGATCACAAGGATCACCGCATTGGTTCCCAAAATACCGTAGGCAACAGTGGCCAAGGCTAAAGTGAATGCGGGCAGGGCCCATTTGTTCCAAACCTTGGGGGGCTTTACATCTTGGGCTGGCAGGTCACGGATCACGGTTCCGGAATTAGCCTGTGCTGAAGAAAGCACTGATAGGGTCGTGCTCCCCTGGTCCACCACAGCCAGCGGCTCGTTATGCACCGAAATGGGCCTCTCCAGCGGCCTTTCCGGCAGTGCTTCGGAACTGATCAAGGCTGATGGAAACTGTGGATTTTCTTGTTGGTAGTGAGCTCGTGTTCGCTTCCCTGTCCGCTTCCCTTCGGTCAGGTCGATGGTTCGTTCTTCAGAAACTACTGGGGGGCGTTTTCCGAGATCCACATGCCAACCGCCACGGTGTTGCCGCTTTTGGAAACGGCCTTCATGGACCCGTGGTTGCTGCGTTGAGCAGGCCGCCAACAGGAGGGCCATGAACAAAACCCAACCCGTTCGGACCCTATTGTTAGCCTTCATTCGCGGCTCAAGGTAGATCGATGAGAGGGGAGCACGACCGCGCCAGATCCCACGCATCCCTGGAAAGCCGGTTCAACTTTCCACCAGTTGGAACAGGTCACCATCGAACAATCCTTTGTCGCTCATTTTAAGATGGGGGATCACGAGCAAGGCCATGAAGGAGAGGGTCATGTACGGTGCCCCAAGTTTGCTCCCTAATTCCTTCGCTTCCTTATCCATGGCCGAATATGCGTCGGCCACAGTGTACGCATCCGCATCGGTCATGATCCCTGCAACCGGTAGAGGAAGGATCCGATGGTGCGCCCCGTTCGCCAAGCTGATCCCACCCTTTTCGTGGATCACGAGGTTGATCGCAGCACAGAGGTCGTTATCATTCGTGCCCACAGCAACGATGTTGTGGCTGTCATGCGCTACGCTTCCCGCAATTGCCCCTCGTTGCAGCCCGAAATTAGTGATCCAGCCCACGGCAGGCGGTGCATCGCGGTACCGGTTCACCACGGCGATCTTCAGTAGGTCTTTTGTCGGGTCGGCCACACAAGCGTCATTCTGGACCGTTGGTGGTATCCACACCTTTTTGGTGATCAACTGACCATCGAGCGCTTCGATCACAAGCAGATCCTTGTCCGTTGCCGCAATGCGGAATTGGTCCGGTTGTTTTGGACTGCAGGTGAAGAGGTTAGGGCGTTCGCTGGAGACGCGTTCGATCAGCGACCGGCCTTCTTCAGCAACGACCTGACCCTTGATCCATGTTCTTGTCGCTTTGAAATGAACAAGGTCTTCCAAGAGAACCATATCCGCGGGATCGCCTACTTGCAATTGACCGACCGGCAGTTTGTAGTGGATGATCGGAGCCAGGCATACAGCATGCAACACATCGAACAGGTCGATCCCATGGGCCACCGCACGCGCACAAATGCCGTTGATATGGCTTTCCACCAAACTGTCCGGGTGCTTGTCGTCGCTGCAGAACATCATGTTCCCGGCGTGGTCCATCATCAATCCCACCAGCGCATCGAAATTCTTTGCGGCGCTGCCTTCACGAATGAGGATCTTCATCCCATGAGCAAGCTTGTCCAATGCTTCTTCGGCCGTAAAACACTCATGATCGGTGCTTATCCCAGCTGCAATGTATTGTTGGGCAAGTTCTCCTCGAAGTCCAGGGGCATGGCCGTCCACGGGTTTCCCGAGCCGGTGGGCGTGGGCGATCTTTTTCAATACTTCCGGGTCCTTGTTCAGAACACCGGGGAAATTCATCATTTCGCTCAGGTACACGATCTCTGGTCGTTCAAGTAATTCGCCAACCTGATCGGCATCCACTTCTGCTCCAGCGGTCTCGAAGCTGGTGGCAGGCACGCAACTTGGTGCTCCGAAAAAGAAGTGGAAGGGCACTCGCTTCCCGTTGTTGATCATGAAATCAACTCCCGGCACACCCAGCACGTTCGCGATCTCATGCGGGTCGCTGATCGTAGCAACGGTGCCGTGTACCACAGCAAGCCGTGCGAATTCACTGGGAATGAGCATGGAGCTTTCCACATGCACATGGGCATCGATGAAACCGGGCGTCAGGTACCCGTCGACCGGACCGGCGATCTCTGTGATCGCTGCGATCCTTCCATCCCTGATCGTTACTTCGGCCGGAAAGATCCTTTTGGCGGTAATATCGACGAGGTTCCCAGAGATCCGTTGTTCTGTCATGTTGGGGCGAAGGTCGCAAAGTGATCGTAATGGCCGATCAACGGTCGGTCCTTTTCAGAACACGGATTGTTATTCTAGAACTGGACAACGCACGTGTCCAAGAGCAGCGGGTACTAATTCCCGAACATCTCCTTCACCCGCTCAAAGAACCCCTTATCCTTCGCAGAAGGTTTGGGTTGAAAGCCGCTGCTGTTACGCAGTTTCTCCAAGGTGGCCTTTTCGTCCTTCGTAAGGTCGGTAGGGGTCCAAACGGCCACATGTACCAGTAGATCGCCTTGGCCGTGATGGTTCAAATGCGGTAGACCCTTTCCCTTCAGTCGCAAGGTGTGATTGCTTTGGGTGCCCGGTTCGATCGTCACCTTCGCCTTGCCGGTCACCAAGGGTATTTCGATCTTGGAGCCAAGGGCGGCATCGACCATGTTGATGAACACTTCGTGGTGCAGGTTCTGTCCATCGCGCCTTAGCTCCGGGTGCTTCTCCTCTTCGATCACCACGAGCAGATCGCCGGGGATACCTCCCGCAGGTGCATCGTTGCCCATGCCGCTCACGTTCAGCTGCATGCCTTCCTCAACACCGGCAGGCATTTTGATCGGGACAACGACCTCCTCACGGATCAGCCCGTTCTCATCGCTTCCGGGTGCCCGTTTGGTAACGGAACGGCCCATTCCGCCGCAAGCTGGGCAAGTGGTTACGGTTTGCATTTGTCCGAGGAAAGTGCTCTGAACGCGCCTTACTTGGCCGTTGCCACCGCAGGTGCTGCAGGTGCCGTATTCACTGCCTTTGGCCCGGACCAGCTTGGTCACTTTGATCTTCTTATCGGCACCATGGGCGATCTCTTCCAAGGTCAACTTCAGCCGCACACGGAGGTTGCTCCCTTTTACGGTACGGCCACCACCTCCGCCACGTTGACCAAAACCTGAAAACGCACCTCCACCGCCGAAAATATCGCCGAACTGTGAGAAGATGTCGTCCATGTTCATGCCGCCGCCATGGAAGCCGCCCCCGAAACCACCGGGCGGGTTATGGCCGAAACGGTCGAACTTGGCACGCTTGTCGGGGTCGCTCAGGATCTCGTACGCACCGGCCGATTCCTTGAACTTGTCCTCCGCTTGGTGATCACCGGGGTTCTTGTCAGGGTGGTGTTTTATCGCTTGTTTGCGGTACGCCTTCTTGATCTCGTCAGCAGTGGCATTGCGGCCCACGCCGAGGACCTCGTATGGGTCTTTCTTGCTCATGTGTTCAATGTGTGTGCCTGCCTACCGCAGGTATGGCCCGCCTGCCGCAGGCATGGGTCGTGTATGTCGACGCATGCGTTGACGCTACACGCCTACAACGACCTTGGCGTATCGGATCACTTTGTCGTTCATGGTGTAGCCGTTCTCGACCACCTCCAACACTTTGCCCTTTAGATCGGGGCTTGGTGCGGGTGCGTTGGTTATTGCTTCGTGCAAATCGGGATCGAACGGTTCGCCTTTGGCGTTCATGGCTTTAACACCCTGTGCGGCAAGCAGGTTCATGAATTTTTGGCGGATCAGCTCCATTCCTTGCTTTATCGCTTCGGGATCATTCGCGTTGGCATTGTTGGCGGACGCGCGATCCATATCATCCAACACGGGCAACAGGTTGGTGATCGTCCCTGAGCCGGCCATTTGCAACAACTCCAACTTCTCTTTGGCCGATCGCTTCCGGAAATTATCGAACTCGGCGAAGAGGCGCAGGTTCTTATCGTTCAATACGGAGATCTCGCTCCGTTTGGTTTCCAGATCCAATGCGAGCTGCTCGAGTTCGGTCAGTTGGGGTGCCGTTTCGGCTTGTGTTGCATCTGCCGTGGTGTCAGCGTTGTCAGTGCCTAGCTGTTGGTTCGCCATTTCGTCCAAGAAATTTGCGGTCGTTTCTTTATTCTGGTGCTCTTTCTCCATTGGGATTTTCGCCTTATCGCTGCTGCGGAACGGGTTCTTGAATGCCATCGTTGATCTCCGTGCCGCTGAGCGGCGAGGCCGGGCGGCAAGTAGGGTGCCATTCAAGGTTTGCGGACAGGATGGCAGGAAGGCGCTTGCTCGGCAGTTCACCCACTGTACAAAATAGGGCCGTCCCACTTCTGTGGAACGGCCCTATCAACAAAACGATACGGAACCTACTCGATCACCAAACGTTGTTGGAAACGTTGCTCACCTTCAACGACATGCAACACATAGATGCCACTTTTCAGTGCTGGTAGCGGTAGCCCGAAGGTGGTGGGCCCGGTGGAAACCGATTGTTGGACAGCATGCACTTGGCGACCCGTTCCATCGAACAAATAGAGTTGAATGGTGCCGTTGTCCTTCGCCAAATAATCCAACATCACTTTATCGCTCGCAGGATTCGGGTATAGTTTCATTAACCCGAATTCCTGTTCAATAGCAATGGCATCGCTATCCAACACACCTTCGCGGAAATTGGTGGCGCTGGTACTTGCGCGCAACGTGTAACACTGGGTCGCGCTAAAGGCACCATTGTAGCCGACAACTTTAATGTAGTAGGTGCCAACCGTAGTGGTGTTGAGTATTATTTGCTCGTTGGCTGTGCCGCCCGCTTGGCTAATGCCCACTTGGGTGGTTGTGCCGCGATAGAGCGTAACATCGTAATCACCAGCCAAGTTCGTAAGGTCGATCTTGATCCTACGTGCCGCGCTGGTATTGGTGAATTTGAACCAATCCACATCGCCATTGCTACCGATAAGTGCTTGTATATTCGTGTTCACGGCGATCGTTTTTGCGGTGCCGGAAGTGTTGTTGCTTTCCCAGGTATCCGTGCAGCCTGCGCTGGTTGTGGTGAAGTTGATAGCAGAAGAATACGCGGAACTTCCACTGCTACAGACAGCTTGCACTTGCGCGTTGTAAGCAGTTCCGCTCGCAAGGCCGGTCAAGGATGCAGATGCTGAAGCAACACTACCGGTGGTCCAAGTACTTGCGCTGGCCAGTTTGAATTGCACGTTGTAGCTGGTCGCGCCACTAACTGCACCCCAAGAAACGGTTGCGCTTGTTGTTGTTATTGAAGAAGCCGCAAGTCCTGCAGGTGTTCCGCACGTGGCCGAAGGCGTTACGGTCGCACTCAGCAGATAGCATTGGGTAGCACTGAATACGCCGCCATAACCGAACACATGAACGTAGTACGTGCCAGCTGCTGCATTCGCATAGCTGATGCTTTCACTAGTGGTGCCACCTGCTGCTGATGAAGCCAGTTGTGTCCCTGCGCTGTTCAAAAGGCGTAGGTCGTAATCACCAGCGAGGTTTGAAAGGGAGATCGCGATAGTGCTGGTGCCGGTCAGTACCAAACGGTAGTAGTCCGCATCTGTACTATTGGCCACCAAGGCATTGATCGGTGAGCCTGAAGAGATGGACGAAGCGGTAGCCGTTGTGTTATTTGGTTCGCCCGTATCGCTGCAACCTGCAGCTGCGGTGGAAAAGGCAATCGCCGTGCTGTATCCGCTGCTGCCACTGCTGCAAACAGCTCCCACTTGGGCATTGTAACTGGTGGCGCTGGTTAGGCCGCTCAAGCTGTACGAAGTGCTTGTTGTGGTTAGAGTGGTCCATGTGCTGGCGGACCCAAGTTTGTATTGCAAGGAATAGCTGGTAGCACCGCTAACACTGCTCCAAGAAATCGTTGCCGAAGAAGTAGTAACGCTTCCCGCTGAAACGCTAGAAGGAACCGCGCAGGAACCACCACTTGGTGGGGTACACCCGAGCGATGTGGTAAGTCCAACACGTGATCCACCGGTGCCGAACAGAGCTTGCATCCTGCTCTTTTGGCCCAGAGTGAACAGGTTCATGCAAGCATCATCGGTATAGTCCATGTAGTTCATGAACATGTCGCCATTTGCACCATTGCTGCATGTAACGTGTGGGAACGAAGGGCAACCGCCATTATCTGCTTGTTGCGTTGGTGTGTCACCTACGAGATCGTTGCCGCAATTTGCATCACCCCAAATGTGCCTTAGGTTCAGGTAGTGGCCAACTTCGTGTGTGGCAGTGCGGCCCAAGTTGTAGGGTGAAGCAGTTCCGGGTGAAGTAATACTACCAACACTGCTGTACAAAACAACAACGCCATCTGTAGATGCAGCGCCTCCGGGGAATTGCGCATAACCCAACAAGCCGCTGCCCAGGTTGCAGCTCCAAATGTTCAGGTAACTGATGGCGGACCACGCATCGTCACCCCCGTTCGCGTTGCGTTTTACATTGTCGTTATCCGTAAAGCTGCTCACTGTGGTGCTTTTGCGAATGATCCCTGTGGTGGCATTTCCACTTGGGTCACGTTGCGCTAAACAGAATTGGACCTCAGTATTGGCACCCAATGCGCCGAAGGCTGAAGGCGTGTTACCGGCATCACTGTTCGATCGCGCGAAGTCGGCGTTCAATTGTGCAATTTGTGCATTGATCTTGGCATCGCTGATGTTCTGTGTGGTATTCGCGTATACCACGTGGAACACTACGGGGATCGTTACCAAAGCCCTATCATCCATGTTATTGCTCTGGATGAATTGCGTTGTGAAGGCATCGATCTGCTCCAGTCTCACCGCACGTTCCGGGTCTGCATTGATCTGGTCTTGCAAGTAATCCATACTACCACAGTTGCGTTGTGCTGTGGCGGACAATCCCAACAAGAGACCGGCGAATAGCGCGTACCGGTAGCCTGTCCCGAAAATGCGGAAAGAACTCGTCATGGTGAAAAGAAGATTGATCTAAGTGTTCCTTTCTGAACGCCGATATGGAACCATTCAACCGCGTTCGGCGAATGCAGGATCACAGGGGCTCGTTCTAAGGGGACACGATCTTAGAGAGATCTAAAGTACCAAGCAATAGCCCGTTCTGGAAATTCGACGAAACTCTTTCAACCGTAGCCTGCTCGATCTTCTTGGTCGAGCAATTATCGAATGCAACGGTTCGGGGTCCAGCCAACAAAAAGACCCCGGCAATTGCGCGGGGTCTTTCAATGAGAAACGAAAACTACTTACAAACTCTTCACGTGCTTGTCCAACTCTTGGTGCAGCGCCATCCCACGCAAGTTCTTGGCGATGATAATGCCATTAGGGTCGATCAGGAAGCTCATGGGTATGGAACTGACACCGTATAGTTGCGCTCCTTTGGACTGCCAGAACCCGAGATCGCTCACGTGGTACTTCCAGTTCAGGTTGTCCTGTGCGATCGCGGCTTTCCACGCGTCACGGCTACGGTCCAAGCTCACGCTGTAGACCTCGAAGCCTTTTGCATCCGTGAATTTGGCTTGGGCGTATTTGTTGTAGGCGGCTACCACATTAGGGTTCTCCATGCGGCAAGGGCGACACCAACTCGCCCAAAAGTCGATCAGCACGTACTTGCCTTTCAATTCCGAAAGCTTCAACACTTTCGAGCTGTCCGGGTTCATGTATGCCAGTTCAGGTCCTTTGTCGCCGATGTTAGTGCCGATCTTGGCATCACCATCCTCAGGTGAACGATCCATTCGGTTTGTGAAACCATACACCGCCAGCAGGGTTATTGCGGCGATCGTAGCTATGCGAGTCTTGGACATGATCTTTCTGAATTCCATTGCGACAAAGGTAAAGAGTTCAAGTGCTGCAAAAGGCGAATACCATGCCGGAATAGGAAGGCTACTCCCTAGTGAACGATGATAAGGATCAGGTCAAACACGAACGATCTTGGCGCCCAGAGCCTTCAACCGCGCTTCGATGTTCTGGTAGCCCCGGTCGATCTGTTCGATATTGTCGATCGTACTGGTGCCTTCGGCGCTTAGTGCGGCGATGAGCAAGGATACTCCAGCACGGATATCAGGACTGGTCATCCGGATCGCGCGCAGAGGAGTTTGGAAGTCGTTGCCGATCACCAAGGCCCGGTGCGGGTCACAGAGGGTGATCTGGCCGCCCATCTCGATCAATTTGTCCACAAAGAACAAGCGACTTTCGAACATTTTCTGATGTACGAGAAGGGATCCTTTTGCTTGGATCGCCGTGACCAGGACGATGCTGAGAAGATCCGGCGTGAATCCTGGCCATGGTGCATCGCTCACCGTCATATTGCTACCATCTATGAACTTGGTGATCTTGTAGTGCTCCTGTGCCGGAATGTGGATATCATCACCCCTTCGTTCCAACACGATCCCTAGTTTACGGAAGACATCCGGGATCACGCCGAGCCGGTCGTAAGCCGTGTCCTTGATAGTGATCTCGCTCCGCGTCATGGCAGCCATACCGATGAAGGAACCGATCTCGATCATATCAGGCAACATACGGTGCTCTGTTCCACCCAATTCCTTCACACCATCGATATGCAACAAGTTGCTGCCGATGCCGCTGATCTTGGCCCCCATGCGTACGAGCATATCGCAGAGCTGGTGGAGGTACGGTTCGCACGCTGCATTGAAGATCGTCGTGCGGCCTTCAGCAAGTACAGCGGCCATTACGATGTTTGCGGTTCCTGTAACACTGGCCTCGTCCAAGAGCATGTAGGCTCCTTTCAACTTCTTTGCTTCTACTTTGAAGAAACCCTCCTTGGCATCATAGGCGAATTGAGCGCCCAGTTTCTCGAATCCAATGAAGTGAGTGTCCAGTCTCCTTCGGCCGATCTTGTCGCCACCAGGAGTGGGAATGTAGCCACGGCCAAATCGGGCTAGGGTAGGCCCGACAACCATAACGCTTCCGCGAAGGCCTCCGCCCAGAGCTTTGAACCGTTCACCCAAGAAGAACTCCAGATCGATATTCTTGGCCGTGAATCGGAAACTGCCATTGCCAAGCCGTTCAACGGCCACACCCATCATCTCCAACAGGTCTATGAGTTTGTTCACATCCACAATGTCCGGCACGTTGTGGATGGTGACCGGTTCAGCGGTCAGAAGCACGGCGCAGAGGATCTGCAAGGCTTCGTTCTTGGCACCCTGCGGCACAACTTCACCCTTAAGCCGATGCCCACCTTCGATCTTGAAACTTCCCATGCTGCGAAGCAACGAAGAGCGATCGCAAGAATGAAGGCAGGGATCGGCAGGGTTTCAACAAACGGTTGTCACCTTAGGGTTGCAGGAGGCAAGGGCAGGGGCATTTGGTAAGATGCAATAGGCAGGGGCAACAAGCAATTGCAAAAAGCAAGTCGAGCCACAAGCGAGATCCCGCGCAGCGGGAAGCAAAACGCAAAACGCAAAACGCAAACAGCAACAGGCAAGGGCAAATAGCAACTGCAACCGGCAAAACAGAAGTAAAGACAAAAGCAAACTGACCGAAAGGTGAAATCCCGGAAAGCGGGGTCAGAAGGGTCGAAGACCAGAACACGATTAACGACTCAAGACTCCCGACTATCTGACACTCGACTAACGACTCTCTTTACTAACGACTAGAGACTATATGATAAACGACTTACCCCAAGTCAATACCTCTTCTTCCGGCTCCTGTTCCGCTTTTTACCGCTTCCGCCGCCATGGTTGTTGTTGCTGCTGTTGTGCCTTTTCCGCGTGGTTTCCACCTCGTTGCGTGGGCCGGTCTGTTGGGTACGGATCAGATCGGCAGTGGCGGCAAGCTGTGTTTCTCCGTTGAGCTTCAATTGACCCTTGCTCATGTCGCTCAGATCCTTCAGGATCACAGGGTCGGGCACAGTGTCCCTGTTCCAAACGAGGAATTGCTTCTTCATCTGGTTGGCGATCACCATGGTATACAGGTCACGATCCGCCCCTTCTTCCATTGCAGCGCATTGGTCGATCATCCGTTGCACCATTTTACCGTAATGGCCGAATTTGATGTTCGACTGCGGATAGGGTACGCTCTTGGGCTTGCTCACCAGTTCTTCCGGTGTGGGCATGGGGTAGGGGCTGTCCACATCAAGCTTCAAATTGCTCATGATGTAAAGATGGTCCCACAAGGTGCGTTCAAAATTGTCGCTGTTGCGCAACTGCGGGTTCAACCGGCCAATGACTTGAATGATGGCCTTCGCCGTTCTGGTGCGTTGTTCCCGATCCTCCAATTCCATGCAATGGTCCACCATGCGTTGCACGTGGCGACCATATTCGGGAATAGGCAATTGCGGACGTTGTGTATTGTAATCGAAATGAACTGTGCTCATGGGAGGAACGATGGGCTGCGGTGCTAAAACACCGAACTGGGCCGATACTTGCGTTCTGAAGGACGCAGAGGGCCAAATCTAAGGCGGAGAAAATTGAGAAGGCAAGTAGTGGATCGATGGATCAACACTTCTTTATCCCCCGACCTGGTACAGCTGGACCCAATCGGGATCTTGCATGTCGCGCAAAAGTCGGAATGCACCTTCACCGAAATAGGGACCGTGCCAATCTTCGAATTGCGGTGGTCTATACAATTGAAGGAGCACTTGCTGACGTGCCGAGGGAGTGAATTCCTCATTTGCC
>Ga0154020_10006579_pt1 | contig 13625 bp, 10 predicted proteins | sample Klosneuvirus_201_FD_109709 | JGI IMG/M metagenome (GOLD analysis project Ga0154020, IMG submission 109709) | Active sludge microbial communities from wastewater, Klosterneuburg, Austria - Klosneuvirus_20160825_MG | ecosystem: Engineered > WWTP > Aerobic digester > Activated sludge | place... | reverse complement strand
GTCCATTCAAGAAAGTCAATTAAATCATCCAATTCCTGCTCTGTCAGATTAAATTGCGGCATCTGCCGCCGCCCTTCTGTGCCGGTTGGCTGTGCACGCATCCAGGCTTTGATGCCCATGCGCGCGCCTATCGGGCTGTCACGCCCACCGTAACGAACCCACACGTTTCCTAATTCAGGAGCGAAATAAGCCCCTTCTCCCAGCAGCGTATGACAATTAATGCAGGAATTACGCTCCCACACATGCTTTCCTCTAACGACTGCTTCGGTAAGGGTTGATTCATCGGTTGAAACATTTTTGATGTAATAGTGACTGTGCGCTGTTAATAGCACAAAAATCACCAGAAAGAAAATCGAGCCGCCATAGAATATGTTACGTGCTGCCGACTTGGTCAAACGTTCTGCCATACCTCCCCCTATTCACAAACGGTTAACATATGCGCATCAGTAGCAGTGTCTTTTAACCATTATAATCAAATGGATAAACAACTCTTTTAGAAACCAGATTAGATAATAGCGTAAGTTATCGACTGTGTGAAGGGTATAGGAAGAATACCTCTGCTTTGTCAAATAACTCCAGAGCCATTTTCCGCCCGGCAGAAGACTGTTTGGCACTGAATCACCCCGGTTTTTCCAGAGATAAAATGATTGGGGAGGAGGATATGAAAAATCAAATCAGTTATTCACTGGAAGTCCGGGAGCGAGCACTAAGATTGGTATTCGAGCAGCAAAAAGAGCATGAATCGCAATTCGCCATACGGAACGCTTGATACAGGCCAATATGGATGCTTCTGCTGACAGTGTTGGCGATTCTTATGACAATGCACTCGCCGATTGTTGGAACTGATTGGAAATATTCCGCCGGCAGAATTTGAAATGGCATATTATCGCCAACCAAGAGAGTCAGCCGATGCGGTTTGACTCAAGGCAAACCGACAGACTCCTGGAGTTTCAAAACTATTAATGGCAATACGTGAACAGGCAATCAGCGGTCTGAAATGGACAGCAGCCGGAAAATTTGGCGCACAAATTATCACTTGGGCAATTACGCTGATCGTCATACGATTATTGACACCAGAAGACTACGGCCTGCTGGCCATGGCAACGGTCTTTATCGCTTTTATGCTGATGCTGTCTGAAGCAGGGCTTGCACCGGCCCTGATACAGCAACAAAACCTGGATGAAGGATCATTACGCAGCGTTTTTGCAATTGTCATTATTATCAACCTGAGTCTGCTGGCGTTACTCAATTTGCTGGCACCTGTTATTGCAGCTTTTTTTGAAGAAGAACGGCTTGTCTTGATTCTGCGGATCATGTCATTGCAGTTTTTACTGTCCATATTCGGTACCCTGCCTTCTGTTCATATGTATCGCGAATTGAAATTTAAACATCTTTCGCTAATCCATCTTGTAGCCACAATCTCCGGTAGTGTATTGACTCTGGTACTGGCATTCGCGCAATTTGGTGTTTGGGCGCTTGTTTTTGGTAATCTGCTTATCAGTCTTTGTAATGTTGCCGCATTGAATATCATCGCGCCATTTTATCTGCGCCCCAGATTTTCACTGGTGGGTATGCGCAGCTTGCTGGCGTTCGGGGGAAATGTTACCGCATCCCGTTTGCTTTGGTTCTTTTTCACCCAGATCGATGTCATTATCGTTGGCAAAATGCTGGGCAAGGAAATGCTCGGCTTTTACTCCGTCTCAATGCAGCTTGCTTCCATGCCTGTCCAGCGGGTCTCCGCAATTGTCAACCAGGTGGCCTTTCCTGTTTTCTCGAAAATACAGCATGATCACCAGCAGTTTCGCAATGTTGTGTTGAAGGCGATACGTGTATTGAGCCTGGTCGCTTTTCCCATTCTGTGGGGCATCTCCAGTGTCGCCGACGAACTAGTGTTACTCGTTCTTGGTGAAAAATGGAAGGCAGCCGTATTACCGTTAAAGCTATTGGCGCTAATGATGCCATTTCGCATGGTAGCGAACTTTATTCCAACTGCCACCGATGCGCTGGGTCGGCCTGATATTGCTCTTAAAAATGTCATCCTTGCTTCCGCTGTTATGCCGATCAGCTTTATTGTTGGAAGTGAATGGGGGCTTACCGGAGTGGTGCTGGCATGGGTAACAGTTTACCCGGTTGTTCTTTTTATTAATATTCAGCGCATGATGAGCGCCATCGGGCTTGGATTGCAGAATTTTATCCATGCTATTTTCCCGGCAGCCAGTTTGGCGGTTGCAATGTATCTGGCAGTATGGATAACAGGCTTGGCCCTGGGAGACGACATCAATCAGACGATTAAGCTTTCTATCATGGTTGTAACAGGCATGCTGGTCTACGGAAGTTTGACTTTATTGTTTAACCATCGCACCTATCAAGAGGCAGCCAGCCTTCTTTGGAAGAAATAGTCAGATCGCAGTTTTTCTCTTTAGAGCTATCTGATACAAAACGCTACCCACGCCAGCGGCGGTCATTGCTTAATAGGCTGATAAGAGAATTGGATTGCCCCTTCTGTTTTTAACATACCTTGAATCCGAAAGTTATAGAATCATAATTATTTCACCATTCCCAGGTTGATAAAATAATCTTTTGCTGTCTTTATATCTATCGGACATATCGGTAAATTTGAATCCATCTGTTGTTTCTGATCAGGAGAATATCCCTTGAGGGATCTGCTTGTAGCTGCAATTGTCTTTGGTACTTTGCCATTGGTATTCACTCGCCCCCACCTTGGCATTTTTCTATGGTCATGGATTGGTTATATGGCTCCGCATCGACTTGGATGGGGATTTGCATTTTATTTTCCTTTCGCGCAAATCATTGGGATTGTCACCCTTCTTTCAATTATTTTTTCCAGAGAGAAATTACATTTTTTCTGGGCACCTATGATGGGATGGCTTCTTTTCTTCAACGTGTGGATGCTTATTACGACAATTTTTTCATTGCAGCCGGAAGATTCATGGACGCAACTGGAAAAAGTCATCAAGATTCAGCTAGTTATTTTTTTGTCTTTCTGGATAATCAATGATTTCAAAAAAATACATACGCTTGTATGGGTAATTGTAGTTTCCATAGGGTTTTATGGTGTAAAAGGGGGCGTTTTTACACTTATAGGTGGAGGTGGAACTCATGTTCTGGGTCCGCGTGGCGGGTTCATAGCAGGTAACACCGAAATTGGTCTGGCACTGGTAATGGTACTGCCATTGGTCTGGTATTTATACCTCAATACCCGGCAATTATGGATACGTATTGGGCTCTTGGCGTCCATGTTTTTAATTCCCGCTGGAATTCTGGGAACGCAGTCACGGGGCGCGCTTCTGGCTATCGTAGCGTGTGTTTTTTTCTTATGGCTGAAAAGCAGTAAAAAGGGGTTATTAATTATCGCCATTATCGCTGCTGCCCCATTTTTATACTCATTCATGCCGCAGTCCTGGCATGATCGCATGAGTACAATTCAGACATATGAAGAAGATGCTTCGGCGCAGGGACGCTTGCAGGCATGGGAATTTGCATATCATTTGGCAGTCGCGCGACCTCTGGGCGGTGGGTTTGAAAGTTTCCATGCAGATAATTACGAGCGCTTTGCACCAGGCTTAGTCGCGGCTGGCACGGGGAAATACCATGATGTGCACAGTATTTATTTTGAAGTACTTGGTGAGCATGGATTTATCGGGTTGGGAATTTTTCTGACTTTATTTTTTCTCGCATGGAGAGAATCCAATAAAATTATTGCACTGACAAAATATTCACCAGAAAATAAATGGGCGCGTGATCTGGCATCGATGCTACAGGTCTCAATGGTAGGTTATATGGTAGGCGGTGCGTTTCTTGGCCTCGCTTATTTTGATCTCCCTTACCACCTGATGGTATTAACCGTTGTGACGTTAAGAATCGTCACCCTGCAAAGTAAGGCATGAGTTAATTTCCAAAATTAGAAGGATATCCATAATGACATTTTTCGCAGGTATTTATGCGCGCCAGGCTGATACTTCCATTCCAGTTGCTTTTGTTGATGAGCTTCGAGCTGCGTTATCCCGCCACCCTGATGATAGGAATTCCCGGATAGAGTTTATCGATAACAGAGTATTCCTCGCCAAGATTGATATCGGCGCGCTGGGGGAACCAGGGCATGTTACTGAAGATAATATAACTGCTTTCCTGGTGGGCGATCCACTATTACAGCCTGGATCGGCATCACCAGGTTCACGCCAGTCAAGCTTGCAAAAACTGGCAACTGACCTGGTGAATGGCCAGCAAGAGTCACTCCGGGCATGTCGTGGAACCTATTGTGCCGTAGCCTACGAACGCACTCAACAAAAGCTTTATCTGGTGGTTGATAAACTGGGTGTCAGGCCCTTGTATTGCTGGGTTTCACCAGACTACATTGTTTTTTCTACCGCCCTGCGGATACTGGAGACGGTATCATTCTGCAAACGATCCCTAAATTTACAAGGAATTGCAGAGATCGCATGTTTTGGCTATCCCCTCGCTGACCGTTCACCCTACGAAAACCTGTATACCCTTTATGCAGGAGAAATAACATCCTGTGACACGCATAATCTCAGCCGAGAAAGGTATTGGCACTGGGATAACCTGCCTGAATCCTCTTTACCGAAAAAAGTATCTGATAAGGAATTTCCGGAAACACTTTATCGGATATTTCTGGATGCGGTCAAAATTCGCCTGCGAGAACAAAACGTAGTTGCCGCATTTTTGAGCGGTGGGCTGGATTCCCGCGCAGAAGTTGCCGCACTGAAAGCTTGTGGTGCTGATGTGTATGCGGCAAATTTTCGCTTACCCGGTAGTCAGGATTACGTCTTCAGTGAGATGGCTGCGCAGAAAATGTCTCTGGCAGATTTCTCCCATATTAATTTTCGTCCGCTGGTTGAAGGAGATCCCTATGGTAAAACCGCCGTTCAGGAGTGGTTGAGGTCGAAGCTATTTCTTGAAAAGCATCCACAACGGCCAAATGTTGTCTGGACCGGTGATGGCGGCAGCGTTGGTCTGGGGCACGTTTATCTTAATGCTGACATTATCCAAATGACCCGCGAAGGAAATATAAAAAAAGCAGCCGATATTTTCATGAGTTATAACAGTTTGGGGATTGCACCCCGTTTACTGAAATCAGGAATTGCTGAGCTTCTTGCTGATTCGCTCGAAAAAGGGTTGATTGCAGAATTAAACTCATATCACCCCAGTGATGCAGGCCGCCTTTTTTATCTATTTTGCTTGCTTAATGATCAACGGCGCCACATGTTCAATCATTTTGAGAATATGGACCTGGCGCGCATCGAGTTTGAAATGCCATTTTTTGATGCGGAATTCATTGCCGGTATCGTCAGCCATCCCATAGATACCTTTTTGTATCATCATTTTTATTTGGAATGGCTTAAATATTTTCCACCCCAATTGGGCGTACTGGACATTCCCTGGCAGGCATATCCGAATCATGCGCCCTGCCCGTTACCGCAACCAGAAAATACCGCTTATCAATGGGATGAATTATCTCCCAAGGAACTCAAAGAAAAACGCTCACTTATCAGCCAAAAGGCTGGGCTTCTTATCAGCGACGCCGATTTCTCCAAAAAATATCTGAACAGATTTTATTTCACTCTTTTCAGGTTGATGAGTTTCGGAAAAATCGACCGCTCTTATCTCCTGCAACCACCTTCCGTACTTTATCGTTTCTGGAAAAAAACTAATTAACTAATTGAATTTAAGAGGGTAGTACTCATACGCATGCACCCGTTTAGACAACGGTGAGTAGCGGATTTACACTCCCATATTCACCGGTTAACTTGCGCTAAAATTTTCATTAAATACTGGCCATAGCCATTCTTGGCCAGTGGCTGTGCGAGTTCTTGCAGCTGTGCCGTATCTATCCAGCCATTACGATAAGCAATTTCTTCCGGGCAGGCAATCTTAAGTCCTTGCCGGTGTTCAATGGTCGCGACGAACTGGCTGGCATCAAGCAGGGATTCATGGGTGCCGGTATCCAGCCATGCATAGCCCCTTCCCATGATTTCCACGTTGAGTTTCTCTCTTTCGAGATATAGCCGGTTCAGGTCAGTAATTTCCAGTTCATTACGCGCCGAGGGCTTGAGTGTACTGGCTAGATCAACCACTTGATGATCATAAAAATATAACCCTGTCACTGCATAATTTGATTTTGGTTGTTTAGGTTTTTCTGCCAGATCAATTGCTTTACCGGCAGAGTCAAATTCCACCACGCCATAGCGTTCAGGGTCATGTACATGGTAGGCAAACACGCTGGCACCCTGTGTGCGCTGCATAGCATTCTTCAGCAGATGCTCAAAATCATGCCCATAGAAAATGTTGTCTCCAAGAATGAGTGCGCTTGAGTCATTTCCGATGAAAGGTGCGCCAATGATAAACGCCTGCGCCAAGCCATCCGGTGAGGGTTGCACGGCATAGGATAGATTTATTCCCCATTGCTCCCCTCCTCTTAGTAAATTGGCAAATCGTGGCGTATCCTCAGGTGTCGAAATAATCAGAATATCGCGAATGCCTGCGAGCATGAGCGTACTCAATGGGTAATACACCATTGGTTTATCGAACACGGGTAATAACTGTTTGGAAACTACCTGCGTAACCGGATAAAGGCGTGTGCCGCTCCCTCCCGCAAGAATGATCCCCTTGCGGCGAATATAACTGTTCTGCGGATTTTGTACTGCTACAGAAATAACTGTCATTGGTACCCCATGATAACCAACTCAGGAAACTGTCCTGGAATAAACGGATTCACTGCAGACTAATCTGTTGCCAGATTTCCATATCCTGATTGTTAAACAGTCAGATGATCAAAAAATCCGGCTCAGCCAGCTTCAGCCTCGCTACAATCGCTATTCCCGGATAGCCTCCAACAAAGAATACTTGCCTTAGAAAATTTTTTACGTGTCATGACAGACAAATTTTTGCCCACCAAAACTGCTTTTTATTCAACTTTGCTGCAATGGCTCAAGGAATCTGATATTCCTTGCTGGCAAACCCTGTTGATTATACTTCTCAGCGCCGGGATCACCGCAGCTACTATTGTCGCAATGCCACTAGTCATTGGACAGCTATTCACCCATGCGCTTCCAGAGGGTAACCGTCTACTTTTACAGGAATTACCACTGCTAATGGCGACATTGCTATTGGCTGCCAGTGCATCCAATCTAGCAAACAATTATACGTTGCAACGTCTGAGAGGGCAGCTTGCCTTGCACTTACACGGTAAACTGTTAGCGCGCTCCATGAGTGACATGTCCGATCATTCTGGTATCTCCAGCGAAACGATCACGTCGCGCCATTTCACGGCAGCTAATAATTTACTCGATTACCTTAGTCGCCTGGTTAACATTCTGTCGAGAGATTTACTGGTTGTCATCGGGCTCACAACCGTTTTGTTGTTTCTGAACCAGGAACTGGCGCTGCTATCCATGGCGGCACTAACTGTCGTCCTGCTGACCTGGCCATTACCTGGCACAGACACCGGATGTCAGGTGACGGCCGATGTGATGGAAGCCAATGTTGTCGAATCCATTCGAAATGCAATCGCACATCGCCACCTGATTCAGCTTGACCATGGCAGTATGCAGGAAATCCTGACTATTCATTATACGCTTGACCAACAACACCGGGCTTCGCTAAAACAGATGGGACGCGCCGTCTTGACCAGTATGTTGATGCGGTTATTCCTGGTCAGTCTGATGACAATGCTGCTCTATTACGCGCTACAGCAGATCGTAATTGGCAAACTGGCACCAGGTGAAATGGTCACCTTCGTTTCCGCCTTGCTGATACTGATCTTGCCTTTAAAACGACTACTGACAATCAAATGCCTGCTGAAAAATAACGGTATACCTTTTCTCTCCATTGCTGCGCTAATCGATGCGCCACATCTGCTCGAAGAATCGCCGCCTCCTGAATCAACAACCTGCCGTAACGCACACACAGACCCTATCAGACGACTCCACGGAACCGTGTGTTTTGAGAACGTTCGTTTCTACTGTGATGCTAACCGCACGCAATTATCTTCCCGCCTCAATTTTCTGGTCAAACCCGAAGAACGGCTTGCCATCACCGATATTACCCCCTGCTCGGCACGGACTCTCTGCATGATGATTTCTGGCTTCACCTTGCCGACGACAGGCCGGGTCATACTGGATGAACACGACGCCGGTCATATTGATCCAGCCATACGCCAGATAAATATCGCGTGGCTATCTCCGGACAGGAAGCTGTTAAGTGACACGGTCGCAGCCAATATTGCATACGGCATAAAACGTTGCAGCACGGAAACAGAGATTACTCGCGCTGCACATGCCAGCCATTCCACTGAATTTATTAGAGAACTTCCGCGCGGGCATAAAACCAGACTGGGCCCACAAAGTATTGGCATGCTGACAGATAGTCAACGACAGCGGCTGCTGATCGCTCGCGTACTATTGAAAGACCCGGCGATTGTCATCATTGATGAAAGCATCGCCCAATTTAATCTGGATGATCCACTATTGCAACAAGCACTGCTCACATTAACCAGTAAGCGTACTACCCTGATTCTATCTACCCAGCCTGCCTTGCTCAATCTGGCTCAACGCCATATTACGCTATAACCTTTCAGCAACCCTTTCCCGGAAATTTCACTTCATTTCTCGATTGTTGCCAGCGGGCGGGCAGTCGAGACCAGCACATGCTCCCTTAATTCGCCTGGCGATTCTTCATCAAATGACATCGAGCTGTCATGGAAATGAAATATTTGGCTTGTAGTATGCACAAGCATCGTTGATGAGGGACTTATGCATAACCATTTTTCTAAAAAAATAATGTTGTGGGGTGGATTGGTTTATCTGCTCTTTTCCGTGCCGGTGGCTACGGCCAGTAGTTTGGAGAATCTAGCCAAATCGCTGGCCAAGGTCCGGGGCGAAGTCGAGACGCTGCAAACGCAACTGGATCTTGAAAAGGAAAAACATGCCAGCAAGATGTCCGCACTCAATTCGCAACTGGCGGATTTAAGCGTGGAAGAAAGAAGGCAAAAGATGAGCATCGAGAAATTGCAGCATTCCATTGACAAAATGACCGAGAGTTCAAAAAAGACGGAGCAATCCAGTGAGAATCTGAAACCCGTTTTGCTGACAGTTCTGAATGATTATAAGCGCCATATTCAGACCGGTTTTCCTTTCAAAATGGAGGATCGCATCAAGGCCATTGAAGACCTGGAAAATAATATTACCAATCAGCTAGTCGATCCCAATAAGGCGGCCAATCAAGTCTGGTCGTTGATCGAAGATGAAATTCGCCTTAGCAAGGAAAATGGAATTTACCAGCAAACCATTCCATTGGGCGGAGAGCGGATCCTGGTTGATATTGCCAAACTGGGAACGGTGTTCCTGTTCTTTCAAACCCGTGATAGCCAGGTTGGAATGGCTAAAAAAGCAGCGGACGGCGGCTGGAGATTTGAAACAGTCGATAACACGAGTGATGCCGAGCGCATCAAAAATCTATTCGATTCGTTGAAGAAACAAATACGTCAGGGTTATTTTGAATTACCGAATCCATTAAGAAAATGAAAAAAGTTTATTTTTTATTACTGCTGTGCGTATTGGGAAGCCCCGCTGTTGCGGCCGAAGATAAAAGCGCAATGCCCTCACAGAATAGCGCCGTTTCTGTCCCTGCGGCAAAACCGGATAACTCCCCGGAGAGCGTGAAATCGCAGCAAAAGACCGCCCGGCAGGAAACCGTCAATCTGGAAACAGCCTACAAACGTGAATTTGCCTTCCTGGAAGCGCAGAAGCGCGAATTGACCGAGCGGCTGAGAAGTTATCAAGCCAGCGTAAACCGTGAGGAACAAGCGCTCAATGGCAGGATTGGCGCGCTGGAACGCGGTTCGGTGGAACGCTCGGCCAAAATTGACCAGCTCACCGCGCAGTTATCCGAAGTCGAACGCAAGGAAGCGGCTGTCAGTGAACGCAGCGATGCGCTCGAGACAACTTATCTGCAAGCTGAAGCAACCCTGAAGAATCATGGCATCGAAATGCCTTCATCCGTCAAGGAAACGAGCGGCGATGATCAAATTAACGACGATCAGATCAAAACCGGTTATTTATTTAACCAGGCCTTGTCATTGCTGCAAACGCTGGGCGCGATACAAACAAAGCCGGGAAATTTTTTTCTGGAGAATGGTAAGCAAACGCAGGGCAGCCTGATCCATTTAGGCAATATCGCGGCTTATGGCGTCAGTCCTGAAGGCGGTGGCAGCCTGGTGCCGGTGGGTGGCGGTGATTTTAAGGTGTGGAAAAGTGCTGGTGCCGAGGCCGCTGCGGCTTTGGATAAAAACCAGCAACCCGATTTGCTGCAATTGTATCTGTTTGAGTCACGCACAACCACCATCGAAGAAACACCGGAAAAAACCATCGTCGGTATTATCGACTCGGGCGGTCCGATTGGCTGGGTCATTGTCATCCTGGGGGGCGTTGCGCTCATTCTGATTCTGATCCGGGCTTATTTACTGCGTTCGAATGGCGCCAACACAAAACTGCTGACCGACCGAATCATCCGGCAATTGACTTCCGGCGATCTGGAGGTCGCCAAAAAAAGTTGTGAGGATGACTCATCCGCTATCGGACGGGTTTTGCACTACACCTTGCGGCATTTGAAGGATGACCGGGATCATATGGAAGGCATTGTGTACGAAGCGATTCTGCAGGAATCCGGCCCGCTGGACCGGTTCGGCCCGGCCATTCTGGTGATTGCATCGATAGCCCCGCTGCTTGGTTTGCTGGGAACCGTGACCGGAATGATTGAAACCTTTGACATGATCACCGAGTTCGGTACCGGCGATCCGAAATTACTCTCCGATGGCATTGCGATCGCGCTGGTCACCACCAAGCTGGGTCTGATTGTGGCCATTCCGGTATTGCTGCTGGGTTCCCTGTTATCCGCGTGGGCCAAAAACATCAAGCGCGGCATGGAGCATTCGGCGCTCAGGATCATTAATGTTTTTCTGGGCGGCGGGCTTGATATGGAAGATGTCGGTGTGTCTGCTGCCGGTGAAAATACCCCGGTATTGAGTGGCGCGTGAAATGAATTTTTCTGAGCAAATTCTGTTCATCAAGGCGTTGTTTACCGCAGGTGGAATGGTCATGCCGCCGCTGGTGCTGTGCATCCTGCTGCTGTGGTACGGACTGGGTTACCGCTTCTGGGTCATGAAAGAACCCAGGTTGATGGGGGTGCGCGACATGCTGAAATATTATCAGACGCATGATGACGAACCGGGTGGGAATATCGTAGCGCGGGCGATCAAGCAAGGTATCGCGTTAAAGAAGAAAGGTGTCAAAAACCTCCGGCGTCATCTGGATGCGGCTTTTTATGAGTATGAAAGCGAAATCAGACGGTTTTCTGTTCTGGTGCGCGTGGTGATTCTGATCTCCCCTTTGCTGGGTTTATTGGGAACCGTGATCGGCATGATCGAAACGTTTGATTCGCTCGCAACCATGACATTATTTTCACAATCCGGCGGCATTGCCGGGGGTATCTCGCAAGCCTTGTTTACTACGCAAATGGGCTTAACCGTCGCGATTCCGGGGTTATTGGCGCACAGTATTCTGAACCGCAAGCAGCATCAGATTGAGCAGGATCTCTCCCAGGTCAAGGACCTGTTGTGCCACCAAACGCAAAACCATCACATAACGGGAAGTCATTCACGATGAGAAATAATGAACCGGTCGAGGCCGAAGCCACCATCGATATGGCACCACTGATCGATATCGTATTCATATTACTGATTTTCTTCATGGTGACGACAACCTTCGTCAAAGACATGAAACTGGAACTGGAACGGCCCAAGGCCAGCAGCTCCATTGCGGCATCGAGCAAGGCAATCCGGCTGTTTATCGACCGTAACGGCGATACCTATATGGACGGCGAACCGGTGCGATTGTGGCTGATACAAAGCAAACTGCGTGATTTGTTGAGTACTTCCGCCAGCAAAGTGGTTCTGGTTGTGACGGATGAAGGCGTGCCGGCGGGAAAACTGGTTGAAGTCGTGGATCAAGCGCGTCTGGCGGGTGCCGAGAGCGTGGGGGTTGCAACTAAAAAAGAAGCGGGGTAAAGACAAATGGAAACAATGAAATGGCAACAGCATATGGCCGGTATGGCCTCCATGCTGTTCGGATTGATCCTGGTTTTCGGTTTGATTCTGATGATGAATCATTACATGGGAAAGATTGAGAAATCACCGCCCCAGGAAGTGACGGAAATCAGCATGACCCGGGAAATCAAGCAAGAACCGAAAAAAGAAATCAAGAAAGTGGAGCCTAAAAAACAAGTGGCCCGGCCGCAAGCACCAGCGCCTTTCAAGGGCCTGGATACGGCGCTGTCCGGTATCGACCTGGGGCTGCTGGGTTTGGGTGACGGCCACGAGAGGGATCTGGATGATCGTTTGTTGGGTAAAACGGGTAATGCCGTCATGACGGCGGATCTGGTCGATGTGCCGCCAAGGCCGGTTACGCGGGGATCTTTCAAATATCCGCCGACTGCCAAGAAAAATGGCATCAAGGGTTATGTCGTCCTGTCCGTGCTGGTTGAAGCAGATGGTTCGGTCAATCAAGTGCAAGTGCTCGAATCCAATCCATCAGGCATGTTTGATTCGGCTGCCCTGCAGGGTATCCGCGCATGGCATTTCGAGCCGGCAAAATACAAGGGAGAAACGGTTCGTGTCTGGGCCAAGCAAAAGATTCGGTTTGACCTGTCCTGATTTCCCAGTTCGATACTCATGCAAACAATAACCATCCGGTACGCTCAACAGATGTCTTACATCATTGTTGCGATTTTCCTGAGCGTTTACAGCCCTGTTTTATGGGCCGCCGAGAATAAGGCACAGCCGACGGACTCTATCGAGCTCGCTGCCATCATGCTGAAGGATGGCCATCACGACCGCGCGTTGCTGGCGTTGCAAAGCGTTGACTTGAAAAACAAGAAAACCGATCTGGTGAGATTTTATACCTTGCAGGGACTGGCTTATATGGGTCTGCATGATCCTGAGGCGGCGAAGGACAGTTTGCAGCAAGCGGTTAAGCAGGGGCAGCAGGATCCGGCAATTTTTATCTATCTGGCGCAAATCCATTTCGATTTGAAAGATTACCGGCGGGCGATCGATGCGATTGGCAAGGCCGGCAACCGAGTCAATCAGGACGCGGCGTTGATCAGTTTGAAAGCGGAATCCTATTGGCATCTGAAACAGACTGATGCCGCCATTCATGCGCTGAATGACGGACAGAAAGCCTTTCCGGCGGATATGCGCTTTCTCAAGAGAAAAGTGTTCTATTTTGTCGAGCTGGGGTTGTATCAGGAAGCAATCAGGCTGGGCAGGGAATATCTGCAGCGATCCAAGGCCAGCGCCGCCGATTATGTGGCCTTTGGCAACGCCTTGCGTCTCAGCAGGGAATATCAGGAAGCCTTGAATATTCTGGAAATTGCGCGTTTGCAATTTCCGCATGATGAAATGGTTGCCAAGCTGCTGGCGCATACCTATCTGGATCAGGGAAAACTCAATTCGGCGGCATTTATTCTGGGACAGGCGGCATTACTGAATCCCGCTTTACAGGCCGAGGCAGCCGAGATCTACCGGCGCG
>Ga0154020_10006578_pt1 | contig 13627 bp, 16 predicted proteins | sample Klosneuvirus_201_FD_109709 | JGI IMG/M metagenome (GOLD analysis project Ga0154020, IMG submission 109709) | Active sludge microbial communities from wastewater, Klosterneuburg, Austria - Klosneuvirus_20160825_MG | ecosystem: Engineered > WWTP > Aerobic digester > Activated sludge | place... | reverse complement strand
TTCCACAACTGCGTTTGTAATTGTCTCTTCTGGTCGTCGGACATTTACTTTTCATCCTTTCGCATAATTTCATCCATGGTCTTACCATCTTTATTCTTCCACGAAATCCATGCGTTGACGTTTCTACCTGTTACGAAACCGCCGGCATGATTAGGGCTACGCATCGCAATGTTACTTGTGATCTCTACGCTTTCTCCTCGGTCTTCGCCGTGCCTTTTCAGTAAGTCTTCTCGTTCTATTAGAGCTTTTGGAAACGCTTCACCCCAACTTGGTGCATAAGACTTATCAATCACAGAACCTGCAAGGACGATAAAATTGTCACCTCTGAATTGAGCTTTCGCGGTTTTTTTCTTACTACTTAGATACCATACAGACTCTTCATCTTCATCGTTCTTCTTCGAGGCAAAAATACTAAACCCTAATGATTCAGCTATCATGGCTGTGTCTTCCAAAATCTTCTCTAGAGTATGTACCTTAAACTCATGCACATTGTTTCGGGCAGGAACGGTCCTATTCAATACTTGCATTGCTGCAGTTGCTAAAGCCTTTTCTACAGCAAGAGATTCAAGATACTTTACATCACTTTTTTCTAAGCTATTCGTGTTAGATACTATGGCAATCGCAAGATCCCAAAAATCTTTGGATTGATCATGGTTTTTAACTCGGTGATAGAAGTTTTCACTTTCGCCAATGTATAACTGATTGTCGGCAGAGTTTATGAGCAAATATAGTGATGGTAGATTTATTTCTGGGCGCTTCTTTAGATCATTGAGCTTGATACGTGGTACTACAAAAGCTTTTACCGAACTCTCTGAAAGTTCGATTACCTTTATACCCTCAAGTGAGCCATCAGGAAGATATGTTTGTATTAATCTAGGCTTCATATAGTCATTATTCTACTGTAGCTACCCCATAAAACCTAGAATTTTGAAGTGTTGAGTTACAATATTACCAATGAGTGATTTAGACGAAGCGTATTGGCAAGGTAAGGAACCTAAGACAACACGTGAACTACGTGAACAGATACTTGAAGCAGTTCGTGCGATCCAACAGTGGAAAGATGCGGCGGATATTCAAAATGCAGAGGATAGTGTATTAATTGATGCTCAAATATACTGGCTAGAGCAACTCTTGAAGCTGTCAAAAGTAGAGTTGAAAAGTGTAAACAATACAAAGTTAAACAATCATGGCTAAATCCAAAAACTTTATTTTCGACGGCGGAGCTGCAACCTATCTGGGGACATCAATTCTTGCATTCTTAATAACAATTCTGAGTTTTGGCATAGCATATCCTTATGCACTGGTATTAAAACAACGCTGGAAGGCTAAACACACTATTGTAAGAGGGTATCGTTTAAAATTCACAGGTACCGGAATCGGTTTGTTTGGTAACTGGATAAAGTGGTTTTTCTTATGCATTATCACATTTGGGATTTATGGATTCTGGGTAGCGCCGCGCGTAACTCGTTGGGTCGTAGAACACACTGATTTTGATCAGAAAGTGAACGAATCTCAACCTTAAACTGCTTATGTATACAATATTGTTTGCACTTCCGCAATAGTGTGTGTTAAATTATTTACACATACAAGGGGGAGTAACATGCGGACTAGTAAGAATCTAAAACTTATCGCAGCGATTATTGCGCTAGGTGCTCCATTTGTCATCGTACACCCCGTCTTTGCTGCTACTGGCGATGTCAGTAACGTCGAGAACTTCATCCGCAGTATCATCCAAGTACTCGCTAGTCTTGCCGGACTTGTCGCCACTATCTTCTTCGTTATCGGTGGATATCATTACATCACCAGTTCAGGGAGCCCAGAGAACCTAGATAAAGCAAAGAAAACTCTACTGTGGTCGTCAGTTGGGTTGGCCGTCACCATCGGTGCATTTGTTCTCAGTAATATAGTTACCACCCTCGCAACCAACGCCTTCGGGAAATAGCTATGAACTTGATGCACACGGCCCTCAGCTTGAGCAGGGTGGCCGATGTGTCGGCCGCCGGCAACGCAATGCAGGATTTTATTCGTCCTGTCATGGTTACTTTGATTGCACTTGGCTCACTCGCTGCAACTGCTTTTTTGGTCTATGGCGGGATCCAATATATTACGAGCTCCGGTAAACCAGATAAGCTCGACCATGCTAAAAAGATTGTGCGCAATGCTCTTATTGGGCTTGTGATTGTCATTGCTGCTGGCACACTCACTGCTATTCTGTCTCACGCCTACAGTGGGGGTAACCCTACTGCCGTGGACAAGCTACCAGCACTTACAACGATAAATCCGACTCCATCTTCGAGTGGAATCGTTGACATACTCATCAAAGCAATTGTTGGTCTGTTTAAAAACATAATTGAAACTGCTGCTGAGCCATTTATTAAAGCTCTGGATTACTTCACCAAAGCCACACCTCTCATGGCAGACAACGGAAGCGTCTTTAAGTTATGGCTGGCTATGGTAGGTATTGCCGACGCAATGTTTGTTTTAGCTGTGGCGTTGCTTGGTTTTCATGTCATGAGTTATGCCAGTCTAGGTTTAGATGAAATTGAGTTAAAGCATCTGATCCCGCAGTTCGCCGTAACATTTTTACTAATTAACATGTCGATCTTTGCAGTCGATGCAGTGATAAGTTTGTCCAATGCTTTGATAGGCGCAATTAATGCGGCCTTTCCATCAGTCTCAGTATTTAGTGCGTTGTCGGCTATTGCTTCACAAGCTGGTGGCATGGGTTTAGTCGCTCTCATGATCATGGTAGTTTTCTTGGTGCTATCGGTAATTCTGTTAGTCTACTATGTCATGCGTTTGGTCACGCTCTACATCGGAGCAATCTTGTCACCAATCGTTGTACTACTATGGCTGATTCCAAGTTTCAAAGACTTTGCCGCCACGGCCGCCAAGACATATCTGACTACTATCTTCGTCCTATTCATTCATGTAATCATCCTGCAATTAGCAGCCTCAATCTTTGGCGGCATGATAGCTGGCAGCACAGATCATAGCCTGAATCCTTTGATGGCAACAGTCGTTGGCGTAGCCACTATTCTGTCACTTCTTAAAACCCAGAAAGTACTTACCGAATTGTCGTATGTCAGTGTTGGCCCGAAGGCAATTCGCAAACTTGGCACAACATTTGTCCATAGCGCAAGTACTGTAATGAACAAAACAAGAAGTAGCACAAAAGCAACTAAAGCTCCGGAGCAAGCCTGATGAAAACAACTCTCGTACCCGCCCAAGTTACTACCGTCGAAGACAAGATTACAGGTAACTTAAGCCTGCAACAACTATTGCTTCTCGCATCACCGGTCTTTATTGGTGGTGCAATGTTCATGCTCATGCCACCATTTGTAAAAGTAACTACTCTTAAGGTTGTAATAGGAACGATCATCTTTGTAATTAGCGCTTCGATGGCTATTAGAATTCGTGGCAAACTGCTAATTGAATGGGGCGTGGTACTACTACGCTATAACGTCCGCCCACGATATTTCATCTTCAACAAAAATGATTCCTACTTGAGACAGTCGCAATATGACCATGTGGAAATTGAAGAACAAGACACTGTGCCTAAAAAGAAAAAGAAATTACTGCCTGCTATTCAAAATCTTCCAACACCCGATATTGCTCGACTCGAAGCCGTTATCCATGACCCACGTGCTAACTTCTCAATCTTAAAGAAGAAAGGTAAACTCAATGTTCATATTACAGAAATCAAATAGGAAAAAATCTTCACGTCGCCAGATTGATATCCAAGGAGTACGTGATGGCTTTTTGATGTTGCCGGACGGCCACTACCGAGCAGTCCTAAGTGTATCGGCCATCAACTTTGAGCTAAAAAGTGAAGCTGAGCAGGATGCCCTGATTGAAACTTATCAAAGCTTTTTAAACTCACTAGCTTGTCCATTGCAGATTCTAGTGCGTATTCGTGAGCTCGATATGGATCAGTATCTGGAGGGCTTTGAGGCTAAGAAGGATGAGGAAAAAGAGAAAGTCTACCTAGAACAAATAGACAATTACACCCAGTTTGTTAAAAGCCTGATCACCAACAACAAGATTCTTTCCCGACAGTTTTATGTAGTTATTCCGTATGATGGCAAGCCAACAGACTTCGATGCCGTTAAAGAGCAGCTAAATCTAAATATCGATATAGTCGGTAAAGGACTCAGTCGACTTGGTATGCAGTCCCGTCCATTGTCTAGCCTAGAAGTGCTCGACTTGTTCTACAGCTTCTACAGCCCTGAGCAAGCCAAACGACAACCAATCTCCAGCCAAACCCTTGATCTACTACAAAGGAGTTACCTATGAAACTTAATGTCCCAAACCCAACAGTAAAATTAAAAGAGCTAAAGAAACAACGCGATGAGCGTCCCAAAGAATATGCACTCAGCTATGGCGAACAAGACCCGATGGATCTTATTTCCTACGCTGGGCTAGAAGAGCAACCGAGCTACCTCGTCATTGATGATATGTATGTACGCACGCTGTTCATTTCTGGCTATCCATTTGTGGCCTCATCTGGCTGGTTGAATAGCCTAGTGAACTTCAACCACAATGCCGATATTTCTTACCATTTGACTCAAGTTGACGCTTCGCATGCCTTGCCAAAGTTGCACCGCAAAATCACGGAGCTTGAGAGTACCAAACGTGCCATGATGCGCCAGGGTAAGATCATAGGCTCAGAAGTAACTGACCCACTCGAATCCGCTATGACCCTCCGTGACAAAATCCAACGAGGACAGGAAAAACTTTTCCAAGTCTCGATTTATGTCACCATAACAGCTTCGAGTTTGACTGATCTTGAGAAAACGACCCGGTTGCTAGAAAATGTCCTGTCTGGCCATCTGTTCTACATCAAAACAGCTCGCTACCAACAACCGGAGGGACTTCAGTCTATCCTCCCAAGAGGCGAGGATGTATTAAACCAGAAACGGAACTTGGATAGCTCGTCGGCAGCACTGACATTTCCTTTTATGAGTTCAGAGCTAGTTCAAGAAGCTGGGATTCTTTATGGCGTCAACAAGTCTAACAATTCGCTGGTGATCTTAGATCGCTACAGTCTACATAATGCTAATTCGATTGTCTTTGCCCAAAGTGGTTCAGGTAAAAGCTACGCGACTAAAGTTGAGATACTACGTCAGCTCATGCAGGGCACTAAAGTTATCGTGATTGATCCAGAACGTGAATATAAACGGCTAAGTGAGTCGGTGAACGGAAGTTATATAAAAGTTTCAGCTCGAAGCAAAGAAAAGATCAACCCGTTTGATTTGGCTACCACGTTTCACTCTGTTGACGATCTTTCAGAGCACACTCAAGACTTAACTGAAGTAATTTCACTGATGGCAGAGGGATTAAGCTCACGTGAGAAAGCGGCCGTCGATAAAGCTATACTCAAAATCTACCGAGTCGCTAAGAAAGAAATGCCACTACTTGAAGACCTCTACAGAGAATTGCACGATCTTGGACAGCTTAAACTTTGCGAACGACTCGAGAAGTACATTAGCGGATCACTTGCTAGCGTGTTTAACGCTCAAACCAATATCGAACTTTCTAATCGGCTAGTTATTTTCGACATTAAGGATCTACCCGAAAGTTTACGGCAAATCATGATGATGATCATTTCCAACTTTGTGCAAAACCAAGTTAAGGCACTCCCCGAAAAACGTTTGTTGGTTATCGACGAGGGCTGGTTGCTGCTCGAACACGAAGAAAGTGCTCGTTTTGTTTCTGGTCTGGTTCGACGGGCTCGAAAATACTACCTAGGCGTTTCGATTATTTCGCAGCAAGCAGATGACTTTCTGAAAAGTGATTACGGCCGGGCAATAGCTTCGCAGTCTTCACTTCGTATTCTCATGCGCCAAGACACAACGACTATTAAAAATGTTGTGTCGGAATTTCACTTGAGCGAATATGAAGAAAACTTCCTACTTACCTGTGAGAAGGGTGATGCACTGATCATTGCTGATCAAAACCACGTAGCAGTTAAAGTCGTAGCCTCGGACAAAGAACATCCTTTGATAACAACTAATCCAACTGAGCTGTATCATCGATGAACCCACTGTTCTGGATCGTAGATCGCACATCGCTCAAAAAAGAGCTGATGATAGTCGGTGCAGTACTCATAACGCTGACTATGATGCCAATTGTAGTTTTCATTTCGGTTGCCAATGTTGACGCCCTTAGCGTCTTTAGCCTTTTTGATCAGCCAGCCAATGCGCAGGTGACATATGACTATGGTTGGTGCACATATTGGGCAGCACTTCGACGACTACAAGTCGGAAGTGCGATCCCAAACACTTGGGGTAATGCTAACACATGGGCAGAACGGGCTCAGAAAATGAATTATCTCGTCGATCATACACCGAGCGCAGGTGCAATCATGCAGACGACTGCCGGTAAAGAAGGACATGTGGCATATGTAGAAAGTGTTAATCCTATTACAGGAGAATGGACTATTTCCGAGATGAACTGGGTTGGTTGGGATATACAGAGTAGTCGCACTTTAAAGGCGGCTGATGCAACGAAGTATAACTTCATCCATGAGCAACAAATCGTGCCCGGACTAGATCTGAAAGCCAAGCCAGCGCTAGGAGTTAGTCAATGAATCCGCTTCACATAGTTGATTGGCTTAAGAATTTTGCAGGACTTTTGCCTTGGATAGGATTAATGTTGCTGCTGATCTTTATCATTGCGTGGGTGTCCAAAGGCATCGTGAGGATTCTCAATCTTCGACACATTTTCCATGAGACATACACTATCTATGAGCTAACACCACCTGCCTTTGACGACAGAACGCCCCAAGCAACCCAAGAGCTGTTTGCAGTACTTCATGGTCTTGGCTCAAGTAAATCATTACTTGATCGGTTACTACGTCGTGACTCAGTCGTGTCACTAGAGATTGTATCGACGCGGGAGCATGGTATTCGCTTTTTAGCGCGTGTCCCGGATGCCCAGGCTACAGTTTTTAAACACACAATTCATGCCTACCTACCTGACGTTAAAGTGAAAAAAACAGACGACTATGTAGCGAATCTTAATTCAGCTAAAACAGTCACGTTTAGACAAAAGGAACACTTCGCCTATCCATTACACGAAGTGGATAGCTTGTCAGCTCATGACCCGATCGCTTATCTTGCCAATAACATGACGCAGCTTGAGCCAGGCGAGCTTATAGCTTTTCAGCTCGTAGCGGTTCCCGTCAAAGTGGCTGAAGCGTACACACTAGGCAACAAGATCCTAACCAACGAAGATGTACGAGCACATTTGCATAACTCATCCCGGAAATCTGCCGGTGGAATAGTCATAAAAGTTATCGGTAAGATTTTATCTACCATTACAGACACTATTACCTATATGAATCATGGGTCCTCAAATGACGGCAACCAGATGCTGCAACGCGATCTTTACCACCAGAAACAAGTCATACAAGGTGTAAAGCCAGCGCGAACTATTAGTAAGTTTGAGCAGGAGCTGATCGAGTCAATTCACCACAAACTAAGCCAACCACTATTCCGTGTTGAGATCCGAGCAGCAATAAAAGTTAATAGTAGCGCCGAAATGAAGCAGAGATTGCATGGTGTCGAGTCGGCACTGTCATCTTATTCAGTGGCAAAATATCAGGCACTGGAAATTAAACGTGTTCGTACCAAGCGCATGCGACAACTCCAGCATTTTAGTTTTGTGAATCGTATGCCTGAAACGCTTACAAAGAACTCTAACATTTTAGCCGCAAGTGAAGTGTCTAGTTTGTTCCACTTCCCACACTCAATTGGTGCAAAAACAGAAAACGTTGTTAAGTCGCTCAGTAAAACTCTGCCCGCGCCTGTTTCACTCAAAAATGGTGCAAAGCTGGATATTGTACTCGGAGAAAACCAACACCATGGTAGCGTTACTCCTATTGGGTTAACGTTGGCCGAGCGAGAGCGGCACGTCTACATTATTGGTGGTACGGGTAACGGTAAGACCACAATGTTGCTCTATGGCATTATGCAGGACATCAATAGCGGTAAGGGGCTCGCTGTCCTTGACCCGCACGGCGACTTGGCGGAAACGATCCTGCACCATCTACCTAAGGAACGAATCAAAGATGTTATCTACTTAAACCCAGATGATCTTGCTCACCCAATTGGCGTTAACTTACTTGAACTTGATCCTAGCCTGACGGGTGACGAGTTGCTTCGAGAGAAAGACTTAATAACCGAGTCAACGATTTCTGTGCTTCGAAAGATTTTCTCTGAAGATGATAGTGGAGGTCACCGTATTGAATATGTTCTACGTAATTCAATTCAAACCGCATTAACGCTCGAAGGTGCCACGCTCTTTACTATTTTCCGACTACTTAACGACGCGAAATTTCGCCGTAACACAGTCAAAAACTTAGAGGACGAGGACTTAAAGAACTTTTGGAGTAACGAGCTTGGTAAGGCTGGTGAGTTTCAAAGAGTCAAAATGTCGGCTGGTATTACTGCCAAGATTGGTCGATTTCTATTCTCTGCATCTGCAAAGCGAATCCTCGAACAAGAAAAGTCTACCATCGACTTTGATAACATCCTCGACTCAGGCAAGATATTGATTTGTAACTTTTCGAAAGGTTTACTTGGAGAAGATACCTCAGCGTTATTTGGTACGACTGTATTAGCAAAGTTGCAAGTGGCTGCACTACGTCGAGCACGACAAAAACAGATCAGTCGCCAACCGTTCTTCTTATACGTCGATGAGTTTCAAAACTTTGCCACAATGAGTTTTGTGCAGATGTTGTCTGAAGCCAGAAAGTATAAGTTGTACCTAACTATGGCAGAACAATCTACGAGCCAGCAAGATCAGCAAAGACTTGTAGATATTATTCTTGCAAACGTTGGTACGGTTATTTGTTTTAGGTCAGGAAGTCCGTCAGACGAACGTTTAATACTGCCATTGTTCAATAGATATTTGGAGCCAGGAGAAATTGCCAACCTTCCAGCATATAGTTTCTATGCTCGAATTGCCGCCATTAATGCCCAAGAGCCAATGTCCGGCATTACTGTGCTACTAGATAGTGAAGGAAGCGACGAGATAGCTAATGCTGCAATTAATCACTCTCGTAAGGAATATGGAATCAAAGTGAAACCTACAAAACCAAAGGAATCGAAAACCGAGAAGGCTCCTCAAAAAAAGACTCAAACAACACTAAAACAGAGCAATGAGCCTGACTTAGCGCTAATCAAGTAGACAAGATACCCAAAAGATTATTCTGAGGTATAATTACAGATATGAAGCTACATAAGATCGTATGCCTGGGGTTTAGTGGAAAGGAACTAGAAGATAACTACTGGAAAGAGCTTGATGCCTTGACTGATCAACGAGTCATCGCCGACGAGGCAATAGCAGTTAAGGACCATAGCGATGCAGATGCAATCCTAATAAAACTGGGAGCTAAGTTCAGTAAAGACTTGATCGATAAGTTTCCTAGCCTAAAATATATTGGCATGCTTGGCACGGGTTATGGCGGCATCGATACTGCCTATGCAAGCAGTAAAGGCATAACAGTAACAAACATTGCCGACTATGCAACTGAGGGTGTTGCTGAGTTTACATTTGGGGTACTAATTGAGTGGTGTCGTGGTGTCGCACGAGCTCTTGGCCTAGCCTGGAATGGAGTGTATGAAGATGATGATCATCCGGGTATGGAAATCAAAGGTAAGAAGTTCGGTGTTATTGGACTAGGCAATATAGGAAGACGAACAGCGGAACTTGCACAAGCTTTTGGATGCGATGTTTCATACTGGTCTCATACCCGTAAGCCAGACGCCGAGGCAAAAGGTACTAAATATCAGGAACTGGATGACCTACTTGTAGACTCTGACATTATCACGCTGAACCTTGCGCTTAACCCTGAGACTGAGGGCATCATCAATAGCGATAGATTACAGTTAGTTAAACACGAGGCTATCTTCATCAACCCTAGCCCAATGGAACTAATTGACTTCGAAGCATTAGTGGCTCGCCTGAAACAAAACGATTTAGTATTTATGCTCGATCACAGTGATGAAATGACCGAAGAACAACTCAAAGAATTAAAGAAACTTGCTAAATGCAAGATCTATCCGGCCATAGGCTACTTAACTCGCGAAGCCGGTCAACTTAAAAATCGAATCTATATTGATAACATCAAAAACTTTATGGATGGAAAGCCAACAAACATGGTCAGTGAATGAAAGCACCTGTTGTACTATTTGATGCAGATGGCGTACTCACCTTACCGGAAGAAGTCTTTTCTGTAGTTTATGCACGCTCACATGGCCTTGACCCAGAGCCATTTGAACAATTCTTTCGCAACGACTGGAAGCCTATAGTCACAGGCAAACAGGATTTGAAAGAAGCCATTAAAGCCAATCCTGAACTTTGGCAATGGGACGGCAGTACTGAGGACTTACTTAAGTACTGGTTTGAGACGGAAGATGTCCAAAATCAAGAGTTGGTAGAAGTAATCCAAAAGCTCAAGGAAGCCGGTGTACATTGCTACCTCGCAACTGAGCAAGAAAGGTACCGTGGCGAGTATATGAAAAATGTCATGTTTAAAGACTTATTTGACGGCTACTTTGTAACAGCCGAACTCGGTGTTTCTAAAACAGTGCCCCAATTCTTTGAACTGATACTCGACAAACTCAGACAGGAGTTCCCCGATCTACAACCACATGAAGTTATATTTTTCGACGACAGCCAGTCTAAAGTAGACACTGCTTGTTCAGCCGGTATCGATGGACGTCTATATACAGATGTGGAGCAAGTAAGAAGGCTGTTAGCTCATGAAAGAATATAGATACATTCTCCTAGATTGGGATGGCAATCTCGCTAAAACTTTAGATGTCTGGCTTGAAGCTTGTCGTATACCTCTAGAAAAGCGTGGCCTCAAACTCTCGGACACCGAAATAGCTGCTAGCTTTGGTTTGTTTGAGGAACAAGTTAAGAAGTGGGGCTTTGCTGACGAAGTAGACGCAATTGCCAATGAAGCCGATGAGATTGCGGCTAAAAAGTTACCTCACGTTGAACTCTATCCAGATGCACTTGAGGTACTAGGCAGACTCAAAGAATCTGGAAAGCTTACGGCGGTGGTCACCACCTCCATGCATAGCCAAGTTAAAGACGCATTAAATAGTCACAATATGCTCAGACTATTTGACGCAATAGTCGCATGGGATGACACCACAGCCCATAAGCCAAATGCAGAACCTTTAGAAAAAGCACTTGAAAAACTCGGTGGCAATAAAGAGCAAGCTATTATGGTTGGCGATACAGAAAAGGATATTCTGGCAGGCCAAAACGCGGGAGTAGACACGGTACTGTTTTATCCGGCAGAACACACTAAGTTCTATAGCTACGATAAACTAGTAAGCCATAAACCTACGTATGTAATTGACGACTTTCGAAAATTAATCGATATCGTGGGTTAGTCTGTAAGAGTAATTATCTGAAAGAAAGTTAAAAGTGAAACCACCTGTTATTAACGTCAGCATTCCAAACTACAAACCCGGTCAAGTGCCGGATCATGAGGCAGTTGGCGAAAAACTCGATGAGGTTCTAAGAAAGCATTTCCTTGGCAAAAAAGTTGTAATCCGCTGTATTGGTAGCCAGGATCATCAAAATCTCAGTCTAGATGAACTGACTGAGATCGTGATCAAGACTGGTACAGACAAGTATGATACCGGTCGTATGGGAGTTGGTTACGAAGAATTTGTTCGTAAAGGTATCAAAGTAGATTTTTACGGTGAGCCAGCCGAGATCACTATTGATGCCAAGTTAATGGGTCAAGCTGTCTGGGAAATGCACCATAGTGCTATTGGTGATCGTGGTTATGGTGTGCACGTTGATCTAATACTAATTTATGACGTAGAGCAACTTGATATGGTTATGAATTTATATGACTTCCATCCCACAAGTGACGGCTTTGTCTTCAAAGATCCAAAGAATAAAACTCAGGCTCTAATTGGAATAATAAGAATAGACTCATGAGCTATATTAAACCAATAGTATCAGTAGAAGAAGCTCGTGAAATATTAGGCTCTTCTGCTTTAGGTATGACCGATGAAGATATTATTGAGGTAATTGAAACCTTAGATTTAATGGCAAAAGAATCACTAAAAAAAGCTAAGGAATAATTGGCTATAAAAAGAAGTGCGCGTGACTTTGCTGGTTTTTTATATGAGCAATATATCGAGGAACAAAAAACAAAGCTAAGTGCCTGACCTTGCGCTGACTAAGTAGACAAGATACCGAAAGGATTATTCTGAGGTATAATTACAGATATGAAGTTTATATTATGCTCCGAAGGATTTAGTACACCCAACACTGTTCAAAAGTGCGTCGAACTTGTTGGTAAGCCTCAAGATCAAATCAAAATTGGAGTCATCAATGAAGCATTTGCTGTCGAATTAGGAGATAAACGGTGGGTCTTAGATAACCTAAACTCGGTAGCCAATAATTTCAAAGGTGAAATTGATATTATTGATCTACTTGCTCTTCCGATTGATGAAATAGAAAAACGTTTCGAGGATAAAGACGTAATCTTTGTCGTGGGAGGCGATACTGACTACCTAATGAGCGTCTACCAGAAATCGGGTTTTGATAAACTTTTACCTAAACTTCTCAAAACAAAAGTGTATGTTGGAAGTAGTGCTGGCTCTATGGTTGTAGGCAAGCGTATATCAGCTGACGCGTACAAGCTAATTTACGGCGAAGATAGTAAGTGGAGCATAAGTGAATATGTTGGTTTAGTAGATCTATCTGTCATGCCCCATTTAGACTCGCCACATTTTCCGAATCGCAAAGAAAGTTTACTTAAGGCAGTCGGCAGTTTTAAAGGCAAAGTTTATGGCCTTCGTGATGATAGCGCTGTTGTAGTTGATGGGGATAGCGTATATACCATAGGCAGTAATCCATTATTCATCGAGAAAGGTAAGCTGATCAGTGAATAAAATAGTCGTTACTAACAACCAGTACTTTACACCTGAGCAAAAGAAGCGACTCGAAAGTCTAGGTGATGTAACGTATCACGACAAGCTACCGAAAGATGGTAGTGAGTACCTTGAAATCGTAAAGGGTGCCGATATCATTTGCTCTGGGACTGCAGGTTTACAGGAAGCTTATGCAGATCTTAAAAATGTATATGTAACGGTAGGCTTTGTTAGCGTCGCATTTGTTGACACGGAAGTTATGCGAAAGAATGGTGTTACGATCTCAAACGCGCCTGGTTGCAACCGACATGCAGTTTCAGAATGGATCATATGGGCAATGCTAAATCTGTTCCGTAAGTTCAATACAGCACTTAACCGTGAAGAAACTTACAGAAAGGAAGGCAATCTTCCGCCCCTCAATGAGAGTCTTGCAGACAAGAAACTTGTTATTCTAGGTGCTGGCAATGTTGGCCGACAGGTCGAAAAACTTGCTGAAGCATTTGAAATGACAGTCAGCTTCTACAAGCGCGGTGATGATCTGCACAATGTAACTAAGGACGCAGACGTGATCGTAGACACGCTGAGCAGCAACCCAAGTACTGAGAAGCTTTTAGATAAACCTTTCTTCTCCAACCTCAAGAAAGGTAGCTACTTTGTTAGTGTTACTCGAGCCGAAATTACCGATCAAGATGCAATGTTAGCTGCTCTTG
>Ga0154020_10006577_pt1 | contig 13627 bp, 15 predicted proteins | sample Klosneuvirus_201_FD_109709 | JGI IMG/M metagenome (GOLD analysis project Ga0154020, IMG submission 109709) | Active sludge microbial communities from wastewater, Klosterneuburg, Austria - Klosneuvirus_20160825_MG | ecosystem: Engineered > WWTP > Aerobic digester > Activated sludge | place... | reverse complement strand
GGATTGTACAGCACGCTGGCGAGAGCGAGTGTGGAGGCGGCGCGCTCGGTCATTCGCGAGACCGGGCTGGCGCCCGACGCGGCTGGTCTGCGTGCGGCGCGCCGTGTCATTCTGGCGCTGCCGGCGGCACACCCGGCGCGCGGCATCCTGGCGTTCGCCGACTTCTTTTCGCTGAGCGGGTTTCGTGATCTGGTGATGCATGTGCAGGAGCGTACTTACACGATCCCCGAACTTGCTGAGGCGATGGCTACACTCCGGCTTCAGTTTCTCGGGTTCCAGTTGCCACAGCCGGTGCAGGCACGGTTCCAGGCAGAGCGGAGAAGTCACGCGCTCCTGGACCTGACCGCGTGGGAGCAGTTTGAGCAGGCGCATCCCGACACGTTTGCATCGATGTATCAATTCTGGTGCGCTCCTTCCGACTGACGCACGATTACTCCCGGCGCTGACTGTCATTCGACACCGGGACCTGCCATCATTCGGACATGCAGCGAACCATTCTTTCATTGTCCATGTGGATACTGGGCACTAGTGTCGCTGCGATCAGCGGCGCCGTTACCGCAGGGGCCGCTCGCGATTTCTATGCGCAGCTCAACAAGCCCAGCTGGGCACCACCGGCGTGGCTCTTCGGGCCCGCCTGGACCGTGCTCTACGTGGTCATGGCGGTCGCCGCCTGGCGCATCTGGCGCACGTACGGATTTGAAGGCGCGCGTGCCGAATTGCTGCTCTATGGCGTGCAACTCGCGTTCAACGCGGGCTGGAGCTGGTTCTTTTTCGTCAAGCGTAGCGGACTCGCATCCACGGTCGAAGTCAGTTTTCTGCTGACGAGTGTGGTGGCCACCATGATCGCATTCTGGGCGAAGGACGTGGTGGCGGGTGTCTTGTTCCTGCCGTATGTCACGTGGGTGTCGTTCGCCACGGCGTTGACGGTGTCAGTCTGGCGGCGCAATCCGCATTTGTTGTAGCCGTTTGCGTCGGTGATCGAGCGTGCGCTGCAACGCGCCGACGGCTATTCCGGTCGCTTTGCGGGCAGGTTGAGCGTCGGGGGGCGCCAGGTGGCCGCGTCGCCGGCAATGCCAAGCGTGCTGCTCACAATCTCGAGTCGATTCGGCACCACGCGGATGAGTACCACACTCGTGTCCCGGTCCGGATAGAACGCGCTCCACGCGCTGTTCCAGTGCGCGTCTTTGGTGCGTCGATCGGCGATCACGGTGGCACGGCCAATCACGCTCACGTAGCTCAACGTCGCACGGTCGAAGTAATGCAGGACGACTCGGTTGTCGCGCGCAATCTCGCGGACCTTTCGTGTGCGCGGATTCGTCGCAAACCACACCACCCAGTCGGCGTCCGGTGGCAGCGGCTGCACCGTGCGCGCCTGCGGCGCGCCGCTCGCATCGGTCGTGATGAGTGCCGCGTACTCCGCACCCAGCATGATGCGACGCGCGGCGGCGGCCAAGTCCGGTGTTTCTGGCGCGGGCGGCTGTTGTTGGCGTGCCTGTGCGTGAGCCATCGCGCTCACACTGGCCGTCACCAACAGGGCCGCACACGCGCGCCGAACGGCGCGCGCGAGGAACCGCGCTGCACGCCGAATACGACTGTGCCCAGCCATCTGTCGCGAGAGGTGTTGGCTGGTTGTCGAGGCAGGAGACACGATCTAGCTTGCCCTCATGGCATGGCTTGCGTTGGTGGTGGCTGGTCTCTTCGAGATCGGATGGGCCGTCGGACTCAAACAGTCCGAGGGACTCACGCGCCTCTGGCCAACCGTCGCGACGGCCGTGTCGCTCGTCATCAGTATGGCACTGCTCGCCGTCTCACTGCGCACGCTCCCGCTCGGCACGGCGTATGCCGTGTGGACCGGTATAGGCACGGTCGGCACGGCGCTCGTCGGCATGCTCATGTTTCGCGAGCCGGCCACCGTCGCCCGACTGGTCTGCATCGTGTTGATCGTCGTGGGGATTGTCGGACTCAAACTCGTCTCCAAGCCATAACGCGGACACGAGGCACCGCTCTCTACCGGAGAACGGCAAGAGGAACTGCGAACTTCTGAACGCGAAGCTCGCAGAGAAACTGCGAGGAACAGCATACACAGCACAAAATGTGTTGTGCTGTTCTTCGCGTCCTCCAGTGCATCTCGGCGAGCTTCGCGTTCAGAAGTTCGCAGTTCCTCGAGCTGTTCTCGAGCGGTCTCTCCAGGTGCGTGCGCTCGCGCCTACCGCGTCCACACCGCCACGACGCAGCGGGCCTGCCGAAACGCCGCTTTGAACTCGAGCGGAATTTCCGACGGCCCCACGTAGACCTCGAGTGCGTCCACCATGTTGACCGGGATCATGTCCAGGGGATTGGCCTTGGGCATCGGCACGGCCACGACGGGTGGCATGCCTTTGCCACGGGTGTCGGTGGGCTGAAATTTCACCGTATCAACGGCTTTGTCGGGAATCGGCGTGGCCTGAATGACACCGTCGATGAACAGCACACTCTCGCCGCATCCCCAGGCGCGTCCTTTCATGCGTCGCAACAACTGACTCAAGTCCATCACCGCGCGCTTCTCGATGTCAAAGCGGGTGAGAAACTGACTGGCCGGCACACCGGAATACGCCTTGCGATGGGTGAAGCCCACTTCGTCGAGCTTGGTTTTGAGCGCCTCGGCAGCGGTCACCACCGGAGCGAGCGGGGTGACCTGCGCGCGCACCGTATCGGTCGACCCCTGCGCCGCGACGGGCATGGCCGCGAGACCCGCGACCAGCACCGCGACCCCTGCGGCGGTGAGGTGGTGCGTGAGGCAGATCCGCATGGCGGTTATTGCACCCGGAAGAGGTAGCTCAGCTTCATGAAGTACTGATCGCGCACGCGTTGCAGGTGATCCGACCCGATCGGGCGATCGGCGGCCATGGCATCGCCGTAGCCGACATAGAAAACGGTGCCCGGATTGGGCAGGTACGAGAACAGCGCGTCGATACGGCCGCGCCGCCGTTCAAATGCGGCGGCACGGGTGAACGTACCGGCGGGCGAACGGAGATACACCGGCAAGTTGGTCCGCGAATCGTCGCGCAGCGAATCCTGCGCCGTGCGTGCGTACTCCCCGATCAACCGCACAAAAACCTGGCGCGTCACCTGATACTCCATGCGCAATCGCCGCACGTCCCGGGACTGCACGCGCGTACCGTCGGTTTTCCGGTCGAACGTGTCGTGCGTCAGTGTGCCGGAGATGCGAAGCTGATCGGTGGGACGCAGGTTGAGTGTGCCCTGCAGGCTGACGATGCTCGCAGAACTCCATTCCGGGAAATTCTCGTCCTGACCAATCACGAGAAATGAATTGAACGAGAATCGCTTGAACTCCGGGGTTGCCACGGACATCACCCAGTCCAGATTGGGCAGCGTCGCGGTACCCGTGTAGGCCACGGTATCGAGACCGCCGGCACGCGGCTTGAACAGGTAGTAGTTGCGGAACAGATCGCGATCGTAGCCAAACTCCTCGATCAGCACCTGTCCGCCCAGATTCCAGCCGCCGCGCATGCGCGTATTGAGGCGCGCCGCAAACTTGACATCCTGCGCATCCCGGCGGTTGACGAGATCGTCGTAGCGCCACGTCCCGTTGATCATCGCTTCGGGAGAGATGGACTCGAAGCGCGCCCCCTTCTTGCCCAAGTAGGTGTAGCGTTGCGTGATCCCGAGATTGGCAATCCCGGCCCGCGAAATGAATCCGCTTTGGGCGTCAAAGCCGGTACCGATGGCGGTGAACAGCGCGCGCGTGTAGTGCCGGCGACCATTGATGGTCGTGGAAAGATTCCAGAGTGGTGCACGGACCGTCGACGAATCGCGTTGCGTCGCGCTGCCGGCAAGCTGCCACTGCGCGGACGCAATACCGCGCACGATACGACCGTCCACACTCAGCACACGATTGGACGCGTCGCCGTCGATCTTGTCGGTATACGCGACACCAAGCCGGCTGGTGCTGCCCAGATCACGCTGCAGCCGCAGAATGTTGAAAACGGGCGCATGATCGCCAGTCAGCGATGCGTCGCGTGTGTCCACGGCAGACATGTATCCGACGTCGAAGCCCTGCAGTTTGCCGGTCAGTTTCGCGGCGGCGGTGGGCTGCGTGATGCGTCGCGTATAGACGAGCTGGCTGGGCGTGGTGAACTGTTCCTGACTTTCCAGGAAGAACGGCCGTCGTTCGGCGAAGAAGACGGCGGTCCGCGGGTCGTACGTGAATTGCGTGGCGTCGGCCTCGACTTGTGAAAAGTCAGGGTTGGCCGTTGCTGAGACCGTGAGGTTGCTGCTCACGCCCCAGCGCACGCTGCCGCCGAGCTCCGGGCGGGCCCGGGTATAGGCAAAGCGCGACGTCGCGGCATTGGGAGTGCCGACCGTGCTGGTGGTGACGGTCGGTATCACGTCGATCGTGAGTCCGCGGCGCAGGTCGCGCAGTCCGACCAGTTGACCCGACTGCGACAGGAAACTCGAACTCGCCCGCTGCGCCGGCGCCCAACTCTCTTCGTGACCGGTGGCCTGCACCGTGCGAATGATATTGAGCTGCCATTGCTGTTCATCGCCGGCGCGATAGCGAAGACTCTTGAAGGGGATGGCGATCTCCACCTCGTATCCGTACTCGGTCAGGCGTCCCTTCGACTGCCACACGTAGTCCGGCGCCAGATCGGTGCTTTCGCGTGACTTGGCGGTGGCGCCTTGAAATCCTCCGCTGTTCGACGAACCTGTTTCGATCAGCACGCCGTCGCTTTGAATACCCAGCGGGTTCACGGAAAAGACCATCGCCTGCCGACTGTCCCCGTAGGTGCCGAGGAACAGTTGCACGTTGTCGTCCTGCGTGATCCGATCGCGATCGGAGAGTGTGGCGCGCACGGTGCCGGCGGGTGCGTGGGCGCGAATGCCGACATGCAGTGCCGTCGCGGTGTACCAGACCAGAACCTCCGTGCTGTCCTGCGCCGGTACGCCATCGAGCGGAAAGAACTGCGAGAATCCGGTCAGCAACGCCGCGCTGTTCCATTCGGCTTCTTCGAGTTTGCCATCGGTGACCGCCGCCGCGTCACGTCGCGGGGTGCTCACCTTGAGCTGACCGCGGCGACCGTCGAATACCGGTCCCGCATGCGGTGCGGGCGCGCGACGCGGCAACGGCACGTCGCGCGTCGGCACGTCGGGGGTCGGCACGGTCAGGAGACCGACGAGCGCGAGAGACACGAGGAGGGAATTCACGGCGGGATAATCGGAGGGGAGTGTCTACGGTGTCGCCGAACCATGCGGTCCGGGCGCCAACGTACCGGCACTTCGTCACCACCGCGTGCAAGCGATGCTGACACGTTCTTACGCGAGACGAAGCGCGTGCTTGCGCGTCTTACACCGGCACCGTCTCCAGAAAATAACCATCCCGATCCCGATCACGTCATGCTCTCCGGTTTCCTCAGGCTGTTCACGGGCAAGAAGGCGCCAACCCCACCCGCTCGTGCCCAGGACATCGTTCGGGCGGTGCGCCCCGAACCCCCTCGGCCGGAGCCGCGTGAGACAAGCCGAGACGCTGGGCGTGATGCAGGGCGTGATGCAGGCACTGCCACTTCGCCGGTCGCGCGTGAGTGGACACCCCGTCCGGCTGAATACTGGCCTCAGCGGACGGCCCATGTGCTGCAGCGACTCGAACAGGAGTGGAGGGATCGCGACGAATCGCGCGCGTACCCGGATGTGGCCGAACTGCTGGCGTCGTTGGCGGCCGAACCGGACACGGTTATTCGCCAGCTCCCTGCCGCCGCACGTGATGCCATCGCCATCTGTGACGATCCGAGCATGTCGCGCGGGAGTCTGGCCGAGCGACTCGGGCAGGACCCGTCGTTGATGCAGGGGCTGTTGCGTCAGGCGAACGGCGCCTGGTACGGCGCCGGATTGCAGTCGGTGCTGCGCGTGGACGGCGCCATCGATCGCATTGGCATCGCGGGAACGCGGGCGGTGGTGATGGCGAGCTGCGTGGACGGGCTCTTGGCCAAGCCGGGTGGCGCGTACGACGCCATGGTCGGTGCCGTGTGGACACACATGGTGCAAGCGGCACCGGTGGCGCGCGCGATTGGTCCCGTGTTGGGCGCCGACGGCGAGGAAGCCTTCGCGATCACGTTATTGCATGATGTGGGAAAGCTTGTGGTGTTTGATCGCATCGCGTCCCTTCGCATGGCCCATCGACGCGCCATCCAGATTCCCGAAGCGTGGCTCTCACATGCGCTCGAGCAGCTCCACGAGCCGCTTGGGGCAACCGCGGCGCATCTGTGGGGACTTGGCGCCGCTGCCGCTGACGCCATCGGTACCCACCATCGGAAAGAACGGCCGTCGTGCCGACATCCGCTGGCCGAGACTCTGTTTGTCTCTGAGCGGGCCGATCACGCGCGGCGAGAGGGGAGCGCGCTCGATTTCGACGGCGTCTGGGCGCTCGGCGAGGTGAACGGGGATGTGGCTCTCTGCCGTGGGATTCTTGCGCGTCAGGAACGCATCGCCGCCTGAACGATGTGAATTGTGGATATCTGTGACCTCGACTCGTGCGAACCGTCACATCCCCGGCACCCGCCCCTTTCGCATTTTGCCTTTCTGACACATGTTGGCGACCAGAGATACCGAAGCGTGTTCTCTCACCTCTTTTGTGATGCCGATGTAGGCATCCGACAGCAGATCGATCTGTATGGGCTACCTGCGATGTGAAGCCTGCGGCGCCAAAGCCCTTTCGGCGGCGTCCACCTGTCCGCGATGTGCCGCGCCATTCAGCCTGCATGATGGGCGTGGCGAGCGCGTCGCGTTGAAGCAGTGCTCCGGGTGCGGCATCATGCATCGCCGGGACCGCGCCTGTCATTGGTGTGGTGAACGCCCGGTCTCCGCGTGGCGATCACCGTCGGTGCTCAAGTCGGCGACCGGGATCGCGGCGGTGGCGTTGGTGGCCGTCGGAAGTTGGAGCATGCGGGAGCCGACCGCCGACCTCCTGGCGCGCGTGTTCATGTCGCGAGGGGCCGCAGCGGCCGATGCTGTGCCACTGCAGACCGTCGCCTCGGCTCGTCCGGAGGCGCCGCTGGCCTCGGCCGTCGCGACGCCCATGGCCTCCACCGATAGCACGACTGTTCCCGACGTCACTATCGAGATGCCAGCCGAGGCGGCCGACTCGATCCGGTGGATTCCCGCCGTGGCGCGGACGTGGGTGAATGTGCGCAGCGATGCCAGCCGCGGGGGCGACGTGGTCGGGGTGATCAAGCCGTCAGAGAAGGCGATGCTGGGTGTCGGACGGGACGGGTGGCGGCAGGTGCGCTCGCCCGATGTGACCGGGTGGGTCGATCCGCGCCTCTTCGAAGCTGATTCGCTCCGCATCCGCGGCTGATGGTCGAAACACGGCGGACTCGCCGCGCAGGGTTCACACTGATCGAGGTGCTTGTGGTGATCGTGGTGATCGCCATTCTAGCCACGCTGGTGGCACCGAACCTGTTTCGTAACGTGGACGACGCGCGTGTCGCCACGGCCCGCACGCAGATCGAAACCTTTGGCACGGCGCTCGACGCGTATCGGCTCGACAACGGCACCTATCCGTCGAGCGCGCAGGGGCTCAATGCGCTCTGGGAGCGGCCGACCACCAATGCGCCGCCCAACTGGCGATCCCCCTATCTGCGCAAAGCGGTGCCGAAGGATCCGTGGGGACACGACTACGTGTATCTCGCGCCGGGAAAGGTGAATCCGTCGTCGTACGACTTGCTGTCCTACGGCGCCGACGGCCGACCCGGCGGGGACGGTGATAATGCGGATATTGTCAGCTGGAAGTAGGTAGGGCACCTCGAGGTCGGGAATTGCCTGACAGGCGTGTGAGATAAGGGGACGGAAAACTGGCTGGATCACCCGACTTTTTCCCGCCAGAAAAATGACGACTCTCAGTCCGGGATGAGAAATCCATCTTCGACCTGAGGCCCCCCCATGTTATCGATCACTGCCGACCACGCCCTTCGCGCTGTGCTATTGCTGGCGCGTATTCCGTCCGATCATGCTATGCGGGCTGACGCGATCGCTGAGGCGATCGGCGCCCCGCGCAACTACCTCGCGAAAACGCTGAACGCGCTCGCGAAGTCCGGCATCGTGCGCAGCTCCCGCGGTCCCTTCGGCGGATTCTCGCTGGCCGTGTCACCGCTCGAATTGACGGTGGCCCGAGTGACCCAGCTGTTCGACGAGCGGCGGAGGACGGGACACTGCCTGCTCTCCAAGGCGCGTTGTGATGCGGACAACCCGTGCGCTGCGCACGGGCGATGGACGGCGATCACGGCCTCCGCGCTGCAGGCAATCGAAACCACGACGATCGCCGACTTGCTGGGTGAGGGAACGCCGACGCCGGCAGACATGGCGCCGTCGCATGCCCGTCCCTGGATGAACGGTCGGCGGAAGCCCGTGACCAACGGCGCCGCACATCCCGCGACCGAAAACACGCTGCGCGCCTCCTGACACTCTCGGGTCGCCATGCTAGGCTGCATGCATGGCGACTCAGCAGGTCCGCGTTCAGTCGGTCGGTGAAACAGGCGCTCAGGATCGTACGGCGGGGTGGCGGGAGCGGCTGACCAGTCGCCTCCCGGCCCACCGCTGGCGTACGCGTTTTGCGCCGGCACCAACCGGCTTTCTGCACATGGGGCACCTTGTGAACGCCATCCATGTGTGGGGCATCGCTCGCGCCGCTGGCGGATTGGTGGTGTTGCGCATTGAAGACCATGACGGGGGGCGGTGTCGTGCCGAATATGAGCACGCGCTGCTGGACGACCTCGACTGGCTCGGGTTCGAACCGGATGAGGCGCCGACGGCATCGTACCGCGCCGCGCCCGTTGACCATCCCGGGCGCCAGTCTGCACGCTCGGCGGTCTACGCCGACGCCCTCGCCGAACTCGAAGCGCGCGACCTCGTGTATCCCTGTCGCTGCACGCGTCGGGAGATCGAGCGAGCGGCGCCGCATGCGCCAGGCATGGAGCCTCGATATCCGGGGACCTGCGCGAACCGAGCGATCGATCCCGACAGCACGCCGGCACGGCGTGTGCGCATGACGGACGGATCTGAATCGTTCGACGATCTGCGCCTTGGTCCGCTCACCGCCGATCCATCGCGGCAATGCGGCGACGTGCTGGTTCGCGACCGCGCGGGGTACTGGAGCTATCAGTTCGCCGCGTCAGTCGATGATACGCTCACGCGCATGGATGTCATCATTCGCGGCGAGGACCTGTTGCCAAGTACGGCGCGGCAGATTCGTCTGGCCAGGCTGCTCGGGCGCCCGGAGCCACCGCTCTTTCTGCATCATCCGCTGCTGGTGCATGCCGATGGCCGCAAGTTGAGCAAGGCCAACCGGGACACCGCCATTCGTGACCGTCGCGCTGCGGGCGCCTCGGCGGCAGCACTGCTCGGCGAGGCCGCGTGGATTGCCGGGCTGACGGCGCAGCCCGGCGATCTCGATGCGCGCGACGTGGGACTACTGTTCAGCGCAGGCCGAGCAGTCCAAGCATCGTCAACAGAATCCACTGCGGCCCCTTGAAGCCGTCGGTGCGGTCGTCGTACCACTCGTCGAGTGAATGAGCGCCGCTGCCGATGCCACCGCCGTCCAGCGTGACGGCCGGAATCCGCAAGTTCATCGGGAGATTGGCATCGGTGCTGGACGTCGTCAGCGGCGCGTAAATCTTCATCACACTCGCTGCCGCGAGGGCCGTGCGCACCACTGCCGATGTGTCCGGAGTACGGCCAGCCGGGCGCAGTCCGATGGTGTCGATCTTGAGTTCGAGCGGCACCTTCGATTTCGGCCACCGCTTGCGTTCGGCCGTCAGCGCGTCGCGGAGCACGATCTGCAGTTTTGCATCGATCGACGCGAGGGCCGCGGCCGATTCGCTGCGGAGGTCGATCTCCATCACGCCCTTGTCGGGAATGCTGTTGACCGAGGTGCCACCCGACACGACGCCGACGTTGAACGTGACTTTGGGATCGGTCGTCGCCTCGAGCTCCGCGATCCCGGCAATGGCGCGTCCCATCGCATGAATGGGATTGGGCATGCCGAAGGCACCGTAGGAGTGTCCGCCAGGCCCCGTGTAGCTCACGCGATAGCGGTTGCTTCCCACGCCCCCGTTGGTGATGCCAAAACCGGTGCCGTCCACCGACACGAACACATCGATCGAATCCTTGAGCGGGCTCCGAAACAGTGCGCGAACGCCGCGAAGATTCCCGGGCCCCTCTTCGCCGACCGTGGCGACGACCAGAAGCCGACCGGCAAACGGAATGCGCTGCGTGATGATCTGCCGCACGGTTGCGAGCGTCACGGCGAGCCCCCGACAGTCGTCGCCGATCCCCGGCCCGCTGTAGCGCGTCCCGACACGCTTCACTTTCACATCGGTCCCTTCGGGAAACACCGTGTCCAGGTGGCCGCTCAGCACTACCGTCGGGCCAGCGCTGCTGCCGCGCACTTCGCCGATCACGTTGCCTTCGCGGTCGATGCGCACCTGATGGACGCCGAGTGCCACGAGGCGATCGCGAAACGCGAGACCGCGCGCCGTTTCCTTGAACGGTGGCGCGGGAATTTCGCAAAGGCTCACTTGCTGATCGAGCGTCCACGCGTTGTCGCGTTCGAGCGCCGCGAAGGCCTGACGCACGGCGTCATGACTGGCGGCGCGCGCCATCATGGCTGGCATGTCACCCGCAGACTGGGCGAGGAGGCCGCTCGCTTGCAGCGCGATCCCGGCACACAGCAGCCACGGGCGGGCGGATGCAACGGAGCGAACGGACGAGGGGATTCGCGAGAGCATGGACCGAGGCGGGAGAAAGCGTGGTGGAGAAAAGTCGAGACGACGCCGGCGAACCCTGCGGCCGACGACACCTGAATATTATCCGCCGCCTCATCCTTCGTGCTCTCAGTCGGTCTCGAGCCTCACCGACGGACCGGTCGCTCGCGGTCAGGAGGTGATGGAGAGCGTGGTGCCGTCGGACACGACGGTGAATTCGAAGAGGCCGCGCGTGCTCTGGCCGCCGGTCCACGCGCCGCTCGAGGAGAACGTGGCTCCATGGTTGGGGCAGCGAAACCCCGATCCGACCACGCCGACTGGTCCGCTTCGGTGCGGACAGATCAGCGAAAAGGCGCGATAGCTGTCCGCTGTCGCGCGCACCACCGCAATGGGCGTGCTGGTGCCGTTCAGGCGCGCGATCCCGCCGACGGTGGCGAGTGCGGGATAGCTGGCCAGTGTGACCGACACGTCGACCGACTGTGGTGGCGACGGCGACGTGACATCACCGCAGGCGGCCAGCAGCATCGAGCCGATGGCGGCCGCCGTCCCGTGCGCAAGAAATTGTCGCCGATCGAGCGGCGAGCCGAAGATGGGTGGGTGACGGTCACACGCGGGCACGCACGCTCCAATCGAAAAAGTCGAGGGCAGGACGGCTACTGTCCTTACACCTTGACCAGTGCGGCACCCCATTTCGCTGGTTCGGTATCGCTTTCGAAAATCGCATTGGGATCGACGACGACTTCAGCGCCGTCACGGGTGATCTGCATGCGATCCATGTTGCGCGTGGCCTTGCCGTTGATGAAGGTGCCATTCGGCTGATACTTCGACTTGTGCCGCGGACACTGAAAGCCGGCGTTCTTGGGCAGCGCGCGCAGTGCGGTGTTCTGGTGCGGACATGACAGCGCGAACGCAAACACCTCGCCTTTCGACCGGCAGAGAATGACCTCGTTCTCACCGTCAATCGAGATGCTGTCGGCGACGGGAATCGGATAACGGATCGTGCCGTTGGCTTGCACCGACTGCGCGACGAGTGGAGTCCACGCTGCCATCGTGGTGAGACCGGCGAGCGCCGCCGCCGCGACGACCGCATCGCGCAGGAAGGCCCGACGACCGGAACACTCACCAGCGCACGGACCTGGGAATTCAGACATATCGGGAAGGATGAGAGACCGATGCCGCAGCACGCGACATCATCCGTTGGTAAGCAGGACGCCAAGAAAGACGAGCGAGACCCAGAGCGCGAGACTGATCATGGCCGACGACCGCACCGCGCCCCACGCCGCCAAAGGCATGGACGCGGGAGCCGGTGGTACGGCCACGGCTGCCACGGCACCGACCTCGGACGGAACAGACAGCGGTTTGAGGAGCGCCGATTCCGCCCGGCGCATGCGCACGCCGTTGAGCAGCAATGCCGCGAATGTCCCCATCTTCGTCCAGTACACCTTGGACGCCGAAAAATTCGGGACATCCGTGGCGAACAACAGCAGGCCGGTCAAAATTGTGATCATCAACGATGAGATCACAATTGTATGCGTCGTGGACAACTCGGTGGCAACGGCGCGCTGGTCATCAAGGCTGACGGCCGTTGCGCGCAGCACCGTCCGGTCGGCCCCGATGGCCATACCTCCGCCCACGAACATCGCCAGCATGTGGATGGCGATCAGCCCGGTGCCCGCGATGGCGCTGTTGGAGTAGAAATCCGCCCAGGGTTGAACCAGTGTGGCCAGTGTCTCAAACATGTGTGTCGAGTGAAATGATCAGTTGCCGATCAACATGACCAGCCAACTGGCCGTCGAAATGCCGATCGACCCGAGGGCCACATTGCGATGCCGTCGTGCCTGCGAGGGCGACTCACCCGCGTCCTCGGCGAGCATCGTTCCCGCATAGACAAATCCGCTGCTGGCGACCATGAACATGACCGCATGCGCCACGCGCCGTACGCGACCGTTCGCGTCAGTGCGACCTTCCCACAGGTTCCACGCGCCCGTGATCGTATTGGCGCCAAAAAGTATCGCACTTCCGGTCGCGGCCGGTCCGTGCAACGAACGCGCCCACGACGGTGCGTCCCGCCCCTCATCTGCCGCCTTGAGCAGTTCGCGTCCCGAAAAGTACGACGCCGCGAAGAGCGGAATCATTCCCCAGGAGAGTCGACGGTGAATCGTCAGTCGGGTGGAGTAGGCATCGCTGTAGACCACGGCTTTGGCACGCCGTTTGGGAACGGTATCGGACGGCAACACCAGTCTGAGGCGCGGCATCGGCAGCGTGGGGGCGGTCGAGAGCGAATCCGCGATGCCCAAGCCGGTGACCGTGGTCCGGCTCTCGCCGAAACCGGTGTCCGCTACAGGTGTGGTGCCACTCACCGTGGCGGACCACGTGAAAAGGGCAGCCAAGGCCACCTCGGTCAACGGAATCATGCGAATCGCTCGGGTACATGGTGGACAGCCCGCACACGGTGCGCCGATCCGATGGCGCACCGCGCAGTCTAGCAGCGCCGAATGAATGGGTGATGAACGATCGTGAGTGCGACACGTGTCACCGCCAGGACCCTCCGTCAGCGCTGTTGGCCGGTCTTTCTCTCTCCGGTTGAGTTGGCAGTGAGAGTGTACCGGGGTGAAATTGCCTGCTACATGACTCTGCGTGTCTGGCCCCGAAATCCCTGTCGACTGGTGGCACTGCTGCTGGTGATGCTGTGTGCATCGGGTGTCCCGGCACATCGTCTGCAGGCGCAGGCTTCGCCCTCGTGCGACGCCGCCGATCGGGTCCGGGGGATCGGATTCGTCGGCAGCCCGCTGTACGAGGCCACCACGCTGGCCGCCGCGATCTCGACGCAGTCTCCGTCGTTTTTTGCGCGGGTGCTCCGCATCGGCGCGCTGCCG
>Ga0154020_10006575_pt1 | contig 13631 bp, 15 predicted proteins | sample Klosneuvirus_201_FD_109709 | JGI IMG/M metagenome (GOLD analysis project Ga0154020, IMG submission 109709) | Active sludge microbial communities from wastewater, Klosterneuburg, Austria - Klosneuvirus_20160825_MG | ecosystem: Engineered > WWTP > Aerobic digester > Activated sludge | place... | reverse complement strand
GCGGCCTTGAGCACGGGGCAGTTCTCGTAGAACGACGTGAACCTGCCTGCGAGTTCGAAAAGGTAGTTGCAAAGATAATTCGGGCGATGCTCCTCCGCGATGGCCTCGAGTGTGATGCCGAAGTTGAGCAGTTGCTTCGCGAGCGCGATTTCCTCCGGAGCGTGAAGCGCGATTTTTGATACCTGAAACCCTGCACCCGACACCTCGGCTTTGCGGAATATGCTCTTGATTCGGGCGTAGGCGTACTGAAGATAGGGCGCGGTGTTGCCGGAGAGCGCGAGCATCTTATCCCAAGAGAACATGTAATCGCTCTGCCGGTTCGGGAGAAGGTCGGCGTATTTCACGGCGCCGATTCCGACAACGCGTGCAATATCCTTCCGCGTCACTTCTGGAATGTCGGCACTTTTTTCCGAGACAACTTTCAGGGCGCGCTCCTCGGCCTCATCCAGCAGGTCTGTGAGTTTGACGGTGTCACCACTGCGCGTTTTGAAAGGCTTGCCGTCCTCGCCGAGAATTTTTCCGAAGCCGATGTGAACGAGCTTCACCCGACTGGCCACATTCGGCTGCCAGCGGGTGAACGCGATGAACAGCTTTTTGAAATGGGGCGACTGCCGATCATCCACCACGTACAGAATTTCATCCGGGGACCAGGTCTTGAAGCGATAATCAAGCGTGGCAAGATCGGTGGTGGTATAATTGAACCCACCGTCGCTTTTTCGCACCAGCGCCGGATCGGCCACCCATTCGCCATCCCGGTTCACCAGAAACGGATCCTCCCTGGGCGGCAATTTGCCTTCACTGAAAACGCCCACCGCCCCCTCGCTTTCGCGCGCGACTCCGCTGGACAGCAGATTCGTCACAATGCCGTCAAGCCACGGGTTGTAAAAACTTTCTCCAAGGGCGTGATCGAACTTCACGCCGAGCCTTCCATAAACCGCGTCGAACTGGATCTGAGAGAGCCGGATCATCTCCTTCCAGATGCCCGTGTTTTCGGCGTCGCCCGCCTGAAGTTTCACGAGTTCCTGCTTCGCCTCCTCGAGCTTCGCCGGATTCGCGTCGCATTCGGCGTTGATGACTTTGTAAAGCCGCTCAAGTTCGGCGATCGTATCGCACTCAAGCGCCGCGCGATCTAGTGATTGTTTCCAGCCAAGGAGCAGCTTTCCGAACTGCGTGCCCCAGTCTCCAATGTGGTTGTCCGTGATGACGCGATGCCCGAGCAAACGAAACACGCGCTGCAATGCGTCACCAATGCCGGTGGACCGGATGTGGCCGACGTGCATCGGCTTCGCGACGTTGGGCGAACTGAAGTCAATGATGACGGTGCGTGGATTGGCGGCCTTGTCAAAAAAAAGATGATCGCCATCGGCCGCGGCCTGGAGGGTGGCTTCAACAGCAGATGATTTGAGACGGAAATTGAGAAAGCCGGCGCCCGCGATCTCGATCTTCTCGCAAACGTCCGTTACATCCAGTTTGGCGACCACATCAGTGGCGAGCTGGCGCGGGTTCAGCTTGCGCGCTTTGGCCAACGACATGAGGGCGTTGGTCTGGTAATCACCAAACTTGGGGTCGCAGGGTCGCACCAGCACGCTACCAGTGTCCGCATCAGGAAGCATGGCGCGAACGACAGTTTGCAGACGGGCTTCGATTAGTTTGTGAGGGAGCAAGAAGGTGCGCGTTGATTCTGGCATCTTGGGTCAGCAGCGCAACCACGCGCCGGAGACCGCCTGTTTTACTTCTTCCCCTGCTCCTTGATGATCTTGAGCATTGCGTCAGCATCGGCGGCCTGCTCAAGTGCCTTCCGAAATTCGGCCTTGTTCAAGTACTTCGCAATGTCACGAAGCGTGTGCAGGTGTTTTTGAAACTGACCTTGGGGCACGAGGAAAAGCATGACCAGTGTGACAGGTTGGGCGTCGAGTGAATCGAAGCTAATCCCGGTCCTGGAACGCCCGAGAACGCCCACAACCTCCGGGATAAGTTCGGTGCAGCCATGCGGGATGCCGATGCCGTAACCGATGCCGGTGCTCATGGTTTTCTCGCGCTTCTTGACCACGGCGGCAATGGCTTCGCGGTTTGCGGGAGACACCTTGCCGGCGGTGACGAGTTGATTGACCAACTCGTCAATCGCCAGCCACCGGTCTGTGGCCTGCAACTCTGCGAGGATCTGATCTCTGGTGAGGATGTCTGCTAATTCCATAACGCCATTCCGCAACCCGCATTTCGCCTGAAGCCGGAGCTCAATTCAAGGCGGAATTTTCCATGACGGGCGAAATTCGTATCCGGTAATGACGACGAATCCGCCGGAAGGCCAGGAAAGTGAACAGCGCCACCGCCACGGCATACACCAGGACGCCAAATCCCACAGCCGTGGGCATCAGCAGGCTGCCGCCGAAAAAAATCAAAGCCATGCCTGGCAGCGAGACCAGGATCACGTTGCCTGCCAGACAGCCAAGCAGCAAGGGCAGCGGCGTTTCGCAAATACGGCAAACGTGCCAGTCGGCATAGGCAGCCTCGCCCATCGAACGCATGAGCCATGCGGATTGGAAATTACGCGCCGCCACAAGAACGCTTGTCGTGCTGAATGCAATGGCAATTCCAGGCCAGCACGCGAGAACCGGAATCAATAGCAAGTTCAACGCCACGCCCCGTTTCCAGCCAAGCCATTTGGCGACGGGATTTCCTTCAAGAGCCAGGTGCGGCGTAGCAATCCATGTGCTGAAAAAATCCGCGCCGCGCGCAAGCACCAGCATTCCGAGAAGAATGAAATACACCGGACTGGCGAATGGAATGGATTCGTCCTTAAGTTACTATCCGGTCGGGCGCGTCACCCGCGCCGCGCCGTCACTCCATATTTCTTTGGTGGCGGTCACTGAGAAACGCACCGAACCATTGGAGTCCCAGGACTCACTTCCTTTTGTACATCTGCTCCGGCGTCAGCAACTGTGGCTCGGTGGATTTGAATGTCTCGCCCTTGCCCTCAATGGAACGAAAGAAACAGGAGTTGTAGCCCTCGTGACACGCCGGACCTTTTTGCTCCACCTGGATCAGAAGCGTGTCGCCGTCACAATCGAACGCAATGTCCTTTATGGATTGCGTGTTGCCGCTCTCCTCGCCCTTCATCCAGAACTTCTGCCGCGAGCGGCTCCAGAAATGTGTCTTCCCGGTCTCGATGGTTTTCTCCAGTGACGCGCGGTTCATCCACGCCATCATCACGACACGGCCGGACTTCTGCTCCTGGACGATCGCGGGGATCAATCCGTTCGAATCGAATTTCAGTTTGTCATAGAAACTCATGCGATATGGATGTTAGATTTGCGACGGGCAATTTGCGATGGAAAAGCGGCACAAATTGCTAGAATTGATAGGAATCCAGTTGAAGATCCTTCGATTCGCGCCAATTCGTGAAATTCGCGTCACTTCTCCGGCAGGAACGTAAATGCCACCGCCGCCAGGATACATACGAACGCAGCCAAATGATTCCAACGTATCCGCTCCCCAAGGTAGAGGATCGCGAATCCCGCGAAGACTGTGAGCGTAACAACTTCCTGGATTATCTTCAGCTCGGTAGCCGAGTAATGCGAACTTCCAAGGCGGTTGGCCGGCACCATGAACAAATACTCAAAGAATGCGATTCCCCAACTCACGAAAATCACCGTGACAAGCGGCGTACTCTTGTATTTTAGGTGTCCATACCACGCGAATGTCATGAAGACATTCGAGCAGGACAACAAGACGATAGGGAACCAGCGGGCTTGGAGGACTTCGTTCATCTTCGGAAAATATGGTGCTGAGATGGCTGTGACCAACGAAAATTATCAATGCACAGAAACAACAACCCGGTAGAAGCGCTGATACGGGGATACACTGGAATCCATCAACGAAATGCTGTTTCCATGACCAAACATCCAGCTGCCCTCCACCGGCAACCATTCCGCGCCGAAAGGCGAGTTTTGGCATTCAAGTCCATAGAGTACCCCTGCAATGCTCTGGAAGCTAACCATCGCGGTCCCATTGCTCAAACGGAGAGATGTCACCACCGGCGGCAGGATTTCACCGATACTACCCGTCGCCAGCGAAGTAATGGCGAATGCGTTTGTCCGGGAGTTATTGCCCGCCTCATCGCGAGCGAACACGCGCACCAAGTTCGCGCCGCTCTTCAGCCAGACTTGCGCCTGCCAGTTCGCGCTGCCATTGGCGTGCAGCCACGGGCCGTTGTTGATCTGATAGGACACGCGCGTCACCCCCATGTTGTCCACTGCTGTGCCGGTGAGTGTGAACTGCGGGGTGTTTAGTTTCGCGCCGGACTTGAGATTGCGGGGTGTCACGGTTGGCGCCGTTGCGTCGCGAAAACTCGCGCTCACTTCCAGGCCCGCCTGCATTGTAAAACTCATCGTCCGGGAAAGCGGGCCGTTTGAGCCGTTGATACGCCAGCCCAGAAACGCGTTTCCCTTCCGCGCAACGGCGCCCATTTTGTAGTTGCGTCCCAGTTCGAGCTTCTGTCCGCTCGACAGGGAAACAATCGAACCGCCGCCGGAAGTTGAAATCGCAAGCGGCGCAACCACCACGAGCTTCACCGGCTTGCTGACAGTCATGCCGATGTCGTTGCTGACCACGAGTGAATAATCACCCGCATCGTGCGGCGCGACGGATGTCAGAGACAACTGCTGCGAGGTCGCTCCGGGCAAGTTCGTTCCGTTGTGCCGCCATTGAAACTGGAGCGGAGGATTTCCGCCAAAGGCTGCCCCAAGGATTGTGTCGTCCCCCAGGGATACGGTTCTCGGATCAGGTTGTTTCCTGATCCGCGGCGGCTGGGCACGGGAGGGCGTGGTGATCTTTGCGACGTTGGAGTAGTCTGAAACGCCCTCGTCACTGAACGTCTGCACGCGATAGTAGTAGGTCGTCGCGCCCCGCAAATTCGTGTCCAGAAATTCCGGCCGGCCCCTCATGGATACTCCAGCCAGCGTCCAAGGCCCCCGGGGTGAAGCGGCGCGTTCAATGCTGAAGCCCAGGCCATTTCGCGAATTATCCGTCCACGCGAGGAGCAGATTGATGGGAGTAGCCGTCGCAGTCGCCGCCATAGCCCGGCTTAACCCAGCGAAAAATAGTGCGACTAGAAGGGCGCTTACCCCACAACTGCTTTTCATAACCTCACGGGAATATTTTTGGTGGAAAGGAACCGCTTGACCTCGCCGACAGTCGTTTCACCAAAGTGAAATACACTCGCGGCCAGCACCGCATCCGCCTTTCCTTCGATCAACACGTCCGCCATGTGTTGGAGCGAACCTGCGCCGCCGCTTGCCACGACGGGTACGCCCACAGCCTCGCTCACGCGACGGGTGATAATGAGGTCAAACCCCGCCTTCGTTCCATCCGCGTCAATCGAGTTGAGAACAAGTTCCCCCGCGCCGAGTTTCACGGCACGTATTGCCCATGCCACAGCGTCAAGGCCGGTGTCCTTGCGCCCGCCATGTGAGAACACCCTCCATTCATCCACTCCGGGAGCGACGCGCTTGGCATCAATCGAGACAACGACGCACTGGCTGCCAAATTTTTCCGCGCCCTGCCGTATGAGTTCGGGGTTGACGAGCGCGCTGGAGTTGATGCTGGTCTTGTCCGCACCTGCGCGAAGCATCGTGTACATGTCCTCCACGGATTTGATGCCGCCACCAACCGTGAGCGGCATAAAACACTGATCCGCGGCGCGCTCGATCACGTTCACCATTGTCGCACGACCGTGCGCGCTGGCCGTGATGTCAAAGAACACCATCTCGTCCGCGCCCTGTTCGTTGTAACGCAGTGCGAGTTCGACAGGATCACCGACATTGCGAAGCCCGCCCGCCTCAGCCCGCCCGAACTGCACGCCACGCGTGACCTTGCCGTCATGCACGTCGAGACAGGGAATGACACGTTTCGCCATCATAGGGCACACATTGAACCGACCGATGGCCGTCGAGGCAATGACAGGTTATTCACATTCGTCGGACGCGGGGTGGCAGACGAATCTCTCGCCTTCAAGCACGGCCCGCCTGTCACCGCTCACGGACAGCTGGAACGACTCTTGTGGCAATTTGTCCCCCGCTTCCGGAATTGAGCCACGGTAGTTCGAATATCCGGCCGGCCGGAAAAAATTCCGCGAGCAATGCGCGGTTGGCGCGGCTCGCCGCACCTCCACGGGGTGGATTTACCAAAACCACGCGCGCCTGTTTCACGAGTGCCGCGGGCAACGCCTCCAGGACCAGCCGCACCTGATTCACCGCCCCCAGCCGGTTCGGGCACACGATGACCGGCATGGCCCGCAACGCCACGAGCAGATCGCGCGAATCAAATCCTTCACCGAGCGGACTGAGCAATCCACCCGCACCCTCCACCACCACCAGCTCGTGACGGCTGCCGATTTTGTTTGCATGCGCAACCACAGCCGCCAATCGGACGCGTTTTTTCTCCCGGCGCGCGGCAAGGTTTGGTGACAGCACCGCCCGGAAATGCCAGGGGTTGACCTCATCGAGCGAAAGTGTCTTGCCGGCTGCGAGCCGGAGTTGGCGCGCATCATTGCGTCCACCGGAACAGATCGGTTTTAGCGCAACAACGCGCGCGCCGAGCGTGCGAAGCGTGTGCGTAAGTTCCGCCGCAAAAACCGTCTTGCCCACTCCGGTATCCGTGCCCGTGATGAAAATGAAGCGCGATGATTTCATCAAGAACGACCGCGCACGGGAGTATCGGTGTTCGTCAGGACTTGTCCTCTTCGAGCGACGAGATGCCGTTGGCGATGGCGAACTTGGTCAACCCGGCGACACTATGTATGTTCAACTTGCGCATGATGCGTTCGCGGTGGGTTTCAGTGGTGCGCACGCCGATGCCAAGATGCATGGCAATCTCCTTGTTGCTCTTGCCTTCCGCTATCAAGGCCAGCACCTCACGCTCGCGATCACTGAGTTTTGCAACCGGCTTGGTTTCGTCGGCTTCATTGACGTACTGGTTGAGCGCGATTTTGGCAACGGGGCCGCTGAAATAGGCTTCGCCCCCGTGGACTGTTTCGATGGCACGTACGAGTTCATCGGTGGGCGCATCCTTAAGCACGTATCCCCGGGCGCCGGCCCGGATGATGCGCAGCACGGCATCGCGCTGGCCTTGCATGGAGAGAATCAATACCTTGGCCGCAGGCGCTTCCTTCTTCAGTGCCTCGGTAAGCGCCAGGCCGTCCATGCCCGGCATTTGCATGTCCACCAGCACGATGTCCGGCAGATGTTCCCTGGCCTGCTTGATGGCATCCTCCCCATTGCTGGATTCGCCGACAATCTTGAGATTGTCCCTGGCGGCGAGACAGGACTGGAGGCCTTTTCTGACGACCGGATGATCGTCCACGATGAGAATCTTGATTTTCTTCTTGGCAGTACTCATTAGGTATTGTTGGGCGGCGGGGGGTTAATCTGCTTTATTCCGGTCGCGCAACGCGCTGATTCTTATCACGGCGGAGGCCGCAAAGCAAGACGAGTGATTACGTAGAAGTTGACACGCGTGGATGGGCGGCTTTGGAAAAGTCGGAGCACCGCCGCAGGTAAGCGTCATGACTCCATCAAAGACCGCCGGTTTGGTGCGCGCGTCCTTGCTCCCCCTCCGAGCGCTTGGCAAACTGAACTCACATGCGAGAGCAACTCCGCGCCTGGACCGAAGCCGTCGAAACGTTTGTCCTCGAGGTCATCTTCGAGGAACGGCGCGGCAAACGCGCGGCGATTGTTCGCACAATGCTCTTCGGAGGGTCAAAACTATTCACGGTGGCAGTGAAACTGCGCCTGTTTCTTTACAATGTCCGCATCCTCCGCGACGCCACCCTGGGCGTGCAGGTGATCGCAGTGGGCAACCTGACGGTCGGTGGGACGGGCAAAACCCCCGTTGTGGAAAAATTTGCGCGCGAACTCCGCGATGCCGGACGCAACGTCGCCATTCTTTCACGCGGCTACCGTTCCAAACCACCTCCGCTGCACAAGTCGCTCCTGGATCGCCTGCTTTTCCGGCGCGAATCCACGCCACCACGCGTGGTGTCCGACGGCAAATCGCTCCTCCTGGATTCCGAAATGGCGGGGGACGAGCCGCACATGCTGGCGTCCAACCTCAAGGACGTGGTGGTGCTGGTGGACAAGGACCGCGTGAAGAGTGGTCGTTACGCGATTGAAAAATTCGGCTGCGACACATTGCTGCTCGATGACGGCTATCAATACTGGGATCTGCGTGGACGCCGGCACGACGTTGTGTTGATCGACCGCCAGCAGCCGTTCGGCAACGAACACCTGCTGCCGCGCGGAACATTGCGCGAACCGCCGTCGCATCTTTCGCGGGCAAACACGATTTTTATCACCAAGAGCGACGGGAATTGTGGTGACCTGCGCGCGCGGATCGCTTCACTGAATCCTGGCGCCGCCGTTATCGAGTGCGTTCACAGCCCGATGTACCTCGAGGATGTCTTCACGGGCGAACGCAAGACGCTCGATTTCATCAAGGGTCGGAAGATTGCGTCGTTGAGCGGCATTGCACAGCCGGAGAGCTTCGAACAAAGTCTTGTGAAACTGGGCGCTGAACTCGCCTATTCCAAGCGCTTCGCGGATCACCACCGGTTCACCCAGCAGGAAATCCTCAACGCCATCAACCGGGGAAAGAAGCGGCAGGCCGACGTCATCATCACCACGCAAAAGGACGCCGTGCGTTTTCCAAAACTGGACCGCCGCGACCTGCCAATCCTGTTCATGCGCGTGGAAATCAAAATCGTCGCCGGGGCGGACGACTTCCGTGATTGCGTGCGAAAGATTTGTTTCAGGTAGGTGCGGCAACACGAGCCCAGACGCTTCTTTCATTTCTGCACTGGCATTGCGTCGTGTGTAATTCGTCTGTCACCCGGGGCAGAAACCGACGCGACGCCCCGGTACTCACTCCCGCTCCTCAGCCCAGCGCGGCGCCAGATTGTTTGGAACCCCGATATGATCGAGCACGCGCGCCACGACGGTGTCCACCACCTGTTGGACAGATTCAGGGCGCGTGTAGAAGGATGGATTCGCGGGCAGGATGAGAGCACCGGCCTGGATGAGCAATTCGAAGTTTCTTACGTGGACGAGGTTCAACGGCATTTCGCGCGGGACGAGGACCAGTTTTTTCCTCTCCTTTAAAACCACATCCGCTGCGCGCAGCAAAACATCCTCGCTGTAACCGTGCGCGATACGCCCAAGCGTCCCCATCGTGCAGGGAATCACCACCATCACATCCGGTGGATTCGATCCACTGGCGAACGGGGCGTTCATGCTTTTGAGTCCATGAGGCTTTACACCATCGGGCAGGCGCAATCCGGCAGGCAGTTCCTCCGCAATGACCTGCTGCGCATAATTGCTCATCACAACGTGGATCTCATGCTGACGCGGGTCGAGATTGTCGAGCAGACGTTGCGCGTAAAGCGCGCCGCTGGCTCCGGTGATGGCAACGAGAATCTTCAAGCAGGGTGATGATGTCTCCGGCTCGGGTTACGGGCAAGCGCGCTATCGAGCAAGTATTCGATTACCCCGGGCATCGATTTCGATGTCTTTCGCCAAGCTCCATATTTTCAGATGCGGACAGTTCCAATTCAATAAGAACGTGATTGAGGAAAAATGAGGGGGAAAGTTTGCGACCAGCGCGCGAAGAAGTTCAAAACACTTCGGGCAATCCTTCTTCGAGAATCCGCACCTTTTGACTCAATCCCTGTTCGTGCGCGAGCTGCCGCAGCCAGCGCGGCGGTTCGTCCATGTCCTCAAACGAAAGCTTGAAGGTACCGTAGTGCATCGGCACGAGACATTTTGCATTCAGGTCCTTGAAAGCCTGCACGGCCTCGTCCGGCCCCATGTGCACGTGTCGAAAGGATTCCGGGTGATACGCGCCGATGGGCAGCAACGCCACGTCCGGGGAAAAAGCACGCCCGATCTCCTTGAAGCCGTCGAAGTAGGCGCTGTCGCCCGCGTGATAGATGCGACGTCCCTGATGTTCGAGGACGAATCCGCCGTAACCGCGGTGATGATCGTGCAAAGTGCGGGCGCCCCAGTGCTTGCCGGGCGTGAGCGTCACCATCCAGTCACGGTGCGAAAAACTTTCCCACCATTCGAGTTCGATGACGCGCCCAAAGCCGAGATCTTGAGCGAGGTCGCCCACTCCCCAAGGCATGACGCCGATCTTGGGATGCGGCAGGCGGCGGAGCGTGGGTTTGTGAAAATGGTCGAAGTGCGCGTGCGTGAGCAGCACCAAATCAATCGGTGGAAGATCCTGGATTTTGAGGCCGGAACGCTTGATGCGCTTGAGCAGGAACAGCCAGTTCGCGAAGTTCGGATCCACCAACACATTCAAATCTGTGAATTGAATCAGGAAGGATGCGTGGCCGATCCACGTGATGGCGGCCTGGCCTTCGCGCAATTTCGGAAAGCTCGGTCTTCGATGTTCCCCAGTGCGCCTCGTCAATAATGCTTTCCACACAAGCTCACGGAAAAAAGTGCGCGGATTGAAATGTCGCGAAGGAGTCAGTTCCTTGAACGACTTGGGCATCTTGCGCTCCGGTAGCGGAGGCCGTCGGACGGAAGGCTTTGCCATAAATCACGGGAATTCTTACCGATGGCGGACTCTGAATAAAACCAAAATCGCCCCGTCAGACAGTTCGTAGTTGGGAAACGCGGTAAAAAGCAAAAGGACAATTATGAAAAAATTCATCGCTGCCGTTACGCTTCTGGCAATTGCAGGAGCAAACATCACAAGCGCCCGTGCGGGAGACCGCGAATGGGCAACGGTTGGAAAAGTTTTGACGGGAGTCGCCGCCGGTGTCTTCATTGCCAACGCGATTGACTGCCAGCCGGGGAGTTATTCGGTGACGTATTCCAGTTATGTGCCAGCGCCAGTGTATTGCCCCCCCACACCAGTGTATTGCCCGCCGCCTGCACCGGTATGCGCGCCGCGAGTGGTTTATGTGCCTGCGCCTCCTCCCGTGGTGGTATACGCACCGCCTGTGTATTACGCGCCCAGGCCCTACGTACATTTGAACTTCAAGTACGGTGGTGGTTACCGGCCTCACCATCGGGGCAACCCGCACTGCCGGTAATTCGGAATCGAAGGAACTCACCCCGCGACCCGATTGGTCGCGGGTTTTTTATTTCCAAACGGACTCAAATCGGTTCTAACAAAGGCATGGACAAACTGGACAAACAATTCGACACGTTCCTGCGCAAACATCCGCGACTCGGCAAGGGCGTTTACATCACTCACACCGCCGTGGTGCTCGGCGACGTGAAGATTGGCGCGGCCTCGAGCGTGTGGTACAATGCCGTGTTGCGCGGCGACATCAACCGTATCGTGGTCGGCCATCACACCAACATCCAGGACAACGCCGTGCTGCATCTGGCGGACGACTTTCCGTGCATTGTCGGCAACCATGTCACGGTGGGGCACTCGGCGATCGTTCACGCGTGCCGGATCGGGGATGAAGTGCTTATCGGCATGGCTGCCGTGATTCTTGATGGCGCGGTGGTTGGCAAACAATCACTCATCGGAGCAAACGCGCTGGTGACACAGGGAATGAAAATTCCGCCCGGCTCGCTCGTATTGGGTTCTCCGGCAAAGGTCGTACGCAAGCTGACAACCGGGGAGCGCGGTCAGTTAAAACTGTGGGCAATGAAGTATGTGCAAAACGCGGCCTATTGTCTCAAGCGCGGCATCAATGTCGGCGGGCCTTTGCCGACGTGAGCTCGGCCCTGGCACGGCACAAATGCGCCGAATCCTGTTGTCCGTCATTTATCAGTGTTCATCCGGTTTGTTCCGTGGTTAAATCTACGCGGTAACTATGGATTCAAAGAAACTCGCTCTCCTCTGCCGCGATCTCGCGGACAACAAGAAGGCTGAAAACATCCTCGTGCTCGACGTGCGCAAACTGTCCAGCGTGACGGATTTTTTTGTCATCGCCTCGGGATCGAGCGAACCGCACCTGCGCGCCATCGTGGGCGAGATCACCGACAGACTCCGTGACGATCATGACGCGCGCCCGCGCGCCACGGATGGCACGATTCACGGCGCATGGGTGGTAATGGACTTCTTCGATGTCATTGTCCATGTCATGCGCACCGACGTTCGCGAGCGTTACGATTTGGAGGGACTTTGGGGCGATGCGGCTCCGGTGAAGCCACGCGTCAAGCGCTGGAAGCAGGCCAAGTAGTCCAGTCAACGCACATGTCCCGGTTTTGGCCGACATGTTTCGCAAACTTTTTGAGAGGAGGGGCGAGGGGAGCGTCAAGAGGATTGATTCTATCGAGCCCTATGGAAACAGCCTGTGCCGTCCTTCCGAAGACGGACTGTAACCACAAGTGTTGTTGTTTCGAGACCCCAGGGTCCGCCGGGTCGTCACTGGTTTTTCCGGCAACCAGCCCTCCCGTTGCACGCGGACCAATACCTGACAAACGGATTAGGATGTGGATTGGAGCAAGGGCGCAACCACAAATTGTTCTCACGCCTTCAAGAAATACTTCCGCTGCTTTTCGCTGACATTCATCTCCAGTTTTTCCATCACCTGCAACATGTCCTCCCAGACCTTGCGCTTCTCGGTCATCGCCTGGTTGCGCAGCAAATACGCCGGGTGATACGTCGGCATGAGCGGGATGCCCCGGTACATCTGCCAGTTACCACGAAGCTTTGAAATGCCCGCCGTCTTGCCCAGCAATCCATCCACCGCTGTTGCACCGAGCGCCACAAGGACCTTCGGCTTGATGAGATCAATCTGTTCGTGCAGGTATGGAATGCACGTTTTCATTTCATCGGACGTGGGTTTGCGGTTGCCTGCGGACTGCCCCGGGGTGTCAGGGCGGCATTTCATGATGTTGGCAATGTAAACATCCGCCCGGCTCCGGCCCATTGCCTCGATGATCTTTGTCAGGAGCTGCCCCGCCTTGCCCACAAACGGTTCGCCCTGCTCATCCTCATCCGCACCCGGCGCTTCGCCCACAAAAAGCAGCGGCGAATCGATGTTGCCCACGCCAAACACCACCGACTTGCGCGACGCCGCCAGGTGCGCGCACTGGCGGCAAGCCAGCGCGCGACGCTGCAATTCGGCATACGCAGCGGTCTTGGCAGTGTCGGCGGATTTCATTTCAGAATGCATCGGTCTGGCGGCAGGCATGGTGGATGATGGAATTTGAGGAGCGGCAGCCGCCGCCTTATTGAAGCCGAACACGGAATGGCCTCGGGAGTCTCCAGGAGATTCTGGCACGCGCAAGGCAGGGGCGATCTTTGTTCGGGCAATAGCAGGTTCGCGCGCCGGCGGCAGGCTCAACGCACTCAGCGTATCCGGCGACACCGCGATGTGACGCGTACCCCGCGACCGCAACCCTTCCAGGTGACGGATCGCGGCGTCGAGCAATTGTTCATACGCAGATGACATTGGCGACATCGTAAGCGCTCCCGGGCGCGGCGCAAGGATTTCACTTTTGCATGAGCGGGGATTCGCATATCATAGGTTCATGTCTGAAATCGTGAAATTTGTGAACAACGGGGCTGCCACCATTACTCCTGCAGTTGCCGAGAAAGTGTTGCGCCAGCTTCCCCAATGGAAACTGGAGTTTACCCAGATCCACGCACCCCTGTTTCCGCAT
>Ga0154020_10006573_pt1 | contig 13635 bp, 15 predicted proteins | sample Klosneuvirus_201_FD_109709 | JGI IMG/M metagenome (GOLD analysis project Ga0154020, IMG submission 109709) | Active sludge microbial communities from wastewater, Klosterneuburg, Austria - Klosneuvirus_20160825_MG | ecosystem: Engineered > WWTP > Aerobic digester > Activated sludge | place... | reverse complement strand
TTCGAGGAGCAACGGATTCTGCAGACTTGATTGCAATGGCAGCGAACGTGATCGCCGAGGATGGGACGGTCATTGACCACCTACGACAAAAGGTCGCAGCACACCCGCCGAAAGGCTTCGAAGACCTCGGGCTCACCCTGTGGGACGGCAAGCCTCATGCCGCTACCGATACTGTCTGGATACAACCAGGCAGTGTCACCAAGTAATTTCACGGTACCCTTAACCACTTGGCCTGACCATGAAGATCCTTGTGCTCGCATTCGCTCTGTTCTCTGTCTCTGCCTTGGCTCAGCCTGAGACCGCACCGCCTCAGGACCCTCGGTTCTGCGGCGTGCCCCTGCGTACTGAGACTGGCGGCATCTCTCGCAACCCGACGATGCGCGCCCGGTTTGTCCGCATGCACCCGTGCCCGGCCACAGGTGAGGTCACTGGCGCCTGCCCTGAGTGGGCGGTCGACCACGTTATTCCTTTGGCGTGCGGCGGATGCGATCACCCGGTCAACATGCAGTGGTTGCCCGTGACCATCAAGTCCTGCTCTGGTACTCAGTGCAAAGACCGTTGGGAGCGCCGGGTATACGAGACTGCGGTCGCCTGCCACTAACCTTAGGACTCGCGATGTTCAGCCGACTCAAGACCTGGTTAGAGAAGAAGCAAGAGCAAGCCCGTGTGCAAGAGAAGGCCGACCTGGCGCAGGCGTTCAATGACCTGTACACCTACAGGCAGCAATACATCAAGGGCATGCCCGTCCTTCCTGGCACTTACTATGGAGTGCCTCATAGAGCGGGCTACGCCTGGATGTGCCCCGAGTGCAACCTGGTACACCATCCCTACGAGGACAGCATGTGGACAGGTCTTCAATACCCCGCCTGCTGCTCAGCACCCGCAGGCTCTAGGCTCAACCGTGGCATAAGGACTGGCAATGACAACTTCCGATCATGACGACCGCAGGGCACTCGAGGCTTCGGTGCCTAGGCCAGTGTTCCCGCCGTCAATGATGGCAAGCTCTATGGCGCACGCCCAGGTTACCATTCAGTTGCCGTACCAACCGCAGGTAACGCTCAGCCTGGTAGATGCTCTGCGCCTCCAGCGCGACCTGCGCAACGCGATAGACAACGCCGCAGGCTGGCCTATCCTCTAAAGGTGTGGCCCTCACAATCTAGCAGACAGCAAACAAGGCCGCTCAGCGCAAGTTGGGCGGCCTTTGCCATTTGTGGTCCCCAGATCATGGCGCTTAGGCGCGCCCGGGCGCCCTACGCAGACGTACCTCCAACGCAGCGGAACTGCACGTACTATTTTGATATTGTCGTAAAACACGCGACACCAACTTTCAACAGGAGCTCTGAAACCCATGAAAGGTAAACCCGACCTTGTCAAGGCGTCGCAGATCGCTGCGGCTGCCAAGAAAGTCGGCGGTGTGTACGTGGTAGCGACTCGCAACCAGCAACTTCCGCAGGAAGAGAACGCAAGCGCCCAAATTGCTGAGTACCCCCTCGCGGAATACTCATGCAAGGAATGCGCAACCGTTTTCACAGCTAACGCAGGTATGGCACCCTATTGCCTGACTTGCGGCAGCGACCACACGGAAGTCTGCTCGCCCAAGAAGGGCGAGACGGCTGGCAAGACGAGTCAAACCAAGGTACACGCCGACGCTGACCTTGCTCACTATGCTTGCGCTGGTTGCGGAACGCTCAACGTTCTGCACAACGAAGTCGTTGCCGCTTGCGGCGATGGCGCGCATTGCGTGAGCTGTGGTCATCACAACGTCTTCGCTACTGCTGCTGACATCGACGCCCCCGCGGGTGGCGACGCTGGTGCAGGCGACCTGGACGACCTTGACCTTGTCGACACCTCTGACGAGACGCTCGAAGCGGAAGCTGAAGGCGACGAAGGCAGCGAAGACATGGACCTGGACGACCTGTCAGGCGAAGGCGAAGAAGGTGAAGGTGAAGCCGATGAGGCAGCCGACGCCGAGGAAACGCCGATGAACGATCCTACGGCCGTTGACCCGGCAGCCACCCCTGCACCCGCAGTGGACGCTCCGGCAGTCGATACTAACCCTGTGGTTGACGTTGCACCGGGCACCGCCCCCAACGTCGAATACAGCGAAGGTGACGACATGGAAGTAGACCTGCTTGACCTCAACGAAGACACGCCTACCGAGGAACTCTCGCTGGTGTGGCTGCGTGACGCGATGGCAATCGCTACTGCCAAGAACCAACTGGTGGCAACCCTCGTGGCTGCTGATGCCGGCGACAATGCTGACATCATGGAGACGCGTGAATTCGCCACTGCTATTTCGCACGCGATTAGCAAGGAAGGTCTGAAGGCAGCGGCTAAGCGGTTCGGTTTCAAGTCCGTCAAGGCCTCGGTACCGATCGCTAAGGTGGTGAAGGCTCAGGTTGAGAAAGCGCTGGTCGAAAAGGCCGCCGAACTCGACAACAAGCTGGAGAAGGTTCACGCCGACTTCGCTCAGTCAACTGAGATCGCAACCGCCGGTGTCGCCAAGAACTTCTGGCGCAACGTGGATGATCCGCTCAAGAAGGCTCTGATCTCTGAGCTGTCGGCAGTGGGTGTCCGCAATCCGCAGAAGATGGTTGACCGTGTTTGGGCTATCCATGCTCCGACCACGCTGGCAGCCATTCTGGACAAGGCACGTGAGCTGAGCAAGACTTCGGTCGAAGCTCGCAACGAGCTGGCAGCCGCGCTCGACATGACCAACTACATTCCGACAAAGAAGGTAGTCGCTGAGGCAGACGATGCCGAAGAAGATGGTGACGATGCCGAGCCGGATGAAGACGAAGACGACACCGTCGAGGCCCGCCTCTCGAAAGGTGCAACCGCAATAGCAACAAGAGACCGTGAGGTCGTGCACTCCAGTGCGCAGCCTGGTAAACCTGGTAGCGGCAAACAACTCATTGCCGCAATCTTGAATGGCCAGAGCGGCCACTTCAATCACTGACCCCAAGGAGCAACGCATGCTTTACTTCCCGAATACCCGCCAATACGTCAGCGTCGAGCTGCCTGTTGCGCCGGGTTCCCAGGTGACCGCTGAAGGTCAAGCCCTGGTGGCCGATACGGTTGCTGGCGTCTTCGGTGTGAAACCGTCGACCGGTGGCGCTACCGACAACTTCGTCGGTGTCGCGATCTCGCAGCAGATGAACCTGAACTTCATGTCGAAGGTTGAAGAGGGCGTTCACCCGGCTGGCAACACGTTCACCCTGGCTCGCACCCCGGCCGCAGGTACCCTGTCGGTCTGGAACGTGACCACGGGCGCTGTGGTTCCGGCTGGTGCTGGTGGTTGGACGCTGGCTGGTCGTGTGGTGACACTCGACGCTGCCACGCTGGGCAACACCCTGCGCTACACCTACCGCTTTGCCCCGACGTCGACCGAAGCGCGCACCCTGCAAGGTGACGTGTACCCGGGCGGCCCGGCTGGCGCGCTGGTGAACCAAGTTGGCGTGATCAAGAACGGCCTGGTCTATACCTCGGAGTTCGACTCGGCTGTCAACTGGAACGCCACCAACCCGACGGTTCGCGTTGGTGCCAACGGCCTGTTCACCATCGGTGGCACGGGTGCTGTGGTCAACTGCGCCGTCGTTTCCGTCCCCAGTGTTGCTCAGCCCTTCCTGGGTCTGATGCTCAACGGCTGATCCCAGACCTAAAGAAGGAGTCACTTCATGCAACGCAAAACCCCGGTCGTAGCTAGCGAGTATCGCTTTGCTGGCAATGCCGAACGCGCAATCGGTCTCAACGGTGAGATCAACGCCTCGTCCAAGAAGGACCTGATGGCCCAGCAGCTCAAGCTGCTTGCCGCGACGGCCTCTGGTGACGTGGAACTGGCTGACGTGCGCCGCAAGCGCGAGTCGGTCAATCGTCAACTCGTGCAAGCTGCCTTCATCGACAAGGAAGCCCTGCAAGAGCTCGGCGAGGTGATGGCCGCCGACCTGTACCAAGCGCAAAACCGCCGCGGCTTCTCGCGGAAGTTCCTGGCTCGTCAAGACCTGGTCAACGGCCAGTTCCCGACGGTCAAGATGCGTCTCAAGGACGTGGTCGCTGTCTACGTGACAAGCCCGACCAAGGTCGAATCGCAAGTGGTTCGCGATCGCCTCTTCATGCCGCCGGAAATCATCCTCGAGGCACGCCCGTTCATCGAACAGCGTGAGATCAACACCTCGAGCGGTGACGTCCTCCAAGAGAAGTACATGGAGGCGATGGAAGCGATCATGGTCGGTGAAGACCGCCTGTGGTACCAACTGGCAAACGAAACCGTTGGTCAGGACAACCTGCTGACCGTGATCTCGGGCACCTTGTCCCCGATCACGCTGGCGGAAGTTCGCAACAACGTGAGCCGTTGGAACCTGCCGGTGCCGCACCTGCTTATGGCGTCGGACCTCTACAACGACATCATCGGCGACGCGGACTTCATCCAAGCGATCGAGCCGGTTGCACGTCACGAGCTGATCATGACGGGCGAACTGGCTGTGCTGTACGGCATGGCCATCACGAGCGATGCCTACCGTCACCCGCAACACCGTGTTCTGTCGCAGGGCGAGTTCTTCGCTATCTCCGACACGACCACGCACGGTCAGTACACCGACCGTGGCGGCATCGACACTGAGGTCACCACGACCGCTACGGAGAAGATGGCTGGTCGCGGTTGGGTCATGACCGAGTCCTTCTCGGCTGTGATCGCCAACACCCGCTCAGTGGCCAAGGGCTTCCGCGTCTAAGCAGACTAGACACAAGGTGGGGCTTCGGCCCTACCTAGTTCTAGCCTAACCAACACGAGGAACCCGCCATGTTCAAGAAACACTACCTGGCGCTGGATCATGTGATCGTTGCTATGGCTGCCTTCAAGCAAGGTAAGCCTGTACTGGCAGCGGCTAGCATGGAAAAGGCGCTCAAGTGCAAAGACTACGCTGAAACGATTGCTGCCCTCGACGACGCCAACGAAGTGAAGGCAAAGCCTACCCTGGCCCAAGCCTTGACCATCGTTGCTGCCAAGGGCGGCAAGAAGAAAAAGCCGCCGTTTGGTGGCAAGAAGGCGCCCCCGTTCAAGAAGAAGGCTAAGGCTGGATTCGAAGATGGGGACGAAGGCGGCGAAGAGTTGATGGAAGACGATCTGCTCGGCGACGAGGAGACTGCTGAAGGCGAAGGCGATATGGGCGAAGGTGAAGACCTGGACCTGGACTCGCTGGAACTGGACGACACCGAAGAAGAACTCGGTGGTGAAGACGACCTCGACCTCGAGTCGCTCGACGGGAACGACGACGTTCTCGAAATGCCGGAGGCTACCTCCGCTGGTGACCTCGGTACGCAGGAAGATCCCACCTCTGGTGGCGAAGCCCCTGATGCTGAAGATCACGGCGAACCCCCGACCGACGTCAAGAAGACTGCTACTCCGAGTCCTGAAGCCGCTAAGGCCAAGGCGAAGGCTAGCATGTCACGCCAAGATGCTGTGAAGGCATCGAAGCGAATCCTGGCCAACGTGCATGTCCTGGAACAGCAGGCCGCTGCCGCCAAGACCGCCGTCAAAGCTAAGGCAAAGAAGTAATTGCCACGACAGAAGGTAGGGCGGCCTCGCGGTCTCCCTACCTTTTTGCACATCGAGACCTAGGAGTTGCACGTGGACAACCGAATAGCTCCAATCGAGCAACTCATCAAACACGGTATGGCCCTGAGCTTTCGGCGTACCTTCGATGCTGAGTTGACGATCACAAACCAAAGCAACAAGCGGGAACTGGCTCAACGCAGAGCCCAAGGTCAACAACTTGACTACCCGTTGGTATTCGCCGAGCTCCAGACCATGGCGATACCGCAAACGCCAGGCTACAGAGCGACCTCGATGCTGCGCCGCGGCATAACAGGTCAGGCAACCACAGACAACGTCGGGACCTTCAAAATCCCTTTGATACCTGTGGACTTCACTTACCAGATCCTGTACATCACCAACAGTTTTGAACAGGCTGAGAAGTTTGGCAAGCTTTGGCTCATGTCTGCTGTAGCAGGCTTTCTGAAATTCGATGTGACGTACGGCGTGGCCAACTTTGGCGTAAGCCTAGAGCTGGACAGACAAATTGCATTCCCCCAAAGGGACAGCAGCCCCGACACAACGGAAGAATACGAATTGACGACAAGCCTAGTCCTCAACGGCTATGCGTCGAACGACAAGATGGTGAGCGAACAGGCAGCGACTGCTGTGCAAGTCGAAGGTGTGTTGACTGAGCAGCGTGACCGCGCGCTCATGCAGACAGACAGTCCTGGTGACGTTCAGGTCTTCAAGTTCACTCGAGAGTGGCCTGTTGGTAAGGGCCCCTTTACCCGGTAACAGCAAGGAGCAACACACATGGCAGACAAGGCAGTTCTGCTCGACCTAGGAGTGTACGTCGCGGACAACAACGTCCGTCGCTCAGTTGCCTCCTTCCGAGTGAACTCACAATCGGCTAACGGCGACGTCTCGCAACGAGATACCAACGTCCTCCCCGACGGTGGTACTTGGGCCTTCACCAGCATACCCGACAACCTGCTCACAGTGATCAAGGTGTCGAAGCCGGTGCTGGCCGAGATCAACCAAGGCAGCACGTCGTTCAGTCTGGTTATCAACAGCCTCTATGTCATGTCAGATGCTTTTGATGACCTGTTGCTGACGAACCTGGGTTCCGAACCCTCTCAGGTAAGCTTGATTCAGGTATGACCTCTCAACAAGGAACGCGCTAATGGAACTGATCAGCCGCATCAAGGAGGCTAAGGCAATCCCGATTGTCTTGGCCGATGGCACTCCCGACTCTGTGAACCTACAAGGTCGTGGTCGCATCACCCTGCCCGCCGGTGCACGGCTTGCACCAAACAAAGAACACGAAATCCGCTCCTTCGTGACTGTAGCTGGCGAGGCCACTCCGGGTAGTGAGACCGCTGGCACTCTGGTCGAAGGTAATTCCGCTGGTCACGCTTTCAAGAACGTGTCCGCCGCCGCTGCTCCTACGAAAAAGTGAGGTAGACCATGCCCGGGCTTGTTCAACAATCTTCGGACGTACGGTTTCGCGAGATAGACCTAAGCGAGACCCTGCGTGCGAGGTCTACCAGCGCTGGTGCGGTTGGTTTCGTGTCGAAGAAGGGTCGCACAACCCGCTTCCGCGTTACCAACGCCCAAGACTTCCTTGCTGAGTACGGCATCCCCGATGCCTCAGTGAGCTTCGGTCACTACTGCGCGCTCGACTTCCTCAAGGAAGGCAGTGACCTGTGGTGCCTGCGAGTAGTTGACGAAGCGGTTGCCCGGTACGCGGCAGCCTTCGTCCGTGACAACGGTGTCGGTGTGACCTCGGCAGTGACTGTGCCTGCAGGCCTGTCCAGCCCTACCGATATCGACTGGCTGTCGTTTGTTTCGGGTGCTCAGATTCCTCTTCTGATGTTCACTCCGAAGCGCGGTCATGGTTCGTGGGCGAACAGCCTGGCGATCCGCATCCGCAGCGACAACATCGACCCGCCTACTGGCCTGGGTGCCTCCTCGGCAACCACTGGTGGTGCAATGTCGAACGGCTCGTACGACTACCGCGTCAGTGCTATCTCCAAGAACGGAGAGACACTGGCTACGTCGCCGGCGACGATCGTGATCGGTGGTATCACGACCACAGCCCGGGTCACGCTGACCTGGAACCTGGTTGAAGGTGCAATCGGCTACAACGTCTACGGCCGTGCTTCGGGTACGCCGCAGTTCATCGCCCAGGTGGGTGCTGCGACCAACACCTACACTGACCTCGGTGCTGTCACCCCGGACCCGACCAAGCTGCCGATTCTGAGCCCGACAGGCCTGCCTGCTGCGGCTTCGATCTTCGATGTCGAAGTCTACGACCTGAACACCAATACATCGGTGCCGGTTGAGACGTGGTCGGTTAGCCTTACCGATCAAACCGACGGTACAGGTCAACAGCTGGAAGTTGAACAGCGTATCAACGCCTTCTCGGACTACGTTCACGTCGAGTCCTACGCGTCTCAACTGAGCGTGATTCCTGTGGTGAAGACCACTGCTCGTGTCAGCCTCACTGGCGGCGACTCGGGTACAGCACCGACGAACGGCATGATCGGTCTCGGCATGGAGTCTGCCTTCGGCGACCCCGAGCAGATCTCAGTGAACATCCTGATCAACGCGGGCATCTACGATATCGCGTATCAGCAGAAGCTGGAATCGATCGCACGCAAGCGCGGTGATGCAGTGGCAGTCCTCGACGCTCCCCCGGGACAACAACAGTTCCAGGACTTCATCGACTTCCGCAGCCTGAACATCAACCTCGACACGTCCTACGCCGCGCTCTACGGCCCGGACATTCTGTCGGACGACCCGTACAACGGCAAGAAGCTCTATGTACCGCCGTCGGGTTACGTGGCATCGGTCTACGCTCGTACAGACACTGTTGCTGGTCCCCAGTTTGCGCCTGCTGGCCTGAACCGCGGCCTGCTCAATGTCCTTGGTCTGCGTCACGAGTACAACGAAGCTCAACGCACCGCCCTGTTCAACGCCCAGTGCAACTACGTTCGCAAGTTCATTGGCGGTGGCATTGCAGTGTTTGAGGCAGTCACACTCCAGCGCAAGGCCTCTGCTCTGTCGTGGGTGAACGTGCGCCGCATGGTGAACGTTATCAAGGTGTCGATCAAAGACTTCTTGATGTACTCGCTGCATGAGCCGAACGACGATTTCACGCGCCGCCAGATCGTGCAGAGCGTGTCTGAGTTCTTGCAATTCTGGAAGGACGCTCGAGGCATCCTGGACTTCCTGGTCGTGTCGGACGATACAAACAATCCTCCGGCGCAGTACAACCTGGGCATCCTGAAGGTCACGGTGTTCATCACCCCGGTGATCCCGGTGCACGAGATTCAGGTCGACATGGTGATCACGAAGCAAGGCGTGTCCTTCTCTGAGATCAACATCCAGAACCTCGCCTAAGGACATACAACATGCGGACTTCGATTCAAGACGTACGGTCTCTGGGTGATCCCCTTCAGACCTATAACTGGGACGTGATCTTCACGCGCATCCCGGGCACTGCGGATGTCAAGCCTTTCACTTTCAAGGCCATGACAACCTCTATCCCGGGCGTGCTGCTGGAGTCGGTTCCTGTTGCACTACATGGCATCGAGCTGCGGTACGCTGGCCGGGCAAACTACACCCACCAGCTGCCGCTGACGCTGCTTGAAAACCGAGACGTGTCCACTCGCGACATGCTTATGAAGTGGAACCGCACGGCGCGCGACTGGGTGTCCAACACGGGCACCTACAAGGACGCCTACAGCGTAACCGTCCAGCTGCTGCTCTACAACGACATTCCTCAAGTCGTGCGGACCATCAACCTGTACGGCTGCTGGCCGGAGACGGTGGACGATACGGCTGTGGATGGTCAGGCTTCGGGCGCTGTCCAGACCTCGGTCACCCTTTCATTCGACTACTTCGAAGACGTTTGAGCCCGAAAGAGGCCTCGCGCGACCCTCGGGTTGCTCGGGGCCTTTTGCCATTTGGCTCGCGCTTTCACTCATGTAAATGAAAGGCTAACACATAGGTCTACAGCATGTCCCTAACTGACGCTTTCAAGGCCTTGGGATCACAGGTAGTCAATCAGTTCCTGCCGCCTAGCAGGCTTGACCCTGTCTCGATCCTGACTCGCGCCCTCGGCTACGACAAGCCGAACCCTCGGTTCAAACCTCAAGGAGCCAAAGGACGCGACGTTCTGACATCCATGCGTGGGCGCGGCGATCCGCTGATGACCTACAACTGGTATTGCGAACTACCTACCTTGCCAGGCAACATCAGCCTGGGTTGGGAGTTTGTCGAAGAGGCGACTACGCCGTTCCTAGAGTTCGAGCAACAGTCGAACTACCGTGCAGGCAAAATGTACCACTACCCGGGACACTACAGCCTAGGCACGCTGAGCCTAAAGCTCTTCGAGAACTCTACTGCCCAGGCGTCACGGTATGTCTCGGCATGGCAGAAGCTGGTTATGGACCCGCTGACAGCGACCTACAACCATCCTTCGGACTACAAGAAGTCGGTACGCATTACGGTGTTCGACGTGGCGAAGAAGACAGCAATGTTTCTGACCTACGAGAAGTGCTGGCCGATGCGGGTCGACCCGTTCAACTTTGTCTCTGGTACGTCGGACCGTGTGATGCCCACTCTCGAGTTGAGCACAGACGACCTGATGATCCAGTTCGGTCAATACAGCTCTTCGTCCATTCCGTCGCTCATCGACAACGTGCGTGGTGCTAAGACAATCTTTCGACAGACAGACATTCTCAAGGAAGCTGCTCGTATCTTCACGACCAGTTCTATCCTGCGTCGCTAAACCGCAATACCGCGGTCACTCTCCAACCCTACGAGGTACGTCATGCCACAACAGCCGAATAGCCGGCAAGCCCAAATCGCGAGTAGAGCAGGCTCCAAGAGAGTCATCCAATCTGTCTCTACTGAGCATCACCAGTTGAACCGCCCAGGTCAGCAGCAAACCCCGCAGCCGCCCAAAGCCAGTTCAACACCTCCTGCAAGACCTCCCGGACCCCGCGTCAACGCCCTACCGCTAGACGACATCTACGACAGCCCGCACCAAGCCGCACAACAGGCACCCCAGCCCGAGAACAAACCTCAGGCGGAGCGGTCAAGCCAATACCAGACCGTGGGCTTGCCCTCTGGTTTTCGGTTCTACGCGTTCAGTGAGCTGTCTATTCGGCCTCTCAAAGGCATGGATCAGGCAAAGCTTCATCAGGCCGCAACCCAGAACTCTATCCGGCACACGGTGGAGGCTATCTCGGCTACGCTTAGCGACGGCGTGAGTGCATTGGACTTGACGCCCCAGGACTTCTACTACCTGATGTACTGGCAGCGGACTATGTCGTTCCTCAAGACGCCAATGATCGTCAAGGCCTCGTGTACCGATCCTACTCACAACGAGCATGTGATCATGGGCAAGCCTGGGCCTACAGAAGACAGCCCGCGCATTCCCGTAGACGAGAAGACGCTCGAACTGTCTATCCATGTGGATAAGACGACCTTGACGGTTACGAACCTTGACCTTGAAGATCAGGAAGGTAAGTACCCGCTGCTGGACGACGTTGAGCTTCACGTAGAGACGATGCGCGACATTGTCTTTGCTGCGGAGAACTTGGTTGAACTGGCGGACCTGGCTGAGGCGGAATGGCTTGCAGGCTACGCGGCATTCCTCTTCCCCTTGCAGGTGCAGGACTCGGATGGGGGCAGCCGGCCTGAGAACCTGCTCGAACGGATGGAGCGTGTGAAAGAGCTCAGTCCAGATCAACTGGCAGAGCTAGACGAATACATCCGCGAAGTCACGTCGTACGGCGTCTCTGAGTCCACAACAATCAAATGTCCGGAGTGTGGCGCATCGAATGAGGTAGTGATACCCTTCGATGCGCGCACATTTCTTCCGCATCGTAAGTGAGGATGATCTGATGGATCGCCTCTACAATGTGATGAAGGACACGGGCGTCTTCTTGTCGTTGGACCTAGACCTTCGACAGATACTCTACATGTCTAACATTGTTGAGCGTGATCGCATCCAAAAGCAAAAAGCAGATCAGCTCGCCGCGCAAATACGCAGGTAACCTAAATGGCAACGACACCATCGGCTGACCAAGCTGCACGCTCTGGAGGCAAAGCAAAGGCCTCCGGGACGTTCAAGGATCCTTTTGGTAAGTGGGAAGACGGCTCTGTACGAGGAGCATCCAAGGTGTTGAAGGACGCCAAGGATGCTCGCTCTGCCACGACTGCGGCATTGAACCGCGTGCAGGCCCTGAACTCTGCTATGGGTAGCCTCAGTGGTCAGGAAGCAGCCAATGCAAAGCGGCTGCTTCGAGTTGCTATCAAGGAACTTGCGGAAGCGCAGAAGGCACAAGCACGCGGAGCAAAACAGGCGCAAGACCTTGTCGCCCTCCAGCGTGAGACAACAGGTAAGTTGGCGGCCCTGCGTACATGGGTGATGAACAACGAACTGACAGCCGGCGAGAAGAAGAAAGCCGCGGCGTTGAAGAAGAACCTTGAGAAGGTCATTGTCGACCTGTCGAAGTCCAACCTTGCCACTATGGACTTCAAGGAAGTGGCAACGACGCTGGACACGATCAAGACACAGCAGGCTTCACTGCCGCAAGAGCTCGGTGACAAGTTCCAGGCAACTGAAGATGCTCTAGACAAGATTCGTAGCAGCCAAGACGACGCGCGAGCGTTCATGGAAGAGAACAACAAGATGCTTCGGGAGTTCGGTAAGAACGTCCTGAGCCGTCTTGGCAACTTGACCATGCGTCTTGCGGACAAGGTAGGCATTGGTTCATTCACTGTCGGTAACGCCTTGCGCGGTGCTGGCATGATCGGCCGTGGCCTGGCAACCGCAGGTCGTGCAGTAGGCAGGGCCGCCCGTGGTGAGACCTATGTCCAACGCTACATGGCGGCGAAGCGCACCTTGAAGGAGAGCGGTGGCGAAGGTGAAGAAGGTCTCACTGGCCGAATGATCGACCTCATGAAGAGGTTCGGTGGTTCGAATATGTGGTTCCAACGTCGTCTTCTGCGTGAGCTTGAGAAGCAAGGCAAGGACAAGAAGGACGGTGGTGGTGCTGGTGGCCTGATCGGAAAGATCGGGGCGATGGTGACCTCGCTCATGGGCAGCGTCACATCCTTCTTCGGTGCTGGCGGCATCCTCAAGACACTGAGTGCTATCTCAGGCTGGCTCGGCCCTCTGGCCAGTGCAGGCAAGTTCCTGCTGACCCGGGCGATGCCTGTGCTTGGGGCCTTCCTTGGTGGCTGGAAGATTGGTAGCCTGATCTACGAGAAGTACGCTGACGAGATTCAAGGCGCCATCGACGCCACGATCGGTGCTCTGCGTAACGCATACGATTGGGTAGGCAACAAGTTGGGAGCAGTCAAGGATTGGGCTGCCAACATGACTGTGGACAAGGCCAAGGCTGGCATCAAGTCCGCGGCCCAGTCGGCTTACTCTGCTGTGTCGTCGACCATGTCGTCGGTTGCCGATAGCGTCACCTCGACAGCTGGCAAGGCAGCCGCCGCAGTCTCTGGCGTTGCCTCAACAGCAACAGCCAAAGCCTCAAGTGTTGCCAGCTCTGTTGCTGCCTCTCCTGCGGGACAGGCAGTAGGCTCGGCAGTCACTGGAGCAGTAGACGCAGGCAAGGCCGCAGGCTCCTACATCTCGCAAGGTGTTAGCAAGCTGTCGTCCCTGGTAGGCTCGGTCATCACCAAGAACGGTAACGTCGACCTTGATGGCCTTGACCCGAGGTTCCAGGGTGCTCTGGGCAACATGAGCCAAGAGTACTTCTCGGCTACTGGTAAGAAGCTCCAGTTCAACTCCGGGCATAGAAGCATCGAGGAGCAGGAACGTCTGTACAAGACGAAGCCTGCAGGGATGGCAGCGAAGCCTGGGTCCTCGCTTCACAACTATGGCATGGCCGTTGACGTTCAGTCGAGCCAGGCAAACGAGTTGAAGAAGCTAGGCCTTCTTGACAAGTACGGGTTCACTCGTCCCATCAGCAACGAGCCGTGGCACGTCCAGCCCGTGGGTGTGTCCTTGGCGGCTGCAAAGGCAGGCATCTACTCTGCGGACTCGCCGAAGAACCAGACAGCAAGCGCAT